>Ga0247843_1000143_pt1 | contig 163115 bp, 133 predicted proteins | sample LaCruzMarch2017__FD_192420 | JGI IMG/M metagenome (GOLD analysis project Ga0247843, IMG submission 192420) | Freshwater microbial communities from meromictic Lake La Cruz, Castile-La Mancha, Spain - LaCruzMarch2017_8m | ecosystem: Environmental > Aquatic > Freshwater > Lake | place: Spain... | reverse complement strand
TTTTGAAGTCACCCCCTCGACTTTAAATAACCAAGGTGCTGCGATCACAAACTGCGCTATCAAATCGGGAACCACAGCTTTGCCCGCAGGGCTTACAGTGAACTCTTCAAACTGCAAAATCGAAGGCACACCTACTGCTGTTGTAACTACCACTCAATACACCGTGATTGCCACAAACTCGGTCGGAAATTCTGCCGATGCCTTAGTCACTTTAAGTGTTGCAGCCAACACTCCTGTTCTGTCTTACGCCGCATCCACTGGAACATCAGGCTCGGTTGGCTCGGCTTTTTCTGTTTCGCCCACAACCCTTCAAGCTCGTGGAGCTACTGTCACAAACTGCACTATCAAATCAGGAACGACCGCACTCCCTAGCTGGGCTTCACTCAGTACAGGCTCCTGCGCTATCACAGGAACTCCCGATGCCCCACTCACTTCAACCCAGTACACTCTTATTGCCACTAATTCCGCTGGAGACTCAGCCGATGCCACTGTCACTTTATCTGTGGGAGCCAGCATTCCTTTGCTTTCTTATTCTGGATCTACTGGAACCTCGGGCACTCACAGCGTAGCTTTTGAAGTCACCCCCTCGACTTTAAATAACCAAGGTGCTGCGATCACAAACTGCGCTATCAAATCGGGAACCACAGCTTTGCCCGCAGGGCTTACAGTGAACTCTTCAAACTGCAAAATCGAAGGCACACCTACTGCTGTTGTAACTACCACTCAATACACCGTGATTGCCACAAACTCGGTCGGAAATTCTGCCGATGCCTTAGTCACTTTAAGTGTTGCAGCCAATACCCCTGTTCTTTCTTACGCATCAAGTACTGGAACATCAGGCTCAGTTGGCTCAGCTTTTTCTGTTTCCCCCACAACCCTTCAAGCTCGTGGAGCAACAATTACAACTTGCGATATTAAATCTGGAACGACGGCTCTACCTAGTTGGGCAAGTGTTGACGATTCTACTTGCGTGATTTCTGGCACGCCCGATGCTCCTCTCACTTCCACTCAATTCACGCTCATCGCCTCAAACTCAGTTGGCGCTTCAACCGATGCCACGGTGACATTAGCTGTTGGTGCAAGCGTACCACTTCTTTCTTACTCATCAGCCACGGGCACTTCTGGTAGTTTTGGTGTTGCGTTTTCCGTCACACCCACTACTTTTGAAGAACGTGGTGCTAACGTCACAACTTGCGAAATAAAATCCGGTACCACTGCTCTTCCCGCTTGGGCATCAATTGACACTGATTGCAAAATCACTGGAACTCCAAACGCCACTTTGACTTCTACTCAATTCACCATCATCGCTTCAAACTCCGTCGGCGATTCGGCCGACGCCACCGTCACTTTAAGTGTGGATTCCAACACCCCCATGCTTTCCTACTCTGGATCAACCGGAACTGCGGGAACTTTTGGGACAGTTATGTCGGTGACACCCACAACGCTGAATGTGCGAGGCGCAGCACTTAGCTCATGCGATATCAAATCAGGAACAACTGCCTTACCCGCGTGGGCAAGTGTTGACGATTCCACTTGCGTGATTTCAGGTACCCCAACAGTTCCTTTGGCTGCGACTCAGTTTACAATTATTGCGGTCAACGCATCGGGGAATTCCAATGATGCCACAGTTTCCTTATCTGTTGGAATGTCGGCCCCCACGACTCTTGCAAGACAAAATCCAAGTTCCGTGATTTCAAACGACAGCACTCCCACAATTCGAGTCTCCGGTGGCTCAATTGCCAATGGAAATTCTGTGATGTTGTATTCAGACGACACTTGTAGCACGGCGTTGACCACTGCACCTGGCACCAGCGCTAGCAGCACACAGGTGGATGTCACAACCAACACTTTAAACGAAGGAACTTATTCGCTGTATGCAACAGTCTCACGAGATGGAATTTCTTCTCCTTGCTCGAGCGCAAATGTTTCGTACATTGTAGACACTTCAAACCCCATTGTGCCCTTGATCGCAAGACAAAGTCCAAGTGCAGCGTATGGCACCGATTCCACTCCAACATTTAGAGTCACATTAACGGGCGCTGTCGCTTTTACAGCAAGCGATACTTTGAGTTTATATGCCCAAGAAAATTGCGCAGGCTCAGCGGTAGAAACACAAAATGGAATCACGGCGAACTCCTACGACATCACGGCAACTGCTCAGAGCGAGGGCTCGCTCACCTATTCTGTAAAAATCACCGATGAAGCTGGCAACAGCAGCTGCCAAGCCAATAACACAGGGCTTGCGTATATTTACGACAACACAGCTCCAACTTGGGCTGATTCGCTTGCCCTATCCACCTCACAAAGTGCAAGCATCACGACAAGTCCTACGATTTCGTTTGATGAAGACGCAAGTGACGGGGCTGCAGGCTCGGGAATCAATTCTTATGAGTACGCCATCGGCACCGGAACAAGCGGCGCAGCGCTCTACGATATTAAAGCGTGGACGACCGCGCCCAGTGCCTCGTTTGCGGCAACTTCCTTAACTTTAAACTGGTCCACAACTTATTACATTTCTGTCAGAGTAAAAGACAACGTTGGAATATATTCAAGCACTCATCAAACAAGTTTTGAAGTGACCGGAATGCCTGTTCTTTCGTACTCAAGCTCGACAGGAACAAGCGGATCTGTGGGTGTTTTGATGGGAGTGCTACCCTCGACTTTGAATGACCGAGGTTCAGCAATCACCAATTGCGCAATCAAAACTTCAACCACAGCACTGCCTGCTTGGGCAATTCTTGATACTACGGATTGTTCCATTGATGGAACTCCTACTGCACCCTTGGCATCAACTTAGTTTACAATCATCGCATCCAATGCCATCGGTGATTCAACAGATGCAACAGTGACTTTAACAGTTGCTGCCAGCACGCCTTTACTGTCGTATGCAGGTGCAACAGGAACTTTTGGCTCGGCATTTTCTGTGATCCCCACAACGCTCAACAACCGCGGAGCAGCCATCACTGCCTGTGAAATTAAATCGGGAACCATGGCACTACCGTCATGGGCATCCGTGCACCCTAGCACCTGCGTGATTTCGGGAACGCCAGATGCAGCTTTGGCATCGACTTCATTTACTTTGCAAGCCTCAAACTCCGTTGGCACATCAAGCGATGCCAACGTCACCCTGCAAGTTGCAGGACTGGCTCCCGTGCTCAGTTACGCAAGTTCAACTGGCAATTCTGGAACTTTAGGTTCCGCTATGAGCATCACTCCTTCAACATTAAATCCCCGTGGTGCAAGTGTTTCATCATGTGCCATAAAATCAGGGACCACTGCTCTTCCAGCTTGGGCATCTGTGAACCCCAACACCTGTGTGATTTCGGGAACGCCAACAAATTCGTTGGCCTCGACGCAGTTTACTTTGCAAGCATCAAACTCTGTTGGCACATCAGCCGATGCCACTGTCACTTTAGAAGTCGCAGCCCTTGCGCCAATATTATCGTACGCCAGCGCCACTGGAACTTCGGGAACAGTTGGCGTTTTGATGAGTGTCGCGCCAACGACATTGAATAATCGTGGTTCAACAATCACAAATTGTGCAATCAAAGCTTCCACAACAGCGCTTCCCGCTTGGGCAACTCTTGACACTTCAGACTGTTCCATCGATGGAACTCCAACAACAACTTTAGCAGCAACAGAATTCACAGTTATCGCATCCAATTCCATAGGCGCATCAAGTGATGCCACAGTAACATTAACAGTTGCCGCAAACACCCCGCTTCTTTCGTATACTGGCGCTACCGGCACATCAGGAACTTTTGGAAATGCGATGTCTGTTTCGCCCACGACTTTAAATAATCGCGGTGCAAGCGTGACGGCTTGTGGAGTGAAATCAGGCAGCACTGCATTGCCAAGTTGGGCTTCTGTGAACTCTTCGACTTGCGTGATCTCAGGTACTCCCGATGCCATCTTGGCAGCAACTGAATACACGATAGTCGCAACAAACTCGGCCGGAACTTCCTCAGATGCTACAGTCACTTTGCAAGTGGCAGGTCTTGCACCTGTTTTAAGTTACGCAAGTTCAACCGGAACCTCGGGCACTTTTGGCTCAGCCATGACCGTCACCCCATCAACATTAAATCCCCGTGGTGCAAACGTCACTGCATGCGCCATTAAATCTGGAACTACCGCTTTACCTGCGTGGGCATCTGTTGCCGCCACCACTTGCGTGATTTCAGGAACTCCCACTGGCTCACTGGCTTCAACCGAATTTACGTTGCAAGCGACAAATGCTAACGGCACATCAAGTGACGCAACCGTGACTTTAGTTGTTGCGGCATTAGTGCCCACGCTTTCCTACAGTGGAGCAAGTGGCGTCACCATTAACTACGGTTCAAATCTTTCAGTATCGCCCACGACCCTCAATAGCCGTGGCGCAGCCATCACAGCGTGTGGAATTAAATCGGGCACTACAGCTTTGCCAGCTTGGGCATCAATTCACGCATCGACCTGTGTGATTTCGGGAACTCCCACTGAAGCGCTAGCGGCGACTGAATATACTCTTCAAGCCACAAATTCGATTGGCGCATCTTCTGATGCGACAGTGACATTAACTGTTAACGGCTCAGTTCCCAGCCTGTCGTACGCTAGCTCCACGGGAAAAACTGGCGGCGTGAATTCACCAATGTCTGTTACACCCTCCACATTTAGCAATGGCGGCGCTGCTTTAAGTTTTTGTGGAATCAAACCTTCTACCACCGCACTTCCCGCTTGGGCATCGGTTAACACTTCAAATTGCGTGATCTCGGGAACTCCGACTGCTGTATTGAACGCCACCACTTATACGATGCGTGCGACAAACTCTTATGGAAACTCCTCTGATGCGACAGTGCAACTCAATGTGACTTCACTTCCTCCAACGCTTTCCTACGCTACTTCAACCGGTAAAAAAGGTTACACGGGGCAATCCATGAGCATCACTCCTTCGACACTCGTGACTAACGGTGCAAACGTGTCGGCTTGTGGAATAAAATCAGGAACCACTGCGCTGCCCACAGGACTCAGCATTGCAGCAACGACATGTGTGATTTCGGGAACGCCGAGCGCTGGCACAACTGGCGATCAAAACTTTACGATCGTCGCAACCAACGCGGCTGGTACCTCAAGCGACGCAGTGATTACACTCAATATTTGCGCGGCAACCACAATTTCTTCCACAGCCAACGTCGCTGATGGATTAACGACTTGCGGACTTGTCGTGACTGGGTCTGGAACAGTTGCGACCATCACATCAGCCAACAATGTGGCCATCGATGATTTGGTCATCAACGCTAACGCCAGTGTCGTTTTAAATCGCGATGAAACTTTTGTGAATGCCACAGTCAATGGAACGCTGACCGCTGCAGCTTTTGACAGCACGCAATTTGATTCGGGAACAGGTGCTTGGACTTTGGCTCCTGCTGTTGGAAACGGAAAATTAGTTTTCACAGTGACCGACACTTTGAGTGTGGGAGCTGCCGGAAAAATAGATATGGAAGGCAAAGGTTATGGGGGCGGGATTTCGACTCGACCCTTTGGTGGATCGCCCACGGGCCGAGGTGCGGCGACGGGCACAACCACGGCAAACGGCGGCGGTGGCGCAGGCAAAAATCTAAACACCTTTTACGGTGGTGGTGGATCTTATGGATCTAAGGGAGGCTATGTTCCTTACGCTGGACTGATTCTTTTTAACGAAGGAGCTGATTTTTTTGGGTCCGGGGAAAACGGCGCAACTTACGGCTCAAGCGATTTTACAACTCAACTTTATTTAGGTTCAGGCGGAGGCTTTGGCGACACCAGTCGAACTGGCGGAGCAGGCGGTGGTGGAATAAAAATCATGACTGCAGTTCTTAGCCTAGCTTCGGGTTCACAAATTTTAGCGAGAGGATCTTCAGGCTATCAATACGGTGGATCAGGATCCGGAGGCACGATTGTATTGAATGCCACCACGCTCTCAAATAATGGAGGCACAATATCAGTTCGGGGCGGACGAAACAGTGTAACAGCTGGAGGCGTTGGATACCTCAACAACGGTGGCTTTGGCCGAATCTACATCACTCCAGCTGCTATCAAAGACGGTTCAAACAACGTCAACCTCACAGGCTTTGAAGGCTACGAATACCGAATCCCTTCTGGCGAAAACATCAACACCCTCACCCTCGGCGCTAACTCCGACGTCTTCCTCTATGCCGACGGCGCATCTCACAACACCTCTCGAATCTCCACTCTCACTCTTAACGGTGCTTCTAGCCGTCTCTGGCTGGGACAAGAATTTCAAATCGACACCCTTAACCTCACCAACGGCACCATCACTTCTTTCGAACATGACAACCTCTTCGATTCTGGCACTGCCGCTTGGACAAACTCTCCTTCTCCAGGAAACGGACAGCTTGTTCTCAACGTCACAGGAACCGCAACTGTCGGAGCTTCTGGAAAAATTGATATGGATGGCAAAGGCTATGACGGTGGCACCATCACGCGTCCCTTCGGTGGATCACCAACAGGCCGCGGTGCTGCAACCGGAAGCACCTCAAACAACGGCGGCGGTGGCGCAGGCAAAAATCTAAACACCTTTTACGGTGGTGGCGGATCTTATGGTTCTAAAAACACTGCGGGATCTGGTTACGGTTTAAATGGCGCTCTTTACGGAGCTTCAGATTTCATGACTCAGTTGTACTTAGGTTCAGGCGGAGGCTTTGGCGACACCAATCGAATGGGTGGTGCTGGAGGCGGTGCGATTAAACTCACATCAAATTCACTATCCCTTGCTTCCGGTTCGCAAATCATATCAAGGGGAATCAACGCCTACCAATACGGCGGTTCGGGATCAGGCGGTACTTTAAATATCTCAGCAGTGAGTTTAACAAATTCCGGAGCGCTGATTTCAAGCTATGGTGGACGAAACTCTGCTGGTACTACATACTACAACCACGGAGGGAACGGCCGACTCGCCTTAGTTTACGACTCCTGCGCTGGCTCGTTTTGCCCACACTCAGGAAACGGAACGTCTTCCAGCTATTATGTTCCGCAATTTACGAGCGCAAATTTTTGTGTCCTCAGCGGCTCAACTTATACCTGCAAAGGCGCAAGCCAAACACCTCCTATGCCAACATCATTGACTCGCACCGATCCCGTCGGAAGCCCCGATACCGATCGCAATCCCACCATTCGAGTTTCTAACTCGAGTTTTCAACAAGGCCAGTCGGTACGACTTTATTCAAACAGCAACTGCAGTACAGCAGTCGGATCGGCCTATGTGGGCGCAAGTCAATACGCCGATGTCACCACGGTATCTCTTGCTGATGGCTCGTATAGTTTTTATGCTAAAGCGGTTGATTTTTCTGGTGAAGAATCGGATTGCTCCACTGCGACAGCTTCCTACGTGGTCGACAACACCGATGCCTCGGTTCCAGTTCTCACAGCAAACACTTCAAGCCCCAACACTGATGCCACTCCCACATTTAATATTGCCGTCCAAGGTGGAGCAAACTTTGCGGTGGATGAAAGCCTCACTCTTCACGAAGGGGCCGATTGCACGGGGGCGGCAGTTTCTTCCGCCTTAGTTCCAGGAGCGGTTGCTTCAACGAGCATCACACGATCAACTAACATGGCTGAAGTTTCCACAAATTTTAGAGTTAAGGTCACTTCCACTTCTGGAAACACCGCTTGCTCAAATGCCATTGCTTATCGCTACGACAACACCGCTCCCACCTATACTTCGCTTCCCGTGATTGCCGTCGGAAATGATCCCTACAGCGCGCTCGACACCACCCCACCCATCACCATCACGCGAGATGCCACTGACTCCGGCGCTGGAGTGGATCGATATGAATATTCCATCGGCACCACAAGTGGCGGTGGAGAAATTATTTCGTGGTCAGAACTTGTGGGCACTTCACTCCAACCCACGGGATTAAGTTTAAGTGATGGCACACGCTATTATGTCAATATCCGAGTGAAGGATTTGGTCGCACTTTATTCTACAGTGAGAACAACTTCGTGGGTTGTCGACAGCGATGCGCCCACTGTAAGCCTAACAGTGGCTGCAGCCTATCCAACAAATGGCGCGAAATTTATGGATTGGGTGAAAAACGACGGCGCAGATATTTATTCAGCAACCGACGCTGCATGTGCCAATACCGAAACAACTCCCCTTCCTTCTCCCTGTATACACGGCGGACCCATGCGAAAAGTTGTGGTTACAGGCGAAGCATCTTGCTCGGGATTAAGTGGGCGCGACGAGCTTGGAGTTTTTGATTGGACTTGCGTTGTCAAAAGTGGCACCGCAACTTTTTATTCATCAGGATTTAAATCCGGCAAAGCGATTCGTGATCTTTTGGATTTCACGGGCTCACCTGCCACTTGGAAAAACAATCGAGTTTTTGTAACTCGCGCAGGTGCGGGAACAAACACTTATGCATCAGCTTCAAGCAACACGTGGACAAACACCCTGGCTGCGCTTCCCAATAACTCAGCTAGCGCTGCACTTTTAATTGATGGCACAGACAACGACACCACTGGTCCCGACCAAGCGTTTACGGCCGGAACATTACTCACACTAGGAGCTTCTCGAAACACCCAAGGCTACAACATTGATCTCGCAAAAATTGGAATTGTTTTAAAAGAAGGTGTCGAGCTTTCATGGTACGGGGGATCTGTAAACAACACGGGAACGGGTTGCGCAGGGCTCTATATGATATGCGTAACAACAGTAAACAATATTCATTTAGAAGGAATTTTTGGAGCCGGAGTGGGCGCCACAAAATCTACCCGCGGGATGAATTTAACGGCCATAAAAAATTCAAGCTTTGGCCCGTTGACGTCGAGTGGACACAATGGCTACGGGATATATTTATCCGATGTGCTGTATTCCAAATTTTCAGCTATCACAGCTTCATCAAATGCAAGCACTGGACTCTATGTATTTAACGCAACAGACAACACGTTTTCGGAAATTACGGCCAGCTCAAATTTAGGTTCTGGCAACAACGGCGGTATTGTATTTCAGCAAACCTGCCATCGAAACAGCTTGGGCAATGTCACTGTAAATTCCAACACCAGTCATGGTTTGCAAATGTATTCCACGGCCTCAAACAACATGGTCTTTCAAAACATAACAGCAAATTCTAACGGTGGGAGTGGATTTAATGTTGACGGCGGTGGCGCGAGTTACGTGGTTGGCAACATCATAGCAACCAATAATGCTGCTTATGGGGCGGAATTACGTTCTCTGGCGAATAGTACAGTTGGCAACATCACAGCAAATAGCAATGGAAGCAGCGGCGTTTTCCTGTATGGAAGTACAGGAAATGGTTTTGGTACGATCACAGCAAATTCCAATTTAGGTGCAACGAACAATGGTGGAATACTCATTCAAGGAAGTAGTCATTCAAACAGCTTTGGGACTGTCACGGCACAGTCAAACGCTTCTCATGGCGTAATGATTTATTCCACTGCATCTAACTACCAGACGTTTTCAAGTATAGAAGCCTCAAACAATGGAGGGCACGGAATTCATGTCAGCACAGGCACTTCCTTTTCCAACTTCGGAAACCTCAACACTTCAAACAACACACTGGATGGGATTAATCTGGCAGGAACGTCAAAATCAAAATTTGGCAACGTCACGGCCAATAGCAACGGAAGCGACGGAGTTTATCTCAGCGGCTCATCGGACAATCTTTTTGAAAGCATCACAGTCAATTCCAATTTAGGAAGTGGGACCGCCAACGGAGGATTAATCCTACAGGCTTCGTGCCATCGCAATACTTTTGGCAATGTGAGTTCGTCTAACAATTCGGGCTATGGAGTATTTCTTTACTCCACGGCTTCAAACGACTCAAAGTTCAGTGATATTTTTGCCCAAGCAAATGGGTCGCACGGAATTTCGCTGCAAGGGACAAATTTAAAAATTGGGAATATCACGAGTCTTTACAACAACACGGCATACACGACAGGCGCTTATTACGGGATTTACATGACTGGAGTCTCCAATGTCTCTGTAGGCGATGTTTACTCTGCTGGCCACTTGGGTGGGGAACTTTACATTTCGATACTGGGAACTATAGGAACCTTACAAATGGGTCGAGTCATCACTCAAGGCAACAAAAGTACCACAGCTGGTGCGATGACTATCACGTCTCCAGCAGTTTCCGACTATTGTCACAACACACGAATTCGAAGCCTTCAGTCGAGCAATAATTTAGGATATGGTTTCTCAATCGCTTGCAGTGTAGGCGATGGAGTCAGCGTTCAAGATTATATGCTATTAAACAACAATCAAGATTCAGGTTTTCTAGCCACCAATGCCGTAGGATCACATTGGACTTTCAACAACGTTATGGCTACCAACAACAAAATTCGCGGTTTCGAGTATACGGGCGCCAGCAAATCAAATCTCGTGCTCCGCAATTTCCTCGCCTCAAACAATGAAATCAGCGGATCAACTTTTACCAGTTCATCAAAAGCCCTGATTCATAATTCGGTGCTTACGCACAACGGCTACGGTGCAGTTTTGAGCACAAGTAGTACAAATAAATTCTCAGGATCCATGATTGTAGGATCTAACAGCACTGGAAATTGTTCGGTCACAAGTGGCACAAACGCCGGCCTCACAAACTCCACTTGCACTACCACCGGCGCAGACGGTAGCTCAAGCTACACGGCTGGCCATTTGTCGACAGCAAAACTTTTCACTGCTCGCGATCCCAACACTTCTTTTGTAGGATCCAACTTAGGCGAAGGGGGAGATGACTCCAACACTTCCGATGGAGATTTAGGCACGGGTACCGGTACAGGAACTTTTGCAAGCAGTTTTGATTTTTATAATTTTGAGCACAACTTCCGCCAATGGGGTGGAACTTCCACCAATCAATATCCATTGAACAGTTCACAAAGAGCGTCTTGTGCCGTATCCGGAATCAACTGCCGAATTTGGGACTATTCCCTTTCGCAAAGCGACACCTTACTCTTGAATCGTTCTGGAAATTTTTCAAACATCAATCACGGTGCAAGCCTTACAAGTGACGGAACCTTTGGCACAGCGGCCAACACATTCACAGCTGGTGCCACCTGTCCCGTTCAAGTGTTGGGCGATCAATGGATTGAAACACCTGCATTTACCTACAACGCCACCGTTTGGACTTTAAAGAATGCTTTCCAAAGTGCCGGTTCAAGCACGGCATGCACATCAGGCTCCACTTGCGTACAACGCTTCCTCAAAAATGCTGGAGAACTGAGTGGCGATACAATTTCCTACGATGGCGTCAGCGGATGCTCAGTTGACGGGAAACCTTGTGTTGAGGCCTTAAAAGATTACGTGATGTACGACACGTCAAACTGCTCAACAGGGGGAATCGTGTGCACCGAAATCACCGACTACTACGGCGATGATGACGGTGTTTGTGAAGCGGGCGAGCGCTGCACTCGTGGCGATGACGACGGAGTTTGCGAAACAGGTGAAGACTGTTTTGTGGGTGACGAAGACGGCCTTTGCGAAAGTGGCGAGCAATGCGTGTATCAACCTAACTTTGGACCCTACCAAGGTCACTTTGCCGCCAATGAAGCCAACCCCTACTTCCCTCACAGTTCACATGAGTGCAATTGGAATTCCAATAGTGGTCTCGTTCAAAACGTCAAAATGTACGGGTATCCAAAAAACGGTAGATAAATGTTCCCAATACTTTCGCCAAATAAAAATGCCTGATATTTTATTTTTGTGACTCGCTTACCCAGTGCTCAAAAAAAAGGTTACACAAAAAAGCCCATGTTTATATACGGGGTTTCTTTTGCCCTCATTCTTCTGCCGCTTGCGCAATTTTTTTTAAGTCTTTCGCTCCAGCCTATCAATAATAAATGGAGCTTTGAGTTTTTCTCCTTTGCTTTGAAAAGTTTTTCTTTTTCCCAATGGGCGTTAATTTTTCTCACCATGCTTTCGGGGGTATTGTTACTTTTCGCCCGTAAAATCACTCTTTGGACTAGCGTTGCGGTTTTTGTTTTTATATTTTTTGTAAATTTATTTTTTTACAATCGCACTCAACCCGCCATCGTCATCATCCCTGCCCTATTGGTTTTTACTCCTTTTGCAAAGCCCTACAGAGACAAAACTCTTAGGTGGTGGGAGCAAGCCAAAAGATTTTTCATTCCGCAGTTAAGGGCCGAATTTGAAAATGGCAAAAAATTTGAGGTAAAAAATATTTCCGCGAGCGGCATTTGTATTTTGATTGCCGACATCAATGATTTAGATATGAAAAACAATGAAGTGCCTAACTCCACTACCCAGCTTCGCTTAGACAAGCACCCTCATTGGCTTAAAGTGCGTGTTGCGAGGCACTCGCAAAATGAAGTGGCATTTGAATTTTTGTTTACCAAAAAAGAACAAAAAAGTTTTGCTGTGTTTTTAGAAACACTCCAAAAAACTTAAAGCGTTTTTGATTTAGAAGGAAGGGTTTTAAGACCCGCTTCGAACAAAACGTCTACGCGATTTTCTCTGCGACCTTGCACGACACCTTTGCCAAAAGTGGAATGGGTGCAAACTTCACCAACGCTAAACGTGGTTTCAGGGGAATAACTAATGACGGCTTTTTCGCCCCATTTTTTAATGCCTTTAAACCAAATATCGGAAAGCGCCGCGGCTTCACTGACAGAGGCAGACTTTCTTGTAGCCGAAGAAAATTGCGTTTGGCCAATTTTACGCAGCAAAGAACTTGAAGTCGATGCCGATTTTTTTGCAAGCAGGGGCTTTTTACTTTTGTATTTGTGCTCACTTGTGCAAGCTTTGCATTTCACACGGTCAACAACGCCGCTGGCAGTGTGAGCCATAACAACGTGCCAGGTATCAATTTTTTCTTTGGTGCAATAGGTGAAGACATCTTGGGCGACTGGTGTTTTGTCGGGATCGCCTTGTGGAATGGTCGATCCGTTGGTAGTTCCGTTAGTTGTCGCTGTCGCAGTTTTCTGAACACTCATCGCTGCTTCCCTCCGTTTCGATAGTAGTATGATATTTGCCAAGACCCACGACAAATTTTTGAATTTCTTGCTTTATTTCCGAAACTTTACGCTGAGCAGAAGAATCCAACACCAAATGCAGGCTGAGCACGTGATTTTCGCCATCAATGGACCATACATGGAGGTCATGACAGCCTTTAACTCCCGAAATCCCGGCTACAAAAGTTACAAATTTTTTCTCGTCAAAGGATCTCGGCACTCTTTGCAAAAGGACTTCAAAGGTCCCCCTCAAATTTTTGAGCACATTGACCAAGACAAAAGTTGCCAAAACGACCGCTAAAACAGGATCTAGCCAATACCATTTTGTAAAATGAATCACAAAAGCTCCAATCAAAACGCAAATCCAACCCAGGGCATCTTCCATCAAATGCCAAAAAATCATTTTTTCGTTGTGAGAAGTCCCCTTCGACATTTTAAAAACGGCCCAACCATTAAAAAGCACACCGATAATAGCGAGGAGGATCATGCCTTGAGATTGCACCTCGACAGGTGTGAAGAATCTGGGAATGGCTTCTTTTAGAACAACAAGACTACCCGCTAAAATGATTGCACCCGAAAAAAGCGCCGATAAAAGCGAGAAGCGCCGATAACCAAAACTATATAAGTTATCGCGCTTTTTTTGTGAGAATTTTTCGAAGTAAAATGCGAGCCCCAAACTAATCGTATCGCCAAGATCGTGGATGGCATCGGCTAAAATCGAAACACTTCCTGTAAGAAAGCCACCAATAAATTCAATAATCGTAAAGGTGAAATTTAAAAAAAAAGCCTCGGTGATATTTTTTAGCGGCGAATGATGGTGATGGCCGTGGGCATGAGAGTGGCCATGATCATGCGAGTGATCGTGGTTTTTGCAGTTTGAGTCTTCAGTTTTTTCAGCCATCAGTTCTTTGAACTCATAGCCTAGACTTAGTAGCCGACTTCAGCAAGTTCGGGGTAGTTCATGACGCCGTTTACAACAATGATGCCTTGACCAGCCGCAGATTGTACAAGATTCAAACCCGACAAATCCTTGCCCACAGAAAGTTCGATATGAAACACTTCGTATTCTTCAATGTAATGACCATTTTTCGCAGGCACTTCAACTGCACCACCTGCTCCGACCGTAACTTTATCGGCAAGTATGTGGTATTGGGATTCGCCTGTTCTTCTGCCTAAAATTCTGTAAGGAACCGAGGCCGAGTTAAATCCCAATTCTTGCACATCAAAGTATGCCAGATTTCGAGTGATAGAAAGTTGCACTGAAAAGCAACCCATACGAGTTGAGCCAAACTCACTTGGCAAATCCACTCCACAGAGTGAATAGGGCTGCCAGAGTTCTTCTTTGCGTTGGCCTTCGAAAAGCGAGTTTCGAGACTGCGAGCAAGCTGCCATTTGTGCCAATCCCAAAAAAATCACCAAAAAGTTAAAATACCGCTGTTGAATTCTCTGTATAAATCTCTTCATAAAATCTCCCTTACCTAAGTCATGCGAGAGCCGTGCCATAGCCCTATATTAGGGACTAAGATTAAGAAATCATTAAGGTTTCACCAATTTTGAATGCTTGGGAAAGTGATTAAGAATCGTACACTTGGATTTTAAAAATCTACCTTAACATGCTGATTTTTAAAGTACTTTTTCAGTGACATTTTGCGCCTAGGCAGCTGACTAAAGTTTGTACAGCGAATTGCCGGGGCTCATACATCGCAATCTATACAGGCTCGCGATTGTAGAAAATGGCGATAGGTCAAAACCAATAAATCAAATATTGGCTTTGACCTACATCAAAAAAAATTGCTCGGCGCTAGAATGAGAAGGACTTTTTAACCATTCTCTGTGTCGAATTAGTAAGAAGTTGCCGAAATCTTTTTGTCCAACTCTTGTTTTATGCCTGCGGCAGAAAGCGACATTCCTAAAATTCCTGCGGCTGCAGTCCAATTCAAAATTTTCACTCTTGTTTTGAGGTGATCTAGAATGCGTTGATCCATGGACGATACCTGTACCGCGCTTGCGGAAATGGGTCTCATTTGCCCGTATGTATGCTTTCCCCCTTTGAAACTAGCAATTTCATTGCGAATACTTTCTGTTAAGGGAACATTCCTGTCATAAAGTGCTGTCACTTGAAAGTTTTCAATTCGGGAAAGAAAAACAGAGGCTCCTTTGATCTGACCTTTCAAGCTTTCAATTTGAAGAACACTTGCAGGTGACATGCCTTTTCCGAGACTTTCGACTTGATTAAGAACGGCCAAAAGTCTTTTCTGAATTCTATAACTTTTGGTAACCGCCTCTGAAGATACATTCATAGTTGTTTGGCTCAAATCAAATTTTTCGATGAGTTCATCAAATTCTTTCCCGGCTGCGACTGCTTCATTTAAAAGTTTGTATTTTTCTTCGATTGGCCATTTCGCATTCTCTGTGAATCTGCGTGACACAAATGCCGCAGTTGATAATGCTAAAGAGGTACCAAAACCTAGTGCTTTCATTGGTAGATTCGTTGACGACTCTGATAGCTCTTCAGCGAGGGCGCTGCCTTCGCCCACCGTATTGCTCGTCCCTGGACTCTCCGACATTGCGTGCTTTTTTCCAGAATCGGCATAGCTGTTCAAGGCGAAATTAGCCATTAAAGTTAAACAGAAAATGTGTTTCGATGATTTGTGAAAACTCATATTGATTGCCCCCAAATGCAAATAGTTTCTTGTATGCAATGCAACTTCAGTGCCGAGTAAGCGCGAAATTTTTTTCTGCACAATCGCCTATTTTTATTGAGTACTTCTCGATAGAGTTTCAGAAAAATTGCAAAATCGAGCTACTAAAATAGCAAATGCCTAAAAGTTATACGGCATTTGTGCATTTGTGCGAAATTGATGACACAGCACCACCGCAACGGAGAGAAACAACTCACACCGCTAAAGGATTGCCATCATCTGTTAACTTAGCGTCAGTCAGACGCTCTTCAATTTTTTTTGCACCCGTGGATGGGGATTGAAAAAGTTCCATAAGTAAACAATTTTGATTTAAACTTTGCTGCAAAATTGCCCACTCCTTTTGAACGCTTTGGCGGAGTACGGCAAGCACGTTGACAGTGTCCATGCGCATTTCCGAAAGCTCACGAACAAAAAATGCCTGAAGAAGACGCCGCCAAACTGTGCGAGGTTATCTGTTTTGAATCAGATGCCGTAAACGAAGAAGCAAGCGTATTGCTCAAAGACCTCACTGTGAACGGGTAGTAGCACTGGAGTTCGAATTAGTTTATATTGTTTGGCATGAGTGAAGTCCCCCAGATTCCTGCCATGATTGACTTCAAAGACCTAACTTTAAGTGCTTTCATTTTTGAGCAACTCGATAAGCAAAGTATTCAAAGCCCCACCCCCATCCAGCAAAAAGTCATCCCTCAGGCGATAAATGCCAAAGACATCATTGCCGTTGCCCAAACTGGCAGCGGGAAAACCTTAGCGTTTCTTCTTCCAATTTTATTAAAATTCCAAAAAAATCCTCAGTCGCGCGCCTTAGTCTTAGTCCCCAGCCGTGAAATGGCTTCGCAAATTTTAAAAGTTTTCGAAAGCTTCAACGAAAATAACTCCTACACAACATCACTTGTGATTGGCGGTTTACCCGGTAACAAACAAGACAAAGAACTTCGCAAAAACGCGCGCTTCATTGTGGCAACCCCAGGACGTTTAAACGATCTCTTAGAAAACAACAAACTTCTCCTCCAAAAAGTTGATACCATTGTGATCGACGAAGCCGATCGAATGCTGGATCTTGGTTTTAGCCCGCAGCTAAAAGATATTCAAAAAACCATGCGAGGCACCTGGCAAACCCTGATGTTTTCGGCAAGCTTCCATCCCGAAGTCGAAAAAATGGCAAAAATTTTCATGCAAAACGAAATCACCATGATTCGCACTTCCGATGCCGAAGCACCTGTCACAAGTTTGAATCAAAAAGTGATCTATCTCAAAAGCACCCAAAAAAATCACACCTTACTTGAGGAAATCAAGATGGCTGAAGGATCCATTATGGTGTTTGCGGGAAGTGGCGAAAGCTGCGAAAAAATTTTTGACCACCTCAAAGAGCACAAAGTCAGTTGTGATTACATTCATGGAGCGCTGACCCAAGGAAATCGCAGCCGCATTGTGAATTCCTTTCGCGAAAACAAAATTCGAGTTTTGGTGTGCAGCGATCTCTTGGCGCGTGGCCTTGATGTGCCTCATGTGGGTTGCGTGATAAATTTTGATATGCCCTATGAGTCTGAGGATTTTCTTCATCGTATAGGGCGCACTGCCCGAGCCGGACGTTCGGGCACTGCTGTCACTTTTGTCACACCACAAGATTTAAAAATGTATAAGCAAATTCAAATCTACCTAAAAGATGCAAAAGAAATCACCCTTAGCTAGGACTTGATCAAATCAGAATTAAAATCGTTCATGATTTCTTTCACCGACATGATTTTATCAATCCCCCGCACGCTTTTGCCCGCCTGATAATAGGAATCATAAGCATTGGGTTTTTTGATGGTCTTTTTCAATTTTAAAAAAGATTTGATGGAATAAAAAGCGCGCATCCAGTGTTTAGCCCGTGGATGTGAAAGCAAAAACTTTGCAATCGCACCGGCCTCGGTCCCCATCTTTTTAATATATTCCGTATTGATCACACTCACAGGAACACCTGTGAGCTTCTCGGTAAGCACAATGTCTTGTTCGCTAGAATTTAAAATGGCAGTTTTATAATCGCTACTTGCTGCACATTCATGTGTGGCAATTAATCGTGTTCCAATTTGTACGCCCGAATATCCCATTTTGAGCGCCGCTTGATACTCATCTCGGGTTCCCACTCCTCCTGCACAAATTAATGGAAGATTAAATATTTTTAACTCTTCATAAAGGGCTTCAGCGGACTTGCTTCCAGTGTGTCCGCCCGCGCGGTTGTTGACACAAATCAAACCATGAACCCCAGCATTAACAGCTTTTTCTGCCCATTTTTTTTCAGTCACATCATGATACACCAGTGCCCCGTACGTCTTGGCCTTTTCAACAACCCAAGAAGGGTTTCCTAGTGATGTGATAAAAAACTTCACGCCCTCTTCTAGTGCAACATCGACAAAATACTTTTGCCGCTCCAAATACTTTTGAGACGAAGCCTCAATCAACGCATTAAGACCTATCGGCTTTGAAGTGAGGGATCGAATTTTTTTTAAACCTTTCCTGAATTCGTAACCATAAACAAAAGTCAGCGACAAGGGCTGAACAATTCCCAGCCCCCCCGCCTCACTCACAGCGGCGACAAGCTCAGGATTTGAACAAGGATACATGGGTCCGCCAATCAAAGGAAACTTGGCTCCGCTTGTTTTTAAAAAATCTTCAACACTCATAAATTCTCAATTCTTTTTCATTTGTATCTGCATCTGTAGCTTCACTGGCAAAATTCCAAAAATCAAAGTGCTCTCGTCCTGAGCTCCTTGACTTAAAACTTCACCCCACGGAGCAATCACCTGACTCAGTCCTGTGTTTGTTGCACGCAGCGACGCCAACCCATGTCTTGTAGTGGCCCACCTGGCAAGTAAACTGTGTTGCGAAGGTTCGCTCGTCGGACCATACCAGCTATCATTTGCAGGATTAATCACCAGCATGGCGCGATTTGGAAATTTTTCCTGACTGCTCTTTACATAAGCATCCACAAAAGATTCATATAAAATTTCGTAGCAAACAATGGGCAAAAATACAGGCCCATCTTGAGATGGATGCGGTAGAGGCACATTGGAGTCCCCCTTCCCAAAATGATTTACCGCAGGAAGCCATTCATAAAGAAAAGGAAAATAATCATCAAAGGGAATAAATTCACCAAATGGAATTCGCATTTGTTTGCGCGCGTGTTTTACCTCACCCAATGTTGAGCCAACTTGAGGCGAGAACATGGCTGTTATATTATAATCTAAATCGATTTTTTTTCCCGCAAACAAAGTTTCAGCACTCTCGTAGGCTCCCACAAAATGCAAGCTTTGACTCATATTTACCCAGTCCAATAGTTGAGCACTCAAATCATTCGTCTCAAGCGGAAAGCCAGGAAACGAGGTCTCGGGCCACGCCACCCACGACTGGGCATTTTTAAAATCGGGATGTTTTGTATCCAAGTCGTGACGCTTGATCATCATCTCAAAAATTAACGAACGATGAATGGACATCACGTTGCGCACCGTGGGCATGACGCCAAGCTTAGTGAGCTTTTTTTCGTAGTTTCCAACATTTCCCTGTAGCAAAACTACTGGCTGCTCTTCAGAATAATCTTTCTTCAAAGTATTTTTTGCATGAATGCCAAGACCTGATCCCACTGCAAACACTGTGACTAGGAGCAAAGCAAATACAGAATGTTTAAAAAATTTTGAGCGGCTTGAGTGAACATAAAAAGCCGTCATCGCGCTGAGACTTGCAAAAAAAATCACGCGCCATCCCCAAGTATCCAAATAATATACCGAGGGCAGCATGAATTCGGAAACCCCTATGCTTTGTGCTGGGCTCCAAGGGAAAAGCCTAAAATCTAAAGTGTCCCACAAATAACTCACTCCAAATGCCAAAATGGCATCTCTCAAAATTGGCTGCGCCTTGAGAAACTTTGTTCCCAAATTTGCATGAAGAGTGGCCCAAAGAATTCCAAAAACTCCAGAGAGTATCGAAAATAGAAAAAAAATAAATGCGCAAACTGGAATTGCTACTACCCATGGCATATTGCCAAATTCTTTTAAGGTAAAAGACAACCAATAAAAGCCCAGGCACGTGACAAAAAAAGAATAAGAAAGAAAATACCAAAAGGCTTTTTTTTTCGCTAAGTTTGGATGCTGAGAAACTTTTGAAAACAAGGGAAAGAGAAAAATCGCAAAACCCAACCATGTGAGAGGCCAAATTCCAAAAGGTGGAAAACCCAACGCCACCAGAACTGCAGATAAAAATGCACGGCTCACGCTAAAATGCGGGGATCTAAGAATTTCAAAAAACTGCGCAAGCTTCATCGCAAATGAGACACATCAGCTTTGGAAGAATTTTTTAAATAAACTCGAACGGTATGAGCCATTTCATTCACAACTTCATCAAGACCTTTGCTTGTGGAATCAATCAAAATGGCATCGTCGGCTTGCTTCAGTGGAGCATGTTGCCGATTAGAATCTTGCTCATCACGCGCACGAGTTTCGCGAATCACCATTTCCAAATCTCTATCGATTCCTGCAACTTTTAATTCTTCCCAACGACGTTTTGCTCGAGACTCGATGCTCGCAGAGAGAAAAAACTTTAACTCGGCTTTTGGAAAAATCACAGTGCCGATGTCACGGCCCTCCATCACAATACCGCCTTCATCGCCAAACTTTCGTTGCACTCCAAGCAGAGCATGACGCACATCTGGCAATTTAGAAATATTACTCGCCGCCATACCAAGCTCGGGGCTTCGAATAGCATCTGTCACATCCAAACCATCACAATAAACATGAAGCGTTGGTATCGGGGCATCAGTATGCGTTGCAGTGCCGCCCGATTTTTCGAGACTGCCAAATTGAAAATTGAGCTGTGAGCAAAGTTTTCCCAGGGCCGGACCGTCGTTCAGTGGAATATTTTTTTCAAGAGCAGTCAAAGCCAAGGCTCGGTACAAGGCACCCGTGTCTATTAAACGAAAGTTCAGTTGGTACGCCAACCACCGAGCCGCGGTGCTTTTTCCGGCGCCCGCAGGACCATCAATGGCAACAATTGGCAAGGGTCGTTCAGCGGGAGGTAAAAGCTTTAGACTCATGAAGGCAAAGGTTAATCAGAATTCGAGCTTGGGTCAAACTCTCAGCTCAGGTAAAATTCGATCCATAAAATCCAAAACTCTTTTTGGACCTAAGTCCTTCATACAGCGGTGATGTTTGAGGGGGCAAACCTTGAGTCCATGGATATGACATGGTCGGCAGGGCAAATTTTTAAGCCCCAAAACCAGTGACGATTTGCGCCATGGCGCAAATCCAAATTCAGGGACGGTTGGTCCGAAGAGCCCTATCACAGGAACTCCCAAGTCACTGGCGACATGAACTGCTGCTGAATCTGGAGAGATAAGGATGTCTAAAGTCGAAATTTTTGTTACCCATTCGGCTAAAGTCGTTTTTCCGACATAATTTTGCACCAATGGACTCCCTATTTCACGCGTGATTTCTTCCCCTAATTGAGCGGAATGTGCGTCACCTAATAGGTAAACATCCATACCTTTCGACGTTAGCGTTTTTGCAAGCGAAACAACATGCTCGCTTGGCCACATCTTGCTAGGCCAAGGACTTCCAATAGAGATGCCCACTTTTCTAAATTTTTCTACCTCGTTGCTTTTTCGAGTCCCCAATAGGGACTTTTGATCTGGCTGGGCCCAATCAGGAACTTCAAATCCCAATGTTCGCAAAAGATCCAAGTTTTTTTCGATTTCATGCTGTCTAGATTCCCAGATTCGCCTAGCGATATGGGTATAAAAAAGGCTTGCTGAACCGCTGGAAAAACCGACTCGGCATTTCGCGCCACTGATAAAGGAAAGTAAGCCGCTTCGAAAACTTCTTTGAACGCAAAAAACAATTTCAGGCGCTGCTTCTTTTTTGAGTTCCCGGGCAAAGCGAAAAAGTCCACCCAGTCCCGAATCTTTTCCACGTTTATCAAGCCGCTTTGCAAACAATCTCCCAGCAAAATTTGCGAGCCCTACGCCCTTTGCGATTTCTAAAAGCTCTGCACCAATTTTGGTTGTGATGTATTGAATATTTGCGTCGGGAAAATTTTGACAAATTTCTTTAAGAAGTGGCAAGCAAAGCACATTGTCACCGACAAAAGCCGTCTGAATCACCCAAATGTTTTTTGCCTGCATCATCTGCGCGGTCCTAAGCTTTGTTGCACGATTGCGCGCGCTTTTTGGTAGCGCATTGCCAAGCTTTCAGCAGATCCTTTGGCAATAAAGAATCCAGGGATCCCATCTAGGATTCCCAGTTTGAAAATATAGTTCTCAAAAAATTTCCAAAGTATGCGGAAAATCAAAAATTGCGAGGCAAGCATTTTTCGCTCACCCTTTTTAATTTTTTCGGCCAACGCTTGGGCCAGCAAAGTGGAATAGCGATCATTGGTTTGCCACTGCTCATTGCGATCCAAAAATGGTTCGTGATACAAATGGCCCTCAAAAAGGACAGCTGCACTTGAATTTTTTGCAAAAAGATCTTCGTGCACATCGGCTTGATTGGGACCGCCTCGCCATTCAAGTTCAGCACTTTTTCCCAAGCGACTTTTACGATCCGGATACCATCCGCCATGTCGAATCGCTTTGCCTAAAAAAAAGGACTGCCTTGGGATCTTGGCCAACGAAAAATTATTGGCAAAAATTTCGACAGAATTTGCTAAGGAAAGTTTTTCAAAAAGTTCGTTTTTTAATTCTTCACTCACCCATTCATCCGCATCGACCCAAAACACCCAAGCAGTACTGACCCATTTTAAAGAATCGTTACGGGTTTGAGTAAAACCTTTCCACTGTGTTTTGACATAAATCAAATCGCAGTCCAAACGATGGGAGCGTGCCCACGCCTGTCGAACCGCTGATTCGGTGTTATCCGTGGAGTAAGAATCAATGACAATTAATTTTTGTGCAAAGCCCAGCGATTCAACGCAGCGGCCAATTCTTTTTTCTTCATTAAATGCCAATACGACTACGCTTAACTCAAGAAGAACAGGTTGCAAAACTGGCTGCAAAATGGACGCGTCACTGTACATTTTGTCCCGCTTTATTTGAGTCCTCGCTTGGCAAATCAAAGGGTGTTTTTAATTCGGGAGGCGCAATCTGGAAGTCTTTGCCGGCTTCATATTCTTTAAGTTCTCCGGTTAATGAACCCACTTTAATTTTAGCTTTAAACTGCAAAAGTACACGACGGGAATCATTAGAGACCCAAATTTCAACGTCGCCTTTGGGCGCCAAATCTCCGCTCACGCGAGGAAACATTTTGTATCTCAGAGCTTCAAATTCTCCAGCCGGAACAATAATTTTTTCTTTTGCAATAAAAGTCAGTTCATTAGACCAATTTCGAAAACGATCGTGAATAGGGAAATTGACTCGATGCTCACCCAAGCTAAGAAAACGATAGTAATAAAGCGCACCAAAGACATCTTGGGCAAAAGGGGTCATAGGATCTTCACGTTTGATCTCTTCCACTTTTCCTTCTTTAAAAGTGGTGTGTGCATAAAATCTTACCGCATGACGAGGTTGATCAAAAACTACAGCCCGTCTTCCCCATCTGGCACTTTCAAGTTGCTTGATTTCTTGCCTACGCGGCAAATGGTCTTTTAACCCAACCCAAGAATCCATTTTATCGTCGACCTTGTAAAAAAGTTCCAGAACTTTGGAGCTCTTGACCTCTGCATGATAATGCAAAACTGTTTCCCCGTTGATCGACTGTGGCTCTTTCACTTCCATAACGGCAATGCCACCTTCTAAGGGGCCATAGCGCAGGACCAGCGTAATTTTTTCACCCACTCCAAATGGCCAAGCCAAGGGCTTAAAAGTTTTAGCCGCAGGAACAGCAGCTTTGACGTCGGCAGCTGGCGGAGGACTTTTATCGCCTTTTGACTTTTTCTTTGCTTTTTCACCTTTTGAAACAGCTGTTGCAGGCATGTTTAAAGAAATATCTTTGGCATCGGGGCGAATGCGCTTAATGAGTCGCGACAGTAGCTCACGGGGTTCAAGGTATTCTTGAGTCGGAAGACTGACTGTAGGGTCAAGGTATATCGGGACATTTGCGGCATCAAATTTTTGTGTAAAATCATCGGGCACCGCTTTGATGTCACTATCCATTTTTAATTTTGTGGCACATGCGGCCAAAAAAAAAGACACGCTCAGAATCAAAACGCGATTTCCGGCTGCTTCCTTTGAATTGATCATTTATGCCCCTATCATCGCCCGAAAAGCAGAGTTTCAAAAGGGGGCTTGGGTCTTAGTTGCTTTTATGGCACTTTTTGAGAGCTTATTGGGCGCATTTTGAACGCTTTTTGGGCGATGAGTCGTATTTCACTTTTTTGATTTGGCCCAAGTTTCAACTTTAGCCATTTCGTTTAAAGTAGGGCCCTATGAAAAATACTTTGAAAAATTTGTCTATCACTGGGTTTGTTGCTTCCACCTTTTTTGTTGCGCCGGCGGTTAGCGCGGCGGATTTATTCAATCTCACGATTAGTAGCTACGGAAGTATTGCAGATGACGCTAATCCCTTTAATGCTGCTGCCAGAAGCGTTATCGATACAGCCGTTGGTGAGCTTGAAACCCAAATCAACTCCAATTTTCCTGACATCGATCTAGATCCTTTTACCAAATCAACCGCCAAAGCCGCCGGAGTTTCTCCTTCTGGTGTGGGCATAGATTACGCCTCGGATTTTGGTTTTGGCTACATCGCAGCCAATATTGCAATTGCCTCTGGAGCAACTGTCGGCGAAATCAAAGATCTTGCAACACCTCCTGCTGACTTAACAAAAATTGGTAAAGTGGGGCTTGGTGGATCAATTGCACTAACTTTGGGATTGAGTTTTAAGCATCTTCCTAAGATTCCAGTTTTTGGAGATATTTTTGAACCGTCCCGAACCCGAGGATATTTGAGCTTTTACAAGGGTGGAAAAGAATTTGCTTCCGAAGATGCAACCCAACCAAGTTTTGCAATTACCAATTCCATCTTCTCGGCTCATGGTCAGTATAAACTTGTTGAAGGAATGAGCGTTGGACTGGGAACTTTTAAATGGGGCGGAGTCGATGTTTCAGGCGGCTTGAGATATTCAAAATCGGCAGTGAGTTTGTCCCAGCCGCTTTCGGGATTGTCATCAACCGCACTGGACTTAGGTGGTGGCTTAGGGAACGTAACCGCCGAGTTTACTGGTGATGCTGTTGTTTCGGTCAACACGAGCACATTTTCTATTCCTTTGGAAGTATCTACATCAACCCGTTTGTTGCATGTCCTCGGTCTGTTTTTAGGTACAGGCCTTGATTTAAATTTTGGCAGCGCAAAAAGCGGATTAAGCATTGCATCTCCTGTCACATTCGAAAACAACCTCATCAGCGGAGTAACAGCGCAGGCCGATGCCAATCTCAACGCCACAGGCAAACCTACTTTCACTAACTTGAAATACTTTGCTGGTGTGCAGTTCGAAATTTTAGCGATAGCAATTAGCGCGCAATTTACAGGATCACTTCTTGATTCTGGAAAAGCGATCAACGTTGGCGCAAAACTTTTCTGGTAGTCTGAATTCTTAAAAGGCTCCGTTCGAGATAAAAACTTTCGCCGATATGTGTTATGTGAAAAACCACATAACACATATCGGCGTTTTTGTTTTCAACCACCTGATTCTAAAGACTCAAATGTGCGGAATATGCCGCAGCATTTACTGTACTAAAAACTAAAGCCTAGTCCCAACTTCCATTGCTTCTGGGAAATCTCTTTTCGAAAATGCGTATAGGAAAAATGAATCTCGTCAAAAGCGTTAAACCACGGACTTGAAAATTTATAATCAGCGCCCACGCCTACAATCCCAAAAGTCCCGACCTCGTTTAACCAAGACTGAAAGCCACCAAACAGTTCCAATCCAAAATTTTCAGTGAAATGAAATCTTAGTCCATCGCTCAATTCAAACATTAAAAAATTCGCGTGTGGCAATGATTTTCCGACTGCTACACCCACTTGTGGTACCAGCTTTAAACTTTTTCCCAGATGAAAAACTGGCGTCCAGCCAAAGTGCCAATTTGAAAAAGCAGCCAACTTTTCTTCAATTTGAACAACGGAAAAGCGAAACAAATTTGTCTGAAAGCGAGACTCACCCTTTACCTGCAAACTCATGCTAAAAAATAAAGACACAATAAAGATTCTTCTCAAACGCGTCATATATTTTGCATAAAAACTCAATTAGCAAAATCGGTCAATTGCACTTTTTAGGGAGATGCATGTTACCCAATCTTCAAACCCAACTACCTCTGACGATGAAAAATTCGACTAAAAAATGAAGGCTTGCGCCCTTCATCAATCACCATATCACCGGCTTGGCCTCCGGAACTAAATATTCCAGGAGTCTGTGAATTCCTGGCAAGTTTACCTTTGCCCGCATCAACTTCTGTTACGTGAGCTCCGCCTTTTACGCCTGCGGCGGCCACCTCGTTAAAACTTCTTTTACCATCTTTGTTCGCGTCGCCTATCGTAAAGGGATTGAGTCGGCTTTGGGTCAAAGATTCATCAGAGGCATACTCGTTTGCCTGCGTTGCATGCAAAAATTTGTAATCCATGCCTTTAAAAGATTCAGCCGACTTTTTGCAGGCACCGGAATGGCAGGTATCCAAGACTCCGGCAACTTTTTTCACACCGGCTCTTTGAAATGCTTGGCCTACTTCATCAAAACTCACGCTTGCTCCAGATGGTCCAGGCAAAGGAATGTGATACTTTCCATCCTTCCCTTTGGTGCCGTGCCCAGTCACGTTGAACCCAATATTGGGATTTCCCCGAGCTTCCCTTTCGAGCTTTTTTAGATAGGCAGCTTTCACTTTTGCTGGATCTTTTGAATTAAACATGGAATCGGAATCCGTAATATTGCATTGTTTACCTTCACAAAAAACGGATTTGTAAATCTGATGATCGGTGCGAGTGCCTACCAAGTCGACCTCAGGATCATTTCGTCCTGCAAAATCAAATCTGGAATTAATCACTTTGGAAGGTTTATCCGCAAATGCACTTTGAATTATGGAAAGACCTAGAAGAATGGAGAATAAAAAAAACGCCGAAAATTTAGACAAGGAGGCACGCGAAAACACATTGAAAATTGGAGAGATTTTCATTTTTTTCCTTAGATTTTTAATAATAAAGAGACAATATTCCGCAAAACGATCAACCCCACGCTTAAGATCTTAATAAAACCTATGCTGAATATTCAAATTAAGATTGCGTTAACCTAAAGTTCCCAAACCAAACGCTGTTTATAGTCGCGAGTTTCCTTAAATCTTTTGTGAATCCAAAGATACTGCTCGGGACACTCTTGAACAAATTTTTCAATCAATGCATTACAAATCTCAATATGGGCTTTTTGCCCTTCTTCATTGAGGTGACCCTTTGCGTTTCGGAACTGGGGCGCATTCAACAGAGAAAAATCAATCGGCGGCCCGATCTTTACAAAATGTCGCCCATCTGGAAGCCGCTTGATAAAAGACCACAAAACTGGAACCTCCATTCGGCTCGATAAAATGGCGAGTCCTTTTGGAGACCACGCATCCACCCCAAAAAATTTGACTTTCATCCCATGAGGTAAACCCGTGTGTTGATCTAAAATAAAACCTACAGATGCGCCCTTTTCGATACTGCGCAGGACCTGCACTCCCGAGCCTTCTTCTTTTAGCAGCGCCAAGCCATAACGTTTGCGACTTTGCACCCACAAATCGTTAAACAAGGAATTGCGCAAATTTTTAGTAATAATATGCAGACGAATTTTTAAAAATGCACCAACTCTTGTGATCAATTCCCAGTTACCCAAATGCGCAGTCAAAATAAAAAAGCCCTGCCCCGCTCGAACTTGCGCCTGAAAAAATTCATTGCCTTCAATGACAGTTTTTTTTTGCAGAGTTCTATCGTCCCAGTGGAAGCGCTCAAAAAGCTCCAACACGCACAAAAAAGTGTGATGCATGTTGCGCAAAGCTAAATGTTCCAGTCGTTCGCGATATTCCTCCATCGACTCCTGCGCTTTTCTTTGAAAAACAAAACTCAGGTTCAACAATAGGATTTTCTTTTTAATCGGAACTAAATAAAACCAAATACGCGCGACACATTCTGCCACAAAATTTTTTACAAAAAATGGAGTGAGAAAAATCAATCCACCAAAAATATAGAAAAGAATAAAAACAAGCTTAACTAAGAGCTTCACTGACTTTTACCCTGTCCAAAATTTTAGACCACAGGGCTCCTTCATCGCGCACTTTGATTTCGGCATGAACTCGGTAAAAACTCATTCCCTCGAAATATCCCTGCCGTGGGCGAACAATCGAATCACTCATAAAAATTTTTAACTCTTGCCAATTTAAAACTTTTACTGCTTCCTTCATTCCCAAAGCCCAATGAGTGATTTTAGATTTACTCATCGTAGCCTTCATTTTGGAAATACTGCAATGGTCAGGCAGTGCCACACATTGGACTCTAGGAAACTGTTCGGTGAAAAATTCAAAATACTTATTTTGCGCCCCAGCCCGAGTGGTAAGGACTCCCAAAATTTCATCGGACGGTGGATGGGCGCAAAGCTGGGTCGACTTTGTGAAATCTTTATTTTCTTCCAGCGTCATATCGGCCCGTTCCAATGATTTTACCGACTCACGGAGCGAGCCTTCTGGCCATGGATGATCGCCCAAGTCTTTGCGTTTCACCAATACCAAATCAAAATCTCTGGCAAGTTTCCAATGTTGAAATCCATCATCCAAAATAAAAAGCCATCGCAGTGGGGGCGCCTTTTTTAAAAACTTTTGAAGCATTGTTGTTCGATGAGCAGAGATCAACACCGGAATATCTGCTTGTAAAAAAATTTCCAAAGGCTCATCCCCTGTTTCACGAACGTCAATTTTATTGGTGGATTGAAACTCACTCATTTCAAGACGAGACGGAATAAGTTCAAGATCATCGGTCTTTTCTCTTCCATACCCACGGGTTAAAACCACTGGTTCAAAACCGCGCTCTCTAAATCCTTTCGCAAGATAGATCACAAAAGGAGTCTTAGACCTTCCACCAAAGGCAATATTTCCGACACTCATAATCGGTTTTTTAAACGAAACCACATCGGTCCGTTTGCGATCAACCCAAATACCTGCTTGGTACACTCCACTTAAAGCCCGAAGTAAAATATTCACGTCAAGCGGCTCCCAATGTCATCCGCGATTCGCAGACATGCCCCGACTTCCCCTAAAGCTTTGGGCAAATATCTGAGAGGTTTTTTAATTTCGCTCATGCGAGTTTGATTTCCCAAAATTTCGGCGGTATCCATAGCAAGGCGCAGTTCGTTTAAATCTCCTTGCAAAAGTTCAGGAATAACTTTTTTCTCGAGCAAAATATTGGGCAGCGCAGCTGACGCATTGGGGTCCGAAAAATACGCACTGCTTTGTCGAATCAAAAACTCTGAAAGAAATGACAATTTATAGAGCAAAATATGAGGAATTTGATAAAGAGCAGCTTCCAGTGTCGCCGTGCCAGAGGTGATCCATGCAAAATCGGCCGCTGCCAAAGCAGTTCGCGAGTTATCAATCACTCGAAGTTTATTTTCGCTTTGCATAAGATCAAAAAATTCCCGAAGTTTCGAAGGCAACAGCGCTGAAAGTCTTTCACGATTCCAGCCTTGGGCACAGGGCAACACCAAAGTCCAATCACTGGGTAGCGTTTTAAAATACAAGCGCTTTTCGGACTTTAAGAGTCTTTGAAAACTCAAAAGCATTAACGGTAATTGAATTTTGATTTCATTAGTTCTTGAGCCTGGCAAAATTGCCAAAACAAAATTCTCTTCACTTAGCCCAAGTTCAGCTCGCGCCGCTCTTCGATTTTTTGGGGGCAATAAATCACGTATCGGATGCCCCAAAAATTTTGCATTTACGCCTCGATCCCTAAAATAGGCTTCTTCAAAGGGAAGAGCCACATAAAGAGTTCTCACGAGGTCTCGAATTTGATGTACCCGCTCACTACGCCACGCCCACACTTGCGGCGCAATAATATAATCCACCGGAACAGCAATTTTTTTAGCCATGCTTGAGAGTTTTAAATTGAAATCCGGAAAATCCACACACAAAAGGAGTTGGGCATCTGCAAGTTCAGATTTTAATTTTCCTAAAACCGAAAATATTTTTGGAAGGTGAAACAAAACCTCTGTAATGCCTACAACTGCCACTTCCGAACTTGCAGCGATTTGTTCGACGCCCTCAAGTTTTGATGCCTCACCACAAAGCCCAACAAATCTTAATGAGGGGTCTTTGATTTTCATTTCGCGCACGACACGTGCAAGTATCAAATCACCCGAGGGATCTCCCGCCGAAACAACTATTTTTTTTGCCACAGATCTAAGCGTCCAAAACTTTGATGCAACTTAAAATTTCGTCGATGATTTCGTGAGTTCTCAAAACATTTTCCGCCGAGGGAATAATTTTATCTGGACCACAAATAGAATTGGTCATCAAATCTTGTGCGGCATGAGAACTTTCCCATGTTCCACGCACTCGGTGCACAAAGGCTTCAATCTCCAGCCCTAAGGGATCCCCACTGGGCCAATGCGATTCTCGAGCTTCAAAAGCATTCATGTCACGGCCCACTCGCTCGAAACGTTTTAATGTTCTACGCATAAAATCTAGACTTGCATGCCAACCTGGTCCTGTGAGTTCCCAATTTCGTGAGCTATCGGCAGACAAGCGCGATGCAAAAAATCTTGCCATCCCTCCATCTTCCATATCCAGCGCGACAATGGCGTAGTCCAAATGGCCCGATCTTAACTTTCGCCCCCAAGCACGGACTTTTTCGATTTTCGAAAATTTAAAAATCGAATCCAGCAGCACCCACAAATCAAGATCATGAATCATCAAGTCTTGAATCACATCAGTGTCGGCGACACGCGGAACAAAGGGACCTGAACGTACTGTGTTAATAGTCCATGGCCCCATTTTTGGTTTCCAATTGCCCCACAAATGAGCCAGTGACCAGCGTTCAAGGTGACCCACTTGCAAAATCTTTTTTGAATTCCTTGCTTGCGAAGCAAGATCTCGAACATCAAGCGCCGAAAAGCCCAAAGGTTTTTCCACCAAACAATGCATTCCCTTGGCTAAACACGCAGCCGTGGTTTCCACATGAATGTTTGCAGGGACGGCAATCACAGCCGCATCAGGCATAGATTCTTTGGAGAGGCTTTGAATTTGTCCAATATTTGAAAGAAGCTGGGGTTTGGAATCTGCGGGAAAATCTCGCACAATAGATTGGCCGCGCAAATCGTCGGGCTCAATAATGGCAGTCACGCGCGCGTTCATTCGAGAGCGCATGGATTGAATTTTTTTAATGTGATTGAGGCCCATGTGTCCTGCGCCCACCACGACAAGTCTAACTTCCGCTCCATTGGCCATTTCGGGCTCCCTCTATCGGCTCACGCCAACTTTTGTAGATTTTAAAAATCCTATAAAACCTTGCGCAAACGTGTTGTTGGCAAATCGTTCTTCGATTTCTCGAATCGCGACTTCCAAAGTTCCCGTACGCAAATAAACTGCGCGATACAAATCACACGCGCAGCGAATATCTTCTTCACTCATTCCCGAACGTTTCATGCCCACAAGATTTGGGCCGGTAACTTCGCCAAAACCTTTGGCACACAAAAAAGGCGGCAAGTCTTTTCTCAAAATTGTTCCGGCTCCGATAAAGGCAAAATCGCCGATACGAACTTTTTGCACAACTCCGGTTTGTCCACCAATGTTGACCGAATTTCCGACTTCCACGTGACCTGCTAAAGCCGTGCCGTTAGCAATGACGTTTTTGTCGCCTAGAATACAATCATGGGCCACATGAGAGCCCACCATTAAATAATTTTGATTTCCGATTGTTGTGAGTGCCTTGTCTTTTGCAGTCCCCCGATGAATGGTCACAGATTCACGGAAAATATTTTTCTTTCCAATTTTTACTGAAGTGTTTTCATTTTTGTACGAAAGATCTTGTGGACTTGCTCCCACGACGCAAAATGGGAAAAAAATATTTTCTGCATCAACACTCACTTGTCCATAGGTCACGACATGGGAGTGAATAATACAACGGTCTCCAAGTTTTGTTTGTGCAGAAATCATGGAGTAAGGTCCGATTTCAACATCGACTCCAAACTCTGCCCCTTTTTCGACAATCGCAGTGGGGTGAATTTTAGTCGTCATGATGCGACACTCTAGAATTATCTTGGGGATTTTTCAATCAAACCATTCGAACCCAAAATTTGCCGATCCCAATCACAGTAGACCCCTGTTTGACTTGAATGTTCCAAAGCTGCAAGGGGCCCCGTACAGTTTCTTGTTTTAACTCAAAAATCAAAGTCGCAGGCGGCACAACAGGTTTTTTAAATTTGTACGAATCGATAGCTACAAAAAGCACCCCTGGATTGGTGGAACCTGGCGCTAAAACTCCAAAGTGTACCCACGCACAAGCTTGGGCCGCGGCTTCCACCTGCAAAACTCCTGGGAAAATTGGATTTCCCGGGAAGTGCCCTTTAAAAAGCTCTAGTTTATCGCTGACATCTAACTCACACACTCCCTCAGACCCCGCATCGTTCCGCGAAATCAATCGGCTAACCCATAAAAATGGATCTCGATGGGGAAGAGTTTGTGTCGGCTGGTCAGAAAGATAAGTCATTTTACCTCGACTTTTTTTAATCGATCATAAAACTCGGGTAAACGGTCAACGAGTGCCTGAATTTTTAAAGCTTGTAGAATGGGCTTTGGCGGATAGCCCTTTACTTGAGAGCCACTGGCTATGTCGTTTAAAACTCCACTTTGCGCGGCGATAACAACATTGTCGCCGATACTCACATGCCCCTTGGTGCCCACCATTCCCGCAATCGTGACATTTTTTCCCAAGACAGTAGAGCCCGAAAGTCCCACAAAAGAACAAATAAGTGCGCCCTCGCCCACTTCACAATTGTGAGCAATCTGTACGATGTTATCAATAACACTATGTGCCATCACCCGAGTTGAAGTCAAAACACCTCGATCAACGGAAACATGGGACCCCATTCGAACATTGTCACCAATCACGACATTTCCAACATGAATTCTCTGAACCGAAACATCATCTCCGGGATATTTGACCGTCCCAAAACCTTGGCCACCAATAGCAACATGGCTGTGCAACATACAGTTTTCACCAATTGTTGTATGATCTGCAATTCGTGAATTAGCCCCAATGCGGGTGCCTTTGCCAATTTTCACATTGGCACCAATGCGCGTTCCACTTTCGATCACCACAAGGTCCGAAATTTCAGTCATGGGACCAATCAAAACATGAGGTTCTACCAAGGCACTTTTCGCAATTTTTACGTTCTTATATATGGCAGTTTTGGAAGCCCCGCTTCTTGCGGCAAAAGTCCATTCGGGAACCCAAAGTTCTTTTAAAATATAATCAAAAGCGGCTTCGACGTTTTCGGTTTTCAAAAATATCTGGCCCGGCATTGGCCATCGACCTTGAAATTTTTTATCCAAAAACACCAAACCAAAGCGGCCAATTTCCTCGGGAATATTTTTCAATGATGAAAAAAAGCTAAAAGCTTCCATCTTCGATTCAAGATTAGTGATCGATGTCGGAAATTTTAGTTCTTTCCACTCGCGAAGAGAAAACTTCTCGATTTCAAAACTTAAAAGTGAGGCGTCTTCAATCGCCAGCGCCGCCTCGGGATGAAACCCTTTTTGCTCTAAATCTGCACAAAGCTGTTTTATTCCTTTGGGCCAACGCTCGGAGAGTTTTTTTAAAGTACTGGGAGCCGGCTGTTTGAAGGATTTTTTTTTATTTTTTCTCATCAAATGCTTTGATCACATCTGCAGTTAAATCATATTTGTCTTCGGCATAAAGCAAGGGATTTGATGCCACGCCTGTGGGACCCACAGAATTGGCTTCAAACACAAGATCCATTTTTCGAGATTTTGCTACAGTGGGAACCAAATCTCTTAATCCTTCAATAATGGGGCGAGTGAGTTCGGCTTCGCGTCCTTGCATCTCGCTTTGCGACCTTTGCACGAGCTCTTGAAATGCTGCTGCCCGCTGTTGAAATTCAGAAATCTTTTTTTCCTTTGCAGATTGATTGATCGCCATATTCTTTGCCAATTTCTCTAAATCTTCTTGCGCTTTACGAAGCGAAGCTTGTTCACCTTCGATTTTAGCTTTGCGTTCGTTAAATTCTTTTTCCAATGCGCCTTTTGCTTCTTTACCTTTTTTTACTTCTTGAAGGGCTTTTTGCAAATCAACCGTACCCACTTTCATGGCATGGGCTGAAAAACTAGAAACGCTTAGGCCTGCAACGACAAGACCCGACAAAATTTTATTTAAAAACATCATATACTCCTTTATTCACTCCCGAATTACATACCAGCTTGAAGCAGTTCTAACACTTAGGTCACAGCCTAGAAAGTAGGCGCGATGACAAAATTAAATTCCGAACCTTTGCCCGTCTTGTTGGGAATCGTGGACAACGGATATCCCCACTCAAAGCGCAAAGGCCCAAGAGGCGAGTACCAACGAATGCCCCAACCATAGTTTGCCAAAATCGCGGGACTGGGCGAATACCCTTCGTTCCACGTTTGCCCAGCATCAAAAAAGAAAACTGTACGGATGTCGGCTTCGGGAATCAACGGAAATTCAATTTCTTGGTTGAAGACCACTTTTTGAGTTCCGCCAATGACGTTGGGATAAGGAGTCGTACCCGCACCCTCGCGGGTAGGAGTCACCACCATTGCGTAGCCCACAGAACTCATGGGATATCCGCGCAAACTAAAAATGCCTCCCAAAATAAATCGCTCAGACCCTGGAACCGTGTCATCGTTCATGAAATTTGATAACAAACCAAACTCAAGATTTGAACGAAGGACAAACTTCCAAAAGGGCTTCGAATAGTAACGATAATTGGCGGTGAATTTTTGAAAGGTTCTTCCACCCAAGCCTGCAAATTCCATTGCCCCACTCGCATAGCGACCACCCGAGGGGTCCATTCGATTATTACGCGTATCATACGTCAAAGTGGCAATCACCCCGCTGATAATGGAATCTTTGTCTTGTGTTGAAAGAGGAGGATTAAAAATGTCGGGAGAAATTTCGTTAAACAACTTCGATCGAGAAAGCTTATAAGTCCCAAAAAGCGAAAGATCTTCTCTGACTTCACGACCTACGCGAAAAGCTCCACCATAAACTTTAGAATCATAAGTTCTTGTGGAACTTGTGCCTCCGAGGGGATTGTCTTCGGCATAAATATCGCCGCCCATACTCCATTCGGTATCAAAGGCTTTGGGATCGGTGAATTGAAGCGAAAACTGCTTCGAGCCCGTGCCGTTGTATTGCAAACTAAATGCAAGCTGTTGGCCCAAACCAAAAAGGTTATTTTGCGAGATCTGCCCTTGCAACACAAAGCCTTGTGCTGATCCATAACCTGCGGAAACGTTCAAAGTTCCCGTGGGTTTATCGGCGACCCTAATCTCCAAATCCAAAACATTGGAGGCCCCTTTGGGAGTTGATGTTAAAAAGTTTACGTCATTACCAAAAAATCCTAAGCGCCTGATTCGTTCGGCACCTTTTTTACGCTTCGTCGCGTTGTAAAGTTCACCTTCATGAAAAGGCAGCTCCCGACGCACAACCTTGTCGTGGGTCCGAGTATTCCCTGAAACTTTTATTTTGCCCCAATAAACTTTTTCACCCTTTTCGATTTCGATTTCTAAATCCACAATTTGGGCGCCGTCGCGAATTTGAGGTTTAGGAATGACGTTGGCAAAGGCGTAGCCGTCATCGCCATATTTATCCGTGAGCTTTAAAATTTCTTCCTGCAATTTACCCGTCGAAAAAACATCTTGCCCCTGCATCGCAAAACTCGAACGAAGTTCTTCTTTGCTAAACAAAAGATCTCGGCCTTCAAATTTGACATCGCCCAGTCTAAACTGCTTACCTTCTTCCACATCAATCATAATGTCGATGTAGCGACGATCTTGCGAAAGAGTCACTCGAGGTTTAGCAAATTTGGCTTGGATATAACCTTCATTGCCATAAAAGTAAGCCAGAACGGCAATGTCTCGCTCAAAAGCATCTTCGCGATAAGTTCCACTAGAGGTCATCCACGAAAAAGCATGACCTTCGGCAGTCAACATGACTTGTTTCAAGTCGCCAGTCGTAAAATGTTCATTTCCAGAGAAAAATATTTTACGAATTCGAACACGATCATTTTCTAAAACTTTAAATTTTAATGTGACTTCGCCCGCTTTTTCGAGTCGAGGTTTTAGCTCAAAATCCGCTCGGGCAAGATAGTAGCCTTTTTCCTCATATTTTTTGGCAATCGCGGCTTGTGCTGTGCGTATTTTTGCCAAATTAACGACTGTAAAATTTTTGATTGCCGTGGTTTCTTCGAGTTCTTTTTCGTCAAACTCTTCTGCACCTTCAAACTCGATAGCGGTTACAACGGGACGCTCTTTCACCCATACTTTAAGAGAATTTCCATCGAGCTCAATACGAATGTCTTCAAAAAAACCTAAAGAAAAAATCGCCAAAAGATCTTTCGAAACGGCTTCAGCACTGAGTGTGACGCCTTTACGCAAAGTCATTTTCTCCAAAATGGCGTCTTTTTCGATACGACGATTGCCTTCCACAAAAACATTTTCAACCGCAAGTGTGGGAATGCTGTTGTTTGTAGTCTGTTTTGGAGATGCAGCGATGGCGCCCTTCACAGACCCAAGTTTCGTTTTTGCCTGCGCAAAACTTGACCTCGCAAACACCATTGCGCCCAGCAGCAGCAGCAAAAGAGCACTATAAAATATGAAATTCAGTTTTCCATCAGTCGCGTCATCGACGACATTTTCTGACGAATTTTTTGAGGGCAAATACAACTCTGACATTATGCGCCAACTCCTACAATTTGGCCCAGTGAATCCCATATCCGCCCGTCTTTCAAACGATATTGTCGTTGATAACGCTGTGCCAAATTTTCGTCATGGGTGACCGAAACAATGGCCACACGGGTCTCGCTTGAGACTTTTAACAGCAAATCCAGAATTTCCATGCTTCTCGCAAAGTCCAAATTTCCTGTTGCTTCGTCGGTCAGCAAAAGTTCGGGCTTATTGCTAAGGGCCCTCGCCAAAGCCACTCGTTGTTGCTCGCCGCCACTCAGTTGCCAGGGATATCGATGGAACTTGTCCTTTAAACCTACGTTATCCAACAAAAACTCCGCCCAATTTTGATCTTTTTTTCCAAGCAAGGCTTGAGGAAGCTGAATATTTTCTAAACTCGTGAGTTCGGGAATCAAGTGGTGAAACTGAAATATAAATCCCAGTTTTTCGAGTCGAAATCTGGCCCGGTCTTCTTCATTTAAGAAGGAGAGAGAATCGCCCTTCCAAAAAATTTCTCCACTTTCGGGCCGATCCAAAAGTCCCAGACAGTGTAAAAAAGTAGATTTTCCCGAACCCGAGGCGCCGAGTAGGGCCACGTTTTCGGAAGCATGAATCGAAAAACTTGCGCTTTTTAACACGGAATCTTCTGATTGCTCGTAACGTTTGACAAGTTTTTCAGCCCGCATCAGGGGTATATTTTGTTCATTCATAGGTCGCTTACCTTCGACTTCCTAAAACAGCTAAACTTTTTGTTTTGCTCAATCTAAATCCCAAAATCCAGGCACAAAGAACCGACGCGCAGACTCCAAAAACAAAGACGCCTAGTTGCTCGGTGAATTGAAATTTCATCGGCAAAACTCCGATGTTGTAAATATCCTCGGGAATTTTTGCTAAAGGAGTTTTTCCTAAAATCCATGCCAAAATTCGACCTAAAATCAGTCCACCTGTACTCGCCAAAACTCCTAAAATAAATCCTTGCACAAAAATCCAATGTCGGGTGGCTCTCGGGCCCATTCCCAAGGCATTTAAAATGGCGATTTCGCGATCGCGCAACAAAAATAACACCACTAAGGTGGCCGCAATATTTAAAGCCGATACCAGCCCAAGCAAACTCATGATGAGCGAAAGTTCTTTTTTATTGTAGCTAATCCCCTGGAACAAACTGGCTTTAGACGACTTCCAATCTAGAAACAAATGAGTTGTTTCGTCTTTGGCATCTTCTCCCAAATTTTCGCGATACTTTTGTATCCAATTTTTTAACGCATTTTGATTTTGCGGAGGATAAATATCTTGATCTAAAAAAAATCTTATTCCCCGAGCGTCCCCTGGACGATCTTTTAAAGTTTGAGGATCATTTTTCTCTAAATAATTTCGCAAGCTCTGTTCTTCAAGTATTGCCATACGCGAATCCACTTCAAAAATTCCGTGCGAAAGCAGCGCGGTCACTCGTACCACCACACTTCCATTAATCACTCCAGGAAGTCGCAGACGCACATCATCACCAACCTGAACGCCTAAAATTTGCGCTAAGGGTTTTCCCAACTGAATGTGCACGCGATCATCGGGTAGTGCTTTTACGATTCCTTTTTCACGCGTCCACTCTCGGCGACCCTCGATCATCACACCGCGCCCGGCGGATTTTCCAATCAAAAGTCCCTGGGTGGCCCAATAAAACTCGGCTCTGTTCACACTTTCCGGTGACTGCGACGCCCATTTGGAAAGTTGCTCAAAATTAGACCATCGCCTAAGCACATGTATCACATGGCCACCGCTAGATTGCACCGCGCGCCCTAACACATCTTCAAAACCGCTGACCAATGCAAATGTCAAAGATAGCGCCGCAAGTCCAATCGAAAAACTTAAAAGCGCAACAGCCAAACTGTTTTTAAAAAGTCCACGCTTTCCCGTAGGAGTGCGTGAAGAAAGTTGAAAAAACCACAAAAAACTGAGTTTCCAAAATTCGCGAGGTAAAAACAAAATACTTTAACTCACTCTTTCTTTAGTTGCGGAAACAAAATGACGTCTCGGATAGACGCGTTGTTAGTCAGCAACATCGTCAAGCGGTCAATTCCAATTCCTTCGCCCGCAGTGGGGGGTAATCCATATTCAAGCGCTGTGATGTAATCGGCATCGTAGTCAGAAGCTTCCACATTGCCCGCATCTTTTTCTTTCATCTGCGCCATGAAGCGATCTTTTTGATCATCAGGATCATTGAGCTCGTTAAAGCCGTTGGCGATTTCTTGCCCAGTGATAAAAAGTTCAAAACGATCTGTCAGCTCAAAGCCCGAAGGAGATTTGTCGTCCGACCTTCGCGCGAGGGGCGAAATCTCGACTGGATAACCTGTGACAAAAGTTGGCTGAATCAATTGTTTTTCGACATCTTCTGCAAAAATCATTTCCATCAAAGCACCAGCTCCTTCGCGGCCACTCATTTTGAGTTGTTTTTGCGAGAGATATTTACGCATGCCTTCGGTATCACCAAGCGATCCCTTATAGTGCGAAAGAGTTTTCACGGCTTCTTCCATGGTGATGCGTTTCCATGGTCGAGCGTAATTGATTAAGTGAGTGCCAAACGGAGCTTGATGCGAACCATGAAGTTCAAAACAAAGATTCGAAACCAATTCTTCCGTCATCGACATCAAATCGTGATAGGTGGCATAGGCCATATAAAATTCGAGCATGGTGAACTCAGGATTGTGCCGTACTGAAATTCCTTCATTGCGGAAGTTTCGATTGATTTCAAAAACTCGCTCTAAGCCGCCTACTACAAGACGCTTGAGATGCAACTCGGGGGCGATTCGCAAAAAAAGTGTCATATCTAAGGTGTTGTGATGTGTGATGAAGGGACGAGCTGTTGCGCCCGTCACTAAGGGGTGCATCATCGGTGTTTCGACTTCAATGAACTCTTGTTTTAAGAAAAAATTTCGCACGCCTTGAACAATTTGTGAGCGCTGCAAAAAAGTTTTACGGGTTTCGTCGTTCGTCATAAGATCCACATAACGACGGCGATATTTTTCTTCGACATCGGTTAAGCCATGGAACTTTTCGGGCGGAGCGTGCAAACACTTCGACAAAATTTCAAATTTTAAAGTTTGGAGTGATAATTCTCCAGTTTTTGTGCGAAACAAAAAGCCTTCAGCGCGAATGAGGTCCCCCAAATCTAGACTTTTAAAATCCTCAAAGGCTTGTCCTTCACCTACGCGATCTTTTGCAATGTGAAGCTGAATCAGTCCCGCACGGTCGCGAATTTTAACAAAACCCGCTTTGCCAAAAGATCTCACAAAGGCCACCCGACCGGCTAAGCTGAAAGTGCCCCCCGCCTCGAGTTGCACGGGATCTTGAATCTCACCAAATTTTGAAAGCAATTCCATGGAAGTGTTTTGGACTTTTACACCATGAGGGTAAGCGCGATTTTGCTTACGAAGCTCATCAAGCTTTGAACGGCGAACTCGACTTTGCTCTGCTAAATCTAGGACAGGCTCAGTTTTTTTTGAGTCGCTAGCAGTTTCCTTGTTTTGACTTTTAGATGGCTGTTTTGTTTGCTCGCTCATTGCAGAAGCTCTTAGTATTTTTCCTGTGATTTCGCAAAGCTTCACGTTTTGATGGATTTTTTACGCTTGGCGTTATTTTTAAGACTTTCACCAGAGACTTTGACTGACCCTAAGACACTGTGGTTGATTGCTTTTTATATATGAATCTTGATGTCGATTTTGAAAATTACAGTGTGCCTGAAGAACGCAAATCTCAAATCAAAGCGATCATGGACTTAGTCCGTGCCGAAAATTGGCTACCTGATCTAAAGACTTTGGTTCACGAGCTTGGGGTGGCGGTTGAAGATCCCGACAAAGACTCGGATTTGTTTTCAAAGCTTGAATCCAAACTCAAACGCTTCACCATTGATGCCGATTCAGTGTTTCCCGCAAATAAGGAGTTCCCCGATCGAATCTTTCATCCTGCCTGTGGACTGAGCATCGAAAGTGATGGCGTCGAACTTAAAGTTTCTTTTGAGAAGGTTCCACTTTTGGAGTTTGCCTTTCTTCCCAAATCCAATGAAGTCGCCATTTATTATGTGAATGAAGACGAATTTGAATTCCTTAAAGGAAAAATGGCTGAATTGGAAAATTTCTTAAAACAAGCCAAGTCTTCCAAGTCGGCGCGAAGTGCCGAGTGGAAAGCTAGGTTTGAGAGTTAGGCGTTAGAAACGTTTCCGCTTTAGATTTTTTCATAAGTTTTTTCCTGATTTTTATTTCCTCACTAAAAAAGCTAACGATTTCAACAAAAACACTACCGACGTCGGTAGTCATTTTTTTAAATTTAAATTGGGATTTCCAGGTTCAATTCACACTTAATTAATTTTGAATTTTGGGGCAGCTAAGTAGCGGAATGCTAGCTATATTTATCTATCGTCATGAAGATCCTTGAAAACACAAATTTTAATTTCGATTTTTTAGAAAAAGAAATTAAAAGTGAAGATGAGCTTTCGCTTGTGAACCCCACAGCCACTCTTCCGTTTGATCAGGGCTATTGGCGCAATTTTTTCGTAGAGAATCCGAAGGAAAATCCCGCATATTCTCTCTATTTTGAGATTAATGGTCAACTGGCTGGGCATACGGCCTTGAAACGATTTAAAGAGAGAAATAATCAAATTTTCCTTTGTTTGGTGTACTTATCTCCCGCATTTCGCGGTCACGATTACTCAAAGAAAATGTATGAACTGACTGAAAAGTTTCTCGTCGAAAAATTGTTCCCCGATCAATACTTTTTAAATGTCTTGGGTCGTAATATCCGTGCACTGCGATCCTATGAAAAGTTCGGATTCAAGATAGCCTCCGAATCTCAAGAACGAGTTCAAATGGTCAAGAATCTGAAAAATTCGTAAGCCGCCCTTCTTTTTTTATTTACATACCATACATTCGTATGGTATTCTGCGCCCATGAGTTTAAAACATTTATCCGACAAAGCATTGCATGAAACGCTCTCCTCTCTTGCTCAAAGTGAGCGAAATATTACCTTGCAAGTTCTTCACCACCTTCGAGAAGTCGAACGACGTTCTCTTTTTGCAAAACTTTCTTATCCCAGTCTTTTTGAATACGCCGTGAATGAACTCAAATATTCTGCGAGTGCTGCGCAAAGAAGAATTAGCAGTATGCGCCTACTAAAAGAGATTCCAGAACTCGAAGCAAAAGTGGAATCTGGCGCGTTGCCACTTTCAACTCTGTCAATCGCACAATCTTTTTTTAGACAAGAAAAAACTCCATTGACCGAGAAAAGAGAAATCTTGAGCACGCTCGAAAACAAATCCTCAAGAGACGTAGAAAAAGAATTAGTGTCCCGCACTTCCAAACCTCATAGATTCGTGAAAGAAAAAATTAGACCTGTCTCTTCCACCCATTCAGAGCTGAAATTTTTAGTTGATGATTCATTTTTAAAAGAAATCGAAGAGCTAAAAACACTGCTTTCTCACAAAATGCAGAATGCTTCGCTCAAAGATCTCATGTCCTTTGCGCTAAAAAAAGCTTTAAAGGAACTTAGAATGAAGGCAGATCGAGGAAAGAAAATTACAGAGAAATTAACAGAGAAAATACCGACGTCGGTAGTGACTTCAGCAGCAAAACAAGCACGAAAAATTTCACGGTACATTCCCGCCGCAGTTAAGAGACAGGTATGGCAAAGAGATCAAGGGCAATGCAGTTTTAGCACTAACGGAAAACGGTGTTGCGCAAAAAGTAACCTAGAGTTTGATCACATTCGCCCTTACGCTCTCGCCGGAAAAGCAACTGAAGACAATCTGCGCCTCCGATGCCGAACACATAATCAACTTGCCGCTATCACCATTTTTGGAGAACATAAGATGGGAAAATATTTAGACAGACTGAACTAGGGAATACAATCATTCACTCTAAAGCTCCAAATCCAATTTTCAAACAATGCCGCCGTCGCTCGTAAATTTTCCTTGGTTTTAAATATTGACCCGCGACGAAGCGCGCAGGCAAAATAATTACCTCGCCCGAGCCGGAATTTTTTTAACATTCATCCGAGGGGCACGAACCACAAATTTTACCTTATCCAAAACTTTTCCGCTTTTATCTTGAAGCTCTAAAGTTTTTACACCTTTCTCGATAGGCCAAAGGATACTTCCATCAGAATTTGGATACAGACGATTGGTGTTTACAAAAACTCTCAACTGTTTTGAATCACCTTTAAACTCCACAAACATCTTTTGAAGCTCCATAGGAATATCAGGGTCAAGGGCGACAATAAGCCCTTCAGTGGGGTACAAAATTTTTGCTTGAGCCGCTTGCGTTTGCACCGTTTGAATCTGAGTTCCCGTTGGCTCAGTCCCTTGAATAAAGCTTAGCTGTTGTGAAGCTCCCTGCTTTTGATTCCACGTCACCAGCTTTTTTACGATTCCCGATGGTGCCACAGGCATTTTGGAACTGCGGTCCTTATGCAAAGTAGACATGACTTTTGCAAACAAGGGAGCCGCCCCACTCATTCCCGTAACATTCCACATAGGCTCACCATTAAAGTTTCCAATCCAAACGCCTACGGTGAAGCGATCCGAAAATCCCACACACCAATTATCTCGCATATCTTTGGATGTACCGGTTTTTGCCGCCACCCAATATTTAAAATCAAGTGAAGAATGCAAACCAAAACCCATTTCACGGTTTTGATTGGAGGAAAGAATTTCATTCACAATGTACGCCGCTTGTGGGCTAAGTAAATGGGTCGGCTCAATTTCATCTTTTTGCTGCATCGTTAATTTTAGCTTTCTAAATTCTCCGCCCCTCGCCAAAGCAGAGTAGGCCTGCACCAATTCAAAAAGACTCACATCCACCGAACCCAAGGCAAGACTTGGGCCGTAAAAATTGGGTTCTCGCAAATTTTTAAATCCAAAGTTTTCAAGAACAGCGTGAAATTTTTCAACACCCACAAGCATAAGGGTTTTGACTGCTGGAACATTTAAAGACGAGGCCAAAGCCTGATTGAGAGGAACTTGCCCATGAAAAGTTTTGTCATAGTTGGCAGGCCGATAAACTCCACCGGCGACCGGAATATCTACGGGCGAATCATCCAAGAGAGATGCTTGAGTTAGGTACTTAGCATCAATAGCCGCCGCATACAGAAGAGGTTTTAAAGTCGATCCGGCTTGGCGCTTTGCTAGAATTCCATCGACAAAACTTTTTCCTGGATTAGCAATGTACGCTAAAACTTCATTGCTCTGATGATCGACAACTAATACGGCACCTTCTCGAACGTTTTGAGTTTTTAACTGAGCAAGAGTGGCATTCAGGGCAACGCGAAGTTCTTTTTGCAGCCGTAAATCAATTGTGCTGTGAATTTTTTTCAGATTCGGATCACGTTTAAAAAGCAGTCGCGCCAATTCAGGAGCATACTGAGCTCGTAAGGCTTTAAATCTTAAGTCTCCCGCACTCGAAAAAGCCTGCTTTAGTGCCGGAAAAACTGCCGCGATGCAATCTGCCCCCTCATTCAAGGAAAAATATTGAATTTTAGCGAGTAATGCACAAGTTCGTCGCTCCAACATTTTTTGATTCGCGTTGGGACTACGAATGAGTGAAGCTAAAATGGCCGCTTCGATTTTGTTAAGAGCTGAAGGTGATTTTGCAAAAAGTACTTGGGAAGCCGCCGACGTCCCAACTAATTCACCTTTAAAACTCACAAAATTTAAATAAGCTTCAAAGATTTGCGCTTTCGTCCACTCACGCTCTAGCTTTTCAGCAGCTCGCATTTGCTCCCATTTTTTAAAAAGTGATCGCCGACTTCCGCCGCGCTTTAACGAAGTATCCAAAAAACTTACCACTTGCATGGTTAATGTCGAGGCTCCTCGCACATGCCGTGTATTAAAAGTACTTAGCAAACTGTTAGCCAAGGCTAGATAATCCACTCCATGATGCTCAAAAAAACGCTTGTCCTCAGTCAGTAATATAAAATCTTTCAACGGCTGCGAAACTTCTTGAAGTCTCACCCATTCAAATTTCCGCACATCGACTTTGATACGAAGATCTTGCAAAGCTCGGCCTTGACGATCAAGTAACTGTGCCTCACTGGAAAGATACTGCGATTTAACTTTTTCAAATTTTTCAAAACTTTTATCTTCGCTTAAGAATAAAATAAAATTGACAATAAAAATCACAAGCAAAATCCACTGAACGGCGGCAGCGAACAATTGAAATTTGCTTTGCGATTGATGTTTCATTTTTTCGTTAAAATCTTGCTAAATAACTAGGGTACTACTTTCATCGAAGCATTGGGAAGATCACCAAAAAGTTCGGGGCTATACATCGCTTCAACATGGGTGTTCGGCAATTGAAAATGCCCGGCTTGATTTATCCTCATGGTATATTCAAAAGAAAACTTTCCTTTGGGCACGAAGTCATAATAACTTCTCAGCGCATCGGCAGCTTTTTCTTCAAACATCGGCCACACCCATCCCTCACGACTTTCGCCTTGGGTGTATTGTGAACTATCCCCACCAAGTCCCGTGCCGAGGAGTGTTGCACCGGCAGGAATGGGATCTTGAACGACTACCCACCCCATATCAGTTTGCGCGTCCACATCAACTTTTACCCGCCATACGTCACCAATCGAATACTGATTTTTGTCTTTAACTTGAATGGGTATCAAAGATTTGGAAATCTTGTAACCACTCGAAAAAGCTTCTTTCAAGGGAAGCGCAGCTTTGGCTTGAAGAACAAACCAAGGTTTGCCAGTCCCCAAGTGTTTCACCACAAGATTTTCCGTCGAAGGAGCCCACGCCAGATTTTTTTCAAGACTTTGTGTTTTTCCAATTCCAACTTTGGCTTTGCTCCAATCCAAGCTCAGTTTTTCGCTGGCGTATGAAACAGCCGTTTGACCAGTCACAGATTCTTTTTCAAAAACTTTCGAAAACTTCTTCATCGCCAAGGTGCCCCAAGCATTTGCCACTGACAAATCCCAATGACCCTGTTTTTGACGGGAAAGCGCACCGCGCACGATACGACCGATGTCAGTATGAAAACTACTATCTTCCACACTTTGAAGTAACAGTCGATTGGCTGTGGTGTCTTCTGAAACCATCAACCACCAAAAACTTTCACCCATCGGAGATGACAAACTCATCACTGTGCCTTGAAAATTCATCCGCGCTTTGAGCACATTTCTAAATTTCTCAAGTGCGGTGCTACGCGCAGGTTCTTTTAAAATTCGCCGTGCCACTGCGAGATAATCTAAAAGAGACGCCGTGGGCAAAAGATCGGTATTCAAATCTATTGCTTCCAAAGTTTTTTCCGAAACTTTTTGATATCTCGTCACTGCTTCTAATGCCATCAGCCTTCGCAAGTTTTGATCAGTCGTTTGATAGGATTCTTGACTAAAAATTTTCCCTTCCGCAAAGCCAAGAAGAGCAGAAAGCATTCTTGCCTTCGTGCTTTCGGGAATAGCCCAGCCCGCCTCATGGGCAATCGCCAACACATAACTACTCAGCACCACACTTCCGTAATGACTACTGGGGAAATATTTTACAAATCCTTGAGGATCTAAATAATTTGACAATTCAGGAGCTAATTTTTTCCATCCTTTGTCATCACCAAGCGACACAAATTTGCTCACTTGTTGCTCTAGGCAAGAATAAGGGTAAATCGTCATGTAACTTTTTACACCATCTAGCCCGCTATTTAAGGTGCTGGCAAGTTTAACAACTACTGCGCCTTTTCCGTCTACGCTTCCCTCAGCTTTTTTTAGACTGATAGTTTCTTCTTTTTCAAGTTGGCTTAAAGTTGCTTGAATCACACGAACAGGCACAGCTTCGATAACTTTTTGCGAAACTTTGATCTCGTCTTTTGCACCGCCTTTTTCAATAGCTTGAATGTGGTACTTCAGTTGCGAAACACCCACCGGCACTTTGACAACCCACGAGACGACTTTTGATTCGCCAGCTTTAAGTTCAAAATTTTGCGAAGCTAGACCCATGCCCGCAGCTATAGGTTCGATTTTTGGAATCATCTGCACACTCATGCTTCGTGTGGACGCATTACGAACGGTGAATTCGGATCGCAGTTCATCTCCTTCGCGCGCGATGAGAGACAGCGATGGATAAATTACCAAATCTTGAGTGGTTCGAATTTGAGTATTTCCCGTTCCAAATTTATCGATTCCCGCATGCGCAATGGCCACGATCTCGAATTGCGTGACTGAATCATTTAACGGGATTTCCACTTTGGCCTTTCCCTCGGAATCGGTTTTTACACGGCCCTTCCACAAAAGAAGTGTGTCAAAATTTTGTCGACCACCGGAACCGTCGGCCGCACCCCCGCCACCACCCGTGGGAAGAGCTTTTAATCCAAAATGGCGTTTGCCAACAATTAAGCCCGCCATGGTAGTAGTTTTCACTTCGTGGCCACGAGGATTCATCATTTTAGATAACAAATCCCAACTGTCATTTGGCTGCAGTAGGAGCAAGCCTTTGTCGACCGCAGCAATAGCAACCTCACTGCCTGCGATACTGCGTCCCTCGGAATCTTTTACCAAAACTTCGAGTTGTGACTTTTGTCCGATCAAATAATTTTCTTTGTCGGTTTTTAAACTCACTTTGAGTTCATGGTTTTTCCATCCCACAAAAAGTTCGGTCATCCCAAGTTTATAAGAAGGCTTTCCTAAATCGATCATGGACGTGGGAGAAGTATCAGCATCACGACCTCTCATGGCAAGTACCGACACGATCACATTAGGTGAAAAGTTTTTTTTCAACGGTACTTCAACATAGGGCTTTTGATTTGAGATTTCGGTGACAAAATAGTCAAGCAAACCTTCCCGCTCGATACTGACAAGTACCGTGGAATTTTTAAAAGGACTTCGTACTTGGATGCGAGCTTTTTCGCCAGGCTCCCATTTTTTTCGATCGGGAATCAAATCCATACGATCGCCGCTATCAACCGCAAACCACCAATTGTTTTTGTCGTAAACATAAGTCTGAGCATAGGCTTCGATTTTTTGCCCCCGAGAGTCTTGCAACTTTACAAAAGCATAAATATTTCCGCCAGAAGCGAGCTGAACTTCACAGTGCACAAGTCCTTTATCGTCGCTCTTACCCACACAGCTGCCCTTGACGGGAGTATAAACAGTTTGATGTTCATAAGAATAAAATCCACCGACAATTCGTTTACGGTGACTGAGATTTTGTTGCTTTTGAAAAGTCACTTCGATTTTTTCATTCACCACCGCTTGACCTTTGAGGTCAGTGATTCCGACTTGAAAGCGGAATTTGTCTTTACTCCGCGCTGACTCATCAAACTTTACACCCACCGCTCTATCAACGGAGTGAAAAGATTGCGCATCATACAGCGAGTACCTTTCTCCATTAGGATCCCTAAACTCCGCATTTACACTCAGCATCGCTCCTTGCTTGAGACTGGGATATCCCGAAACCTTTAATCGATGTCCACCTTTCGAGTCTAAAGTGATTTTTTCTTTTTTCTCAGCAATCAAAGTTCGATCGTTAGCACTGTCGTTTGATCCGCGCCGAATTTGTGCAAGTTCCTCTTCCAATGATTTTTCAGAGCCAAAAGTCAAAGAACTAAAATCTTCAAAGCGTTCCCCAGAAAGAGCGGGCACATTTTTTGTTGATTGCAGTTTATAACTGACATCCACTGGCAAAGAATCCGCACCTCCACCCGCTAGAAATTGCACCGCAAGATCGACATCAATAGACTTGGGGGACAGGAGTGTGTCTTCTTTAATTTGCAGCACTCCCTTCATCAGGGGAATTCTAAATTCTTCCACTCGAAATCCCGCCGAATCCCAACCTTCCACGCGATAATAATCTCCTTCGGATTCTTCAAGACTTGCTCCTTTTTCTTTTGTAGAACTCTTGTCTGTAAAATATACGGTGTAATACCCTAGTTTGGCGGTCTTTGGGATGGTCCAAGAACTTTCTGCAGTGCCGTCATCTTTCCACTCTAAAGGAAACTCAAATCTCTCCGACGAACCACTGTGAATGATCATCAAAAACTTTGGCCATTCATTGCTTTTGGGCAAAGCAAAGCCTTGACTTTCGTGACGACGAATAAAATGTTTCATCGAAACTTTTTCACCAGGTTTTAGCAAGCTGCGATCTAACAAGGTTGACGAAATCAGGGGCCGCTTATCTCCATAAACAGCACGAGTTTGAAAACGCCAGTTTTCGATCCCTTCATTCCAACTGCTATGACTAAAAGTAAAATCATCATCAGTCTCCGCAAACACAAAATATCCATTGTTGTAAGACGACCACTTATTGGATCGACTTGAACAGGGCTTATCATTGTTAACAGCTTCCCAATCGCGTTCTTCATGCAATAAAAACACACCGGATGCATCAGTAACACCAGTGAGAAACACATCGCCATGGCAATTTCGAAACGAAATTTTTGCCCCTTTCACGGGCATTGCCTTATCAAGAGTGCTTACAAAAACTAGGCTCGACTCCCGACCCTCCTTCAGACTCACATTTAAATTTGTCACGAGCGCAGAGGTAGGGACATAATACGGGGCATCTTTTGCTAAGAGTTCGCGACCGAGAATATTCGATTCCATTTCGATCACGTGAAAGCCATTTTCCTTTAGCGGAATGCCAATCACTTCCGTTTGCCCAGCTTTTAACTTGGAAGGAATTTTGAGGGCCTTAGGAACTTTTGCAGAGTTCACGGGATTACTAAATACACTCACTTCAGATTCCGATCGTTCGACGATCTTCATCCATTCAACAATTTCGGAGGCATCCTTGGCACTTAAGCGAAGTGATTGCCCTTGAACATTTTCAAGGGGAGTGTCTTTTTTAACGTTTGCCACTTCTAACAGTCTTGACCTCACATCACTCTCAAGCGATCGAATGGTCACAGGTAGCACGGCTTCGGGGAATCGCTCAACGACTCCAAATTTTGAAGCAAACTTTGCGAGGGCAGGATAAGCATCAGTTTTAAATTTTAATGGAAATTTTGTTTTGTTTTCTAGGGGTCGAGAATCATCATCGACCAAATCAGAAGAAAGTTCCAAAGTGTATTCATGAGATGCCTCAAATGGAGCTTTGAATTTTAAATAATTAAAAACTTTGCCATCGCCGCTTTCAAGGTCTTCCGACTCGTTAGAGCTTTCGGATGTCACGGGTATGATTTTCCCATTCGCGGATTTTAGCAAAATTGCAGATTTGAATTTTTGCGGAACGTCGCTTGAAAAGTTTAGCCAAATATCCGCCAAGGGATTGCAAGGCGCTGAAGCATTGTTACGAGTGCAATTCAACTCGGCTTTAAAAACATCTCGTATGCGATATTGGATTTTTTGATCTTGTTCATTTTGCACGCCATTTAAAGTTGCAATATTTTTGCCCCAAAAAATGTTAAACGACTTCCGTTTGCAAACTTGCGTTTGGCTTTAAGCAAAAGAAATTTTTTCAAAAAATTTTCTTTGTCTTTTTTAAATTTTTCCTCCCAGCGATAGAAATTCCCAACCATTTTTTCTTTTAGGTCATTGGATAAAATTTCGATTTCAACTTTTTCAACTACACCCTCCGCCGCAAAATAACTGTGCGCCATCACGCTTTTTAAGTCAGGCTCTGCAGTCAAACTGAGGAGTAGTACTGGATCCTCGCCCAGTTCTTGCCCTTCATAAGGATGTTTGTGAACAATGGATGGACCTCCCGTGTAAAAACTGAAAAGGCGATTTTCGTCTAACGCTTTGCCTTTAAGGCTTTTAAATTCTGCGTTGATTTTAAATTCGCATTTGACTCCAGCGGGGAGGTCTTCTGCAAAATCATAAATCCAATTTTTTTGATCTGCCCACCTGGCCGTTCCTTTGACATCGCCACACGAAACAATGAAGGGGGACTTGAGAGACCTAGGATCCCCAAAGGGAATGACTTGTTCTGAAAACTGCACTCGCACTTGACGGACTTCCTTTGTTAACCCCGTTGGGGTAAAAACTTGCACCTTCGCTGCAAAGACTTTTGCCGGAGCAAAAAGGGCTAAGCAACTGGCAAGCAATAAAATCTTGTGGCAAAAAAAGATATGGGGTGAAACTTTCATAGGTCCTCCGAATGAGCCCCATACTAAAGAAATTGTTTGATTCCTGAAAGTGACTAAAGTGACTTTTACAAAATAATTACAATCTGTGCGGTTTTTTTTAAAGATTCTAGTAGAGCTCGACACGATCGTCGGGAGAAATATTACCCCCACTTTGTAAAATCGCGATGGCACCATCGGCACCAAAATATTGTACGATTTTGACGGTACCCTTCATTCGGCCGGGTGCTAAGCCCATAAAAATCCCCGTTTGCGGATCAATCACATCTTTTGGACTTTCTAGCACTTTTAAAACATCCCCAACCAGAAGTCCCGAAGTTTTGCCGGCACTTAAAAAAATTCGACCACCGTCGACTCGCAAAACTCGTCCATACCAAGCCAACTTGGGAGCAAAAGCTTGGGCCCAGTTTCTCACTTTCGTCACAAGTGCTGGGAACAACTCTATCATTCGAGAATCCGGATCGGGGATACTTTCCGAATCTGTCAGTCCCAAGACTTCCGACCGAGTCTCGCTGTAGTTTTCGATAAAATCTCGTTCAGCAACTTTTCTAGCTCCTCCCACATCATGAAGCTCTACATGAAAAGTCATTTGTAAAGTGTGAACTTTTTTTCGAAGCAGCCCTTCCTTGGTTTTTGCATCCACTTTGACTTCAATTTGGGTGATTTGGGAGAATACAAAACCTGTAATATCGGAGCCCTTCAAAGCCTTAGAAATTCCTTTTGCATCTGCCATACTTTCGAGTCCCGAACTCTTAAAAACTTCTATGTCCTCCAAGCCTTGAACGAGATAGGGAGAAGGTTCTTTAGGGAATTCATTTAAAAGTAATCCATGTAATTTATTTTTGATTTTTTGAAATTGTATACCTTCAGGAATAACTGCAGGAGCCTTTGGCTCAAAAATCCAGAGCCGCTTTTTGATATCTGGCATCCCGTCCATATTGTTGGGTAATGCTTCCACTTTTTTTTCGCCGTCACGACGAACGGGCTGCGAACACGATGCGACAAAAATCACAGTCAAACAAAGCGCTAAAAAATATTGGTAAGTCTTTGCGCACCCGTGAATGGTATTCATGAAATTTATCATACACCCTCCTTAAAAAAGGTGAAGTCACAAACAAAGCATTTTGCCCCTGCTAGCTAACTAGTGCAATGCGGAAACTTTAAGTCCGCCGGGGATGGCCACAATTCCATTAAGATCGCGAATCAGTTCTTGCGTGGGGTGAACGTTAAAATTCTCACCCAACTCCATAATCGTTTTAAAAGCACCGGATTTCAGGACATGAATCTCGACTGGAACTGTGCCGGGATATTTTTTTAACAGCTTTGCCATCTCAATATATAAATGCTCGGGATTCATAACTCCCTCAAAACGAGTTAAATTAAGATCCACTTGAATACGCTTGGGCCACTTTTCTTCAATCAATGACAAATCTTCTACAGAAATCTGACCATTGCTTTGGATTTCACCGCACATGAGCTTGGGTTTGTCTTCTTCAAAATCTAGCTTTGCACGGATGACTAAAGGTGAGCTGGATTTAAAAAGCGGTGCAAATTCCTTATAATGATCAGGGAAACTCACCATCTCAATTTGCCCCGTGACATCTTCAATTTTTAGAATGCCCATCATTTCGCCCGCGCGGCGACCTTTTTTGACACGAACCTCTCTCAGTTCAGCCACTAGCCCCACCAGCGTCACTTGTGATTCGGGATTTTTATCTTTGAGATCAAAAATAGCAGTGGCGCCAATTTGCTTTGCGCGGTCCATGTACCTATCAAGAGGTGATCCGGAAATGTAAATTCCCAAAAGTTCTTTTTCCCATTCAAGCATTTGTCGAGTGGTGGGAGGGTTTGACGTTTCTTCCAGATGGGGTTGGCTCATCGCGCCTGTCCCCATCGAATCTCCAAAAAGCGAAAACTGCCCAGCTTCTTTTTGCTCAAGATTTTTGGTCGCCCATTCCATCAAGCGATCCACATTGGCAAGATTTTTTGCGCGGAAGGCACCCACAGTTTGATCCATCGCTAAAGTATCAAGGGCTCCTGCTTTTAAAAGCGATTCCAGCATTCGAGAATTCATTCGTTTGATATCAACCCGCGAAAGAAAATCAAAAATATCCTTAAACGCCCCACCGTCTAAGCGCGCCGCTAAAATTCCTTCAACCGCCGATTCGCCAACGTTTTTGATAGCCGAAAGTCCAAAGCGAATAATCCCATCGTCAACAATGGCAAAATTACTTTGGGACTCGCTGACATCTGGGGGAAGAATTTTCATGCCCCGAACTCGGGCATCTTGAATATAGCGCGCAAGTTTTTCGGTATCTTCTTTTTCAATCGTTAAGAAAGCCGTAAAAAATTCGGTTGGGAAAACGGCTTTCAAAAATGCCGTTTGCACCGCGAGCGCCGCATAAGCCGCCGCGTGAGATTTATTAAAACCATAACCCGCAAATTTTTCGATCAAATCAAAAAGCTCACTCGCTTTTTTTGCGTCTTTGCTATTTTTTACCGCACCATCCACAAAGGTGGCGCGCTGAGCGTCCATTTCTTTAACGTTCTTTTTGCCCATCGCACGACGCAGCAAATCCGCACCACCCAAAGTGTATCCACAAAGTTGGCGCGGGATCTCCATGACCTGTTCTTGATACAAGATGACGCCATAAGTTTCGCGCAAGATGGGTTCCATTTCGGGGAACATGACTTCAACTTTGGCTCGACCATGTTTACGATTGATAAAATCGTCCACCATTCCCGACTGCAAAGGGCCAGGCCTAAAGAGCGCGTTGATAGCACACACATCGCCGAATCGATCGGGCCTGAGTTTTTGACAGAGATTTTGCATTCCTGAAGATTCAAGTTGAAAAACTCCAACAGTGTCGCCGCGGCCCAGAATTTCGTAACTGCGAGGATCATGCAGAGGGATGTTGAAATATTTTAAATTTTTAGCAACCTCAAGAGCGGCAATTTGCTTTTCATTAAGGTTAAATTTGGCTGCTTGCGCCAACTTGTCTTCTGCGCGCTTGTTAATTAAGTGACACGCAAGATCCATCAAATCCAAAGTCACAAGACCTAAGAAATCAAACTTCACTAAGCCCGCTTCTTCGGAGATCTTCATGTCCCATTGGGTAATCAGTCCCCCACCCAATTCCCGAGACATCGGCGCTAAATCTGCGATGGGTTTTGAAGCGATCACCACGCCGGCGGCATGCACTCCGGGTTGCCTGAGGGCTCCCTCAATTTTTAATGCGAGTTCTACGCACTGGCGAATTTTTGGATCCTGATCCCGCAGATTTCTAAATTCTTCAACTTGCTCCAAAGTTTCTTCAATGGTCAGAGGCTTTGCCATGACAGAAGGAATTAATTTCGTGAGGCGATTGGTTTCTCCAAAGCTCATGCCCAAAACACGACCCACATCTTTTAGCGCATTTTTGGATTGTTCTTTGGCAAAGGTCACAATTTGGCAGACCCGGTCGTTGCCATATTTTTCGGCAACGTACTCAATCACGCGATGACGATTTTCTTGACAAAAATCCACATCAAAGTCAGGCAAACTCACGCGCTCCGGATTTAAGAAGCGTTCAAAAAGTAGTCCATGTTCAATGGGATCCAGATCTGTGATGTCTAAAACATACGCGGCAAGCGATCCTACACCCGAACCTCGGCCAGGACCTACGGGAATCTCGTGGGATTTTGCCCAGCGAATAAAATCCGAAACGATCAGGTAGTAGCCCGCAAATCCCATTTTGATAATCGTATCAACTTCATATTTGATGCGATCATCATAAACTTTGCGCTCATCAAGTGAGAGTTTGCGTTCAAATTTTGCAATACGATTTTCAAGTCCCTCAATCGCCAATATTGCAAAGAGATCTTCTTGGCTTTGATCCTTGGCACTAAAATCCGGAAGGTGAAATATTCGTTTGCCATCTTTGTCAGTAAAAGAAAGTTTAACGTTACAACGGTTGGCGATGACAACTGTGTTTTGAATCGCCGAGGGAATATGTGAAAAAGCATCTTTCATCTCTTCCGGCGAGCGTAAAAAATGTTCTCGAGGCGCCAACTTGGTTGTGGGGGCTTCTTCCAATGTGATTTTTTGAGAAACCATCATCCAAATTTCTTGGGCGTAGGCATCATCATGGGTTAAGTAATGAACGTCTTCGGTGGCGACAACGGGAAGATCAAATTCGCGCGACCAATCGAGTAAAACTTCGTTGCATTTTTTTTGAAGCGAAAGACTGGAATCTTGGAGTTCAAGAAAAAGATTATTCGCTCCCACGGCGTCTTTTAATTTTTTCAGCAAATCTTTAGCGCTTTGCTCTTGTTCTTGAAGAATAAAGGAATTCAAAATTCCTTTCAGCCCACCCGTGAGAAAAATTAATCCCTCTTTGTGTTTTAAAAGTTCATCAAGGGGAACATGTGGCCTAAGCACTTCGCCATCAAGACCATAAACGGTGTGAGCAAGGGAAGTGAGTTTGCAAAGGTTTTTCCAACCTTCAAAATTTTCTGCAAGTAAAACCACATGTCTCTGAAAGGGCCCGGTGCCGTCAACTGTGACGCCCAACTCCATTCCATAAATGGGTTTCACTCGACCTTGAGAATATTCTTTAACCGCTTTGTGAAAATAAAGTGCGCCATAAAGGTTGCCCCAATCAGTTAAAGCAACGGCGTTCATTCCAAATGAGTCAACGGTTTTAACAAGCGAGTCCATGCGCAAAAGACTTGAAGAAAGCGAAAATTCGGAATGCACATGGAGGTGGACAAATTCACTCACGATCGGGCTGTTCTAAAACAAAAACCATCACTTAGCTAGCAAGTGAAGGATTCAATTTTTTTCCATGTTTCCAGGTATTTAGATTAATTTTTCTAAATCTGTAGTTCTCCTCATCGAAACATTTGGGCCGACTGCTATAATCGCCCAAATGAAATTGCTAAAAATTCTCACTTCACAAAGTACGAGCCTCTTAAGTTTTGTTTTTTTGAGTGGCTGTGTCAGCGTTCCCGGCACCGATCGAAAAGCTTTTAACATCATTCCGCGCGCCCAAGAAAAACAAATGGGCGACGATGCCTACAAAGAAATATTGAGCAAAGAAAAAGTCAGTCGCGACCAACGACTCAACGCCATTTTGCAAAGAGTGGGAAAGCGCATATCAGCCGTTGTTCCAGTCACAGATTTTGATTGGCAATTTACGCTGATTGAAAGTGCGGACAAAAATGCCTTTTGTTTACCCGGAGGAAAAGTTGCGTTTTACACCGGCATTGTCCCTTCTCTCGAAAGCGAAGCGGGAATGGCCATTGTCATGGGGCATGAAATAGCGCATGCCGTTGCCCGTCATGGTGTGGAAAGAGTTTCGCAAGCTATGGTGTTGCAGTTTGGATTAGCGGCAGTGGATGTTGGTGTGATGCAAGACAGTCGCTACAAAGGAGCTGTGATGGCAGGTTTGGGACTTGGCGCGCAGTTTGGAGTGTTACTTCCATTTTCTCGCGCAAATGAATCCGAGGCCGATACTTTAGGAATTAAATATGCTGCGGCTGCGGGATATGATCCCAGTGAAGGCCCCGCATTTTGGCAAAGATTTTCTAAGGCCACAGGTGGCGGCGGCAAGCCACCTGAGTTTTTATCTACACACCCATCGGACAATACGCGAATTCAAAATTTAAATTCACTTCTGGCGGAGGCCAATGTTCTTTATGAACAATCACCGAAATATGGTTTGGGAGAGAAGTTTTAGCGGCATCTCTTTTGATATGAGTGGGAATATGCTTGAGGGTTGGCCCGCGGGCTCCTCCGCCCTGCTGTAAAAAATTTTCTCTGACAAAACTAAAATTCTAAAAATGATTCTCGAAATGCCAAAGGAGGAGCCTCACAAATCTTTTGCAAAAAACGTGTTGGAGCATGTTCGTAGTCGTAAAATTTGAAGTCTACCCTTTGTTTTCGGATCGCCTCCAAGATAGCTTCGGGGTTTAATTCAGCATCGACCAAGGTTTTCCAAGAACGCATTTGAGAGGGAGCATGCAGATCACTATTGGCAATTTTTGGCAATTTTGTTTGGGCCACTTCGTCAAAAAGATAGGGACCACTGGCCACTTCCCAAGCATCAAAGTCGTCTTGAAACTCGTCTCGATGATTCCAGAGGTAGTGAGTCTGTCTTTCTCTTTTTTTTGTATCAACCGGATGCGCGGCAATCGAAATGGCACCAATGCTACGCACACTTTTCAGGAGCTCCTCAACAGGGGCATCCGCACTCATATACAACTCAGCTCCAACCACAACCACGTGAGCTGAATGTTTCTCCCGTATTGCAATTTTAGTGAGTTCCATTCCCGGCAAGACAATCATTTTGTATTGCGCCCAAGCTCTCTCGGCTTCAGCTTTTATGGTTTCAATATAGATAGGAAAACTTTCTCGAGTCAGGGACTTCCCCAGATAGCGTGCAGTTTTTCCTATGAGATGAGCTTCTTCGCTAATGTGATCCGTAATGGCTATGGCCCCAAATCCCCGTTCTCCGTAGAAATCGACAATTTGAGGAATACTCAGTTTTCCATCGCTAAATGTTGAGTGAAGATGAAAATCCCCCAGCACCATGTCATCATGATAACTAAAACTTTGAAAAAGTTTGTTATATTTTGGTGAGACTACTGTTTGAAATCGGTTAGGATTCTCTCTGAGAATCACTGGGAGGGCGACGCAAAGCCGCCGCTCCCTAAAAATCAGGGGGCTATTGGAAAATATTTTCTTCCATTGCCTGAGCATCAGCATGAGACGCCCCGATCAACTTCGGCAAACTCTCGCTCAAAGCACGAATTTGATTTCGATTGAGTCTAGCTCCACGTTGATCACGTGAGTTGAGGAATTCAAAAAATCCTTGGATCACATCATCCCCATCTCTTTCACCGATAGCAGCATTAACAGCTTTTACGTGTTCCGCTGAATCGCCATTTTTTAAGAAGCGTGTAATCTCGCTGCTCAAAATCTGACGATCACCACGGGTAAATCCTACGCCGCTGCTTCCAGTATTTTCGTTTCGGCCAATCCATCCCAAAATATCTTCGCTGACAAGACTACCATCGCGCACAATTTTTCCAGTTTTCACACTAAAAGGTGCGATAAAAGTGATTCCCGACATGTCGATTTCCCAAGGATGTGAGCGGGGTTTTAAATCCATGACTATGTGACGATACAATTCAGCCGCATAAATGGCTAAATAGTCAGTGGCAACGATTTGCCCCTCTTCCGACAAAGTTGCCCAACCTGAAGTGTCGCAATCGGTTAACATTAAAACCAGTGCGCGATAAAATTTTTCGGTATTTTGGGGTTCATTGCGTAGATACGCTTTGAGTTCACGTAAGTAAAATGGATAGCTGGGGTCTGACTGGCGATTTGTGGGACCGATGCCGTAGCTTCGTCCAGACTTAGCGTCGTTTTCATCGGAGTCTTCGTCCTTTTTGCGACTCTGCACTTCATCTTCTGTTGGAGTGTCTGTGTAGGCAACATTAAAAAAATAGTTATTCTCATCAATACGAACGGCCACTCCCGTTCCCGTTTTAATCAACTCTTTTTGCCATGTTGAATATTGTTTGGGGAATCGACTTTGCACTCTCTTAATTTCTGCATATTGCGAATCAATTGAAGGCTTGAGCTCTTCCTGCATGAAAGCGAGAAATGTTTTTCCAGGTTTCAAAGTGAGGCCGATGTCGAGATTCTCAAATGGGACTGTAAATTTTTGCTCGGCCGAGATTTCACGACCGCTTTCAACGGAATTTAAAGTTGTTTGTGTAGGAGTTGGGGCCGTAGACGTGCATCCAACTGCACCAAAGACAAAAAGTGACTGTAAAAAGTAGCTGTTGATGTTGATAACTTTCATTGAACCTCCGATTGAAAAATGCTTTGTGAGACTATTCTTCGGCAGATTTTGGCAAATTCCAAGCGCGATGGGATTATTTTGAAAAAATAAAATTTGGCGATGAAAAGTGTAAGAATTTTGACGGATTTGGGCGTAAAACTCCCACACTTTTTTTTCATAATTTCATAGGCTTAAAAATTTCATTTTCTAAAACATAAGTTTTCCTGATGCTTAAAACTATTGCACGAAAGTAAAAATTATATATAAGCACGTCCAACAACCCTCTTTAAGGAGCAATCATAATGAAACTAAAAATTTTTACAATTTTTTCAGTGGCCTCTTTCACTCTTGGAACATTCACCGATGCACAGGCCTCATCATTAAAGAAAATCAGAAATGATCTCAAACTGCAACAAATCTCAGATGGCTGTGGAGCTGTCGCTGGCCAACAAAAAGCAGATCTCTTCGCATGCTTTGATGCAGACACATACATCGTCAACACGCAAAATATCGAAGATCTAAAAGCTCAACTCGATGATCGTTTTAACTATCAATTGACTGAGGTTCTGCCCAAAAATATCAATTTAGAGTTGTCTTTTCTAGATTCCATCATCACCCAAGCGGAACATTTGGTAGATGAAAGTGATGATCTTTATTCCGAAGCGTATGGAGTGTCGGAAGCACTTGAAGATTATTTAATCAACGCGAGCACAAAAAAGGGAGTGCGATTTTTTGAAGATGCAAATGCCTACTGGGCACCCAGTGTAAACGCGCGCGCTCTAGTCATTGTTTACCCCAACCGAAAAATTGAAGTTTTAGTTCACGGCGATACGGACGGCTAGATTGAGCGAGCTCATTTTTTGGGCCAAAAAATGTCACTTTAACAAACTCTTTTTTTCCCCGACAATATCGGAACAAAGAAGGAGTTTGAAAAATGTACAAATACAGTTTTTTTCTTTTAGGAATTTTATCAGCTTGCGGCAGAAATAATATAAACTGTTGTGGGCCGTCATCACGAGAAGGAAGCTCTTATGATGGGGGCAAAGATTCATCCGATGGTGGCGGGGGCGAAGGGATTTCCTTCCTTCCAGGTCCAGGTAATCCCAGCGATCCTGATTCCAGCAACCCTTTGCCTCCACCAGCTGGAGTCCTGACCGCTGCCGACTGGGACGACAATCTTTACACGGGATTGCTAAATTCTTATTTTCAAAACGAAGTTTCAGACGCGCTCAAGCAAAGCAAAATCGAATCGCTAGATACGGTCTCACGTTGGGTGGCCAGTCCGAGTGCAATTGATTTGAATCTCCTCATCGACACCACTGGAAGCATGGGTGATGAAATTTCGTTTTTGAAATCTGAAATCGAAAGTATTGTTGAAGAAGTTAAAGAAACGAACCCTTCACTCCCTATTCGATTTTCATTTGTCGCTTACAAAGATCGAGAAGATTCGTATCTGACAAAAATTCAAAATTTCGTTACGGATATTTTAAATTTCAAAATTCAACTTCGAACGCTAACTGCTGAAGGCGGTGGAGATTTTCCGGAAGCTCTGGAAGAAGCCCTGAAGTCCCTGAACCAATTAAACTGGAGCGAAGATTCTTCCATCAAAATGAGTTTTCTGATGGCTGATGCCCCACCCCACCAAGCCGACTATCAATCATTCATTGATGAAGTTGCAACAGCCAAAGGTCAAGGTATAAAGATTTATCCTGTGGCATCAAGCGGTGTGGATGCCGATACCGAATTTTTAATGAGATATGCGGCACAACAAAGCGGTGCGCGATATATGTTTTTGACTGACGATTCAGGTGTAGGTGAGAGCCACAAACAACCCAGTATTCCTTGTTACAAGGTGCAACTGCTTAGAGAAGTGATTTTAAGAATGATTCAATCCGAGATTCAAGGAACTTTTGTAGAAGCTGAGCCGCTGAATGTTCTTCGAAGTGTAGGGCTTTTTGAAGGAAATCGATGCGTGATTCCTCAATCTTAGGGTATGGACGAGTACCGACAGGGAATCGTGTGCCCCGCATGAGTGTTTCAGTTTCATCAAATTGTCGGAGTGAGTCCTTTCACTCCGACGCTGGAGTGAGAATTTAGATTCTGCGATCTAATTGAGTCATTTATCGTTATCCATAGGAGCTCATCAATTGATTCCGTCCATGACGGCACAATTCTCAATCCAAAGATGACTTCCTTTGCCAAATGCAATTTCGAGACCAACCAAAAAAAATTTAATTTGCTAAATCGTAATAAGAGAACAAAAAAAACTTGCGTACCATACAATTGTATGGTACCCAAGTTTTATGAAAAATACCCTCTCGTCTATTACAGACACTGAACTATTAACAGCGACCAAATCTTTAGCCAAAAAAGAAAGAGCTTTGACTTTGCAAGTTCTCCATTACCTTCGTGAAGTCGAAAAAAGATTGCTCTATGCACGAAGAGGATTTCAAAATTTATATGAGTATGCAGTCAAAGAACTGGGATACTCAGAAGGTGCTGCACATAGAAGAATTGCCAGCATGAGGCTATTGAAAGAGATCCCTGAGCTTGAATCAAAAGTTGAATCGGGAACATTACCCCTTTCCACTCTTGCTCAGGCCCATAGCTTTTTTCGAACTGAAAAAATAAAGCAGCCTCAAATTAAACGAGAAGTTCTGCTCGCTTTGGAAAACAAATCTCAAAGAGAGGTGCAAAGAAATTTATTATCTCGTTCAACTCAAGCAGAAAAACATTTTCGTGAAGCACTCACCCCCTATTCTGAAAGCCATCATAAAATGAGCATTTTATTGGATGAATACATGTTGAATGATTTAGAGGAGTTACGATCGTTGCTAAGTTCCTCCCATTCTCACCTTTCACTTCAAGAAGTCATTCAATATGCCCTAAAAAAAGCTCTCGAAATTAAACGGCCCAAAGCTCCCAAACTTCAGAAGGTTCCAAGGCCACTTATCTCCACTCCGACGTCGGAGTCAAAGAAACGGCTTTTATCTTCAAAAGAGTATCGACATCGAAGTCGATACATTCCCATCAACATCCGACGCCAAGTTTGGTCGCGAGATCAAGGGTGTTGCAACTTCAGAGATGAAATCACTGGGAAACTTTGTGCAACAAAGTATGGTTTACAATTGGATCACATACACGATTTTGCATCGGGTGGTACACATACGGTCGAAAATTTAAGACTTCGATGCAGAGCCCACAATACGCTTGCGGCGGTTGAACGCTTCGGATCTCGCAAAATGTCACGGTACGTACCGAGCTTGCAATAAGAATCAAAATTGCCAAAACGAAATGCAAATTTCACGCAGGACTTTAAGGATTGTATTCAACCGTGACACCCTTTGCTTTTAGGGCGTTGACTTTTGTCACACTCACGGAGATGGGTGGAGTTTGAGGAATATGGAGATATCTAAGTGTCGGCATTAGTAGCGCTCGATCCATGAGATCATCCAAGTGAATTGCATTTAACTGGGTATATCCAAGAGCCAGATACTCTAAAAAGTTCATCCCAGAAAATAAATTTGTGTCGAGCGGACCTGCAATGAGATTATAATGCATATATAAAAATTTTAATTTAGGGAGTCCATTAAATGTCCCAACTGCCAAATTCGACAATTGATTCGAATGAAGCTCCAACCTTTCTAATTTAGCGAGTCCGGAAAATGTGTTGGGCAAAATCGACGTGAGCTTTGATTTTTGAATTTTAAGCTCATTCAATTCTCCCAAACCTTGAAAAACCGTCGCTGGCAAGGGAGCCAATGAATAGTCATTTTGAGGAATTCCTGTAGTGGTATCTTCATTTCCCATTCCAAGATATCTAATATTTTTTGTTCCTTGAAAAGGATCCGCGTGAAAGCTCGTCAACGAATTATTGGCTAATTGTAAATTTTCAAGACTGGGAAGATTAGAAAAAATAGATGAATCAAGAGGGCTAGCGATTTTATTATAATGCAAATATAAAATTTTTAATTTAGGGAGTCCATTAAATGTCCCAACTGACAAAGTCGACAATTGATTCAAATGAAGTTCCAAGCGATCCAATTTTGCGAGTCCGGAAAATGTGTTGGGCAAAATGGAAGCGAGCTTTGATTTTTGAATTTTAAGCTCATACAATTCTCCCAAACCTTGAAAAACCGTATCTGGCAAAGGAGACAATGAATAGTCATTTTGAGGAATTCCTCCTGTGGTATCTTCATTTCCCAAGCCAAGGTATTTAATATTTTTAGTTCCTTGAAAGGGATCCGCATGAAAGCTCGTCAACGAATTATTGGCTAACTGTAAATTTTCAAGACTGGGAAGATTAGAAAAAATAGATGAATCAAGAGGGCTAGCGATTTTATTATAATGCAAATATAAAATTTTTAATTGAGAGAGTCCCGTAAAAATTCCAACCGGCAGATTTGCAATTTTATTAAGGTGCAACTCAAGGCGTGATAAATTGACCAAACCATCAAATGTTCCAGCAATGATCGAGGGTAACTTTGAATTAGAATTATATAACTCCTGCAATAAAGCTAATCCAGAAAAGACATCCTTTGGCAGCGGTCCTCCGGCAAATGAATTACTATTTAAATACAGATATTTTAATTTAGAATTCCCTTGAAACTGCGTGACGTCCAAAGTTGTCAGCAGATTATCAGACACTGCAAAGTTTTCAAGATTTGCTAAATCATGGAGCAGATTCGCATCGATGGAAGCCAGCTTGTTAATATGAATGTGAAGTTTGTTAAGTTTCGAGAGTCCCTTGAAAACGTTTGCAGGCAGACTTGTTAGCTGATTTGAATACATATGAATTTCTTCAATCACAGGCATATCTTTAAATGTTGAGTTGAGTTTTGAAATATTTGCATTTTCCAGATGCGCTGTAGTCATGGCACTCGCGCAATTGGACTTTAAGGTAATTGTCGTAGGTGTATTCCAACTATAGCAGGTCACATTGGCCGCAGTGCAACCCGGCATTGCATCGGCGTTGATTCCCCCAGTCCAAACGTGATCACTTTTGTCGGAAAAATTTGTATCAAAATAAAACAAAATCTTTCCATTAGGCGGAGCCCCAGCGGTGTCAAAAGAAAAAATTGTCTTCCGACATTTGGACCCTTGGATTTTCACACTACTGACGGGAGCTCTCCCAAGACTGGAGCGCTTTTCCAATTTTAAATAGAACTCACCATATGTCGTAGGCAAGTGACACGAAAAATAGACATCTTTGTATAAGGGGTCTGCAATTCCCACATCGGAAACTTTTAAGAAAATGGGTAAAGTGTCTTTGCAAGAATAATGATTTTTATAAAAATCTCGATCATCTTTTAAATGACTGGCTAAGATCATCCCCACATCGGAAAGCAATCTGCGACTTTCAGCATCCAAAAGCTCAGAGATAATAATCTCCGTGCTTTGACTTTGTCGTCTCATTAAAAAACCTACCCCGATCGCAATCACTAGCGAGAAAACAATCACCGACATCAGCATTCCGCCACGGGACGATTTTAAAAATGAATTTCTGCTCACGGAGTGATCCCTCGTTTTACAGGAAACCTAGGCTGTCCCATAACCTCACACCCTAAAATATAATCCACGCGCATTTCTTGGGTGCGTTTGGCCTGCGCATTTGTTTTTAAAACTTTTTCTGTTTTTGCAGTTGCAGGATTGGAATAAAAAAACTCTCGACCTTTTTCGTCGCGAAGTTTTTCGTTAGGGGTAGCGACCTCCGAGATTTCATTGACTTTCCAATCATAAACAAGAGGCAAGACATCAGGATCTTTTGAGGCATATTGAAAATAAAAAAAGGAATCCACACTCAGTGCAAGCCTTCCTCCCACACAATCTCCAACTTTCGCCCCCTCCGGACACTCCCCCTCACAGAAGACGTGAATGCCCATATCGATCACCCAATAATCTTCACCAACAAAAAGAATTTTTGCTTGAACTTCATACTCAGAATCATCGATAAAGCGAGCACTCACCTGATGGGATTTATAAAAACCACCCGCCTTTGGCGCTGGCAAAATTTTTAATCCTGCCAGACTGAAAAACTCCACAGCAAAAGCTGCGGCTTTGCCCATTTCAAATTCAAAATAAGTGCCTTCACGAAGTAACCTAGGATCGAGCGAAATTTTCCACACTTTTAAAAATTCCCGACCTACAAACCTTGCGGTTTAAAGGTCCATGGCCAATCCACAGTGACATCGGTGCCCCCCGGAGGACTTGGGAATTGCCAACGGCTCAGTTTGTCGCGCACACAATTTTCAAGAGCCACAGAACCTGTGGTGTTATCTTTTTTACGAACAACCCCCACCTTGCCTCCATCTAAAATTGTCCATTGCAACAATAATTTTCCTGCCAATTGAGGATTGCGTTGAAGTTCACGTTGGTAACAAAACTGAATTTCGTTTCGATGGGCAGTCACAACGCGTTCAATCTCGTCACGCGAAATTCCACCGACCACGATGACTTCAGCTGTTTCGGTTCCGATGGCAAATTCACCTTTTCCAGGAATTGAACCCGCACCATCACCTTTGGCACCACCGCCAAATCCTTTTGAGCCTAAACCACCCACACCCACTGCGGTGCCTCCACCGCCCGTGCCGGTGCCTTGAAGACCCGAACCTCCACTGCCGCGCCCAGAACGAATTCCTCCGCCGCCCACACCTAAAAGTGCCGCGTCGAGGGGATCATTTCCTTGGGCTCCACCGCCTGAACCCGATCCGGCCCCACCGACTTTGGCCAATTTCGCGCCAAGTCCCGTGTTACGCAAGCTATCCATAAGCGAAGCCGCTCCACCGCCCGAGCCCGGACCTGCATCAGGTCGTGTGGCTTTTCGCTGACCATCAAAAGTTTTCGTCGCGCCTTTCACTTTTGGTCGATTCGTAATACCCGTTTCAAACTTAGAATTTTTCCATCCACGTTTGCCTTCTTCGCCTTTTTCTTTCATCCCTTCGCCTTCATTGCCACCACGACGAGCCACATCCGTAACCATTTGCGCATCCGGAACAGTCTCAGCTTTTTTTGCCACTGCGCCTTCTTTTTTAGGCGGATCTTTTTTCACTTCAGGCGGTTTCACATCCGGAGGTGTTTCGTTGACCACTTCGTTTTTAACCACTTGCTGTCTGACATATTCTTCGACCAAAATTTTTCGAAGTTTTTCGGGAATTTCTCGTACCTGTCCCTCAATGGGAGATTGATACAAACGCCCCATACTTGCACCCAGCGCAAGCAAAGCGAGGAGTGAAAGATAAAGTCCCCAAAAAAGTGGTCCCTGATCAAGCACTCGATCCCGAACAATTGCGGGGGGTTCGGGCACAAACATCAAGAAAAAGTTCACAGTGCCCACTCGGATTTTTGCAATGTCTTGGCCTGAAATAATAATCGTGTTTCGTCCAGATTTTAAAAGTTCATCAAGAGATTGCATACGACCCTGCACTCGAGCAGAACCTTTCATCCCAGGCGCTAAAAAGATTTCCGCCTGTTGACCACGCACTTTGATGAAATCAAATTTTCCAGGCACAGATCCTGTGGGAACGATAAAGTCATTTCCCGGCACATCGCCAATGGAAATCGTTTTGTGAGAATTCTTTCGATAATGGTTTATGGCTAAAATGGTTTCTTCCCAATAAACCGTCAACTCAAGTTCTTCTGTTAATCCGCCGGGGTCTAATACCCCTCGGGTGCGGGCCGTTTCTTTAAGACTGCGAATCACGGTGGGCTCGGTCACTCGAACTTTTTGCGAAGTGTTTTGCCCAATGGCTATTTCAGCTCCACTCTCCTTACCCATATTCTGAGAGGCATTTTGCAAAGAAGAGTTTCCACTTTGAATAGGAGCGCTGCTGGACGGACTTCCAACAGGAGACTGCGAAGAATGAGACGATTGAGGAGACTGTTGTGGCTGTGGGGCCGCCGCCACATTTTGCGTGACGTACTTCATCAAGACTTTTAAATTTGCGAGTTGAATTTGATCACGCCCGGGCGCCACAATTTTTTCGATAATCCGCTCACCGTTAACAAATGTTCCATGAGTTGACGCCAAATCGGTCAGCTTCACCGTTCCGTCATCTTGGCGTTCAATGAGAGCATGAATGCGCGATATACGAGGATCGGAAACTCTAAAGTCAGCACTGAGAATTCGACCGATAATAATTTTGGATTGATCCATCACAGAATGCGCAAGTCGTTGATCTCCGTCGAGGATTTCAATTTCAAGTGCGAGAGCCTTTGAGGGAGACGATGATGAAGAATTTTGAACTGAGCTCATCTGTTATTGTTCCTTTCCTGAAATCCCACGGTACTTAAAATTTCCTTCCGATAAGAACGTCGCTCTGGAATAAGAGTGGCAGCCTTGGGCGTGATTCTTGATCCCAGTAACGTTTCGTTGGGTCGATTGGCTTCGGCCGAAACTTCGGATCCACCAAACTTAAACGTCTGCTTTCGGGGAATCTTAATAATTTTTCCATCTTTGGTGCGCTTCACAATCCAACCTTCGGTTGAATCGCTGTTAAAATTCGAGCTTTTAGACCCCGATCCCTCGCCGCTAATATACTGCATTTTCTTTTTTCGAGTGGCGTTGGTTTTTCCGGATTTTGCCGAAGCTGCTGACGAATTCAAAGCACTTATTTTTTTGGACGGCAGTTTTTTCGTCGCGCTGCTTGATTGTGCCCAAACAGAACTCGCCCCAACAAAAATCTCGGCGAACACCACAAGTGTCACCCACAAAAACATCGATCGTTGAAGTCTATTCATCACTTGCCCCCTTGAGCCTTATAACGTTTTAACAATTCACGAGAAATATCGTTAGCCGATGGCTGCTTCATTTCGATAAAGCGAGTCATTGTCACTGCTGCCTTGTCCATATTTCCTAAAGACGCATGAACCAGCGAAATATTAAATAAAATGTCTTCGTTATTGGGTGCCAGTGCCAATCCCGCTTCGTAGTGGGACAGTGCCGTGGGCTGATCGCCTAAACCTCTTGCGGCTAAGGCATTTAAAAAGGCGCTGTCAGCATCCGAATTCCCTAAGCTACTCGCGGCATCTTTGGCTTGGCTAAAGTCACTGACTTCTAAATAAAGTGCGGCTAAATTTTTATAAGCTGCGGCTTTGACGGAAGGGGTGTTGACTTCAGTGGCTTTTCGAAAAGATCGCGTTGCCGAATCATAAGCTTTATCATTGTGAGCGACCAAACCTTTCATCAACTCAAGCAATGCCACATCGTCGGCAGATAAAGTGCCTTCTTCTTTTGCAAGAAGTTCTTGTGCAAGTTGGGCTTCACCAAAACGAGATTTTTTGAGCGCTTCTAGCTGCGCTTTTAACAACGGCGGCGAAGAAGCGGCATCAAAATTTGGCAACCATTTTGGTTTTGGCAAAATGTCATCCGTTAAAGTCACAAAGCTTGCACCAATTTTGCTGGCCGAAGAACGGCAAAGTGCCAAACCTTCTCCACCAATTTTTAGTTCAGTGCCTTTGTCCAAACAGGTTTTCAGGAAGCCTACACCTTTGTCATAAATAGGTTTTGAAAACTGAGCGAGATCTTCTTTTGGAACACCCGGAGCTTTATCAATGTCCGCCGCTAATGTTCGATAAAGAACCGACAAGCGTTCTAACGACTTCAGTGCCCACTCACCGTTGCCATAGGCCACGACACCCATATATTCTTTTTCAAGTTTTTCGAGCGCTCCAATTTTTGCCGTTAGAGTTTTTCCAAAAGATTTGGGAGTGTAATCAATTTTTTGCTGAAGATAGCCTTTGTAGCGAGGTTCAATGACTCTGAAACTGCTCAGCGCCAAAGCATGCTTGAGGACAGGCGTACTCGCTTTGGATGGGGGCACGCGCTTCACTAAAGCTTCGATGCCTTCATTTGAACGAACCTTATGCACAGTTTCGGCACTACGAATGACTTCTAATTCTTCAGAATTCAGTGAAGGAATTTTTTTAAGTTTTGCCAAATCACCCTCGCTTGAATTTTTTCGGAAGGCAATCATCTCTATTAATCTGACTCGATTTTTAGAGCGAGGATACTTTTCAATAAAATTCCAAGAGAGATTCATCACCTCAGCACTGGGAGATTTTTGGGGAAACAATTCCACAGTCCACACGTCTTCAAGAGAGGCGACAATAAATAACTTGTTCCACTCGGCCGCTTCGGTTTCGGAGTTTTTCTTATCTCCAAAAGATTTCAAAAACGCAGAATACGATTTAGTCGCCTCCGACCACTTCGCATTTTTGGCAGCGCTTTCACCCATTTCAAAATAAATTCCTTTGGCAAAAGTGGAATTGGGGAATTCATCGATCATCATTTTTTGCGCTTTAAACAGGGTATCTTGCGCATTGGATTTTTTTGCAAAAACAATCGCGTTGTTTAAAGCTTTTTCTTTAATTTCTCCGCGAGATTTTTGGGCAATCGTTAAAAATCCTTGAGCTTTAAGAGCATCGTCACCTTCTAGGCTTTCAGTCTTTTTAAATTCGGCTCGTTCCGAAATCTCCCGCAATCGTTTTTCAAAATCGGGACCCCCCGCTTTGACGAGCTCTTTGTTTTTTAAAAACTCTTCACTCTTTAAAGCAGCGGCATCGAGATCGCCTTCTTTTTCGTGAATAAACAAAATACGTTCTGCGGCCTCAGCGCCAGTTGATTTTCCAGCAAAGCGGGTGAGAACTTTTTCAAGTGCCACAATCGATTGCTTGTTGTCGCCGGTGTTGAAGGCTTCTTGAGCGGAAGAATACAAAAGATCTCCCGACCTTTCGTCCTGCGGAAACTGCTCCACAAATTCATCAGTGGCTTCGATCAAGATTTTAGACATCTCTTTGTCGCTCTTTGCTCCCTGCTTTAAAGCAAGAATTCGAGCGTAACTGGCTTGCGAACTGTATTTTCCATCGCCCACAACGTCATAAGCCTCGGCGGCTTCTTTGTGCATGCCCAATTTAAAATACAATTCTGCTTGATAGAAGCGCATTTCATGAACATTGGCCGCGGTATCGGGATTCGGAGAGGGCACATATTGAAAATACAAATCGTAATAGCCTCGAGCCGTTTTATAGAGTTCGGGCTTATCTTTTTGCTGAGCATTTCGATGCGTGTTTTTTGCTTCTCGGCGAAGCATAGAAACCAGTTCTTCACTCATAACTTTTTGCGTGTCTTCATTACGTGCTGACATCCATGACGAACCCACGCCATAAGATTTTGCAAACTCACCTAACTCTTTTTGATACTCACTCACATTGCCGCGCTTTGCGCTGAGTTGTAATCGCTCCATGGCGTAATCACGAGCCTGCTCGCTATTGGGATCTTTATTTAAAAGTTGTCCATAAAAGCGCATGGCGATATCGAGTCTGCCATTGTCACGGGCAATACTGGCCGATTCATGACGAAATCGATCGAAGGCTTCTTCGCCATCGCTACCCATGGATGTATAAAATGATTCCCCTTCGTCAAACTGTCCGGCCAAGGCAAAAGCGCGAGCCAAATCAAAGAGTGCTTCTTTTTCTAAAACAATTCGACGATCATTGGAACTGGCTTTGGCTTTTTCAACCGTACGTCGAAACGCAAGTACGGCTTTATCATATTGAGCCATGTTCATATAACACCAGCCCAGTTTATAAAGTGCGTAAGATTTTAAATGATCAGCGTCTTCGCCCGAGGGAGCTCCTCGGCCAGCAGCAACTTCTAAATAAAGTGGAACGGCTCGATCATAGCGACCCATTTCAAAATTTAAATCAGCCAAGTTCATGCGAGCCGAAAAAATTCGCTCTCCCGATGGATAATCACGAACGAGATCTTCATAAAGTGGAAGGGCCTCTTTGCGACGACCCAAATCCATCAATGTGGAGGCATAAAAATAAAGCACTTCATCGCGCCTAATGGATTGAGATTTGCCTTTGTCACTTCCACGGCTTGAGCGCTCTAAATCTGCATACAAATTGAGAGTGCGTTTACGATAGTTATCAGCTTTTGGCGTTTGCAGTATCGGACGAGCTTTTTTTGATTTTTCTTCCTCGGGTAAAGCTTCCCAAGATTTAATGCGCGTTTCCCAATCTTCCGATTCTTGCGCGGCGATGGCTTGGCCTCGCTCATAATAGAGCTCCGCTAAGCGCATTTTCAATTCACCCACTCGAGTCTGCTGTCCAGGGCGTTGGATGAGAGCTTCCAGTTGCTTAATCAGCTGTGAAGTTTTTTCGTCGATTTTATATTTTCGCGCTCGTTCGAACTCCACATCTTCGAGATTCGAGAGCACAGGACTTTTGCGTTCAGTCACAGTCTGCGAAATGATCACACGTCTTCGCGAGATTGAACCCTCGGATTGAACAATCAATTCTTCTTTCGGAGAAAATTCTTTAACATCAGTGAAGCCTCGAAGCTCCGCCATTGTGGGCTCAGCAATCTGTAACGAAAAAACAAGACTAAGGGCTGCGCCTACGTGAACCCAAGTGCGCGAGGGAATTTTGCGTAAAATCATGTTCCCTCCTTCACAGAACCACACACATCGCTTGTGGCAAAAACAAAACTTCCCGCTTCGTCGCGCCAAAATTCGCCTTGGTAGGGCCAAAACTCATAACCTTTATTCACTTCTGCTTCAAAATCGATGTCTTTCATTTTTGGCACCGTTCCTAAAATTAAACGTTCCCGGATTCGAGTGTTGATTTCAACCTCAATGGCCATGGCACCCTCTAAAGCCGATTCTGTGTCAGCCGTCATTTCACGCAATCTGCGATCCATGATTTTTACGCCTTTTCGATAGGCTTCTCTTTTGCTGGCGTCCAAATTTTGTCTGAAAAAATTGAGAGCAGCTTTAACGCCTGCCGAATTCGCACCACTGAGTGATTGGCGAATAAACTTTTCCGAGTTATCAGCCATCATCACTGCGCGATCGACTTCAATCATGCCCTCATCAGACAACACACCATCGGCAAGATAACCCCAATGGGCTTTTGAGAAATGACTTTGTGAAGGGTCCTGCCCTCGGGCAAACGAGAGCAATGCGCTCACACCTTGAAAGCGACCCCCATAAGTTCGTTGAAAGCGATTGATCTCTGCTGGAAAATCTTGATAACGCTCTCGCAAAGTTTTCAACGTATTCAACGATGATTGAAAATGGCACAAGCGATACAACACATTGCTTTCTAAAATCCAGGCTTCAGGATTAAATTTTCCTGAGAGATAAGGATTGATCAACGTCATCAATTGGCCGAGTGCTAAATTGTAATCCCTCAAGTGATAAGCCGACCAAGCAGCCGTCAACACACCCGAAAACCAAGCCGTGTTATTGCGAGGAATAAAAACTAGTTCTTCTAAACTTTGATTGTATTTTCCTTGTTCAAAAAAGATTCTTGATCGTTGCAAATTGGCAAGTCCAGGGTTGAAAGCTTTTACACCGGCAGCGTTTTGCAACGTATTCAGTGAGGACTCCATTCGCCCTTGAGCAAAATCAATGGCCGCACTCACGTGATAGGCTTTCACAGCCGCCGCGGGACTTAATCTTGAAATATCAGAACTCGAAGGAATTAACATCGCTGCACGATTAAAATCACCGATGCGCAAATAAAGTGCTGCAAGTCCTGCACGAAATCCTACGGGCCAAGAATTGGAAGACGATCCCGCACGATTCAGCTGTACGGAAAGATTTGCCAAAGGCTCTAAACGATCAGTGACCAGAGCCAATTCTCCGATTCGAGACAACTGCGCTGCGCTTAACTTTCCACGCGAAACCCCGCTCACCCTTTCAGCGAGCGCCAATTGGTAATGACCCAAACGTTCCAGTAAATCAGCTCGGGAAAAATGCTCTTCAGGGAGTGCTGAAGCTCCGGTTTTAGCCAAAACAAATTTTAAAGCTTCGACCGTTTTTCCTTCATTGGAAAGACTCTCAACAGCGGATCCAAGATCTTTGTAAACTTTTCTATTTTTTTGCGCTTCAATTTGCAAATTTGCGCACACACTGGCACACAGAGCGAGTAGCTGAGTCCACTTTGCGCTGCAAATTTTTGTGAAGTATTTCTCGTGAAATGTTTTATAAACTAAATTTGTTTTCATTGCCCACTCCCCAACAACACACCCATGCCTATGAGCACGTTGAATCGCGAATCTGCACCATCAGATTTAAAATCGATGTAGTCTCTAACTTCCGCTTTAAAGATGGCAAATTTCGTCAGGTAAACTCTAAATCCCACACCCCACATGGCCATCGCAACAGATTGATCTTCATAGCGAGTCATCCCCCCGCCTCCCAGAAAAAATCCTTCAAAATAATGAATGGAGGTATCCGTAGCAGACTTCGAATGAAGCGGCGTCCACTGCAGAGATCCCCCAAGGGTGATCACCGGTTCAATACGGTCCGTCTCAAGACCCACCGAACTCCGAATACTTTTAGACAATCCGGTGTTCACATTGCGAATCAAATGCGCATGCAAAAGTTCGACTCCAAAACTTTCACTGAGGTGATAAACATAGCCAAAGCCAAATTCCAGTTGTTTGCGGAAACTGTCCGCCGGTTGAATTCCCACGATTGCAGGAATCACCTCGTGTCGACCTTCCTTCCGGATGTATCGACGCTGCACCACCATGATATGACTATGGGGAATTTCAGCCGGTCCTTTGATCGCATCTTCAATGGCTTGAAGATCGCTATCTTGCACGACTTCTTTTTCTTCCTCCGTGAGTTGCGGAACTTCCACATCAATTGCCGGGTCTGAAGTTGATGGAACGGCCGATGAATTTTCGAGCAAATCTTTTGAAGATCCATCAGCAGGAGCGTTGCCTTGTAAAATTTGTTCTTCAAGTTCTTTGAGATTTTGCGCGGACACATTTTGCTTTCCAAAAAGACTCAGCAGTAAAAGCAAAATCCAAAGAGATTGGACTTTCAAAGACACCGTGTTCCATTGAATTTGTAATTTCATAATTTGCCCCAATGTATTCCCTACTTAACATGGTAACCGTCCTACACTTCACCCGCACCTCCGCAGGGCGTCAAACGTATGGAATTAGAGGTCAAATTACATTACGCGTTATAGAGTGAAAAGCGCAGTTCGATTATGTTCCAACCCACTATGAGTGAGACAAAAATTTATCGTCCGTCGTTGGAATTTTCAACAAACGCCCACATCAAAACTCCCGAGATTGCAGCACAGTTTAGAGAAACAGCTGTTGCCCAAGATCAAAAATATTGGGCCGAATTAGCCAAAGTGATACAATTTTCAAAGCCCTACACCAAAGTTCTGGAATGGAACTCTCCCAAAGCAGAATGGTTTGTCGACGGCGAGCTAAATGTTTGCGCGCACATTTTAGATCGAAACCTTGCGCAAAATGCTCACAAAACAGCTCTCCTGTGGGAAGGTGAACCCACTGATTCTGGCTGCGAAGCGCGCAAATTGAGTTACCAAGAACTTTTTGAGCTCACCTGTCAAATTTCCAACACCTTAAAAGACTACGGCGTAAAAGTTGGCGATCGTGTCGCGATTTACATGCCCATGATTCCCGAAACCGTAGCGACCATGCTTGCGTGTGCACGCATCGGCGCCATTCACACGGTTGTGTTTGGTGGATTTTCGGCATCGGCTCTTGCAGATCGCATACAAGATTCTCAAGCAAAAATTTTAGTCACGGCGGATGGGACTTATCGCAAAGGCAATTTTTTAAAACTCAAAGCCATTGCCGACGAAGCACTTGCTTCGCCCAAAGCCGCAGAGCTCAGACATTGCTTTGTTTTTCGACGTGATAAAAAGCAAGACTGCGCTTTGACGGAAGGGCGCGATGTCGACATGTCTGAAGTGCTGCCTTCAAAATCAAAATCTTGCCCAGCAGTTCCTTTAAATTCCGAAGCTCCCCTTTTTATCTTGTACACCAGTGGTACGACTGGAAAACCCAAAGGAATTTTTCACACTCAAGCGGGATATCTTTTGTGGGCCCATTGGTCCACTCGCTGGCTGTTTGATATTAAACCCGACGACATCTACTGGTGCACCGCTGACTGCGGATGGATTACCGGTCACACGTACGTCACGTATGGCCCACTCTCCAACGGCGCGACCGTGTTTTTGTATGAAGGTGCCCCCACCACTCCAAATCCTGGGCGATTTTGGGAAATGATTGAACGTCATTCCATCAACATTCTCTACACTGCTCCAACCGCGATTCGAATGTTTATGAAATTTGGAGAAGAGTATCCCAAAAAATATAATTTAAAGTCACTTCGACTTTTGGGATCAGTCGGTGAACCCATTAATCCCGAAGCATGGGAATGGTACCACCGCGTGATTGGAAATGGAAAATGCCCGATCGTCGATACATGGTGGCAAACCGAAACCGGTGGCGCCATGATTGCCCCCTTTCCTGGAGCTTCCCTTTTAAAACCAGGATCAGCCACCCTTCCACTTCCCGGTATTGATGCCGATGTTGTGAATGCCGACACGGCAGAACCTTGCAAGCCAGGAGAAAAAGGGGTGTTGGTCATTAAAAAACCTTGGCCCTCCATGGCCCGAGGAATTTGGGGAGATCCCATGCGCTTTGAAAAAACATACTGGAATACCAAAGCGACATTCAACGGAATTTATGTGACGGCAGATTTTTGCGTCAAAGATGAGGATGGAGATTTTTGGATCGAAGGCCGCATGGATGATGTGATCAAAGTTTCGGGCCATAGAATTGGCTCAGCAGAAATTGAATCAGCCCTAGTTGAGCATCCCTATATTTGCGAAGCGGCAGCCGTCAGCATTCCTGATCCCATCAAAGGGGAATCCATTGCCGTGTTTATTACTCCCAATGATCGCGCGCACGCCGAAATGGCGGGCCAACAACTCAGCATCGACAAATTAAAAGCTGAAGCCAGAGATTTTGTAGGCAAAGAAATCGGTGCCCATGCCAGACCCGATCAAGTAAGAATCGCGAAAGCCCTTCCCAAAACTCGCAGCGGAAAAATTATGCGCCGTCTTTTGCGAGAATTGGCCGCGACGGGTGAAATTAAAGGTGACACTTCGACCCTCGAAGATTTTTCGCCACAAGCTTCACTCAGCGACGAAGCTTAGCCTTCGCTAGACCCAGCTTTTGTGTACGGGACTTTTTGCAAAAATATTTTTCATGAAAAAAGCGAGATTCTGCTGAAGTTTTTTCAAACTCTCGCTTTTTTTCAAAGGCAACTCACGGTCTAAAATTCGACTAAAGGGACGAGTATCAAAGCAATTCTTGTTTGAAGCCGAACCGCGTTCCGCTCCCAAAAACTTCCGCGCATAGATTCCACAAAAACTTCTTAAAAAAGTGGCCAAGGCTTTTCGAGAGCGAAAGCGCGCCATGATGTGCAACGCTCGCTGTGAAAAAAACATTTCCACTGAATCGGCTCTTACATATTGAAGATATTTTTTGGAAAAGACATAAAGACTCTGCGCCGAACCACACGCCCGCGAATTTAAAGTTCCCAGCTTAATCACCAAATGCATTCGATTTTTTGAGGAAAAGGGCCGGGCCAGTTTCGGATTGGACCGAAGAGCGCTTCCCCCAAAGCATCCCTTCACCGAAAATTCTGGACCCGGCACGAAGTGAGATTCCGAATAAGCCATGCAGGCCTTATTTCAAAACCATGTAGCGATGTCAATTCTAGCGAGCAAAATAGATATGCACAAGTCACTGTGAACAAAATGTGTATAAAATGAGAAAAAAATAATGCGGGTTCCCATTAAGTTGATGGGATCAAAATGTGAGCCGCGAGAGAATCATTTTTCTTGTCGCCGTGAGACTTCATCAATATAAGCGTTGAAATATTTCCTGAAAGGAATTCGCCCTATGCCCCACTTCGTCTTTAAAATGATCATTCGCATGTTGCTCGTCAGCCCCGTGTTGGCACTCGTTCTCGAAGGGCATGCTGCTGGAATAAAAGTGCTGAACTCTTCCTACACTCAAGTGGTCGTTCGTGAGTCGCTCTATAGCGATCCCAACACATTTATTCTTCAAGGTTGGACGGCGACCACCCTTGGCGATTGGAAAATAGATTGGAAAAAAATTGAATCCGGTGACGAGGACTATTTAAAATTCTTTAGTGACAAGATCGACTCCCAAGAGATTTACCTCTCTACGGTTTTGCTAGAAAAAGCAAATGCCGACCTCATCGCCAATCTTGACCTCAAAATCACATGCGCCTTCACGGGTGTGGATGGTTACAATTTCAACTGTAACCACTATTCGGATTCTCTTGATTTCAATTCTAAAACTGGAACTTTAATTTTTATTGCGCATGGTAAATGGAGTGTGATGAATGCCTTCGCCTTTATAATGGAAAAAAATTCTCAAGGTTCATATGAAGCCACCGCTTACTCCAAAGACTTGGCGGATATTTTAGAAGACAAAATGATTCAAGTCTTAGATCAAAAACATTCAAGAAGTAGCATCTACCGCGAGCAGCGTGATTTGCTCGTGCCTTGGATTGATTCCCTTGCACTTGAAAAAAATAGTCACGGGCTAAAAATTGATTTCAATTTTATTGCGCTGATTCCCAAAGTGGAGGAGCTCTATACCGGATCAGCAAAAGTTTTTCTTCAGTCGCCAACAGGAAAAGGACACCTCAGGCCCCGCTTAAAATAGTGAGACGGCTTTGATCCTTGCAAGTGTTTCGTCTTTGCCAAGCGCTCCCATTAAAATTCCCAAGTCAGGACCTGCAAGGTTGCCAGTGAGCAACACGCGAAGTGGCTTTCCAATTTCGGGCATTTTTACACCCAACTTCGCAACTTGCTCTTTGATAAATAAGGCCAGTGTATCAGCCACAAATTCCGACTCGCTCACAGCCTCAAGGGCTTGAGCAAAACTTTCAACAACTCCTGCTTTGCGAGTTTTTAAAACTGTATCAATACAATTTTGATCATACTGAGGAGCTCCCGCTTTTAACCACGCTTCGGCATGGGTAAAATCTTTTAAATTATTGGCACGTTCACGGAGCGCAAGAAGCAGTCGTTTTTTTCCAGCGGTCGCAAGCAGCGATGACAAATCAATATCCAAATGTTCTTTGATCTTGGCGACAATTTGTTCTTCATTTAATTCTTTAAGATACTGCGCATTGAACCAAGACAATTTTGTCGCATCAAACACCGCACCTGATGCATGGCAAGACGCTAAATCAAAAGCCTTGATGAGATCTTCTTTTTGGTAAAGCTCTCTATCCGATGCTTTTTCGCCCCAACCAAGCTTTGCCAAATAATTGAGCAAAGCTTTGGCTAAAAAACCATCTCGCTTGTATTGGGTGACACCAACTGCGCCGTGACGTTTTGAAAGTTTGGTTTTGTCTGGCGCCAAGACGAGTGGAATATGGGCATACTGAGGGGGAGTAAAACCTAAAGCCTCGATCATCATCATTTGCTTAAACCCATTATTCAAATGCTCTTCTGCACGAATCACATGAGAAATATTCATATCCACGTCATCCACCACAACAACAAAATTGTAGGTAGGAATATTATTGGTACGCAAAATCACAAAATCATCGACTTCAGTGTTTTGTACGGCCACGCGTCCCTTGATGAGGTCGTTAATAACCGTTTCACCCTCAAGCGGAGCCGCAAAACGCACACAAAAAGGTTTGGATGGATCGAGATCTTTTTTATCGCGACAACGCCTATCGTACATGGGTTTTCGACCCTGACTTTCGGCAAGCTTTCGCATTGCATCGACTTCTTCCGCTGTGCAGGTGCATTTGTATGCGCGACCACGTTCCAAAAGTTTTGCTGCAAAATCGCGATAAAGATCAAAACGCTTGGATTGATAAAAGGGACCTTCATCCCAATCCATTCCTAACCATTTGAGAGAGGCTAAAATTTCGGATTCATACTCGGGGCGATTGCGCTCGGTATCGGTGTCCTCAATTCGCAAAACAAAAACACCATTATAGCGTTTCGCAAAAAGATAATTAAAAAGTGCCGTTCTCGCCCCACCCACGTGCAAAAAACCAGTGGGGCTGGGAGCAAAACGAACACGGGGAGGATTTTGAGGTGCACTGAGATTTGTCGACATATCACTCTAGGCTAACACAAAGGCTTTGGAGCTTCCACAAAAGCCTTTTTCAAAAGCAGCCCCTCAGCAAAAACAGAGCCTTTAGCAAAAACCGCACTAAGGTTCGTTCAATCATCCACAAACTGGCCGGTCTCAAGATCAAAATCAATAGCGCGCCAAATGGAGACCCGAAATTTTTTCCAATAAGACTCAAGCGTTGAAGCCGAATTCCCTGGGGGAAGTTCTAAAGTGTACACAGGAATTCCGCGTTCTTGGCCGGCATAATTGCCCAAACTTCCGGGATAAAAACCAAAATTTCTGAACTTATAATTTCCCGAATTTTTACTCATGTTGATGGCCAAAAACTTGGCCCGCCTTTTGTGATCTTTTCCGCCTTGCGCATCTAAATCTAAAAATCCGAGCGGCGTATGAACCGATATGATTTTTTGAGGTTTAAAACTCGAGATAAACGTGACGATGGCCTCAGTCTCGGGCTCTGATTCAGCCTGAGGTCCTGGATATTTCCGCTTATTTGAAGCTTCATTTTTTTTCCACGCTGCGAGAGCAGACTTGGTCCAATCTTTGGTCGGAAAGTTGCGGTTGATATCCACTCCTTTCGCATTCGTGCGAGTGGGACTTTCGCGAAACATCCCATCGGGATTTAAAAGTGGTTGCACGATAAGACGCTTCTCTTTGGGGACTTTATTTTTTCCACTTAAAATTTCTTCTATCAGCTTAAAGCACATCGGAGGTGACGGCAATTCATCCCCATGAATTCCACATTGAACAAGTGTAAGTTTTGTCGAGTCACTGACGCCTGCCTCAAAATACAGCAATGGGCGCCGTTCCACGGTGTAGCCAAAAATTTTAAAAGGAATCGTGTTACAAATTTTTTCTTTGCCCCACTTGTTTCGCGTGTACAACGCCTCAAGTTGTACGCAGAAATCTTTGACCACCCGATCCTCTCCCATTCTCATGATCGAATCCGAAGCAGAGGTCTTAGGCGCTAAGAGTTTGATGAGGTCTTGGCTTTGCGTGCGAGTAGGAGCGAGCTCTGTTCCTGATTTGATCTCAGGAAACTGAGCGTGCGCTCTTGAACTCAAAAATATGAGAACTAAAAAAACGAAGGGCCCGAAATTCACAGAATCCTCAATTAGGAATTCACTTCAACGATCATGCTCATACCTTGACCACCACCGATACAAGCCGACGCAAGACCCAATCCTCCGCCTTTGGCGGCCAAATCATAAAGCAAATGAGTCACAAGGCGCGCGCCACTGGCTGCTAAGGGGTGCCCAATGGAAACTGCCCCACCATTGATATTTGTTTTTTCGCGATCCAAGCCTAATTCTTTTTCCACGGCTAAATATTGTGGACTAAACGCTTCATTCACCTCTACGCGCTTAAAGTCGGCGATGGAGATATTCTTTTGGAAGCGATATTTAAAATTCTCTAAACATTTGCGAGTGGCAGGGACGGGTCCAATACCCATAATCTTTGGATCACATCCCACAGCGGCAAAAGATTTCAAAGTGCCAAGCGATTTTAATCCATTTGCTTTGGCAAAATCTTCAGTCACCAGTATCAACATCGAAGCCCCGTCCACAATGCCACTGGCGTTGCCTGCTGTGACCACACCATCGGCTTTGAAGACTGGTTTTAATTTTCCTAGGGCTTCCAGAGTTGCCTCCGGACGCATGTGCTCGTCTTTTGCAAATTCAACATCACCTTTTTTAGATTTGATCAGAACAGGCGAAACTTCGTCTTTAAAGCGCCCTTCCGCCCAAGCTTTGGCGGCACGCTGTTGTGAACTCAGGGCATACTCATCGACCATTTTTCTATTGAAAGAATATTTCTCTGCTAAATTTTCAGCAGTTATCGCCATAGGCAAACCAACATATTGATCCACTAAAGCAGCACTGAGATAATCTTCCAATTCGCCGTGGCCCATTCGATATCCAAAACGCGCGCCTCGCATAACATAAGGAACGCGAGTCATACTCTCAGCACCCCCCACTAAAATGCAATTTTCATTTTCCAGTTGCAAACGATAGGCCGCTTGCGCAATGGCTTCAAATCCCGAGCCGCACAATCGATTAATGATGAGACTGGAATGCGATTCTTTCATTCCTAATTTGAGTCCAATGTGTCGAGCAATGTATATGGAATCGCGATCGCTTTGGCAAACGTTTCCCACGACAGTGGAATCAATTTCTTTGGGATCGATGCCACTTTGTTTAATGCAAGCTTGGGAAGCAAAAAGTCCCAGGTCCGTTGCAGTGAAATCTTTTAATGTTCCACCAAAAGCCCCAAAGGGCGTACGTTTTGCCGCGACAAAAACTAAATTTTTTAAAGACATTCTTGTACTCCTGTCACAAACGCAGTTGACTCAACACTGGCTTTAAGATTTTTTAGCGCAGCATTTCCTGCAACTTTATTCTCAAATGGTCCTACTAAAATTCTCGTGAATTGCCCTTTGCCTTTTATGTCCACACGGCAGGCCACCACGGGCTCTTTGGTACGCGATTTGAGATTTGTAATATACATTTTGACGTCACCAACTTCTTCAGGAGAAAGAGCTTTGACCTGAATCCACACCGGACCCCCTCGACCTTGAAAATACATTTCTGCATCTGCAGAAGCAGGAGTTGAAACAGGAGCTGCAGTAGAAACGGGTGAAGTGGCATGAGGGGCGTGAGGAGTTTTTTCGGAATGCTTTTCCACTGCGGCTGCCACCACTTTTTCAGGAGCTTTGATTTTTTTTTCAGATTCTACTTTTACGACTTTGGGGGCTTTTTCGGCCTTAGCTTCTTTCAATGTAATTCGCCAATTAAGATTTTCAACATCTTTGCTTTCTTTTTTCGTGGGACTTTCGCGCATGACTTCTTCATATCCCGCTGCTTCAAGTTTGATCGTCTGAGGTTTGTCAGTCAGTTCCACGCTCATTGGTATCTGACCAATCAATTCGCCATCAACAAATACCATGGCAGGAACAGGACTCGTTGTAATATTTAACCTGGGCGCTTTGGTTTTTGATTTTTCTTTATCTAAAGCTACAAGCTCGACTTCGGATTTTTTTACCGCTTCTTCCGACCCGTGATCAGCACCATGTTCGCTTCCATGTGCAACTGCATGTTCGGGATGTTCGCCTGCTACGGGAGTTTCGGAATGTGCGCCCTCTCCTTTTTCCACAATTTTTACACCCGAGTCTGTAGTGTGTACCTCGGTCGTAGGTTTGGTAGGATCGTGCGCCACTTCTGCCCCATTTTGTGGCAACGAGCGCATTAGCCAAAACAAAATTCCCGCTCCGACAATTGTAAGAGCTAAAAGTGCTGCAAAAATTTTATTCATCATGTAAGAACCTCCACGGGGTATCCCGCTCCTTGTAAATTTTTCAACACAAGTTCCGCATGACTGCGATCTCGTGTTTCTAAATGAAATAATATCAGTGTCGAACCCACAGGGCATTTAGCGCTGACTCGGTCATGTGTAACTTCCAACACGTTGGCCTGAGCACGAGCGATATGATCGGTGAGTTTTGCGAGTTCTCCCGGTTTGTCTTCTACTGTCACTCGCATGCGCAACCATCTACCGTCTTTGATGAGACCTCTTTCTAAAATATTAGAAACAAGATTCATATCAATATTTCCACCGCAAAGAATAAACAGAATTGGTTTATTGGGATTGAGTTTTAATTTTCCAGCAAGAGAAGCTGCTACCCCCGCAGCGCCCGAACCTTCCACCACAAGTTTTCCGCGTTCCATAAGCGCAGCAATTGCGCGGGCCATTTCGTCATCGTCTACAATGGCTATTTCTTCGACGTTTTTCCGGATCACATCAAAGGTCAAAGGGGATACGCTTTTTACTGCCAATCCTTCGCCCAATGTTCGACTTCTCTTTGAAGTCGAAAGTGCTGAAGAATCTATCAATCCTTTTTTAAAACTCTCTGCCATGGCCGGGGCTGCCTGGCAGACGACTCCAAAAATTTTTGCGCGAGGGCGAAGTTCTTTTATGGCAGTGATGACTCCGCTAATCAGGCCTCCACCACCAATTGGGCACACCACTTGAAGATCTTCATCCGCGCAGCCAATTTCTAAAAGTTGACGATGAAACTCCAATGCCAAAGTGCCTTGGCCAGCAGCGACCTGAGGATCTTCATACGCATGCACATAAACAGATCCTGCTTTCTCGATCAAAACTTCCTGGGCCTTTTTGTAAGCTTCGTCATAAGTCGAGCCATGCAAAATCACTTCGGCACCATAATCTCTTGTAGCAGCAACTTTTACGAGTGGCGCACCTTCGGGCATCACAATTGTTGCCGGAATATTTAAGCGGCCAGCAACAAACGCCACAGCTTGAGCGTGATTGCCAGCACTTGCCGCAATCACCCGACTTGGTGTTTTGCCTTCTTCAATAAGAGAAAGTATTTTATTTGAAGCGCCGCGGACTTTAAAGGCGCCTGTGTTTTGCAAAGTTTCGAGTTTTAAATAAACCTGAGCCGAAAATCCCAATTGGCGGCGCAAATATTCCCAGGGACGAATAGGCGTCTGTACTGCAAACTTTGCAACACGAGGTTCCGCTTTCGCAACATCATCAAAAGTAATCATTGGCTGAGGCTGAGTTTAGCTTAACTTCGGCCCGTTTGCCAAAAGGCCACTTAATAAAACAGCTAATAAATCAGCATTTCGGGTAACATTGCCCACCAAACTTCAGGATTTTCATCGTCACTCAGTGGGTAACTGTCTTTGTACTGAAGTGAAAGTTCATCAATGGCGCTCAAAGTTGCTTGCGAATCTTCAACCGCCTTCCTCATTTTGTTCAATTCAGGTGCTGCTAAATTGATTTTGCCCTGCGTTGTTTGAGTAATCACATCAGTGACTTCATCGTTCATACTGTGCGCATAAAGTTCCATGCCCATCAAGGTGTCAGTATCGATGTCAGTAATTGTATCGCTGCTTATCGATGCGACTCGGCGATTGTAAAGTTGCACGGCGGTTTTTAGAAGCAAATCCTCTTCTCGCTTTTTATTGTCCGCGTATTTAAAAAGATCATCTTTAAACTTTTCAAAACCCGCGCGCCATTCTCTTTCATTGCGGAAAATTCCCAACGGCTTGTGCTGCGCAGCGAAAGCTTGTGAAAAAATGCGCCACTGATTAAAACCTTCAAACATTGGATGGAGTATTGAACTCATCCTTTGAGTCGTTCCCGGATTTGTGACTTGTGGGAAACCGGGCGCGGTCATGGGGATCGATGCAGGTTGAAAGCCTGGAGGTAACTGCATCACTGGAGCTTGCGGACCGTTTGCTGGCACGGAATTGGGATTCACACCCGTTGCGGCCATCATTCGAGGATCCCAGGTATTCCCAGGACCGATGCTGTTTCCTGTTCCTAACGCTGTGACATGTCGAAGAAGTGAAGCTTGTTCTAAAACACTGCCCACAAAGACATCGTATTGAGCCTTTAATTGTCCCAATTCGCGATCTACCAAGAGAAGTTCTTTTCTCGTATTCATGGTTTTAGTTGCTTGCACTTTGACCGGCTTATCGATAATTTCTGCAAGAAGACCGCCAACTTTGGAATCTCGATTCACAATTTTTTGAAATATCTGTTGGCGAATTCCTTCAGCTAATTTTTTTGCCGACTCAATGTTATCCACATACATGCGGGCTAAACTTTCAAGACGCATTCTTTCTTGTAAATTTTTCTTTTCCAAATCTTCCAAAGTTTGCCCCGTACCATTGGTGGGCGCGGCTTGAGTGCGATTTCCTGTTCTATACCCCGAAATGGCATTTGCAATGGACGAAGCAGAAGTTCGACCCGCGCGTGAACCAGCAAGTCCGCGCACCACGGTTCGCGCTTCTTTTGCTTGGCTAGAATTTAAAGCTCGTCGAGAACTGGAAGAAAGACTTCTTTGATTCATCACCATACCTTGGGCAATGGCCCGAGTTTTACTGGAACCCGATTGCAAAGCCGAAACGTTCTCAGCAATTGCGCGCCCACGGGCAACATTTCCCGAAGCTCGACGAATACTTTGGGTCGCGGCAGATGCTGAAGCTAAACCGCGCGAAGGTGCGCGACGAGTTGTTAAAGAAGAACTTGTTGTCCTCACGGAAGAGTTGGAGGCCAGAGCAGAACTCGTTGTGGAATTGGCTGGAATCAAAGTTCCGCGTCCACCACCAACCGTTACACCATTTGAAGAAGGAGTAGTACCCGCCTCCGCCAAAGTGCGACCAACGATTCCATAAGGCGTGACAATACCCGCACCCGGCAAAGCTACCATCGGAAAAGGACTTTGTACGGGCTGAAGATTTCGCATCATGGCAATCCAAGGAGGATTAGACATTTGATCATTAATGCCCCATTTTTGTGCAATCACTTGGGGATCGGTTGGCCGCAAAGAATCATAGATTGCTGTTTCTCGAGGGTCGCAATTCACATCCCAACCGTTACCTTGGAATTCGACGTTTGCCGCGGCTGTAGTCATACGCTGAGCTGGAGTGTCTAAACTTTGGGTACCCCAAAAAGGAAGCATATGGCACTTTAAAGTTTTACCAATTGAAGTCATCAACGATTTACCCATTCCGCTTGTGGTGGATTTTTCATGCACTCTGGCCTTGGCTTCGGAACAAGCAGACTCAGCATCACTTAAAACATCTAACTCCGCTCTCCAATCACCGCGTTGTCTGGCATCATTTAAATCAGACCTCACTTCACCACTTCTCAAAATTGCTGCGATTTCTTTTGGAGTTAAATTGGAAGTGTTGCTAAGAGGATCGGGCACATAAACTGACGGCGTTAAGGCGCCAATGTTCAATGTCGATGGAGAGCCAACATTTTCTGGAAAATGTTTTGTTGCCCACTCTGCGCATTCATCAGTTTTGTTAGTTGTGATGATGCAACAAGCTTTTAAATTCGACTTCCAATCGGTGTTAAGCGCATCAACGGTTGCGCTTAATTTTTCTTCGGCGCCGCGATCAAGGTAAGCTTTTTCATCTGTTCTGTTTCTTTTGTATTGATACGAAACACTTAAACGTTGCGATGCAGAATTGTATATCGAATCAATGCTTGATGCAGCCTTCGCTAAATATTTGTCCTGGATATCCATGTCGACACCTTTGGACCGCAAACAACTGGACCATTGCTCCTTATTTTTGTCGTATTCAGGATCTTTGCGGACTTGTGCGCTAAAGGCCAATACCGCTTCATTTGTTTTAACCGAGTAATCTTTTACGCTGTCCACAACAGCTCGCCTTTGGAGGTCGAGAGTCTTTACAAGGTAGACATCGCGAAGAGTGTTGTATTCTTTGCGCAACGTCTCTCTTTCACTCACTTCACCTCTCGAGTAACTTTCCACACCACTGTCTGCGTCTTCCAGTTCATCAATGAGGCGATTATATTCCCGAAAATATTGATTGAGTGATGTTTCTACAGAATTAAAAGCATCATCGGCTCGAGCAGTCGCGCTAAAAATTCCTATGCCGCTGAGGACGAGAAATTTAACAGAAAAGCGATTCATCGGTTTTATTCTCTGTATATTTTTCAAAGACATTAAGGAGCCCCCCGAGAATCCGATATGGAATCTCATTCACCATTCTGCAAACCGGCAAAACCCCCGCTTCACCTTTTTGCATATCCACTTCAGCCCTAACCTACGAACCGCATGATCAATCAACTAGCGTCCCATATAATTGGGTGCTGGCGCTCCGTTCCTTAAGCCACCTCTCGCGCTTCCATTGCGCAAGATTTCATTACGTCTCTGTGTTGCAGGTCTTTGACCGTTATTATTAACAGATCTTCTTTGAACACCGTTGGGACTGTAAGTCCCGCCATTGGGCGCCACACTCATTCCGCCCACACCCACGCCGCCAAGACCAGCGCCCAATTGATTATCAATTTCCATTCGGCGCTGGAGTTTTGCAGCATCAATCGCATCTAAAATTCCTTTTGAGCAATTATAGATCGCACCCATTCTTTGCACTTTGGCATCAGCGCCTATCAATTGTGCCATATCCAACATTCCTGTTTGTTGGTTGGCGGCGATTGCGCCACCCATCATACTTCCAGATTTTTCGAGGCTATAGATAGAGCGTCTCATGACTAAGGAAACCGCCTCTCTTTCTTTATCCAATTTCTCAGGATCTCCCATCATGGCCAACGCTTTTCGTGCAGCTTCGGCTTTAGGATCAAGTGTCATTGCTTTGTCAAATTCATCCAGTCCTTCTCCGGTCATGGGAGCGCAAAGCGAGGCGTACATTTCGGAACTATTGTATTGAAGTACGAGTTTATCCATCAATGCATTGATAGGTTGAGTGACTTGATCAGTTGCTTGTTGCATCGCGCGCTGCCGATACAAAGCTTGGCAATGTTGCTCGAGCTCTTGAAGTTCTTTCGCACGCTCGGCCTGAGCTTGTTGTTGAATTTTTCGTTCTTCAGCAGTTTGTGCTTCTTTATCTTGTTTTTCTTGCGCAATCTTTCGAGGATCTTTTTCCGAACACTCTTGGCGGGAAGCACTTGAAAGAGCAGCCCAGCCCACTGCCTTCATCAGCAAATCGCAAGGTTCAAGATCTTTTGCCGAAGGATTTTTGTCCAAATAATTAGCAATTTTCTTTTTTGCTTCGATATCTCGAATTTCGTCATCTCGGCCCACACCATTTTTTTCATCTAATTCTTCCTGGAGTTGACCAAGTTTAGTATTCGGATCATCTTTAGTTCCAATTTCCGCACGTTGATCGGCAATTCTTTCATCTGCGGTATCCGACATTTCGCTTCGAGAGGCCTCGCCTGATAAATCTTTTGCGATTTCTTCATCAGTTTTGGCGGCATCAAAGTCCTTACTCAGTAAATCATCACCAACTTTATCATCGAAAAGTTTTTTCATTTCTTCAGGTGTGAGATTTTCTTTAACATCTCGAGGAAGTTTTTTCGCTTCGAGTTCAGCGACATCGGCGGTTAAATTGACTTTGATTGTTTTATTACCATCAGGTTTTGTTTCGTACTCAGTTTTAACAACTAAACCATTTTCGAGTTTTACTCCAGGAGCCATGTCTTTCAACTCAGTATCGATTGTCTTGACAAGTCCTTCCCAAGTAGAAATTTGATCTTTGCTTTGAGTAATAGTTTGCTCGAGCTTTTCATGATCTTCAATCACTTTTGGATTAACTTTTTTTACGCCTTCCAGCACCTTCGGATCGTTGACATCACCATTGAATTTATTGTTTTTTATCCAAGTCTCTTTTGCCTTGGTCAGATCTTCTGTAGCTTTGGTGAGAAGTGGCGTACTGGTTTGAATGAGTTTTTCAGCTTCCTTAATAGAAGTCGCAAAGTTTTCTTTTTCTTTTTTCTTTTCTTCAGCGGCCTTGGCTTGCTGCAAACTTTCAAGAATTGCTTTGTTAATGACTTCTTGATCGATCTTTTTCACGGCCGAGCTACGCATTTCACGAAGAAATGTGAGCTTGGCTTTTTCGACACTAATTTTCTTCTTAATATCCGAAGTTTCCGAGGCCTTGGGTTTTTTGCCCACTTCCTTTTGTCGGGATGTTAAGTCCGTCATATCGTCTTCGTACCAATCTGAATTCGCAGATGTACTACGCGATAGAATATATTCACGAACAGATGAATCCACCGCATCCGTTGCGTTGGAAACCGCACTGGTTAAGCCAGCACTCGCTAAAAGCAAAATAGAGTAACGCATGAGAAAATCCCTCTCCTACCCACATACAGTTTAACGGATAGCAAAAGTAATTTCCTCTAAAATGACTCTCAAATTAGGCAAAAATGCGTAAATATTTTGACTGTGACAGTGACAGACGTTTAAAACTTCGCCACTCTTTGGAAGTTTTTATTCGAATACGACACAGAAACGCCCCAATATTCCACCGTCAATCAAGCGTCAAACAGTTGTCGGAGTTATTAAAAAATTTTACTCTCGCGTAACTAAGAGTTTTTTCAAAAATTCGCAAAGTTAATGATTTGTTAAGGAAAATCATGCCATTTTATGCAGCATTTATTCCCAAAGGCAGTCCATTTTTAAGCCTACATTCATTTGTCTCGATAATGAGACACCTTTTAAAAAACTCAATACTTTCAATAAGCTTATTCAAAACGCGCGTTCCCAGCCAATTTGCGATGACTTATCTCGGCTTGGGGTAAGCAAAACTTTGGAGAATTTGCGGCAAATTCTTTTCTTCGTTAACCTGCCAACTGTGAAAATTATCAGTGCTATTTCTTTCCTTCTCATTTTTTCAATTTCAAACTTAGTCAAAGCCGATAGAACAATGTTGCATTACGCATTTTCAGCTAGCGCTCGAACGATGGTGCCTATCGACAGAACAACAACACATATCGGAGGGAGCGTAACATTTCAGATTCGAAATATTTCAAGCACTCTGAGCAGTACTGTCATCGCCAGCTTACGAAACATAGAAATTAAAATCCAAGCAACCCGACCTGGCGCACCGATCCAAGGATACACCGCGGTCCCGGGTTCTGAATCCTATTACAAAATTCAAAAGCCCAGCGACTTTACTTTTCCCCAAACAACAGTTGCGCCAGGAAAGCCATTAACCCTGACAGTCGCTTATCAATGCGCTCTCAGTGGAGCCAATTGTCAATTGAGCGCCACAGGTTTTGGTCCTGGATGCTTGGCAGTGGTACCTGCTGCGGGCGGGACTGTTGTGAAACATGTTTCAGGAAGTATTACTTTTACACCTGAAATTCAGACCACGGGCTTAAATGCCGACAAAGGAGCGCTCATTGCTTCGGTTGCCGCGACCTATGCAATAGGATGCGCCAGCAATGTAGAACGCGAATCGATGACAACCCCTTTTAATGGAGGCAGGCCATTTTAAATTTTGTTTTGATCAAAGCGTTTAGGTCTCAAAAATATTATGCGGATCAAGTCCCACAAAGGTATCAATCACTTTATCTGCCAGAGGCTCTAGTTTTGAGCGTGGCATGGAATGAGTTACCCCCACACATATCAACCCCGCTCCTTTTGCTGCGCGAATTCCGAATGTGGTGTCTTCAAAACTGAGGCAGGAAGAAGGCACCCAGTTCATTCGCGAACAAGCCAAAAGATAAGTTTCGGGATCGGGTTTTGAATGTTCCACCTCATCAGCTGATGCAATCGTTTTAAATCGATTGAGCAACGTTTCTCCACCTAGGCTTTTCAAAACAGCTTTGATGTCGCGCTTTAATGCGCCGCTGGCAATGGCAAAAGGAATTTTCAAATTATCCAAACGGTTAAGCAATTCCGGAACGCCAGGTTGAAACCTTGATCGCAGAGGGACCAGTCGTTCAAAGGCGTTCGCTTTTTTTTGTACGGCTTTTTGAATTTCCGTTTCATCCAAATGGGGAAGCAACTTCTCAAAAACTTCAAAATCTTCCAGCCCCAAAGCTTGAGCTTGGTATTGCTCCCAACTGTAGGAGATCGAAAACTCTGATTTTAAAATTTCCGTCAAAGCAGAATAATGGACCGGTTCAGAATCCACTAAAATTCCATCGAAATCAAAAACTATTGCGTGAGGTATAAATTTTTTCGGCATCGATTTCCTTTTCGCCAGACTCTAGCTTATTCTTAAGCGATGTTAAAAACATCTCTTCTGAAAAAAAATATTCTCCTCCCGTTTTTCCTGACATCTCATTTATTTTTTTGCATCGCTTCTTTCGCTAAAGATTCTAGCGATTCCATCTCGCTACCGCGAGCAATGGACTTCAGCTCTCAAATTGTATTTCGCACGATCCCTTTAGGTTTTGCTGTATCAGGAACCGTGGGATACTCTCATTTGCTTTGGGGCGACCCAAGTTCTAAAGATGCTTTTATGTATGGATATGCTAGGGGCAAAGCTAAAGTACAAAGCAGTCTTTTTGTGAATAGTTTGGACTTAGCATTGGAAGTCGCGCCAATTGCGCCGTTGCTTTTGGTTGTAGGACATAGCGAAAGTCATCGCTCCAAAGATTTTTCAGGAATTGATTGCCTAAACAACACTTGCAAAGGAAGAATTCAGCGAAACTATTTTCAGGCGGCAGCAATTTATGGCTATGGCCCCGCATTTATGGGCGGCTCTGCTCGAATTACGAGCAACAACACACCAGGAGCTTTTAAATATTTTTACGATGAGGCCGCAAGTTTAATTGCAAAATCAGGTGGCGATACTTTTCGTGAATGGGACGCATTCTTAGGTTACAAAATCGATGAGAACCAAAAACTTGGATACTTTGCCAATCTCACCGAGATGACAGGAAGCACCGAGTCCTCATCCACTCATGCGCTTTTTTATTCTTATACACATGGGGTCTTTAACTACAGCGGCGGAGCGGGATTTTATCAATCCGATCTTCAAGCCCGCTCCGCGACTTTTTTTGTGAGCGCCAAATGGGTCGGCAAAAAGGCTATTGGCCTTTTTTAACTCTGTTTCGCTTCGACCTACTCAGTCGTCTTTCCTAATCGCCCCACTTAATCGTCGTTTTGCACTTCTGGCACGCGTTTAGGGTTATCTTCATCTCCATTGATGCCAATCAAATTTTCGGAATCCATTTTGCGAGCCATTTCTTGATAAGACAAGGAGTCCTTGCCATTTGCCCAATCATCAACAATCCGAACCATTTCCAAATTCGTCTCATCAATCGCACTAAAATAAGTCGCAAGACCGTTCGTCACGATATCCAAATTTTTCGTTCCCTTGCGATCATCACTATTTTTTTTACGACCAAAGTACGTTGAGTTGTAATAGGTGTACGAAGTGCAGCTGTTGAAGTAATAAATCTGATACTTTTCTTTTGAAGGTTGAATGGAAAATCCTCGGATGGATTCGATAGTCGCAAGATCCAAATGTCCGCCTAATCCCGAGTGACCGGCGTAAATCATCATTGTGGATTCTTCTAAAGAGCGTTTATAGAAATAATGAAAAGACGCCGAAGCCTCGTCAATTCCGCTGGCTCCAAAGAACATGGTCACAACAATTTTATTAACGTTCCGACCATGAGTTTTTGAATATTCTTTTTCAAAAACATCTACCGTGGGGGTTTTATCTGAATCATTTTCGGGGGCGATTTCGCTAATGGCTTCTTTGCTCAATCGTTTGGAACTAAAACCCATCGCCGTTAATTTGCGAGCCACATAACGATAATTTTCAGCGTTCACATCAGATGACGAATCAGGATTCCATGGACCTTCGTCGGGTTTGTCCATGCCATAGAGCATGTCAATTTTAACGACCCCATCAGCATCTGCCATTTGGTCAAACTCTGCATATGTTTTTGTCGTGTTGGGAATGAGTTTCACATCGGCTTTGATTTTTTGGAAATGCTTTCCTTCACGCAATTTGCAGCCAAGACGCTCGGGACTCCAAAAATACCAAAAATCGCCCTCACTAGGATAATGATCGTCTGTGCAGGGATACTTTGTGCCCACACGACTTTGCTTGTAAATGAGACCTGTGTTGATGGGTAAGGTAACCTCATACGAATTACCTACTCGAGATTCGATTGCGACAGGCAAAGAGACATCATAAGTAGCTTGAAAAACTTTTCGATTTTTACGCTTCACGACGATATTTTTAATTTCGTAGTTGCCTTTGGGCACTGCTTTAAATTCGCCATAGCTCATGGGACCAAAAAGAAATTCCATTTGGTCTGTGATCATTTCTTCGGCCTCGTCCATTGTGGGCTCTGTGCTCTGAACCACTTCGATGCGCGCAGAAAAGCTTAAAGTAGCTTCTTGAGAGTCTTTACCAACGTAGTCGAGCAAGTGAGATGCGCTGGCGGGGGCAAAGCTGCAAATAAATCCTAGGGTCATGGCCAATTGGAAAAATCGTTTTTGAGGTGTCATTTTTTAAAATCCTTCGAAAAAAGTTGGGGTAAAAGCCTGATTCTCGCAGGAAATAACACAATGCGTTAAATTTCAAAAGAAGAAAAAGATGCGTAATCCAGACGACTCAGTTGATTTTTCAAAGCTAACTGTGCGCCGGGAAGAGTTGACGAAAAGTAAATATTCTCTTAATTTCAAATACTTAAATTTAAAAAGTGCTGCCCTGTAGGGATACCTGATAATTGTCCAATGAATCATCAACTCTTAAAGGCGCACAGTTACAAATAGCGAGCGCCAAACTTCACAGCATCCTGACTCAGTTTTTCCACCCACATCACTTCAGCCTGCATGGGACTTAACAATCCCACTTCGAGCCATAGTTTAGAGCCTTTTTTCAAATGTCCATCGCTGGAACAAATCAAAGCGCAGCCATCAAAACTTTCGTTCACGATCAAAGCTGGAAATTGCTTTAAAAATTCTTCGCTACTTGAGCTGCGACGGGTATCCACCCAAGCAACCGAGCCTTCATCGGGTTTGAATCGCAACTGACGCTTTTTGGAATTTTTTTCGACTTTCATTTCGTTTGCCATTTTCACTTATCATAGCAAGCTTCTTTTATAAAAGTGCAGCAGTTTTGTGTCAAAATTTTGAAAGCTGCGTGCTACCATGCAGCTAGAGGAGGCATAGAACAAAGAATAGCCTCGGGATTTCCACCTGATTGAAAACCAAATTTTGTCCCTCGATCGTAGAGTAAATTAAACTCAACGTATCGTGACCTAGCCTTTAACTGCACCATTCGATCAGCTTCAGAAAAACTTTCAATGATGCGTCTGTCGTAAATTGGAATGATGGATTCTAAAAAATGATCTCCAACACTTTTCCACATTGCAAAATCATTTTCAAAATTTTCCGTTTTGAAATGATCAAAAAAAATACCGCCCTGACCTCGTTCACAGTTGTAGTGCTTGATAAAATAATATTCTTTGGCCCATTGGGAAAACTTTGGATAAAGTTCTGCACCAAACGGCATCAATGTTTTTTCGGCGACAGCGTGAAAGTGAGCTCGATCTTCTTCAAAAGGAAACCCCATTGGGGTTAAATCAAAACCGCCTCCAAACCACGACTTCTCCCCTGCCTCCAAATACCGAATGTTAAAATGTACAGTTGGCATTTTAGGATTAGCCATATGGGTAATCAAACTCACACCTGTTGCGAAAAATGGACCTACGGCATCATCCATCGGAAATTTTTCCCCCGAAACACCGGACCAATTTACAGCTGCCTTTTCAAAAACTTTTCCACGAATCACGCGCATTTCTCCGCCGCCCGAACCTTTTGCATAACTCCAAGGCTTGGCTTCAAATTTTGCATTCGACATTGCTGACGAAGTTTCCAGTTTTTCAAAAGCTGCGCAGATGGAATTTTGCAGAGTTTTCAGATAAGAAACAAGTTTTTCGCGTTTTGCTGATTGAGGAGCTTGGTTTGTCATAGGGTCTCAATAGTAGACTTTGTGACGGCTGACAAAATTCTTAACAAAAAAAAACCCCAGAAGTTAAAAAACTCCTGGGGCTCTTAAGTCACTTTTTTTATGTTCCTGATTCAAGTCATAGACAGTTTTATAAAAACTAAAAATCAAGAATCTGGGCAAAAACGCTGTTTTCGTTTTGCGCAGGTCGAGATTTAAAGATTTCAATCGAAGGGTCTCCTAAAAGATTATAGATCGAGTAATAATAGGGAACCATTGTCGACGATCCAAATGCTTGGCGCACACCCGCTAGTGCGAATTGGTTCAATTGACCTACGCTTGCAATTTGATCTCGGAACATCCCATCAAAAAAGACTTTTTCCAAAATATCATCTTCGTCCCAATAGGAATTATTGCTGGTGCCCCAAAAACCAATTCCGCCGTTAGGAGCTTTGAGCCACATTTCACCAAAAGAATCCCCGTTCATTCCGTACGAGCCGCTAATACAAGCATGACTCATAACATAGGGGAAGGCATCGGTGGGAGGCAATGCATAGACATCTTCTCGGGTGACACGAGGAGCATCCCAATAGGTAGTTGCCCCATGACCCGAGTACGAAATAATTGCACGACCTTCGTTCATCGAACGTTGAACATGATTCTGGCGAGCTCGATGAGTGATGGCATAAAGTTTATCGCCGCCCACTTCAGTTTCCGTTGGGAAATTTCCAGAATAACTTTGAGGACTGGTGTAAGAATTGATCACATAGTTGTGAGTTCCTTCTGCCACTGTGTATCTGTCGTCCGTTGCTAGGAATGCAATTTTCTTAATCCAATCCGTATTGGGAAAACGTGCGCCTTGATACTTCAAATGTTTGTTCATGACTGTATCAAGTTCATTGGCGTCTTTCACAGCCAAGCGACCCACTGAGACATCGGGATAAGTTTTATCCTCTGCATAAGTAGGTTTATCCAGCGCTGCAAAATAGTTATCTGTAAACTCAGCTCCTGCATCGTGTGTGGGCACGAGCTCAACGTCCCCTACAAACATGACAAACGTAAACGGCGAGCTCAAATATTTTGTTCGCAAATACTCGCGCAAAGCGACATCAGTTTGACCTGCTTGTGACACTGCAACTTTTTCAATTCTCAAACCTGAGGAAGCTTTCATACCAAGATATTGTTGCAGCTTCACATGATCCATAAAACGATCGGCCACAATCACAATCATCGAATCTCCAGGGTTGCCAAGTGAAGAATAAGACAAGGACTGGAACAAAGCTTTATCCAATGAAGATTTAGCGCTTTCGGTTTGCTTCAAAGGCACTGCGCTTGATCCTATGCTAACAATTTCCATGTCCACTCTGTCGTTGAAACGGATTTCACGAGTAACTGGATTATATTGGAGAGGTCGAAACTCAACGGTGATCATCTCCCGACCTGAAACAGATCCACGACTCACAATTTCTGCAACGTGTTTTGGATAGAATTCATTATGTGAATGAAAAGATAAATCCATTGATGCCTGAGCAACTTCTAGTGCACCAGGTTGTTTGACAACTGGACCGGTCGAAAGTTCCAAGGCATTTTTAAGGGCAACGTTTTGTGCTTGAAATAGCTCGGTATTCTTTGCGCGAACTTTTAGCACTACTTTTGAACTTGGAACTTCGATTTCATATCGATACACGGGAAGTTCGGGACGACCACGTTCTTTAAGTCGATAGGCACCTTCCATATTCAATCGGCTCACCGAGCCCAGGTTTTCAGCTTCAAATGCCCCCGCAGAAAATTGCAACGACATGGCATTCGCCCCACTTGCAAAACTCTTTTCGATTTTGAGCGTTCCACGATTCGGGTAAGCCGAATTGACTTTTACCCAATCCGCGTATGTCACCCCACTCAATAAGAGAGCTCCGCTCAGCATAATTTTTGGTACGATTTTTAGTTCGATCATAAGATTCCCCTTCCCCAAGACAAAATTCTCATAGATTAAAAACAATTTAGCGAGTGGGGTTAAATTATTGGCAAGCGAATATGTTCCAATTTCATGGCACATTCGTCAGGAAGAAGTACAAAACTGAGCAACATGAGCACAAAACATCCAAAAAATACTGTCACCTTGGAACAGCGTTAAATTTTTGTTCAAAACTTTAAACAAAGACTTTTCTTTTTTTGACTATAGATTAAAACAAACGCAAATGAAAAATTACCTACTCTCACTCATTACGATTCAACTTTTTCTTAATGCCTGCGCCTCCCAGCCCACTCAAGCCAACCAGCCTAGTGCTAATACGAATACTACAGCCACACCTCAAAGCCCTTCAGCTTCGCCCACTCCTGCCCCAACTGTGAGGTCCGCGCCGCTCTCAAACCCTGGCACAGAACTCGTTTCAAAAGAACTGAATGCGTTTTTAAAACTGCCTTTTTCAGATACGACCGCAGTCGAAGTGCACTACATCAGCAATCGACAAACTCAAGGCGATAAATTTTTTTGCAGTGATCAAAATTTCCTGGTCAGCCCAGGCGAAAAGACCAATTATGGCTCGTGTCGAATCAACGTCCCCAAAAGACATCGAGTAGGTGCTTTTGAGATGGCCCCCAATCCAAGAGCTGACTCTCATCGCTACTTTAAAATTCTTTCTCATCGTGGACTAGAGACTGAAGAGGCCTTTAAGCAAAATCTGCTAGCAAAAGAACCGGCGGAGATTTTACTTTTTGTGCATGGCTTCAATGTCAAATTTGAAGAGGCCAATGTTCGAGCAGCGCAAATTGCCTATGATGTGAAGTTTCAGGGGCCAGTACTGCTTTACACGTGGCCCGCTGGGGCAGGAACGGGAATGCTTGACTCAGCGCTTGTCACACGAACCTATAATCAAAATCTTCTCAATGCTAAAGCCTCAATTGAAAACTTCACGCAAGTCTTGCGAATGCTTTCTAGCCTCAATATCAAAGTCCACATTTTGGTGCATTCCATGGGACATCAAATTGTGATTCCTGCTTTGGCCCAACTTTCCACCGAAAACATACAGCCTTTTATTGGGCAACTTATTTTAAATGCTCCCGACTTTTCAGTGGATGACTTTATTGAAAAAAGTCCCAACGTCAAAAATCTTACCGATCGTATCACTCTCTATTGTTCCTACAATGATAATGCCATGGCCGCATCCGAAACTTATAATGGTGGGCGTCGCATGGGTGGCTGCGAAGCCGTCGATGCAGTGGATGTTATTAATGTGAGCGAAATCGATGCACCTGCAATGGGGGTAAGCGGATTGGGACATGGATACTACGCCTCGCGTGCAATACTTGGCGATGTTTACCAAGTGCTGCTGCAAATTGATGCCGAAAAACGCCTTTTCATGCGAAAAAGCGAACCCAACTCCACTGAGGATTTTATTTTAAGACCCTAGCAAACTGATGGGCCAGAAGCAGCACCCTTAGACTAATCGTTCTTACAGTTTTCAAGCTTAGCTTTGAGGCTCACATTGTCTTCCTTCAGGACTTCAATGTCATGTTTTAAAGCGGCCACATATTTTTCGAGATACTCGACTTTTGCTTCTAAATTTTTCTTTTGCTGTTGCACATCTTGAACCGAAATATCCACAACGGAACCATGTTTCGTCACTGCCATCCCACTATCGATGGTCTTTTGGTCGTATTTGTTAACACGCTCTTCCACTGTAGGCATTTTTTCGAATTCTTTTTTTGACGAACAAGAACTCAGATGAAGAGCCAATATTGTTACTGAGGTCACAAATGCAAATCGTTTCATTTTTTTGGATTCCTTTGCCTTTTCTTTTTTGATACCTTTATTAAGCCAGAAAAAACTGAATCCAAACAGTTCTTCGAATTCAAGAAATTGACGGAGCCATCAATTTAGGGAATATTCCAACTCAATGTGGCACAGTTTCCCTTTTTAAAAGTTCCTAAAAAAAAGTTTCTGCGCGAAAGTGCAAAAAGTAAAAATGCAAAAGCAGGAACTCATCCCTGCATTTTGGTACTGGATCATTTAAAACCAGGATTCAACGTGGCCAAACTCTTCAGAACTGCCAATGTTTTTGGCTGCGAGGAAATCATCCTTGTTGGAATTGAGAGTTTTGATGTGCGAGCTGCAATGGGTGCGTTTAAACACACAGCTCATAAAAAATATAGCAGTATGGAAGAGGCCTTGGACTATCTTAAACAAAAAAAATTTTCGGTCTATGCGTTAAGTCTGACGGGGCAAAAACATCTCCACCAAACAAAGCTTGCACAAAAGACTGCTTTTGTTTTGGGGCACGAGGAAAATGGCCTGAGTTTTAATTCTGAAAGTTTTAAAGATGTCACCCATTTAAAAATTCCTCAGTTTGGCGAAATTCAAAGTTTAAACGTATCCATTGCAGGTTCAATTGCTGTTTACGAATATCTTCTTCAGCAGCATTTCCTCAAGGGAGTTTAAACAACTGACGGTCGAGAAACTACTTTAGTTCTCAAGCAATTTTACCATTTCTCTAATTCGGGGAGAAACTTGTAATTCCTCATTCGACAAAGACTTCAGCATTGGGTGCTGCTTCGAAATTCGCTGAAGATTATACAAACACAAAGCCTGCAGACTTTGAGTAGGTCCCGATGTGATACATTTTTTTAACTCTTTACCCACAGCTTCAACATCTGAGCGCTTAGCATCATTCTTTAACGCTCCTACAATGTACGGAGCAAGAGACCTCGCAAAATCGGTAACACCAGCCGGTGGCAAATGGGGATTTGCTGCGACTTGTTTTCTGAGTTCCTCAACTTCGGGATAAACAATGACTTGAGAGATATTCTCTAAGCTTAAGGTTTTTGCAGGTAATTGCTCCTTTGGGAGCGTGATTTTAACAGCTTCATCGATTGAATTTTTAGATGAATCATTTTCCAATGAAGTTTGCGAAACGCCAGAACTCAATTCCGAATGCCCTTCATTCTGAAACTTTTCATCCGACCGATTAGCGAAAAAACGAGTCCCAACAAAAAAGTAGAGAATAAAAATTATAACGAGAATACCGGTAAAGTAATAGGCATTTTTTAGATTCACGGTGAGAGCCCTTGAAAAGGAGTCATTAAAGCCTCGCTTTCGATTCTAAAATCGAGATCGGCCTTTTGAGCGGGGAGGTCACTAATACGATTCAACGAATCAAATGACGCGATCAACGCGATTTGCTTCTCTGTCTCGCTGCAGTTAATGCAATTTACTGCAACGCCTTGAAAAAAACTCGCACCAACAGCGTAGGCTCCCCAATTGTGATTGTCACAGGCACCTAATTGACCACGCAAAACTTGATCAGGATGAGAAGCCGAGCAAGGGGAATGTTTGTGCCCACATTCCAAATTGGAATTAAAATCTTCCGAGAATTTTTGCAAACTTTCCAATTGAATTCCTAAATCACTTTTAACTTGCGATAGCTTTTTCAAAATTTCATTTTGTTTTACAGTATTCTTCTGCAAACTAGGGAGAATTTTCTGAATTCGCGACAGTTCGTTGGATAGCACTTTGTTGGAGTCCCAGTAGTTCTGAATCCATTGATGAACATTCAGCGAACCCTCACGAACGGAACAATCTGCATGTCTAGCTTCATGAAACAAAGTACCCATTCTTTCTAAACTGCTAAGTTGGGTCGAGAAATAAAGCGGACCCAAGGTCACCCACTGAGTTGGAGGAGCGCCAATTTCTAACTTTTCAACCTCAAATCCGTCTTGGGCAAAGACCTTTAAATAGTCATTAGGAAAAATTTCCCAAGTTTTTGCATGAAATTTCAACCAGCGCGAAGCTTCAGTTTCGGAAATTTGTTTATACTCTGTCAGTGTTTTTAGCGCGCTTTCATAGGCTGAAAAAGTTTTACCCAAAAACAACTGTGAAATTTGATTCATAAAAACTTGAATACTATAGTTTGCAGCAACCATTGTGTGTACGCTGTTTCTCTCTTCACTCACTCGTCTGAGTCGCTTTTGCAAAAATTGTGTGGGACCATCGGGTTCAACCCCGAAGGCTTGTTCAAACATGTTTCTGGAATTTTTTCCAGCATTCGAAGTCAAAACTCCAAAATCTAGTGACATGATTTGAGCGAGATCATTTTCCAGTAGCAATCGACTCGCTTCCTGCACCCCTTTTCCAAATTCAACTGAAAGAGCGTTGACTCCGACAGGGAGTTTTTCAAAACTTTCCAGTCGTAGGCTAGCGTTTAGCAAATTTTGAAGGTGATATTTTCTCACATCATTTTTGCGAAATGGAAACACGGTGCTGGGATTGATTCGTGCGTTTAAAAAGCTATCCAGTTGTGCAGGAGCCAAAGAATCGGCGAGTTTAAACTGAGTGTCAAACAAAACGGCATTCTGAAAGCGACTCCCGCGAATATCGCTATTCACAAAAATTGCACCGCTTAGATCTGCGGATTCAAAATCACTTTCACCAAGATTCGAATCTTTGACAAAGAGGCCTTTTAACTGTGCATTTTTCAAATCAAGTTTATCAACTTTGACTTGGACCAGCTCTCCACATTCCGAGAATGTATTCAGATTTCTTCCAGGTTGCGATTTTTTATTTAAACAGGCACGTTTTAACTCATCATATCGATACTCTAGTTTTTCAGCATCGCGTTCCACGCTAAAGCGGTTGGATTGGGGAATGAATACTTCGTCTGCCATCTGACTTCTAGATTTCGCGCAAGACGACAGCAGCACTACACAAAAAATATAAAAGAAATCTAAAGGAGTCAGCTTCACTGTGTCATTGAAGTTGCTAAAATCAAGCCTTTAGCACACTCTTAAATTCCCGAGACTTCAAGCTACAATCTTTTTTGCGCAAACCCAATTGCCGCAATTTGGCACTTACGTGTAAACGAAATGCACATTTTGCCGAACTCTATTCAAGTCGAAATTTTGTGGATTCCCACAAGTAAGTGTGATGCCCACGATGCCCCTTGAGGGCCACAAAACCAGCTGCGATTATTTTTTTATCCCACCATTCAAATCTTTCAAGGATTTTGCGCTCGGGATCGGGGCAAGCCTTGCCTCGAAAACTGCAATTGAAATGTAAAAATCGCGTGCACTTGGAGAGCGAATCTAAAACTCCATCAAGATCTTTTTTTTCTAAATAAATCAGCGAATTCGAAAAACTCAAATCAAAAATTTTTCCGCTTCGGACACAATCCCGAAGGTACTTTTGCATCGTAACGTGCCCCACTCTACGCTTCCACCGATAACTTAAGCGTGCGAAAGCCCAATCGCTCATCTCACATCCATAAATTTTTAACTTAGGAAAAGATTTCTGAAAAACATCTAAAATGGGTCCAGGCCCTGTTCCAAGGACACACATCGTTTTTAATTTGGGGCTGGCGGGACTTTTGAACTGAGCAATCACGGCATCCGCATAACTGTGATCTTTCCAAACTTTTAGATAGTGCTTCCCACTTCCCGCATATTTCTTAAAATAAGATTCTTCAAATCTTGCCATTTTTCTGATCATTTAAATCGCATGGTAACAGGAATGAAGCAATTGAATTTTATAAGAATTTAAATTCGAAATCTCGCTGATCTGAACAAAGTTTAGACACCTCACAAAATCATCTTCACGCCAATCCAATTTCTTTCCTTGAGTGCCGCATATCATTTTGTTACATCATACGCATGTTAAAGGGGCTTTGCATTCTGAGTTGGAGTTTTGCCTTAGTTGTGCCTAGCGCTTCCATTCTGGCCCAACAAGTCGACGAATTCACTTTGCAATCCCAAAGGCAAAAAATTGAAGAATTAAAATGGGAATCACTTCTTGAAGCCTATCCAAATTCCATCGAAGTCTTAGACCGCCAACGAAAGATTTTTCGAGTAGAGGGTAGCAGCTCTATTGTTTATGATGAATTTGAGGGCGATTTGGACGATGGCCGGAGTTATGATGAAATTTTTAACGACGCTGATGTGCAAGACACTTTTTACGCTCTTTACCCCTTAGACTGTTCGGATCAGTGGATCCCTCGCAATAATTTCGATCCAGGGAGATTTCGTAACGAAGATTTATTTAAGGGACTTTACGGAAACAACCAACGAAACATTGAAGACAACATTGCCCCTCAGTTGTGGGTCAAGAATCAAAGCATTCGAGTCACACAAAAGCAAAGGGTCTCCGAAAAACTCAAATCCATTGCCGCTAAATTTAGCGCTCCTGCTTCACAAAATCTTGTGAAATATCTGTGGCCATCAGAGGGCGCTTATGTTTACCGCAATATTTCGGGAACCAATAAACTCAGCTCGCACAGTTTTGGCACCGCGATTGATATCAATCTGAAATTTACCAACTATTGGAAGTGGGAAGTTGACGATCCCACGAAGCCCATTCCCTTCAAAAACCAAGTCCCTTGTTCGGTGATCGAGGCTTTCGAAAAAGAAGGATTTGTTTCGGGAGCAAAATGGTATCACTACGACACAATGCACTTTGAGTATCGCCCCGAGCTTCTTCTTTTCGCAAAGAAAATCCGAAAAGAGTTTGGCAGTGATCCCCAAAAGCTGCGCCAATTACCCGGCATCATGGCTCCCTAAAATATACAAATCTGTGGTAGCATTTTTTGAATGCGCTTTTCGGCTCTTTGGATAGGTCTTGGAATTTTCCTGAGTCGAATCGCAGGCCTGGTTCGCGAAAAAATATTTGCCCACTATTTTGGGAATTCGTATTTTGCCGATGCTTTTCGGGTGGCACTTCGCATTCCAAATTTTTTACAGAATCTTTTAGGAGAAGGCGCACTGTCGGCGAGCATGATTCCCGTCTACTCCAAACTGCTGGCGGAAAACAAATCAACTGAAGCCGAGCTACTTGCACGGAATGTAGGCACCTGGCTACTCACTCTAAGTGTAGCGCTATGCTCATTGGGTGTGATTTTTGCGCCCGCGCTGAGCCAATTCATCGCTCCAGGCTTTTCGCCCGAAAAGTCTGAACTCACGACTCAACTAGTGCGAATTTTTTTTCCCGGTGTTGGCCTGCTCGTGATGTCGGCTTGGTGCTTAGGAATTCTCAACAGCCATCACAAATTTTTCCTTTCATACGTCGCCCCCGTTTTGTGGAACGCGGCCATTATCAGCGCGCTTCTTTATTTTGGCCCCTCTTCCAGCCAAGAAGCCTTAATCATTCAAGTGAGCTGGGCCCTGCTAGTGGGCTGTCTTTTACAAGTTGTCGTTCAAATACCCAGCACATTAAAATTCTTCAAAGTTTTAAGTCCAACCTGGAGTGTGCAGAGTTCGGCTACCGCTCTTGTATTTAAAAATTTCTTACCCGTTGTTTTTTCTCGAGGGATTGTTCAAATCTCTTCATGGATCGATTCCATTTTGGCAAGTCGCCTTATTGAAGGATCTGTTTCAACTTTGTCGTACGCCCAAACTTTATATCTCCTGCCTGTGAGCCTGTTTGGAATTTCGATATCAGCATCGGAGCTCCCTACAATGTCTCGAAGCGTGGGGAGCGATGCTGAAATTGCAAGTGCACTGCAGGCGCGCCTTAAAATTTCGCTAACCAAACTCAACTTTTTTGTCATTCCCATTTCCCTCATCTTCATCGTGTTTGGTGCCTATTTGGTAGCAATGATTTTTCAAGGTGGCGCATTTGTCTCAAAAAACACTTTAGACGTTTGGTATTGTTTAGCGGCTTCAAGCCTGGGACTTCTGGCGACTACAGAGTCCCGCCTTTACGCTTCCACTTTTTATGCTCTTAAGGACACTCGCACGCCGCTTCGATTCTCCATATTAAGAGTCATCACATCAACGTCTTCCGCAATTTTTTTTGCATTTTATCTGCCTACGCATTTTCCTGAATTTCAAAATTACGCTACGGCGGGACTGGCATTAGGCTTTAGTGTTGCGGGTTGGGCTGAATGGATTGGACTGCGGTGGCTTTTAAAAAAACGGATCGGAGCTGTGCCTGCGATCTCGCTCGTTCGCTTAAAATATTTTTTCAGTGCTTTGATCGCTATTGTTGTCTCCGCCATTGCCTTTCAAAATTATAGACTCGGCTTTTTCAACGTTGAGACATTTGTTTCACAAACAGTCTCTACCCAAACACTTTATAGAGATGCTTTTTTTATTTTTACACTCTTCACCTTCACACATGGAGTCCTTTTGTTGATACTCAAGGACCCCAGCATGATGTCAGTGATTGATTCTATTGCGAGCAAGCTGATTCAACGCAAACGCTAATAGCGTCTGCAGTAACTGGACGAAAGAATATGTTCAGTAGATCCTAAGTCTTGCACGCCTCGGTATGAGCCAATTTGTTTTTTAGTCTGATCATGGATCAATTTTAAATCAGCAATTCGATCGGTAGAAGTAACTTCATATCGCTCATCCCGACGACCTTCGATGATTCGCTCGCGGTCTTCGCAAACTCTGCGAATTTCTTTTCTGCCGTCAGGAAGTGTGACTTCTTTGTCGAAACACTCACGAACTAAGTAACGATCATAAACGCAGGTCACCGTACGATTGTAAGGTCCGCTGGTTTCGCGACGGACGTCAAGACTGCCTTCCACACCAAAACTTTGTCCAATATCGCGCGCGAGTAGGCGAATAGGCCCTTCGTAGTTTTCATTTTTTAATTCTGATGGAGCGGGAAACTGCATTTTCACTTTTTTTCCATCGGCTTTTACAATTTCAAAGCGAATTTTTTTTCCAAAAACCGATGATTCAATATCGGTCGAATACGTTCCTGCAGCTAAAACATGAGCGTCGCCTTTTCGATCGATCACGTGCGTGCTTTGAAGAAATTTCATGGATCCGTTGAATTCACACGCTGCTAAAGCACCCATTCCGCAGACAAGTAAAATTGTTTCGATGTTTTTCATTTTTGTATTCTCCCTAGTTTATTCCCCACTGTGGATCATCGAGGATTCAATTGACGAGATAGCTGAAAGCGCTTGGCCAGCGCAACAAAGAAATTGAAATAAACAATATTATATTAATAAAAACAATTTTCCTAAACTCCCCATTGTTCAAAAATAGATCACAACAATGTCTAGAGTTTGGACAGCTACAAAGCGCATTTTGGCCCTGACTTTAAACTCCAACTTGTAAATAGATAAAAATCAAGAACTTACGACAACGAAAAGGTGCTCAGGTCTTTGCTCTCTAAGAGTTAAGGGAAATTTGGAGGGAATATGAAAAAGGAAATTATTTATATCTGTTTTGGGATCCTGTTTTTGACTGCGGGGACCTATCTTAGCAAACAATCCAGTCGTGCCCCGGCATCATATGGTCAAAGCTCGCAAAAGCTCGGACTCGTCTACGCCAATCAAAGCACACGCAAGGCTCCCGACGCATCCTTGAGTTTGCCAAAAATTGAGGCCCGAAAAACTCCAGACCTCGATTTAAAAAGAGTAGAGGATTCATTGACCCGAAAAATGGCTTCGGACGATCGCTACACGAAAGTTTTTGTCCCTGAAGATTTATCCAAAGTTTCGGCTTGTGCCATTTCCAAAGCCCACACTCAAATTGGAATTGATCGATTCAAATTAGAAATCGCCCAACCTGAAACTGATGGCTTCAATATTTTCAACTTTTGCATGGTCAACATTCACTCACAAAGAGTGGCTTTTAACCAAGCTCAGAAAAAAGCAACTTTGGCTTCGCAAAATGCAGTCGCTGCACCAAAAGCCAAGGCAGCACAAAGTCCTAATCTCGAAGAAGTTGCGACTCACGAATCCGCTGACGATTCAGCGGCCAATGAAAATCTTGCAACTGCAGAAGTGGACACAAAAACAACTTCCAGCATGCCAGAGGGCACAGTGTGTGACGATACCGGTTGCTATGCTTCTAACGAAAATGATCCAAACTTTGTAGGTCCTCCAAGTTCTGCAGCTAATAAACAAAAATCTCCAAATGAATCTCCTGACGAATCCACACTTGGATCCACTGGTGTAAACGATGGAGTTAGCAGCGCAACCCCTTTCGGAAACGGATTGGGAATCTAAAAGGTTTTAGACCGCCAACGAATTGTCGTCTACTTGCTTCAAGAGCTCTTAGAAATGGAGTAGATTGATTTCACGAGGACTCCTCTCGTGAAAGGGTATTCCATGATATTTCATTCTCCTAAAATTTTATTCCCATTATTTGCTGCTGTATTTTTATTTGGTTGCGCATCAGAATCGCATCAAAAAATCGAAGTTCAAAAAAGCAGCTCCGCCGAAAACGCTTCTTCTTATCGCGGACCCAAGAAGCCCATTATGGTGGGCAACTTTGATAACAAATCGAATTACATGCGCGGAATGTTTACAGACGGCGAAGATAGACTTGGTAGCCAAGCAAAAACAGTCCTAGTTGCGCACCTTCAACAAACAAAAAGATTTTCCGTGCTGGATCGTGATAGCATGAAAGATTTAGAGCGCGAAGCAAAAATTAAAAACACGGCCCAAAAAATTAAAGGAGCAGATTTTGTTGTTACCGGAGATGTTGCAGAATTTGGCCGCAAAAATACTGGTGACAAACAGCTCTTTGGTATTTTGGGAAGCGGCAAAAAGCAAATCGCTTATTCTAAAGTCACTTTAAACGTGTTGGATGTGTTGAGCTCCGAAGTTGTTTTTTCTGCTTCTGGTGCGGGCGAGTATGCCCTTAGTGACCGCGAAGTATTGGGGTTTGGTGGCTCATCAGGGTACGACTCCACTCTTAACGGCAAAGTCCTCGACCTTGCGATGCGCGAAGCCGTTGACCGCCTTGTCGAAGGACTCGAAAATGGTGAGTGGTCCCTTGAGCAAAGTAAAGCCGAGCAAAAATAAAGCAGAACAAAAATGAAAGCTGTTTACTCTATAGTTTTTTGTCTTTTTCTTGGTGCCTGCGCTGGAAAGCAAATTTATTATTGGCGGAACTACGAGCCCATAGTTTACAGTTCGTTTAGCAATCCCGGAAAACAAAGTCCCGAAGAACAAATCGAATTGCTTTTAAAAGACCTCGATCAAACCCAGCAGAACAAATTAAAAGTTCATCCAGGATTGTATGCCCAGTTAGGATATCTTCACGCTCAAAGAGGAGATGTTCAAAATGCGCAAAAGTATTTTGATTTAGAACGAAATGCTTTTCCTGAATCCGAAAAGCTTATGCAGCGATTTATCAATGGTGGAAAGGTTAAAAAACAAAAATGAAATACCTTTCCCTCGCGATTTTTTTCCTCCTCACAGGTTGCGCAACACAAGCGCCCTACGATTACACCGCATTTCGAAAGCACGAACCCAAATCGATTTTAATTTTACCTCCCCTCAATCAAAGCACTGACATCAAGGCGACTTACAGTTGTCTTTCCGCCATGACTCAGCCCGTAGCAGAGCACGGATATTATGTTTTTCCTGTAGAAATTATTGACCGCATGCTTAAAGAAAACGGCCTACCTACGCCAGATGAAATGCATCAAGCTTCACTTAAAAAGATTGGCGAGATCATCAACCCTGACGCGGTATTGTATTTGAACATCGAAAACTACGGAACAAAGTTTCTCTTGGTGGACAGCAATACTCACGTGACAATTAGTGGGAGACTGGTGCACACTCAAACAGGCACAATTTTATGGGAAGGAAAAGCGGAGGCAAGCCATTCCGCGAATGCGGGACAATCCAATCAAGGACTCGTAGGTATGATGGTCGGTGCGATGGTTGCGCAAGCAGTAAATTCTTCAGTCGATGCCGCACGGGATATTTGCAGAATCGCAATTTCGAACCTTATTACAAATCCCAATCAGGGATTTCTTAAAGGCCCCTACTCCCCCAAGGAAGCAAATTAGCTCTCGAAACAAAGCCATAACGCTGCGCTCTATCATGTAAGCAAACTCCCAGATCATGCCAAAAAATAAAGCATCTGCTTACAATTGGTGCTATCAGAGAAACCAAGGCAGGAAATTAATCCTCCTCACTCTGCAACATCCAAGAGGGAGATTCATCATGTTAAAAAAATTAAGTACCTTTGCTTTAGCCATGAGCGCAATGCTTTTAGCCCCCAGCGAAAGCCAAGCGAGTGCACGAAGAGGAACTGATGTTCCAGTGAACATTGCATCAGCTAAAATTCCATCTGGCTTTGATCAAAGCGATGTTGTGGCCATCGTAAGCGGAATTTATCCCAACAGTTGCTATTCTTGGTCGCGCGCTGATCTTGACCACAAAGATGCTTATCTTCACGAAGTCAAAGCCATTGCACACGTTACCCAAGGTGCTTGCTTGATGGTTCTTGTTCCATTTTCTGAAGAAATTCACTTAGGCGCTTTTGAAAAAGGCACACACAAACTTCGCTTCGTAAATGGCGATGGAACTTATTTCGAACAAAATCTTCTTGTTGAGTAAGTTTAAAATAAAATGAAATCAAAATTCCATTCTTTCGCTCACAAGATTATTTTGCTTTCATTTTTCCTCCCGGGTTGGAACTCGGAAGCATCCCTCGATAGCGTTCCTGAAGGAAAAGTCCTTCGGGAACGCCCATTCAAAGGGGTCCCACTGGTCTCGAGCAATGTTCAAAATCTCGCCGCAAACAATCTTATCGCACTCTACAGCGATCGCGGCTCTTGGCAACTTGGGCGAGAACATTTAAAAATGTTTCTCATCCAATATCAGTTCCCTTTCGAAGAAATAAAAAAACAAGACGTCCTCAGTGGAAAGTTAAATTCCGGAAGGTATTCCACGTTGATCATGCCCGGTGGCGCGAGTTGGAATTATTTAGAAGATCTTGGCGAAGTTGGTGCCAATGAAATTCGTCAGTTTGTTGCAAAAGGCAATTCTTATCTAGGAATTTGCGCAGGAGCTTTTTATGCAACTACTATGCGAAATGGCGGAGCTGCGACGGGAGAATATGGCATTGGACTCCTCGACGGTGCCTCGTTTGATGGAACAGCTCTAGAGCATCCAGCGTTTAAAGAAGGGATAATGAAGTTTCCTTTTCAATATCCAAAACTCAAGAATCAGTACGAAATTGTTTTGCTTGGAGGTCCAAGTTTTCAGGTCTACAAAAATGTGGCGGACTCGATTCAATTGGAAGTTTGGGACAAGTTTGAAAAACTCGATGAACCTTCGATGATTTTTTTCAAATTTGAAAAGGGAAAAGTCTTTTTGACTGGACCTCACCCCGAAGTCGAAGAAAACAAAACAGGTTGGGGACCTGAGTGGTTTGACCCCGAATCCGACTGGCCCATTCTTGAAGCGGCACTTTTAAAACTACGTAGGCTTGAATAAAGAGCGGGCTAGTTTGAATTAACCACCCCGAGAAGAGTGTCAACAGTGGCAACTGTAGCGCCCGCATCAAGTGCTGCGGCCTGAGCTTCATATTCGATTGCCGCTTCAGAAGCCTCCAAAGCCTCAATGCCTCGCCCATTCTTTTTAAACTCTGCTGCTAGCTTTTTTTCATTCTCGGCGGCACGTCTATAATCTTCAGCCGATATGAGTTGCTTTGTTACCCCATCCACCGCTAGTGCCCCCGTGACCGAGGCAGCAATCGCTTTTGCTGACAAAGAGGCGCCCGTTAACACAGCACCACCAACTCCGCCGATCACTTGAGGTTGAAAGGGAATTTCTTCGGACCTATAATTTTCCCCAGCTTGAATCAAATAATCTGCATATTGCTCGCCCTCAATTCCCGCTCTCCTGCGGGAGTCAGCATAGGTAGCAGCTTGGGCGTGAACTTGAGCAACATTGGCGACCGAGGCCGCCGTAACTCCGATGGAAGCACCTTTTAACGGAGCACCAGATGCTTTTGCGGTACCTATCACGCCCAACGCTGTCATTGCAGCATCTCGCATGATTCCCATATTTCCAATCATTGAGAGATCCATGTCCTTTACCGATTTATAATCGAGCCGAAGACTATTATGAAAACTCTCTACCAAAAGGGTCGCTTCATTGCTAAGCGTTTGCTTTGTCGAATCCGAAACGTTTTGTTGATCGGACCACTTTTGAAAATTAACGACAGCCTTCATATATTCCGCGACGGCCTTTTGATGGTTTGCGACTTTTTTTGCTCTGTTGAAGACGGACATTGGGGTAGCAAGCTGCGTTTCAAAAATTTCATCCACAATGTTTCTTAAGCGGCGAAGTTCTTTTCGTCGCACTGTTAACTCGCCATCTATCGCCCGCATATCACTCTCTAGTTGCGAAGCGTTTTGGGCTTGCGTGAGAGCTTCGCTTGATTCACTTGAAGCAGGTTCCTCATATTCACCTTCAGAACTCTGAAGACTTCCACTAGAAGAAGCTCCATGGTTGCTTTGGGCAAAACTTTCATTCGCAGTGATCAAAATGGCAACTATGATGAAAAATAATTTCGAAAAAATTTGGAAATGAACTAAGTTTTTCATAGTTCCATCGTAGCAACACGGGGCTTTGAAGTTTAGAAAAAGCTTTTGGCGCGAAAAACATGTGTCGACGCTCCCTCTAGCCCCCTAATTTTCAAAACGAATCTATTGAGTATGTTTTTTGTATGAAGAAGCCCTTCGACTCAACTCTTTCAACAGCAAGTAGCAATAATTGTCAGAACTCAAGACGTTTCGAAAACACTTAGCCTGTTTCAAAATAAATTCAACGCCTTACACCCACACCTAGCGTCAATACACGGATCGCTCTTTGCATTTTCAAGTAGTGATGATCATTCAAAAGCACTGGCTTCAACGCTTCAAATCCACAACTTTTGGCCTGGCATTGATGCTGCTTGCTGGACTTTTATTCACACAGCAAATTCGCGCCCAAAATTCGGAAAAATTTAAAAACTTAGAAAGTGATTCATCCGAGCGCAGGGAATTCATCACAAATAAAAACAAAACCATAACGGAGCAATTTGAGAAACTTTCAGGTGCGAAAAATTTTGCAAAATGGCTACATCAAAAATTAAATATCGAAAAAACGCTGCTAGAAACACCATTAAATGATTTTCAAACCCTAAAAGTACGAAACCATGGATTAGGACTACAAACAATTGTAAGCATTGATAGCCGGACAGAGGACAAAGTCAGCAGTGAAACCATTTTCCAAACTGACAAAGCGTTTCAAGATCGTTCCTTAGTAATTGTAGAAGCGCGACTCGCTCCAAACAAAAATTTACTTGGACTGCTCATCTCAGAAAAAGGCTCAACCGATGAACAAATTTTGTGGCTTATTGATCTGCAAACAAAAAAACAATTGAGTAAGCAGATTTCCACCACGGATCAGTCGTGGGCATTTGCGGCAAACAACCAAATTATCTACCAAGGCATTGGTGCCGAAAAAGATACTCTTGTCGTGTACTCATTAGATTCCGGACTGAGCGTGAGTCTTGGTCAGGGCTGGATCCTTCACGAAAAAACAAATCATCTTTTAACATATCAAGACAATCGCTACCAAATAAAAAATCTGGAATCCTCCGCTCCTCCTTTTAACATTGAAGCATGCATGCCTAAAAAAGTTATCTCGGTACACAATGGTGTTGTTTATCTTTTATGCGCAGGTAAAGACTCCTACAATGAGGTTCGCAGTTTTGCGGCCAATTCCGAAAAAAATATCGAATCATTTGTCATAGTTCCCGAGCGTGATTTCTTGATCAGTCGAGTGTTCTTTTCTGATGAAACTTTTTTCGTTGAGTCCTTGAGAGGCGAAGACCGCCGCATTCGCATCCACAACCTGCAAGGCAAAAGACTTGCACAGTTTCAACTTCCGTCTTGCTGTCGATTAAACGGGATTGAATGGATTGAAAAAAATCAAGCATTGAAAATATTTTTAAGCAGCGCTATCAAAGAAAAAATTGAATTCTCCTACCACCTTAAAACTCGCAAATGGAATATTGAACCAACCCTTAGTATGTTAGAAAAAGAAGGGATTTCCTATCAAAGCGAGACTTTGCTCTTAAAAAGTAAAGATGGCAGGAATTTCCCCATTCGAATCACCCGCAGATCTGATCTTAAAAAAGATAAAGGCAATCCCGTATTGATAAATTCGTATGGTGGATTCAATATTTCTGGCTACTTTGAGCCCGCATATAACTTTCTTGAAGGCGAATTTTTAAGACGTGGCGGAATCATTGTGGGGCCAGCACTGCGTGGTGGCAATGAAGTGGGTCCGCTGTGGCACAGGGAAGCCCATTTCTTGGCCAAAGAAAAAACTTACGATGATCTCGCAGCTACTGCCCGTTATTTTGTAAATGAGAACTGGACAGAGCTGTCCAAAGTGATTTCGTTTGGCGCATCAAATGGAGGCCTTACTGTGAGCGCTACGGCTTTACTCAACCCCGATCACTTTGGATTAGTGATTCCCGTGGCAGGGGTAATTGATTTGTTAGGCAAAGATCGAATGGATGCCCCATTTGGCGGGTGGTCTTATGAATACGGCTCAAGTGAATCCGAAAATGAAACCGTCATCGAACATCTGAAAAAGATATCACCACTCGAAAACACGTCTCACTTTTCAAACACCAAATTTTTTATTGTAACCGGTGATTCAGACTCACGGGTTAATCCCGCACACTCTTATAAGTTTTCATCATCACTTGAGGTCAACGGGGCTGCGCCAGCGCAATCGCAACTACTTACGATTAAAAACGGCGGCCACTGGATGACTTCCAGATCTTACTCAAGCACACGAGCTTGGACTTCAAACTTTTACATTTGGGGAAGCATTTTTGCACAATCCTTTGAAAACCCTTTTGCCCCGTACGTTTGCGCTGATAACTGTGAAGATTCCAACGAAATGCAGATACCAAGCCTTTAAATTCTGCAACTTACAACTTTCCTCGCGGAGTTAAGCGTAAGCTCGCTACTATAGAGACAGGATTAACCTCCCAAAGGAAAGTGCCATGAGCGAAGACTTAAAAAAACTGACGGATTGGAGCCGCTTTAAAACGCTGCTGAGCGAAGTGAAAAAGGAAAGCTCGTCCGCCCAAACCCTCTGCTTTTTTCCTTTCACAAAATTAGAGTCAACGCTCAAAAAAGAATTTTTTAGTCAACCGGCAAAAATCATCGAGTTTGTAAATGAGTTTAAGAACTCGTGGAAAACTTTGTCACAAACAAATCTTCACATAGAATGCAATTTAAGGAATTCCTATTTTGCTGACAAGTTTACTCAAACTTTGCGAGATGAACTTTGCAAGTTCACTCAAGATGCGTTTTTTATCCATGCTAAAAATATTCAAGCAGAAGGTCCTGAATTCGACGAAACACTTAGCGAAATTAAGCGCTCAGTTCCTTTACAAAACTCGTGGCTGCGAATTCTTTTTATCACACATGCAGAGTCGCTCAGTGAAATCTATAATAACAAGCTGATGGATTTTCTTAGCAAAGAAGAGAAAATCAAACGCCATCTCATCGTCTGGTTATCACAGAGCGAAGCAAATCTTTTTGAGAAAATTGACTCCGCTCGAGCAATTCCCAAACAAGGATTCCAGTTTGAATTCGACGCTCCTAGTCCCGATGAGACAGCGACACTTATATTACATGAACTCTCAATCATGAGTCAGGCCTTTGGACTTAACTTAAGTTACGTTGATCCTGAATTGTTGGCCCAATTGATGTCAGAAATTCAAAAAGCTTCGACAAAAGGTGATTTTCCCGTGATACAAATTCTGGAACACTACTGCGCTAGTCACTTTCAGTTTGCACGTGAAGAAAAGTATAAAAACATTTGCCTTGCCAGAAGTTGGACCGGTGAAATTACCTTAGAAGAAAGTCGAAAAATCGCTTAAGGTTTTACCCATTCAAGGTCATTGATATTTTGTATGAGTATCTGAACATTGGCTTGGTTGGCATCAACCTGATTAAAGATGCCCTTTGCGCGGAACTTAATCGTTTTATGAACAAGCTTGTTTCGTCCGTTCACAAAATCATTGGGGGCAGTGGCCCAAGCTTGGGCACATTTTTCTCGAATTTTCTTAAAGAGCTCAGGATCATCAAAATTAATCAAAGTGAAATTTCGTTTCAAACCAAATTCAATAGGTTGAAGTATGGCAAAAATGTCAAACGAAACTTGCGGGCTCTTGGGAAACAATACCAATTCGCCAGTCACATCAGCCGATTGTCCATGCATAGGCATTACAGATTGCAAAACCTCTATAGGTTTTAGAATCTCGGGATTTAACTTTAAATGAACGGGAGCATGCGGATTGCGGGCAATTTGAAAATGAGCTCTTATCAAATCATTGCGGGCAAGATCCTTCGAGAAATGGGCTTGATCAGCCCTCACAAAAATCGGCAAGACTCGATCTTTGTATTCTAAAACCAAAACTTCACCTTCCTTGTGAACTGCATGTACTAAAAATTCTGCAGAATTTTTGCCAATGAGCTCTTCGGGGATTTGCGCATCATAGGGATAGTCCCCAGGATTGTGAGGATTTTTGTATTCTTCCTTCAGTTCAAATGATGCGACCTCAATGTGGCCTTGTTTAGAACGATTTTCGATCAATGCGCCTCGTAAAATAATTTTATCATGGCGTTTACGAGCCAAAAGTTGGCTCTGAACGTCGGCGCTCTTTCCTATCGCAGAAAAATGTTCGAAATGAAAGAAATTATCTGGATCTCGAACAGTCACCACCAGCATCTGCTGATCGTCTACACTTCCATGAACTTCAACAACCAAGCCCTCTCCTGCCAATCGAAGTTTTACAAACTCGAGGTCAATTGCCCATGTTTTTAGTGTTGAAAAAATCGACAAAAAAATAAAGAGAAAGAATTTCATGCTCGCCAAACTAATTGAGTCCAAATTTGAGTCAATTCGAAGCCGATTTTTTTAAGAATTCAGTTCCTTCATACAATTATCTAAAAGTTCAATAACTTGACTAAAATCCTTCCGTCCCATTCCAAATCTAAAATAGTTTGCAGGCATTCCAAAATTTGTGCCGCGCACGATGAACACACCGTAGTTGTCCAGACTTAAGTTCCAAAACTTCTCAAAAAAAGCCAGATCCTTGGCTCGCGGAAACATCATCGTAGATCCTAGGGGAGGCACCCATTCGAAATATCCATTCCACTTCTGCAAAAAGCTCAGAGCGACTTTGACATTGTTTTGGGTGATTTGTAGATTTCGCGCAACAATTTGTTTTTCGTTTTGGAGTGCGACCAACGCTAACGCTTCCACCAAGGGAGAGTGACAAATAGTGGTATAGTCCTTTTGCGCTGCCATTGCTTGATAGATGTCTTTCCGTTGTGTTGCAATCCACCCCAAGCGCAAACCCGCTAAGCCGTAGGCTTTCGAAAGCACACCTAGACTCAAAGCATTTTCATAAATCTCACATATAGGGGGAACTTTTGAATGAGATTCAAATTCAATTCCTTCATAAACTTCATCCGAAAACAAAAAAATATCTTTTGCGCGCAAAAGACTTATCAACGATACTTGCTCTTCTTTTTGCAATACGCTGCCGGTGGGATTGTGTGGAAAATTGATAAAAACCGCTTTGGTGTTTGGGCGAATCAGTTTTTCCAAATCCTTTACGGATACTTTAAATTGATTTTCCCACGTTTCTCGCCATTCAGAAATCTCGATTCCGAGAGACTGAGGGACAGACAAAAATGATTGATAACAAGGTGTGTGAACCACTATGTGATCACCCGCTTTTAAAACTGCTTGAAAAAAATTAAAAATTGCCTCTTCTGCGCCGACGTGAACTAAAATCATAGATGGATCAAAACCCTTATATTTTTTCGCAATTTCTTTGCGCAGCTCCAAAGAACCGTGGGAATCTGTATAGCCCAATGGAATGTCTGAGAAGTCTTCTAATTTTTTTCCCGCCAACGCTACCAATGCTCCGACACTCATAGTTTCAGCGTCAGAACTCGACGCCATGTATCGTGTACTGAATTCATATCGAGCGAATTCACGTTCAAGCTTAAAATTTTCTATTCGCTTAGAAATTATTGGCATGAAAAAACAATAGCACAAGCTACAAAAATTCAAAGAAAGCGTTAAGATGAGCGAATGTTAAAGTATCCTTTCATGCGCCTTGCAGGTTTCATAAGCTTTTTTCTGATTTTCTGCGTGACAAGTCTTCGAAGTCACGCCGAGTCCACGCTAAAGCAAGATCTGGATGAGTATTTCTTTCAAACAACCGAAAGTTTTTCGGCCGAAATCGAAGCCGAGGGCAAAGTCCTTTATTCAAATCATGCTAAAGGATTTCACGCAAATTCAAAACATTTGTATTGGTCCGCCGCGAAATCAATCACCGTAACTCTTCTCGGAATGGCGATTTATCAAAAAAAACTCAATCTGCAGACGCCGCTTTGTGAAGTTGTAGATGAAGTACGAACGTCGAACCCCGATCTCTGCACTATCACGGTGGAAGATTTTATTTTCTGGGTCTCGGGTATCCAATGGGCCGAAGTTTACGAGAAAAATGCCACGAACTCCGACGTTGTGGAAATTTTATTCGGTACGGCCCATAGCAATATGGCGGCCTACGCTTTGGCTCGTAAAAAGAAACACAATGCGCGTCTCATTTTTAACTATTCCTCTGGGGACTCGCTTATCCTTTCTAAAATCATCCGCAAGGTTTGGCCCGAAGCTGTGCGCCTTTCTTCGGAAAATCCCTTAGCACGCGCCTTGGATCTTAAAAATTTCGTTCTTTCACAAGACTCTGAAGGAACTTTTGTAGGTTCAAGTTTTCTCTACTCCTCCACAGAGGACATGAGAAGCATTGGCCGACTTTATTTGCAGCAAGGCAAGTGGAATGGCCAACAGATTTTATCAAAGGAGTTTGTCAATCTTGTCACAAATCCACTTCACTTTTCAGATAAGAGTTTTAGCTATTCCGCGTCTCAACTCAATCCCCAAAAACCTCATCCCGCAGGCCATTGGTGGAGCAATGCACTTATCGATGACAAAGTGCGACCATGGCCGTCCTTTGATCCAAAGTCGTTTTCGGCAATGGGACATTGGGGACAAGTTTTGTTGGTGTCGCCCGCGCACAAACTTATCATGACTCGAACAGGCGATGACCGAAAAAAAGAAAAATTTGAGATCGAGAATGTTGGAAAAATTCTCAAAGCACATGGAATTTTAAAATGAAAATTAAAAAACGCTGGACAATCTCATTAGCAGTGCTTCTTGCAGTGGGAACTATTGGAGCTATTAAGTTTCAACAACGCCTACCCCTCATCAAAATTGCTTCAAAATATCGAGCTCAAATGTATTGCGCATGTATTCAAATTACTGAGCAAAGTCCTTCCTTTTGCGAAGAGTGGACTCAAAATCCTCAGGTGCCTGGTTTTTTTGTGCCGATTACTGATAAAACTCAAGGAGAATATCAAGCTGGAATCCTAACGTGGAAAGTCAGGTCTCACTTTGTCAAAGAGACAAACAGTTGCAATAGCACAGATCTTTAGATGCAAATTTATTGAATAAAAACAAACACTTGAATAGAGTCTACCAATAAAAATCGCATGATTTTACACAAATCACAAATTGGGATTCTTATCCTTTGCCAAAACCCTTGTTAGGGCTCTAAACTCGCTGCCTACAATCACATGTCGACATCTGAGAATTCATCCATGCAAAACCATTCGTCACCAACCTCATCCACCAAAAAAATGCTCGCATTAAGTCTTGGAGCCTTGGGCGTTGTGTATGGGGATATTGGCACCAGTCCGCTTTATGCTCTTCGAGAATGTTTTAATGCCACCCATGGAATTCCCATGACAGAGTTTAACCTGATGGGCGTTCTTTCCCTCATTGTTTGGTCACTCGTCATTGTCGTTACGATTAAATATCTTTTCGTTATTATGTATGCCGACAACCATGGTGAAGGCGGAATCATGGCGCTCATGGCTTTGGCCTTTCCAGAAGCTCGCGAAAAACGAAAGTCGGGATTCATTGCTTTGTCAGCGATTGGTCTATTTGGGGCCGCGCTTTTGTATGGTGATGGCGTCATCACACCCGCAATCACAGTGCTCTCCGCGACAGAAGGTCTTTCCACCTTAAATCCTGAACTTGGACAGTACAGCGTACCGCTAACTGTGGTTATTTTATTTGTGCTTTTTGCCGTGCAAAAACAAGGTACCGCTCGAATTGGATACTTTTTTGGCCCGATCATGATGCTGTGGTTTGCGGTGATTGCCGTCTTAGGTTTGGTGCAAGTTGTTCAAAATCCTGCGGTGTTAAAAGCACTCAATCCCCTATGGGCTATTGACTTCGTTCAATTCAATCCAAAAATTTCTTTTGTCGCGTTGGCGTCTGTATTTCTTGTCGCCACAGGGGCTGAAGCGCTTTACGCAGATATGGGGCATTTTGGACGTCGCCCCATAAAAGTCGCTTGGATTGTCGTTGCATTGCCCGCACTTTTGCTAAATTATTTTGGGCAAGGAGCACTGATTTTAGGAGATAACTCCTTGGTTGCTGATCCCTTTTTCAATTTGGCACCTAGGTCAATGCTTATTCCTCTGGTGCTACTAGCCACTGCCGCAGCCGTGATCGCTTCGCAGGCACTTATTTCCGGCGTTTTTTCACTCACGCAACAAGCAATACAGCTGGGTTTTTGCCCTCGGATGCTAATTCATCACACTTCCAAAAGTGAAATTGGACAAATTTACATCCCTGCCATTAACTGGACTCTGCTTGCGGTAACTATTTTTACGGTTTTGATTTTTGGCACGTCCTCCAAACTTGCTGGGGCCTACGGAATTGCCGTGGCCTTGACCATGGTGATCACCACGATGTTGGCCGCTATTGTGTTTCGTAAAATTTGGAAATGGTCGCTCCCCAAAACTTTTTTCTTAACACTTTTCTTTTTGATTTTTGATTTTCTCTTTCTTGCAGCCAACGGCGCCAAAGTGATGCATGGCGGATGGTTTCCACTCACAATGGGCGCAATCGTGTTTTTGCTACTCTCAACTTGGAAAAAAGGCCGCCGCATTTTGGCTATTCGAATGCGCGCGCGACTCATGCCTTTTGATAAGTACATCCAATCGCTATTAAAAGACACTCAGCTTAAAAAAGTTCCGGGCACGGCAATTTTTATGAATGGTGACACTTCAAGCACACCTCCTGCACTTCTGCGAAATGTAAAACACAATCACGTTCTCCATGAAAGAATAGTCTCGTTGAGTATCGTATCCGAAAAAATCCCCACCATTAACATTGCCAATCGAGTCGAAATCGTTGATGTGGCACCTCAGGTGTACAAAGTTCGGGGCCATTTTGGATTTAATGAGCAGCCCGAGATCACCGTGATTCTTAAAGCTTGCGCGGCGAAGGGACTGCATTTTGATTTTGATCAAATCTCTTTTTTCATTGGTAAAGAAACCATCATTGCAACTGGAAAACGCATTGGCATGGCGGTGTGGCGGGAAAAACTTTTCAGTATCATGGCCCGAAACGCCCACAATGCCACAAGCTACTTTGGCTTACCCGCTGATCAAGTGGTTGAGCTTGGGGCGCAAGTAGAAATATAGCGCATGAAAAAAAATCCTTGGGCTGAATTCAGCAAAAGTGAGCTTCGCAAACTCAAGGCTTTAAATAGTCCCGAAAAAATCCAAAACTTTTTAAATAAAATTCCTTATCATTTAGCCGACACGTGCTGGTCTCCACGAAAAGTTTTGCAGCAAAAAACAGCGCATTGTTTAGAGGGGGCAATCTTTGCAGCCTGCGCACTGCGCTTCCATGGTTTTGATCCTCTCATTGTGGATCTTGAGGCGGAAGCCGACACAGATCATGTGATTTGTGTTTTTCGTCGTAATCATGCTTGGGGTTCCATTGCCACTTCAAATTATTCCGGCTGTCGTTATCGTTCCTCCGTTTATAAAAGTTTAAGGGAACTCGCGCTGAGTTATTTTGAAGACTATTTCAATTTGCGGGGCGATAGAAGTTTGCGAACTTTCTCGAAACCCGTGAATCTTAAAAAGTTTGATTCAAAAAATTGGATGAGCACAAATGATGAGGTGTGGTTTATTCCAGAGTATCTTCTCGAAATACCCCACACCCAATTACTCAGTCCTTCCATGAAAAAAAATCTTGTGCGACTCGATAAACGTTCATTTGAAGCCGGGGCCTACGGGCGCAGATTGCCGCGCAAAGATTAGTTCAAAAATTAACCCAAAAAATTAACCCAGATAAAAACACAAAGCCGCAATAGCGGTGGGCAGGAGCGCGGCCTTAAATAATCCGAGTGGACTGATGCCATCCTTTCCAAAATGTTTATTTAAAACGCCAAAGGCAATGGGATTGGGGGCGTTGGCAATGACCGTTAGTCCACCACCCACCACCGCTCCTGCGACTATCGCATATTTCGCCTCGTCAGATAAGTCCGTCACAAGTGAAGCCAAATAAGTCAGAGCTGCATTATCCGTCACCGCGGTTAAAGCAATTCCTCCCAGGTACATCTGCAAGTTACTCAATTGCTCAAGCAGTGGCTTTAACCACCACGCTTGCATCGACCCAATCACAACAAGTCCCGCTAAAAAAAATCCTACCAGCAGTCCTTCGCGGATTTTTAGAGCAAGCTGATACTCTTTTGTCGCAGTGACAAAACCCATAAAAAACATAAAAAATCCCACAAACAAATGAGGGTGATGAGCTGACTTTACAACTGCATATAAAAACAGCACGTGGGTCAACTTTACCCAGAGCGGCGTTTTCATTGCGCCTTGAGATTTTTTTTCGATTTTAAATTTTGAAATCTCTTTCCTAAAAAAGAGTCCCACCAGGGAAGTGGATAAAACGACTGCGATGAATGCTTTCCAACCAAAATGTGTCAGCATAAACATCAAGTCCCAATTCCATTTTGCGGCAACCATTACGACGGGAGGCGCTGCGAAAGGAGTCAATACGCCTCCAATGGAAACGTTCACCAGCAAAAGTCCAAGGATGGCATAACTGAGTTTTTGAGAAATTTTTTGGGAGTAAAAATATTGCGACAGAGTGAGTGCGGTGACAGTCATTGCAGCAGGTTCAGTAATAAAACTTCCCAACAAAGGTCCAAATATCATCACCGAAAAAAAGAAACCTACGGCTTTCGGCATTGGGAGAATTTTTGTCACTGTAAAAAGTAAAGATTCTGCCAATTCCAAAACAGGCTTCGTACTTGCCATTACCATAATGACAAAAACAAAGATAGGTTCGGTCATATTCAGACTTTCTAAATAACTAATTGCGCGATTGGAAGAGTCAAAAAACGAAAGACAAGCGACATAAATCCCTGCCCACAAGCCAAACACCACTTCCACTTCGGAAAGCAAATGAAAAAAATTCTCTCCCACTGAACCTTGCGGAAAACGATGTGCCAAATTGGAAAATTGCTTAACCAGAAAGGTATGAAGGATGGCCAAAACAAAAAGTGTGGTCGCTAATATTTCGAAGCTGTGTGTGCTCATGCGGATGGATTATTGTGTGGGAGTCACACTTTGTCCATCATAGGTATGGGTTGCAGCACATGACGAATAAAAAGTACTAACTATGGATTTGTCGTCACCATTCGTAAATGTGATTGAGCCTCCATTAAAGCCTGAGAGTCCAGAACAACTTGAGGAATAAGTTAAGTCCTGACTTGAAAGCTGCATAGTCACATTTGTATCAGCCAAAGACGCTTTTCCTTCAATCTTCAACCATCCCGATAACGTTACAGCGCCCGAGAATCCTGGCGCTAACATATTCGTCGGAGTGACCGCGACGTCTAAATAATTTCCCAGAAATCCTGAACCCACAGGAGAAGCGATTGTGAGTTCCACATCATACTTTCCGGAATAACTGCTTTCTGCTTTGGTTGATGAAACATCGGAGTTATAGGTAAATTTTATTCCCAAGCTTGTATAGTCGAAAATTAAATTAGACAAAGTCGCAGCAAATCCGCCTAATGAGTGATTGTCATCTTTATCAATCAAAGTTCCAGTTCCAGTGACACTTGCGGTACCTCGCGTTTTGCTGACAGAGCAAGAATAAGTCAAAGTTGAAGTGACGGGAACATTGTCTCCATCCAAATTCACAGTGCTGACCGGATTCGAAACTCCGGCGCAGCCGACAGGATCAAAATCCAACAAACCAAAATCGAGTGCCTTTGCCACTTGATTTTGATTCATGGCTGTCAATAGGAGACTTTCATCATACGAAGTCATCTCAGGAATCGATGTCCCATCAAAGAGTCCCGTCACTATTGCAAGAAATTGCGCGTTGTAATCACCCGCAAGACTTTGGGCTTGAGTGACATTGAGAGATCCATTTTTTCCCGTGGGGCGCGTGAGCACTTTTGCCGAACCACCTCCACAATTGGGGAGCAGGAATATAGGAAGTAGTAGGAAACAAGAACCCAAGACCATGGTGCCACATTTTTGACTCCGGAACGAATTCATAAATTGCCCTCTTATCAGTCATATCTTAAGCCAATTGCGTCAAAAGGGAAATTTTTGATAAAAAAAACTACGCTATTGAGTTGTTAACAAAACAATCCGAGAAGTCTTTCAATGCTGAAGCTGCTTGATGACAATTTTTTTAAAAAGCTCCCTTTGAATAAATCACAGACTCGTTTACTAAAAATGTCCTTAGGGCTTATAAGTTACGTGATTACCCTCTCTACACTTTGGATTTTTATCGAACCCACAGCAACAAAAGAAGACACCGTCACGAACATCATAAAAGCATTTTATTGGGTCACCACCACCTTAACCACAATTGGTTTTGGCGATATTGTGCCCACCAGTAATTTTGCCCGTATTTTTACAATTTTTGTAGAAGTTTCGGGAGTGGCAATTTATTCCGTCGTTTTTGCGCAGGTAGCAAGAGTTTTTGTCGCCATTGATAAAAAAGAAGAAGCAATTTCCACCAAAATTGAAGATCTCACTTCCCTCCTCCGTCACTACAATGTTCCGTTAAAACTTCAAAAAGAAGCCATTCATTGTTACTCCCATCTTCTAGACACTCGGGTTCAAAATTCTGAAGAAGGTGTTTTAAACGAACTCCCTCCATCACTTGCTCACGAAATCAGACTTCACATGCTCACAAAGCCGCTTGCAAAAATCCCTCTTTTTGCTCATTGCAGAAGTGAATGTTTAAAAGACGTCGCTTTGCATTTGGTCGAAAAACAATTCGCCCCCGGACAGACAATTTTTCAGCAAAATGATCTCGCATCTGAAATGTACATAGTGGGAAATGGTGAAGTTTCGATTATCCGGGATGGGCAAGCTCTTGCACAGTTAAAAAATGGGGCGTGTTTTGGAGAGTCTTCACTCTTAGAAGACAAGCCTAGATCCGCTTCCGCAGTCAGCAGGAGTTACACCACTCTGTATTCCCTCAGTAGCGTTCAGTTCCACGATTTACTCGCCAAGCATCAAGATTTACGTCAACAACTTGAGCGTATTCATCAAGCAAGAAACGATGATTTAAAATCTAATGTTGCAGCTTGAAAGTCTTTCATATTGTCATTTGTTCAAAGTCCTCTAAAGTATTCCTATGAATAAAATCTATTCAGTTTTCCTACTGTCAATATTCGGATGGAGTTCCGCTTCTCAGTCTCAAGAAATTATGTATGGGTTGCGTGCGGGTTACAATTATAATTCGATTTCGGGAACCATTGCTTCAAGCAGTGCTTTTGCCAGTCTTGAAACTGGAACAAGTTATTCCGTGGGACTAGCTTCAAGCTGGGATCTTTCAAACGGTGAAATGGCATTGCCTTTTGAATTTCAAGCTGACATCGAGTGGATGCGGCTTCAATTAGAAGGAACTTCAAGCAGTCGCTTTATTCCTTATTTTCGGGCTCCGTTGATTTTACGTTATGTATCCGGCACTCTTTCCATCGGTGGCGGTGGATATGGCTCCCTTGGATTTGGAAAAGTTTCCAGTACCAGTGCAGGAACTAACACTCTGGAAACTTTTGATGAGGTTAGTCTAGAGAAATTGGATTATGGCGCGGTTGCGACTTTTGGATATCGAATTAAGTCTGAGGATCCCGCTGGCGGGGCTTTTGGAATCGATGCTCGCTTATACGCCGGCTCAAAGGACATTGATAAAAGCACAAACATTGTTACAACAAAGTCACTCGAAATCTCACTGGTATACTTCTTCTATTAATACCCTAGGATCAAATTTTTGACAGTTATTCCCGCTTGGCCGTTTCGATGGAAGTAGCATCTCCGACTTTATGTTCCAATCCCACATCTTTTAGTTCGCCCTTTATGCCCCAAATTTTTCGCAAAAGTCCGGGAGACTTTGCACCCGCGTATGAGATCAACAAACATTTTATAGATCTGCCTAAAAAAGACGCCACAAGAAAGGCTCCAAAACTGTACTGATTCAAACCTGCAAGGATCGCGATAGGTTGTTGGGGAAAAGGAGTAGCCGCATATACGAAAAGAAAAATCATTCCATATTTAAAAAACAGCAAATGAATATTTTGCCACAAAGTCCCGGTCATGACTCCAGGAAAATGGCTCTCGACCCACGGAGTTCCATAGTGCGAAACTAATAATACCAACAACAGATTTCCAAGACTGGATGCTAGCGATGTCGCAAAAGCAAAAAGACCCCAGCGACGAGGCTTAGCCATGGCACTTGAAGCAAGCAATCCATCCATCGGCAAAATCATGACAAACGTATCTGCGAAAGACAAAAAAGCCAAAAGGGCAAGATAGAGTTTTTTATCTACTTGCTTTTGAACTCTTTCAAGATAGGCACGCATGAAAAATATTCTAACCTAAATCAGAATAACTAGATAACTTTTCAATCACCTTTAAGATTTAAGAAAGGCAACGGAGCAGATCCATACATGTTGACAGGCAGCTTGCCGTCCCATTTTTGCACAGCTTCAAAACTCACCAGACCTTTATTCTGAGCCAAAGCTTGGCTCTTAATCCGCATGGATTCGGCCTCAGCTTTTGCTGATAAAATCGTTTGCTTTGCGTTTTCCTCGACTTCGACAGTTTTATTTTTTGCTTCGGCTGCTTTTTGAATCGCGACAACCTTTGCTTCAACCGCTTTTTCATAGGCATCATCGAAATCTAAATTTACAAAATCCAATCGGGTCACAGTGATATCTCGCCCAGAAAGAGTTTCAAACATTTCTTTTTGCGCATACGCCTTTACCTTTTCGCGAGATTGTACAAGTTCATCGGCAATATATTGCCCTACGGCATCTTTGATCGAACCAAGAACAACTTGATTAATGATTCGCTCCGAAAAATCGATACCAAACTGTTGATAAAGTTTATGCACATTTTCTTTTTTAGGAAAAAAAGTAAGAGCATAGCGGATTTGCACGGTTTGAGTGTCTCGAGTGAAGCAAGTCGTCTCGCCTTCAATTTTTTTCTCCCGTACATCAATTTCAATAATGGCATTGGTGAAAGGATTGTAAAAATGTAGGCCTTCGTCTAATGGTTCACCCACGATCTTGCCAAATTTTGTTTCAACCCCCCTAAAGCCCGTGTCGACAACTTTAAAGCCACAGGCACTAAGAGAAATCAGTGCGAACATAAAAAATACAATTGATAGTCTTTTCATAAATCCTCCTGAAAGATCAAACACTATACGAAATAGCTCCAAATGGGGACACTTAATTTACGCCGCCCACGAAAATACTTCTCCACGAAAAAATTTCTGCGTCATAAGAATCTGCATCACAAACTCTGCCACATAAAAAATTATCCAAAAAATTTGATGCACTCGACCTTTATAGTGCAAAAGAAAATACGCAAACACGGGATAAGCGAGGTACACCAAACTTAAGTAGCGAGCTAGACTTACCGGTATGCTGCTAGCCATTGCCAAAAACATCATCACAAAGCAGCTCATTTTTTCATCCGCGCTAAATTCGAGACCTTTGATTTTTCCAACGATCCCCCAAAATGCGGCAACAAAGAGAAATACCGTCGGTACATAAAAAGACTTGAATAGAAAAAAAGCCGAAGAAAAAATACTCCAGGGATCAAATTTCCTACCCCAGTGAGACATAGCCTCAAGACTCAAGTTCCATGCTCCCCTTGTAAAATGCAGATAGGCAAAAAATCCAGCCAGTCCCAAGATCCCCAAAAGGGCACACAAAATTCCAAGATGGGGCTTCCTTAAAAAATATCTCAGCCTGGAAAAGCCAATGGCAGCAACAAACGCAACGCCAACGCTCCGGGTTCCACTTGCCAGTCCGCCGACAAATGATGCCAAATACACACTCCCCTCCCCCCACACTTTTCTTCGCAAAATCAGCACAAAAACCATAGATAGGAAAAAAAAGAGCGCCTCTGTGTAGGGGATATGAGACCAAATCGTATTTCTATCGAGGGTCAAAATCAGCGCAGGGACATAGTAATAATTTTTAAAGCCCAATTCCTTTGCCCATTCTAGAAAAAGAAAAATTCCGAAAAAAAACAAAATAAAATTTAAAATCACCCCCTGAATGGCAAAACTCAAGGACGTCCAAGAGAACAACGTGTTCACAAGCCAGGGATACAAAGGATAAAAAGCTAAGTTGCTGTGACCTGAGCGAAGCTCTTTGGCATACCCGCCATGGGCAATAGATTCATAATACCCACAATCCCACGAACAAATTTTTGCGTCGAGCCCTTGGCTTTGGACAGAGTGATATGCAAAGAAAAAAATAAATAATTTGATGAAGCAAAAAATCGTTGCCCAGTAGACGGAGTGACTTGCATAGCGCAAATGGAGGGAGCTTAACGAATGTCTCATCGAACTCTCTCCATAAAATTTTTCCGTACATAACACGCCAGCCGGTAAAGAATGTAGGAAAGGTAAACCCAGTTTGGATTGGCCAATCTGGGATAATCTCTTAAAAAGCCCGGGAGAGAATAAGGAAATATGAACTGGGTTCCTAGATAAACTATTACGAGATATAAAAACCCCTTTAATTTTTCATCACCTATAAAATGATTGTAGGCTTTGACCAATAGATAAGTTGACAATGGCATGAGTAAAGTAAAGGTCGCCCACCAGGTCATGGGGCTGACCATCAATGATAGTGCACTTAATACTCCAAAATATTCGAGTGAGTTTGTAGCTAATCGCTTCCAAAAAAAACCTAAAAACAACCCCGCTAAAAGCATGAAATGTTGTGGAATGGAACTCATCGTAAAATACCCAAAGAAAAGTGGGAATCCAAAATTCACATCTCGCATCAAATACTTCTGAGTCGCAAGAGGCATCGAATTTAACCATTCCATATTGTCCGCCCAAAGTGCATTTAAACCAAAAAGGCTCGAATATAGGCCTGACAAAATCAATAAAAACGCTAGAGATTGCTTGAGAAATATTTTTGTGCACTTGCGTTCATTTAGGACCCAAGGCAACAAAAGAAGATTGGAAGGCTTTAAAAAAAATGCCATCCAAAAAAGCGCCGCTCCCACAAACTGCCCAATCCAATTTTTGCTTTGCATTCGCCCCGCGGCCCAAAGCATCGCAAGACCTAGAAGATTATATTGCCCAAATCGAAGTTCGTAGCCCCAAAAATTGATACACGAAAGCATTGCCACAAGAAAAAAATAAAATCGATCGAGCTTAGGGTAGTATTTCTTTAACTCATTCGAAAAAATCTTTGCTAGCCCAACAAACAACGACAAGTTCAAAAGATCCCAAAATAAAAAAAGTATGGACTCCGGTAAAAAAGTCAGCGGCAAAAATGCAAGAGTGGCGAATGGGGGTTTGGTGTGCGCCCATTGTTGAGAAATATCGTAGACTTTTAACCCATTCCACAAATTCGTCGCAGCTTTGGTGCAAATTAAGAGATCCGTACGTTCATGAAAATAGTGAGATTTGAGAGTTGATTTAAGAAAGAAAACAACAAAAAGAATGCCCAATAAGCTTTTCGTCCAAAGTGATTGCCTGGGAATCGAAAGTCTTCTCACAGCGGTCATAAATTGATAATCACCCTAGCTTCGCACTCGGTTCTTCCAGAAAAATAAAAAAAGTTCACGAAAAGCTCGGGCAATGACGCTCAAATTAGCCCCGGTGGGCTGGCCCAAAATCCTTGGATAGTGCGAAACAGGCAACTCTTTAAATTTGAGATGATTTTTTTGAAGGTGGAAAAGCAGCTCGGTACTGATCATTGCACCTGTTGTGGTAAAGACCAAATTTTCCAAAGACTCTTTGCGAAAAAGTTTGTAGGCACAGTCAATGTCTCGGGCTTTAATGCCTAGACTTAAACGAATCAACAAACCCCAAAGCAAAGCATTCATCTTCCGAATCAAGTTATCCTGCCGATTGTGCCGATACCCAATTAAGGCGTCCCACTTTTCAGATTTTAGCAGCGGAACAAATTTTTCTAACTCATCAAGCCTAAACTGAAAGTCCCCGTCGGTATAAAACACAAGCGGCGCTTTGGAATGAACAAAGCCACTTCGAAGCGCTTCACCGTAACCCTTATTGTGAGCATGGCTCACTGATTTTAAAAAAGAATATTTTGTTTTGAGATCTGCTAAAACTTTTTCGCTCTCATCAAGACTTCCATCGTTGACGACAATCACTTCGACTGGAAAATTTTGACGTTGCACAAAGTCGTTGGCATGAGAAATAAGCGCAGGAAGATTTTTAGCTTCGTTGTGGGCAGGATAAAAAATGCTCAGCGCAGGATCCGTGTTTTGCATTCTTGATAAGTGAGTCTCTTTAAAGCATGGCAAAAGCCGTCATTCAATCAGCTGCGAATATCAATTAACAATTACGAGGCACAAGTACCCCCAACTTAGATGGACTTAAGCAATTGTTTTTATTGACAACTAACCGTAATCTCCCTCTAAAGAGATTTTCAAGCTTTGAACTTCGAAATCGCATCCTCTATTCAAGGGGGTATGATTCAAAAGCTTTTTGTTCTCATCCTCATTCTCATAAATTCCGTAGTTTCAAATGCCGATTTTGTCAGCAAGTTTGAGGAAGCCAAAACTGCTTTTCGGAATCAACAAACATTGAAAGAGTTTACAAATGACGAAATCCAGCGATTCGACAATTCGTCTTTTATCATGATTGATGGAATCTTTGGAGATTTGATTCAGAATCAATTTGTACTTTGGCAAACATTTTTAAAAGCCAATCTTCCCAACTCCGACTCTAAAATTATACGGCCTTCATCATTTCAAGATATTTTGCAAAATTCAAAAGAATTAGCAAAAGAACTTTTAAACTCATCACATCTGAAGAAGAAAATTGTTATCGCTCATAGTCGAGGTGCCGCGGAACTTTTTATTAGCCTGTTAAGTGATCCTGCAATTTTTGAGATGGCCAACATATCAAAAGTTATTCTCATCCAAGGCGCTTTCTCAGGCACTCCCATCGCTGATTTAATTTCCGAGGACGGACTAAGCCTGAGTACAAATGATTCGCTCAAACTCCGAGCAGCTTTACAGAAAAAACTGAGTTCGAGCGATCGAATGCTTTTTCAAAAGAAAGTTTTCTTCGTAAGATCAGAATCTCAAGCCAAAGATTGCCCACTGCCTCTTAAGGCCAGTGCCATTTATCTCAATCACTTTTACAATTCCTATAAAAATGATTGCCTCTTGCTCAGCACCCATCAGCGAATTCCTCATCTGGGAGTGGATTTAGGAATCCTGCAAGCCGATCACTTGGGTTTGCTAACAGCGCCAAAACACGAGCCAAAATTACCTTTGGTTTTTTTAACAACACTCCTACGCGAAGTCCTTTAGATTTCCCCAAGTTTATTCAACTTACAAAGCTTTTAACTTGGTCGTCGGAAAATCGAAGCTATGACTAAGTGTGAGCCGCAAATAATTTCGCTTAGGCCCCGAAGGAAAATAGAGAAGGCCGTAGTGAGTGCCCACCGCCCAGTCGGAAGATAAATTTACCCCAATACCACCCGCGCCGTGAAACATGACCCCGCCATTTGAGGGCACCAATCCACCAGCTCCGGCACCCACGCCAGATTTAAGTTCCAAGAAAAATAACTGAAAAACATCAACGTGGGCACCGAGGTTTAAGGTTCCTGAGGCATAGCCACCCGCATCACCACTGTAGACCCAGTCTGTTTCTATCCCTGAAAAGAAATATCTATTGAAGAAGAAATCAAAAGAAATCCCTAAAAGATTAAGATCGACAAATTCCAAACCGCTAACTCTTCGTTTAACTCCCGAAAAAAAATAGTGTTGATTTGAAGCGCTCAATCGCAAAGATTTAGAAAAGAGCTCCGGAGTTTTTAATTCTACTTTTTTATTTTTTGACGAAACAGCCCGCGCCGACTCAAGGACAAAAACTCCCTGGGCAAAAACTACTGGGACATCAAAAACATCAGAGGGGGAATAGGTATAAGAGATTCCAGATCTCACTCCTATTGATGGACTGAATTGAAAATTTAATCCTAACTGAGGTTCAAAAAACAGTCCCCCTCCGCTTGGAACGGTGCTCCCTCCACCAAACGTCATTGCGAGTTGAGGGATCAAGCTTAAACGGGGGAAAATAAAAAATCGATAGTTGAGTCCCAGTCCTCCCAGCGCAAAACCCCCATCATGGCCTGCAACTGAAGTGTAGTAGTGAAAGAGAGTATAAAAATTCGTGAATCGAAGTTTCCGATGAAACTCCAGTCCCAGCATATCCAAATGAGCCGCCATTTTTGCCCCGCCCACGGCTCTTACATTTGAGGTGCTATACAACTTCATGGAAGGAATCAGCTCCATGCGATCACGCATCGGAATGGGTAATTTCTCGCCACTTTCGTTTGGGTTTGGAGAACTGAAATTTTCGAGCAGCGAAAAATCAGTAGCTAAATCGACAGCCGCATAGAACTGGGAACCCTTGATTCTCCCATCTGGAAAATTTAAATAAGAATAACCTAAGCCAATGGCATATTGACTTTGATTCCAATGCACGGCACTGGATGCGCGAAGAAGCAACCCTGAGCCTGAATAATTTGAAGAAGTTTTACCACCTCCACCGGCATAAAAATTTGTTTTGACAGAGAGGCGATTCCAAATTTTTTGATCAAAGCCAATTGTCCAACCAATACTTATCAATCCCCCTAGTTCGCCTAAGGTTGCACTATAGCTACTTAACCCCAGTAGCAGTCCCGAATCGTATTTTCTTAAAAGCGAAAATGAACTCAATCCCAGCGATGCTTCCGATTTTGAAAACCTTACTTGTTCATGTGTAAAACTAAAAGTTGCGGGATAGGACCACACCTTAAAAGTTTGATTCTGATCTGCAAAAGTATTTAGATGGGTAATAACTAGAAATACAAACAGAATCGTTTTACTTTTTAAAATTTTCAATCTCCAAAAAATCAGTGCTCCAATGACTACACTCAACACGGAAAAATCCACAAGTCTGGAAAAATGATCTGCAGCCCCCAAAACACTCGCCAGTCCAAACAGAGCCAAGGTCGCTAGATTATTCAACGCACTGGCACTGGCATTCACTTTGCCTCTGTCTTGTTCAGGAATTCCAACTTGCCTAATTTGTTGTTCGCCCAAACTAAAGGTGTACAATCCCACTCTTGAAAACAAAATTGCACTTAAAAAAATCCAAGAATTTTGTATATGAAAGCCCACAAGGCCTATGATCAAAGTTCCCGCCTGAAATAAAATAGAAAGAAGAGATGTTGGAATTAGCCCATACCGCGATACAAGAATGGGAAAAATAAAAGTCGCTAAAAGTCCGAATAGGGCTCCAAGACCACGAAAGACTCCCAAAATCAACTCAGGCATTCCCCACGTTTCTTTTAAAAACGATGTTAACAAAACGCCGTGAGGGCTTAACGCCGACATCCACAAAAATGCGTAGGCAAAAACTGCGGGAGCTATGGAAAGTTTTAGCAGCTCCTTCCATCCGCTGGAAAGTTTAGCAAGGAGATTCAATCTAACATTGTGAGTCTGGATCCTTTGCAGCTTTTCTTGATGTTTGGTCAATACCATTTTCAGCAAAAAATATTCTGGAAAAAATGACAAAAAATTCCAGAGTGCAACCAAAAGAACTCCCAGTTGAGCCACCTTCGACGAGTGAATCAGTAAAATTAGTCCCGCAAGGACTGGCGAAAGGACTTCGGAAGCTAAATCCACTTGGCGCATTCTGCTATTCACTCGGGTGAGCTCATTACCTTGAAAAAGCGATGGCACCAAATCTTGGGTCACTGCTATGCCCGTAACCGTTGCACCCGATCCCGCAAGCAGAGCGCCGATGATTATTGCTAGTAGTGAAAAATTAAATTCATGAGTGACATTGATCAATGCAACAGCTTGAATAAGTATTCCGCTGCCTTGCAGCCCTAATCCACTCTTTAAGGCCAACAATCTAGGGACGCGGTCCATAAAGTCGCCAAGCATTGGCATCAAAAGTATATGACCCAGCTTTGAAATAAAAAAAACAAAAGCCACGAGATCTAATCTTCCAGGCATCTGAACGGCCAACGCCACTGGAAGTACAAAGTCCCAAGCCTGATCCCCCGAATTTGTGAGGGCCCGGCTAAGAACTATTTTTTTAGCGTCGACCATGCAAATTTACTAATCTTTACGTATGAAAATAGCAAATACGATACTCAGCCCCAACCGATTCTTTCGATTGGGGCTTGAACTCTAATCTCGTTATTCTATGGATCGGGGGTTCTTCATGATAATCATCGCTGCAATCACACGGGGTAAATAATCTTTGTCATTCTCAACTCCCGCGCGCACCAAAGCCCAAGCGTCTCTTGATCCGATTTTATCTATTCCTTGCTGCACGGCCTTGCCACCGATATTGTAGGCCAGCAGAGCAAGTTCCCAACTTTTAAATCTCAGATTTTCGCTAGAGAGATATCTCATGGCAGCATCGGTTTCGAGTTCGATATTGAGACGTTCATCGACTTCATCATCTACGCGAAGTCCAAAATTCCGGGCTGTGGACTTGATAAACATCCAAAGTCCTGCACCATGTCGTTGATTCGGACTTTGACTCAAATTTCGAAAACCGGATTCGACAATAGGCACCGCCAACAGCTCGCTTGGGACTTGGTATTCCTCCAATTTAGCTAAGATAAAGGCTTTATGATTCTCCATTCTTGCCAGACTGTTTTTCATAAAATCTCGTCCTTCGGGAGTTCCGACGTAGCGGTTCAGTTGCTTAAGAACCAAATCGTTTACAACAATCGGAAACTCGGAACCTTGATTGGCAATTTTAGACATTGCCTGGGCTTCGCTAAGACTTATCCTCCGGTCTTGAATCAACTGATTCGATGCCGCCGCAACTCCGGCGACTATGCAAAATGCAAATGTCGCAAGGGTCAATGTATAGGAACGTTTTTTTTGTTTTGATTGAAACATTTTAATAATTCTCCGTTTTAGTAAAGACTCATCAGTCAAAAACAAAAGTCCCGTTGCGCAGGCGAGACCTCCACTTTGACCTTGAGCACGTTTGGCTACCTGAAGCAGGCAGTCAGCATATGCTTGTGAAGAAACTCTTTTTTGGTCGACCAGTGCTTCATCACAGGCAAATTCTTGAACTTCTGAAATCAGTTTATTCCAAACGAATATGACCGGATTCCAAAAGAACAAAATTCGATACATCCAAATTAGGTAAATCCATTGAGTGTCTCGCTGACGGTGATGCTGAATTTCATGCTTGAGCGAGATTCTTTGCTCCTCTCGATTTGCCAGCATAAAAACTGGCAGTACCACGCCCGACTTCCCAGGCACCCAAAAGGAAAAGGGAACCAGCACTGTGTCACTGATTTCAATGGATAGGCCTTTGATTCGCTTGTACAGATAAGTTGATGCCAAAATCTTTCGTAATTTGTAAAGATCTTTGACAAAAATTCCGCTCCAAATCAAAAATGCACCTACAGCCACTGCGAAAGTAGCCGTAATCACACTTTCAATGTCTAGCGGAACAATTTGTGGGTGAAAGGATACAAAGCCTCGATGGATTGATTCTGAGTAGCTAGTAGAGAACTCTTTAAACGAATTTGCGGTCCATACTTTTGCAATGGGCTGAAAAAAATTCTTTGCTGGAAGAAAAACTTTTAATGCAACTATGGCAATTGGCATAGTGAGGAGAGCGTAGTGAAGTTTTAACTCGTCAGAAAATCGTAGGTGATTCCACTTTTGATTCACAAGAAACACGATGACTGCGATGACAAATGCACTGAGCAGTGAAAAACTTAAACTGAGATAGTGTGAAGCAAAAAAAGCGAAACTCATTTCTCCCCCTTATCGCGAATGAGTTTTTTAATTTCATCCCACTCAGAGTCTTTGATATTTCCAGCATTCAAAAGCTGCCTCACAAGTGCGACAGGAGTACCATCAAAAACTTTGCTTACAACATGTTTGAGCGTTTTCACTTCAAAATCATTTTTTGTCATGAGAGGAATATAAATGTGCCCTCTTCCTTCCTTTTTTGTGGAGAGGATTTCTTTTTGTTCCAGAATCCGCAAGATTGTTGAAACCGAAGTATAGGCAAGTTTGCGATCACTGGGTAACTGCTCCAAAACTTCCGTCACACTCCCCTGCCCGAGTTTCCACAATATTCCCATCAGTTCGAGTTCGACTTCGGTAAGAAGCTTTTGCGAATTGTTTTCTTGTTTACTTTTACGGTTCACGAATCCTCCAGTAGAAAAAATTATAACTAAGGATTTAGTTATAATCAACTAATCTTTTAGTTGTTCGCGACACACAACGGCATTTGGCCGCGTGGCTGGAATTTTCGGAACGGCATTTCCGCTGCAATTTAAGGCTAATCAACAAAAATTTTGACGTCAGCAAAATGCTGCTTAATGAAAAGGCTCTTATTGATGCGGGTGCTGTGGAGTAAATGCAAAATATAAGATTGAGATTTTGGGGAGCCGAAATAATTTACAGCTCCCCAAACATATTGACTACTTTTTTAAAGGAAGTGCTTTTGCGGTCGAACTTGGACTACGATCAGCCTTAACAACATCTTCCCAACTTACAGGGGTGGGAGATTTTCCAGGTGCAGTGTAGAGCACAGGAGACACTCCTGAAGCGGGGCATCCAACGAGTAACGCTAGATTCGTAAACACTCTAGAGCCAGTGCGAACATAGAGATAGGCCAAATCTACGCCTTTTCCATTTAAAATAATTTCATTAAATTTTTCTACAGTTTGGCCGTTCATTTTGGCGGCTTCAAATTGCGCACTGTTCACGCTTGTCACTTTGCCAGGACCACCATTTTTGCAAGGTTCACAGTATTCAACAAAATCTGCTGATTTGTTAATCAAAGCCACAGCACTTTTTGTAACGAATTTTTGATCGTCTCCATCCAACCATGCACACTGATCCGCAAAACTGATTTGCGATACTGCCATTGTTGCTACGATTCCAAACAACTTCATATTCATTGTAGATCCTTACCTTTCATAATCAAAAAGAGACTGCCTCTTTTGAAGACATTCTAGTGCATACGCCGAATTTGGTAATCCATGGCGCTAAAAAATACTGCCGTCAATAAAGAGAAAAGCGACAAGTTATTGTCGCCTTTGAATGAGCTATTGCTTGAGGCACTCGAAAATCGGGTGTCTAAATTCTGTACACCGATTCCCCATTTTGCGATTCCTAACTTTTATCAACTAGGCTACTTTCTAGCAGCTTGAGAGCTCACGTTTTTGCCGGATCAAGCAAGATGTTGTTTTAAACACATTACAATGTCGCAATTTTAAGGAGTCTCATGAAACAATCGATTTTAGCTCTTTCTTTGCTCGCAATTGCGCCCAGTTTTGCAGCCGGTGGCTTTTACTGCGAAGGCGAAACGCATTCTGGAAAAGTTGTACAAGTTGAAGGCTGTGTCTCTCACAGCATCCCCGGACTCTGCGGTGATTTAAATGTCACCATCAAAAACGCAGGTCCCGATTCCAAATCTTTCAGCATTCCTCGCGCACAAATTCCCTCTTTTTATATCGGGATGATAGGCAGCCAATCTCCTCTCGGAGCCTTAGCTTTGACTGCAATGGACGCTGAACTCAGCGTTGTGGTTTTGGATTTGGGAATTCTCTACAAAACATCAGAAGATTTTATGGGCCAAATCACTCGTAAAAATCGAGTCAAAGCGCATATGACAGTTGTTGATGGTGCAACGACTTATAAATTTAAAGATGTTTTGTGTAATATGGAGTAATTTTGTAAATAAAAGTCAAAAAGATTTTAAAAAAAGAGAATGGCGAGAATCTCACGCCATTCTCTTTTTTCATTTCATACGTTAAAATTTTTTAGTGCCTTCGTTAAAGCTAAAAATTAAAGCGCCCGCGAAAAAAAAACCAATTGCTACAGAAATTGACGAGTATATTGCGAAGCAGCCAAAGATGTATCAGAATCTTTTAAAAAAGGTCCAAGCTTGCATTCGTAAAGCCGTGCCGGAAGCTTCTGAAAAAGTTTCCTATGGACTTGCCACATTTTATCTTCATGGCAATCTCGTCCATTTTGGTCTTTGGAAAAAGCATTTAGGATTTTATGCCACCCCCAATGGACATAGCGCATTTAAAAAAGAACTTTCAAAGTATGAAGGAGCAAAAGGATCTGTAAAATTTCCATTGGACCAAGAAATTCCATTTGTATTAATTGCTCGTATTGCAAAATTTCGAGCAAAACAAAATCGCGTAGCTGCAAAACATTCTTAGTAACTACAAACGAAATTGCGATCTTAAAATTTTGCAGTAGTTTTTAGTTTAGCTTTTGTATTCGGGGAATATAGTTAGCCATCTTTTCAAATCCTATTTCTTTGATAGCTGTAAGCTGATTGTGAGCTCTACACCTCAAACGCAAATTTTGAGGTGTCGACGTACCGCCATTTGAAAATGGCTTTACGTGATCTAATTCAAGAGCAAATTTGGAGAGACATCTGTTTCCTTTATGTTGATAAGTACATTGCCCTGAATCTCGTTTCCAAACTTGCCGTTTGATTTCTTGAGGGACATACCTGCTTATTTTTACCGCCAACGTTGGCGGAAGATTTTTTGGATTTTTAGGCCGAAGTTTCTTGAACGCATGCCTCACGGCATAGGCAACTGTAGTTTGCATAGTAGATTGGATAGTAGTTTGAATATTTGAAGTAGATGCATGAACCCCCAATAGACATCGAAGTTCCTCGATATCATTTAAGAGCGCTTCATCTACAAGAAATTTTAGCTCCGTGTGTGTTTTTGAAACAGTTCTAAGCTTTTCATGGATGAATTTTTCAGGCTGACTCGATTTTAATGCCAATTCTCTTTCAACAATTCTCGACGACTTTCCTTCAAGACTCTCTAGAATTTCCAGTTTTGCACTAGTCCCAATTTTTTCTTGTCTAAAAAACACCTGTGCTTGTGAAAGGGCCGACAATGAAAGCTTTCCAGTTTTAATTTTCTCTTCAACTTCTGGCACATCTCGAATAAGCCTCACGCTGCTAATCCTTCTCTGCGCAGCACCTTCTGAATATTTCAGTTCCTTCACAGCATACTCAAACAAACTAGAATATCCGATTTCAGCATATAAGCTTCTTCGCTCGATTTCGCGCAAATGCTGAAGGACTTCCAGAGTAATCGCTCTTTCTTTTTGTGCAAGAATTTGAGTTTTCTCAAGGAGGACCTTATCGCTAAATTTAGTAATTCTCATAACTCAACATACACCATACATTTGTATGGTTGTCAACTCAAAGAACTAAAAAATTTATAATTTACCGCCGGCGCTGGCGGTAAAATAAACTAGCAACCGGCGCAATCAAGCAACCAACTCCATCCATCCTTAAAGTGTTCACTCATCTAAAAAACTCGGATCCTCTAGTTTTAAGCGATGCAAATCATCCAGTGTGTCGATGTCCCAGTGCTTTGCTAAAAAATATTTTCCAAAATCCGAAGGCAGAACTTTTGAAAAAGTTTCGAGGGTGTTTTCTCTGCTGTAGGGGACAGAAGTCCAAACTGTTTTTGGAATTGGCCTGCGACATCCAAAAAAATAATAACCCCCATCAAGAGTGGGCCCAATAGCGGCACCCAATTTATTTTGGGCAAGCCAATCTATACCGTTCGCTACTTCCTGCGCCGGAAACAACGGAGAATCAGCACCCATCAAAATTACCCCATCGTGACTCATAAGAAGTTCGGAATAAACTTTATCCAATCGATTTCCAAGTTCACCTTCACCCTGATAAATCTGTGGCCAAGATTTCCAACACGAATTGCTGAGAGAATTTTTTTCGGCCACCGCCCAAAATGGCTCAATCAAATAGGGAGAATTTTCAACAACAGCTATAATTTTCTTTTCGACAGCTGCGAGACATTTCAAATAGACTTTAAGAGCTTCATCGCTCCCAATATCTGCAGCCAATCGGGTTTTGATAGGACTCACACCGGGCGTTTTAACAAAAACTGCAATGGCAAACTTCAAAGCAAAGCCCCTGTGCAAGAACTCCCACTCCCCGCAGCACATCCGTAACAGTGATCCGCAACAACGATCGGTGAATGAGAAAACGCTTCAAGCGATTCGATTTCAAAAATAGTCTTCGGAAGCTTAGCCGTGACTCCAATTTCGAGCATTTGATTAAAATCGCAATCATAAAATTTTCCATCCCAGGAAAGTGAAACAAGACTGCGACACATAACTCCGTCAATGGCGGCAGGATTAAAACTGTTGACCAGTAATTCCATGTATTCAGTCAAGCGCTCTGAACGAGTAAGATCCTCTAAAAATCTTTTGATAGGCATGTTAGTGATCGTGAACAACTGATTGAATGAAATTTTAAAATCGTCCCAAAGTTGCTGCTTATACTTTAGCTCGAGAGTTTTTTGATCAGGGGGCAATGTTGGGCCCGCTGGATTATAAACCAAATGAAGTTTGAGATTCGAATTTTCGATTCCGTACCCTAAAGAATTCAAAGCTTGCAGCGCTGTTATGCTTTTCTCAAAGACTCCGCTGCCTCTTTGCCTATCAACATTTTCTCGAGAATAGCAGGGTAAAGACGCCACAATTTGCACGCCGTGATCCACTAAAAACTGGGGGGTATCTTCCAAGCCTTTTTCAAAAAACACCGTTAAATTGCACCGATCGATAACTTCAATATTTAAACTTCGCGCTAGCTTTACAAGATCTCGGAAATTGGGATTGAGCTCCGGCGCCCCACCCGTGATGTCGAGAGTTTTAAGACTAGGCGAATTTTGAATCACCTGAGCCAGCCGCTTATAAGTATCGCGATTCATATTTTCTACAACTTTAGTGGGACCGGCTTCGACATGACAATGGCGACAAGCTTGATTACAAAGTTTGCCAAGATTGACCTGTAAAGTTGTCACAAGAGGACGCGACAGTTTAAGATTTTTTTCTATAAGAATTTTCGAAAAAGCGGGGATTGGTGCCATGGCTAACCTCGTCTCCATTTGTGGAATTTTTCAACCCACTTAAGTAACGCTTCGGGTTTATTTTTTTGCTTCCACAACCCTGCAGCAAATTTATTCGCCTCGGAATGAGTGGGATAAATATGAATGGTACCAAGAATTTTATTCATTCCAATTCCATTCTTCATTGCCGAAACGAATTCTGTAATCATGTCTCCTGCGTGAGTCCCGACAATGGTAGCTCCTAAAATTTTGTCACTGCCCTTTTTAACAATGACTTTTACAAAACCCTCATTTTCAGAATCCGCAATGGCTCGATCAAGGTCATCGATGCCGTACTTAATGATGTCGATATCAATATTTTGGGACTTGGCTTCTATTTCGTTGATTCCAACTCGGGCGACTTCAGGATCGCTAAACGTGCACCAGGGGATAACCCTGTAGTCAGCCTTAAAGCGAACAAAGGGCGCAAGCAACGCATTGACCGCTGCAAACCAAGCTTGATGAGCCGCGACGTGAGTTAACTGATAGGGACCTGCGACATCACCGCAAACAAATATATTAGGAAACTTTGTTCGAAGAAAAGGATCATGCGCCAATGTTTTCTGTTCAGAAACCTCGATGCCCAATTTTTCAAGGCCAAATCCTTTGGTATTCGCCACCCGGCCCAAAGCAAGCAGCACAAGATCAAATTCAATTTCCATGTGACTTTGCTGAGTTTCGCACTTTAAGAAACACTTTCCAGCTCGGACAATAAACTCCAGCGCCTTATGTGAGCAAAGAACTTTAATCCCCTCAGTTTTAAAAGTATTCTCAATGTGCGTAGACACATCACAGTCTTCTCGAATCATCAGTCGTGGCGCCATTTCCACTAAAGTCACATTCGAACCCAGTCGCGCAAATGACTGCGCCAACTCACAACCGATAGGTCCTCCGCCTAAAACCAACATTCGTTTTGGTTGCTCACGCAAAGACCAAATCGTATCGCTGGTAGAGTAAGGAACATTTTCCAAACCTCTAATTTTAGGAACGAAAGGCTTTGCCCCGGTCGCAATGACAATATTTTTTGTTGTGAGAGTTTTGCCATTCACGCGCACGGCATAGGGAGACTCCATCATCGCCTCGCCTTGTATGCATTCCACTCCAAGTTTTGTGTAGCGTTCGATTGAGTCATGGGGTTCAATTTTTTTGATCACATCGGAAACTCGTTCCATGACTTTTGAAAAATTCACAATGGCAGATCCAGCTTCTAACCCATAGCTTGCGAGATGTTTGGTGGTGTGAGCAACCTTGGCACTTTTAATGAGCGCCTTGCTAGGAACGCATCCTGTATTTAAACAATCGCCGCCCATCTTGTGCTTTTCAATCAGCGCAACTTTAGATTTCAGTGCCGCCGCGATGTACGAGGTCACAAGGCCTGCCGAGCCTGCGCCAATAACAATCATGTTGTAATCAAAGTGCTTGGGTTTTGCATATCCGCTATAAACTTTTTTCCTTTTTAAATGTGCAAGAATCCCTTTCGAAACTAGCGGCAAAATTCCAAGAATCACAAAGGCGCCAAGCATTTCCGGCGAAACGATTCCTTTTGGCGACTTAAGCTGAGAGACTTGAGTTCCAGCATTTACAAATGCCGCTGTCCCCGCCAGCATTCCGAGCTGAGACACCCAATAAAATGTCCATGCTCGAATAGGTGTCAGCCCCATCAACAAATTTACCAAAAAAAATGGGAAGACCGGAATCAATCGAAGCGAAAAAAGATAAAGAGCGCCATCTTTTTTAATGCCTTCTTGAATCGAAGATATATTTGCAGCGAATTTTTTCTCAACCCAATCCTTTAAAAAAAATCTTGAAATCACAAATGCGAGTGTGGCCCCTAGAGAACTGGCAAAAGAAATCAAAATTAACCCATGCCAGAAACCAAAAAGCGCTCCACCCGCCAACGTCATGATCGCGGCCCCAGGCAAAGAAAGTGCCGTGACAGCAACGTACAGTACAAAGTAAATGAGAGAACTTAAAAAAAACTGCACCTGAACTTTTTCTCGCAAAAGATCAACATTTTGCTTTAAGTAGGAAAAAGATAAAAAATTACCTAAACCAGATTGTTGAAAGAAAACCAGCAAAGCTAAAAGAGCAAAGACAACAATGACTTTTTTAATTCTACTCGACCTTTGCATTCCTGAGAGATTAATCTCAGTTAAACGTTGTGTCTAATCTAAAGCTCCGAGGACAGTAACTTCGCATAAAATTTTTCTTTCATGGAGCTTACATGAGTTAAATTCATTCGTTCAAGTAATTTTTCAAGCCTTGGGTTTTGCGAGGATTTAAAAAAAACACTGAGTAACCACTTGAGTTTTGCAAGTCCCCCTAAGCTTGACTTCACTTTGAGACGTTTTAACGCAGCCCCAATTTCGATTTCATCTTCAGTCAGGTCAGTGCCAAAGGGGAAGCGCGGAAAAAACCCAAGTCCCTTCCACTTTTTGATGACTTGCTGATAGACATGCGGAAGATTGTTTTGATGGATTGACGGGATTTGGTAGTCGGCTTCGATCTTCCCATGCCGAATAGCCTCATCTAACAAATCTCTTTGAAACCTCGAATCAGCAATATTTAACAGGGCCATTATGATCTCGCGATCGGTTTTTCCTCGAAGATCGGCAATTCCATATTCGGTGACGACGATGTCTCTTAAATGTCTAGGGATTGACTGATGGGCATAATTCCAGACAATGTTTGATCTCAAACTCTCTCCACTGCCTCGAACAGCACGCACGTTTAAAACGGAATGTCCATCGGGCAAAGCATGGGCTTGAGCTACAAAATTGTACTGGCCCCCAATTCCACTGACCGTGTGACCACTGGCCAGAGCATCAGATACCGCCGACCCCAGCAGAGTCATCATTAAGCAGGTGTTGATAAAACGCGCATCCGTACGATGCAAACGATCAAGTTCTTCGTGTCCATACAACTGATTGATACGGCTGACAGGCTTCATTTGAAATAAAGATCGTTCTTCATCGTCTAACGAATGAAGAAAATCATAAAAGTTCCTTGGTCCCACAAAAAATCCACCATGCAATATTGCGGCATTTTTAAGGCGAGTTCCAAGGCACTTCTCGAATATCAATTTGCGAGATTCGAGACTGTCCAAATCTGCCAGAATCCGCGTTCCGTCATTTAAGAGCAGGTATCCGCTTTCAAAAGAGACCTCATTTGAAAATATCCCCCATTTTTGCAAATATCTAAATTCTTTTAAATTGATTTGCCCTGTCACCACGCCTCGCTTGATTAAAAATTCCAAGGTTTGAGGGGTCACAAGTTCGGTAATTTTTTCTTCGTTGATCAATCGTTGAATGTGCAAATCATCATAAACTTTTCGTTTTAATATTTTTGCCTTATACAAATGCATAAATGCGTCCACAAACATTTCTGTAGCAGAAAAAAGTCCCTTTTCAAAAATGGCAGTCGACCCGAATTTGCTAATTTCCTGCCCAAAACGTTCCATAACATGGAGTTCATCGCAAAAACGTAAGTATTCTGAATTCTTTTCATGACGAAATTGCAGTTGATAAGCAACAGAATCACCCAAGGCACCAATCCCAATCTGCAACTCGCCCCCATCCTTCACCAGCAAACTGCCATAGAGGCCAATCATGTACTCGGCATCGCCAACAGCCATTTTAGGAGGAGAAAAAATTGCATAATATTCCTGAGGCGAATCAATAATAAAGTCAAAATCGGATTCTTCATACACGCAATCCCCTTCCATAAAAGGCAGATCGCTGTTGACTTGCATGACCAGAAGATTTTTTATTCCCGAGCTTCGATTTTTTTTGAAGGCTTGAATCAGATCAGGCGTGACATCGGCATTGCACGAGAGCGAATAGAGCTTTTTCCCATTGATCAATTTACAAGCCACTTGCTGCACTAGCAAATTGCATCCTCGGCTCATCAAATCGCGAGCCACATGAGTGTAATTAGAAGAAATATAGTTTCGTTGGGCGTAGTTGTTTTTTGTAAATTTTCCCGCGGGAAAATAGAACTCCATGACATCAATATTTAGGGGAATTTTGTTGTGAGTGCGATCCAGCTCATAGTCAAGATCGGGATAGTTTTTAAACACTCGATCTACCATAGGAGCATAAAAGTTTTTTTCGAGCAAAGAATTGCCTTTGGGTTTTTCAAGTGTCAGAGCCGTCAGAATGCTGAGTTTTAGCGAACTATTATTTTTGGCAATTTCATAAAGGGCATTCAAAAGATGATTAGGTTTCCCCACTCCCAGTGGCGCGCCAAGAACGATGTGATTGCCAAAATATTCAACGATACTTTGGCTTGCTTCAGTGGAGGAACTAAAAAATTTTGCCATTCGTAAATCCTATTCCTATCTTTTAACAAATGCGAGGCAAAAGCTCGCCACGATAAGGGTCAAGCATGCGACGCATTCCTAAAGAATTTTTTAACCACAAAGGTGCCGTGTTTACACCTGGGAGAGAACTTGCCTCAACGATTCCCACTTTTGAGGCTTGAGGGTGAAACTGTTTTAAAAGCTTTAAAGTTCGTTGATCATCAGCAGGGTCTGCAAACAAGACAAAGCGCCCTTCACAAGCAAAATGAAGAGGATCAAGACCCAAAACTTCTGCAAATGCTAAAACTTCTTCCTCAACAGGAACAGCTGTTTCCCAGATTTCGGCTGACAAAGCGGTAGCGCTCATACTTTCGATCAAATTGGACGCCAAGCCTCCACGAGTGAGATCTTTCATAAAGCGCACCCGAATCTCGCTTTGAATGCTTGCCTGTATGACTTCTAAAAAACTCTCACAGTCACTTTTAATTGTTGATGCAAAGGGAATTTTTCCTCGGGCAATCATCACAGAAACCGCGTGGCGTCCCAGGTCGCCAGAAACAAAAATACTATCGCCGACTTTTATTTTACTCGGATGCCACATGACGCTAGGCATTCGTTCGCCAATTGCGGTGATGTTGATAAAAAGTCCGTCTCCCTTGCCACGCTCAACGACTTTGGTGTCGCCACAAACGATTTTTGCATGAACCTGGTTGGCTGTTTGACGAAGGCTTAAAAGAATATTTTGTAGCGCAGAAATCTCAAAACCTTCTTCCAGAATTAAAGAACAACTTAAAAACTTGGGACTTGCCCCCCTCATAAGAAGATCATTGGTCGCTCCAATCACCGCAAGGCGTCCAATGTCACAATCTGGAAAAAATAAAGGCTGCACCACAAAACTATCCGTCGTCATTACGGGAACCATTGAAGTATCAAATCTTAGATCCACCGAATCCAGTGAGCTTTCCAGTTCACGAGAGAGAATGGGTTTAATTAGTTTTTCAATAAGTTCATGAGAAAGCGCTCCCCCACCCCCGTGAGCCATGGTGATGTGGGGATAGCGTTGAATTGGAAAAGGACATTCAAACATAGTTGAGAACTTCTTCCTGAATCAAACGACGATTTTGAAAATAGGCACTACATGCGCCTTCCGTTGAAACCATGGGCGCACCTAGTGGACTCTCAGGAGTGCAAGTTTTTCCAAACTCTGGACATTGAGGAGGTTTAATTTTCCCTTGCATCAAAAGTCCTGACTGACAGAGTTCACTGCAAGCTTCTTTCGTATTTTTATTTTCAAAATGCGCAAACTTTTTTTGCGCACAAAAATCGCTAAAGTCTTTTCGGAGCTTTAAACCACTGTCTGAGATCATCCCTATGCCGCGCCAATATTGGTGGGACACTTCGAAAACACTTCCTACAGCCACCTGAGCAAACTTGTTACCACCCGAGTGCGCAACTCGAGTATATTGATTGATCATTTGAGGTTTAGAACTTTCAAGACACTCCACCGCACTCAAAATTCCTTGCAAGATATCAGTAGGTTCAAATCCCGTGATCACTACAGGGATCTTATGTTTTTCTACAAATGCGCGGTACTCGACATCACCCGTGATTGTGCAAACGTGGCCTGCGGCAAGGAACGCTGAAATTTGTGACGCAGGATCAGCCACTAAAAGCTCCATCGCGGGTGGAACCTGAACATGAGACACTAAAACCGAAAAGTTGTTAAGTCCTCGCTCTCTGGCTCGTAAAACTGCCAGCGCTGTAGCAGGAGCAGTAGTCTCGAAACCCACACTCCAAAAAACCACTTCCTGATTGGGATGATTTTGGGCCAAGGTCAGCGCATCAAGAGGAGAGTAGACAAGTTCAACTTTTGCGCCCTTTGATTTAAGCATCAAAAGGTTTTCACTTTTCCCAGGAACCCGCAACATGTCACCGTAGCTACAAAAAATAATTTCTTTTGATTGAGCAAGCTTGAAAGCAACTTCGATATCTTGAAGTGGGGTCACACAAACAGGACAGCCAGGTCCATGAAGAAGTTCAATTCTTGGATCTAAGAGTTTATCAATTCCACTTTTGATTATGCTGTGGGTTTGCCCCCCGCACACTTCCATAATTTTCCATGCGCGTGTCACTTTTGAATTAACTTCAAGCAAAAGTGAACGAATCAATGCTGGATCGCGAAATTCGCTTAAGAACTTCATTCGCCGACTTCTCCCTCAGTTTGTGGGTCAAGCTCGCCCAGCGCTTTTAGCGTTTCAAGAGTTCTATGTGCTTCAGCTTGGTCAATGACACTGATGGCAATTCCCACATGGCACAAAACAAAATCCCCAATTTGCACATCAGGTACAAAGCTAAGGTCTATATTTTTTCGTAAGCCCGAAAAACTCACGTTACCCCACCTCACGTCTCCTTCGCTGAAAACATTTAGTACTTCGGCTGGGATACCTAAACACATAGGTACGTTTCCTTCTTTTGGTGGATCAATTGATAAATGGCCTGCCCCACTGAAATTCCAGAATCATTGGCAGGCACTTTGGAATGAGTGAAAGCCTCTAATTGAATTTCTTTAAGTTTGCGCACAAGATTTTCACTTAGGATTTTATTTTGAAAGCACCCACCAGACAACGCGACACTCGATGCATTTTTAAATTGCGGATCACTTTTTAAAATTTGCAAAAGACTTTGCAAGGAATTTGCAAGAGCAGCGTGAAAGATCGCAGCCCATGCTTTTGAGTTTTTATTTTCGCGATTCTCACAAAAATTCTTCAAAAAATTCCGCCAGTCCAGGCGATAAATATTTTCATCTGGATCGTGAAAGTTATCAAATTTCAACGGAGCTGGCAGATTCCCCGCTCCCGTTGCCAACGATTCCAGCTTCATTGCCGCTTCAGCCTCAAAAGTGTTTTCAGACGCGACTCCCAAAAGTGCAGCAAATCCATCAAAAAGGCGACCACAACTGGAACTCAGGCAAAAATAATTTGATTTTGGATTTTCAAACAAATTTTTGTAAAGAAGAAGTTCATTTCTCTTAAAGTGGGATTGGAGCCATGCGGAGAAACAAAAATTGTCTTCAAAAATTGCGATCCCAAAAGTCTCATAAAGCATTCCTAAGGCAGGAAGCCGACAGTCCTTAAACGTTTTTTCTCCCACCAACAGCGGAAAGGGGTGCAAAGAAGCCACTCTTTTTGAATAGTATTCTTTGTCCATAAAAAACACTTCCCCGCCCCAGCTTTGATCTTTTTCTCCCAATCCAAATCCATCCATAATGACCCCAAAAATTGGGGGGCGAAGTTGGTTTTCTGCAAGATTTGAATACAGATGCGCTAGGTGGTGCTGCAAGGGGAAAACTTTTCCTGCTGCCTTTGACAGCTTTTGGTCTGTGTGAGAAAGCTGTTCGACTCGCTGGCTAGAAACAAAACTAGGATTTAAATCACAGACGAACTCAATTTCTTGAGTTTGATTTCTTTCAGATGGCGCTCCTATAGCGTGCAAAAGTTTGCTGTTAAAAGCGGTAAAACTTTTTTCATTGCTAAGATCTCCCAGAGGAAGTGAGGTGTAAATTGCATTTTCAACAACCAACGAAATCGTATTCTTTAACTGGGCTCCAACTGCGACGATCTTTTTCTCTTTAGCTAGTGTTAGGGGAACTTCGATTCGATTTGGGTAAAAACCTCGCGCAGATCTCAGGATCGATGGCATTTGATTGATCACGCGAATCACCGAATCATCCATCGCACAATAGATTGGCCGGTTATGAGACACCAAAAGATCAACAATCTTACCAAACAACTCAAATGCCTCGTCATCATCTGCGCACATCATCTGCCCTGAAATGTTTGCACTGGTGCAAACAATTGGCAGTCTCACTTTTTTCGCAATCAAATAGTAGAGTGGCGAACTGGGAAGCATTACCCCAAGTGTGGAAAGCCCCAAGTTGATATTCGAAGCCAGAGAAGGCGATTTTTTGGAATCACAAACTAAAATGGGAGCAGCAGGGGACTTGAGAATTTCTTTTTCTGACTCGCACAAATTCACCCACTCTTCAGCAGAATGGAGGTCGTGGCACAAAATAGCAAAAGGCTGCTCGGGGCGATTTTTAATTTTTCGTAATTTTGCGACGGCCTCAAAGCTAAAAGCCAGACACAAAAACTGATAGCCTCCGACCCCCTTTATCGCAACTATTCCACCCTCAGAAATCACCTGTACAATTTCAGTCACCGGATGGCTTAACTTTGGTCCACAGGCAGAGCAGGATTGCGTCACCGCATGGAAACGGCGATCTGAGCTACTTTGATACTCGACCATGCATTCCTTACACATCGGAAAAATCTGCATTCCCGAATTTGCTCTTTCAAATGGAGCATTTTCTAAAATACTGTACCTAGGTCCACATTCGCAGCAAGAAGTAAAAGGATACTCAAAGCGACGATCGGCTGGATTCTGCATTTCCTCTAAGCACTTTTCGCAAGGAACCGTATCCGCCAAGGCACTCCTAAAAGGAACATCGCTAGAACTCCTATGATTTTCCAAGATTAAAAAAGATCCATCAATGAATTCCGCTGGAGCTTCTCCCTTTGATAAACAAGCCAGAGTTTGAAGATTTTCGATCTTGGCCTTTGCGGGCGCTTCTTTTTGGATTTCGGAAACAAAACTTTCAAACAACTGCTGACTGCTTTTTACAAAAATCGATAGCCCATCGCCACTGTTAAAACAGAAACCCGTGATTTTTAACTTTTGAGCACAGCGTACAAGATGGGGCCTAAATCCCACTCCTTGCACAGTGCCTTGCACCAACAATCTATGAAGCCGAGAATCCCCTTTCATAGTTTTTCGACATCAATGTCTAACAGGCGCACTTCCAGCGCATGGGGATTAAAAGGATCGTCGCTCACTTCGAATTCCAAAAGCATGTCTTTAACAATGGAGTTGTTAACAGCATGCTCTTGAAAATGTTCCATAAAATGTTCGGGATTCATGTGCGAAAGCGCCCCCAGCCAGACCCTGGCACAAACAATTTTTTCGGAGTTGTGATCGGCTGCTACTTTTTCGAGTTTTCGAATCAAATCTTTTATCAGTCCATGTTCATGCATACGACAAAATTTCCTTCTTAAAGTTTTGTACAATCAAATTTATGCTTTTCGTTAACTCGGCACTTAGCTCGCATGAGCCGGTTTCAAAAGTGCCGCCATTGACTATAATCAGATTTAATTTTTTAGGAAGCAAATCCAGAATGCGGCCCATTTCAATAGCTTCTCTCAATCCAAAACTGTGTGTGCTGGCTTGAGAAAAAGCTTTGGGAATTTCTTCAAGCAAGGGATTGAGGTACAAAAACTCCCCCACACAAGAATTCGAAATCAATCCAGCATCAACAATCGTGAGTTCATCAAAGCGCGAAAAGAGATCTAAAATTTCGGTGAGTTCCCCTCGAAGAATAAGTAACTCGTTTTTATCTACAATATCGGCTTCCTGCTTTAATGCCTCAATCAACGCAGGACCTACTCCATCATCCCCCCGAAAAGAATTTCCAATTCCTACGATAGCTGCTTTCAAGTGCCACTTCTTTCGATTCTTAAAAAATGGGTGGCACACGAGATACAGGGATCATAATTACGTACCCCCTGTTCACATAGCCATTGGAGTTTTTCGTTGGAAAGTTTTTGGTTTTTCAAAACCAAGTCACGAATATCAGATTCAATGGTCATCTGATTTTGTGACGTCGGAGGCACAATTTTTGAAAATTGTATGAGCCCCTTTTCGTCAATTTGGTAGCGATGATAAAGCATTCCACGAGGGGCCTCGGTGGCCGCACATCCGCTAGCCGCTTTGATTTTTAAACTTTGAGAATCTTGAATTTCTTCATATTCAGAAATGATTCGAATGGCTTCTTCGTAGGCATAGGCGACTTCTAAGCAACGAATCAAAATGCTCTTAAAAGGATTGGAAATGCCACGGGGAATATGAAACTCACTTGCCATTTTTTTTATAAGCGGACTGAGTTGATCAAACGCATTATGAAAACGCGCCATAGGCCCCACCAAATACTCTCCTGTCCCCTTTAGAATGGAATGCAAGGCGTTGGAGTGTTCGATGTGAATTTCTTCAAAATGCTTTTCATAGTCATCGGGAGAAATGTTTAAGCCTTCACTTGAAACAATATTTCCCAAATTCATGGGATATTCGGTAGCATCTTTGAGCGACACAAAAGTGTAATTGCGTTCAAGCTGCGGGTATTCAAAAGTGTTTAACCACTCGAGCGTTTTATAGCTGTTTTCTAAAGCGATCTTGAGGGGATCAAGCAATTCTCTTAGTTTTGCTTTTTCAGGCCATTTGTAAAATCCCCCGACTTTGACGTTGATGGGATGAATCTCACGGCCTCCCACTCTACGAACAATCTCATTGCCAATTTTTTTCATTTCCAATCCACGCTTCAGCAAAGCAGGATTTTTTTTTGTCATTTCAATGGCATCTTGGGCTTGCAAAAAGTCAGGCGCATGAAGCATGTAAACATGCAGCACGTGGCTTTCAATCCATTCACCACAGTAAAGAAGTCGCCTCAGATTTTTTAATTGAGGCGAAGCCGAAAATCCAAAGGCGGCTTCAATAGCATGGACCGCGCTCATTTGATAGGCCACGGGACAAATTCCACAAATCCGAGCGGTGATGTCGGGGGCCTCGCCAAAACCTCGACCTTTTAAAAAGGCCTCAAAAAAACGTGGGGGTTCGAAAATTTTAAGTTTTACATCCTGAACCAGTCCGTTTTCACTATGAATGTACAGCGCTCCCTCGCCCTCGACCCGGGCAAGATAGTCCACTTTGATTGTGCGCTTTTTGTATTTTGTCTCTGCCTTTTTTTCTGTCTTTTTTTCAGTCATTTTTTCTGGCCTTTTCGAAATTCGGAGAGGCAACGTAGAAAGTACTTAAAAATCTTTCAATTTGCTCGGGCGGAAGATTTTGCTTTTCCTTAAGATATTTGACGAGCTCTTCTGTCTGAGCATTTTCTTTGGGGCCATAACAGGAAAAACATCCTCGATGGAAGGAAGGGCACAAAGCTTTGCACCCACTGTGCGTAATCGGCCCTAGGCAAGCGACACCTTTAGCCACCATCACACAAACATGGCCTTCAGCTTTGCACTCAACGCAAACACTTTGATTGGGAATCTTAGGTCTTATTCCAACCGCAAACGATCTCACCACCTCAACAAGTTGAGATTTAGAAATCGGGCAGCCATTCAACTCAAAGTCGACTTTTATAAAATGAGATATGGGATGGGATTTATCTAGCGAGGAAATATATTCAGGATGCGCGTAGACCGCGTTGATAAAAGAATCCAGTTTTGCATAATTTTTTAAAGCCTGAATCCCTCCTGCGTTGGCACAGGCACCAATTGTAATGAGATATTTTGAATTCTTTCGGATATCGAGAATTCTTTTAGCATCGTGCTCCGTGGTAATGGATCCTTCGACCAGCGAAATGTCGTAGGGACCTTTGATCACGGCTCGAGAGGCTTCGAGAAAATTTGCAATTTGCACCGTACTCACAAAATCAATAAATTCGTCTTCGCAATCCAAAAGACTCAGTTGGCAGCCATCACAAGAGGCAAATTTCCAAACGGCAAGTGTTGGTTTTTTTTTCATAGCTCTTTGTTCCTCATATGAGTTGCGACTTTTTCATAGGGAAAAACCGGACCATGGCCACACAAAAAGTACTCTCGCATTTGGCAGCGGCCACAAAGTTTAACAGCACACTTCATATGGCGTTCAAGAGTCACGAAAATTTTTTCGTTTGGAACTCCAAGTTTCAAAAGATCTGCAATCGTAAAGCGCATCATCACATCAGGCCCGCAAAGATAAGCTGCAGCTTCTTTAAAATCACAATCGACAAAATTTAAAAGTTTGCTAACGACCCCCACCGATCCGCGCCAGCGCTTTGCAGCCGATTTTACGACGTCCACTCGATCGACAGTGCAAAGCACTTCGATGCCTTGCTTTTGCCACAGCTTAAGGTCCTTTTTAAAAAGTAGGTCTTTTTCTTCGCGTGTCCCATAGAGGAGATAGATTTTTTTAAAGCGGCTTTTGACTTTTAAGGCATCCAGTATCAAGGGGCGAAGCGGCGCTATGCCAATTCCCCCAGCAATGATGATGAGATTTTTTTTAAAAGCGGGGCGCAAATCCCACGACTCCCCAAACGGCCCGCGGAGCCCCACCCAATGATTTTTTTTGAGCATGCTTAAACTTCGGGTGACATCGCCAACAACGCGAATGGTGTGTTGAAAAATTTTTTTGTTTTTAGAATCTCCGCTAATGGATATCGCCGACTCCCCCACTCCTGGCACGTAGAGCATGTTAAACTGGCCGGCTTTAAAATTCAGATTTTTCTTTTTGGGGTTTTGAAGCCACAAACTAAAGACGTCTGAACTTTCTTTTTTTATTTCTTTCACTTGAAAAAATTCGCAAATCAAACTTGAACTCATGAAAGGTTCTCACGACTAGAATTTTGATATAAGTCGTTAAAGAGTATTCGGGTATTTTTAAGTCGCGAAGCCAGGACCTCAATCACACAGAGGTGTATAGCTTCCTTAAAAGTAGAATCTTTTTCCATAAGCTGCATAATTTTAGCCGCAGGAATTTTTAAAACATTAGCCTTTCGATGAACCCGAACATCAAACGACCAATGAGATGACTTTAATAACCACGACCATCCAATCATTTCGCCAGGCCCAAGGGTCTCAAGAATTTTGCTTCCTTTTTTAGGAACATGATTGCAAATAGAAATTTCGCCATCTAACACAATAAAAAAACTCTCCGCCTTGTCGCCCTCGTGAGCCAAAATCTCGCCTTCTTTGGCTTTTAAAGAGGTCGAAATGCTGTGAATCTTTTCAATTTGGGTGGGATTAAGATGCTGCCAAAAATTCATACGTTCTCCGATTTTTGAAACTGATTTAGCTCTACACGAACATCAATCGCCACAGGACACCAAGTGACACATTTTCCACAACCCGTACAGCCCGAAGAACCAAACTGGTCCTGCCACGACGCAAATTTGTGAGTCATCCATTGGCGATAGCGTGACTTCACCGAATCTCGCACGGGTTGCCCATGCATTTGACTGTGTTCACTGGTAAAACAGGATTCCCACTTTAACCATCTCTCGGCATTTTCGCCGCTCAAGTCCTGAGTGTCTTCAATCGTCGAGCAAAAACATGTCGGGCAAACCAAGGTGCAATTGGCACAGGCAAGGCAACGAGTGGCAAGGTCATCCCAATGTGACGACTCGTGACTTTCATAAAGAAGACGTTTGATGTCGACATTTTTAAAGCGACCCAAAAGACTGTCAGAATTTTTTTGCACTAAGTTCTTTGCAAAACTTGCTTCCTCTTGTTCTAGCAATGGCAGTTTGAGTTTTTTAACTAAGCTGATGCCTTTTTTAGATAGTGCCCTAAGCCCCCAGCGATAAATACCGTCAAGCGGATATTCGATAAGAGTCAAATCAGCGCCGCCTTGAATTGCAGGACCGGAGTTCATATCTGCGCAAAAACAGCTGCTCACGTTACTCGTGCACTCAACGCCAATGATAAAAATATTTTCGCGTTGTTTTTGGTAGAAGCTTGCCGCCGCGCCTTCGAAAACTTTATCTTGAAGTTTTATTGCGGCAATTTCGCAAGCTCTGAGGCCAATAAAAGCATACTTTTTTTTGCTGAAATTTTTGGCAATGAGTTTAGGGGCCTTATTCAGATTTTTGCTTTTTTCGATGCTGAAAAGTTTTTGCAAACTGGGAAACAAAAAATTTTTTGCACTCTGTGGCCCGCTGGTGAATTGTGAAAAAAAGGAGGGAAGATTTGTTTGTTCTAATCTGTAGTGTCCAGCGCTCTGCGTGTCTTTAAGCCCCCGAGGGAGTTGATCAAAGGATTCAAATTCCTTGTAGACTATGGCAAGGTTTGCATCGTTTTGGGGGCCTACAAGCGTAAATTCTTCTTGAAGCAAATTTTGAATGAGCGTTTGAAAGCTTGGTTCCGTGAGTAAATAAAGGGGCAATTCTTGCGCGCTCATAAAATATGACAAGATCATAAACACATCTTGTCGAATCTTCCATGACCTGGGACAGAGTTACGCGCAATGTCAACCTTTGTTAATCAGGCTTACTTCATCGTGCCTAAAGCCACGTTGATTCCTAGAGTCGTTTGATATTCATTCTTGTCCATATCCGGCCACTGTTTAAACACTGCCACCACATCACCAGAGAGAGAAATTTTTGGATTTAATTTTACTTTAAGTCCCGCACCCGCATAGGGCTTTGGCACCACGGGATCTTTGGTAATTGTCGCGACCCCAGCTGCAGTCTCTGTATGCGTGTTTTGCTCCGCTTGCACGCCACCGCGACCGCTAAGGGTTAACAAGCGTCCCAGCCTAAGCCCCGAACGCAGACCGATCTTTACCTTGTCGGAGAGATCTTTGGTCGTCAATTCAGGGCTGGTAAATGTTGCCGTATCTTGGCCTCGAGTCCCTTCAATTTCGAGCTTAATTAAGGGAACTCCAATCAAAATTCTCAAGCCATAAATCATTCGATCCACAGTTTGTTCGACAGGTCTGAATTTTTGAACCCGCTCATAACCAATAACGGGTTCAAGATCTAAGCCTAGAGCCTTTGCTTCAAAAGCGAGCGCAAAAATCGAAAGCACTATAATTTTGTATTTCATTTTTTAATTATAACCCCAGAAGAATCACCCTCAAGTGTCAGTAAAAAATCATGATCGGTTGCGCAGAACGTCAAAGCTCAGTCATATTATTTTAAGTCCTAGATAATCATAGGGTTTCAAGTAGTATTTCCGATCTAGGAGGATATTGAATGAATAAATTTTTAAAACTTAGTCTGATCTGTGTTGTCGGCAGTGTCGCTCACGTTCAGGCTCAAACAAAAACAAAAACAAAAGCCAAAGCTAAGGCCAAAGCAGCACAGGTGGTAGAAGAAGTAGAAGCCACTGCTGAAGAAGCTCCCAAAAAGAAAAAAGTTGGTGGACTGGCAGGACAAACGGGTGGCGCATACGGCACCGCGGGTTGCGGACTTGGTAGTATTGTTTTCGGAGATTCTCCAGGAATGATTCAAGTGTTGTCTGCCACAACTAACGCTTGGGCTGGAACTCAAACTTTTGGTATTTCAACCGGCACTTCAAATTGCACCAACAGTTCATCGGTTGCTAAAGCCACCGAAATTTTTATCGATACCAATAAAGAAGTTATTAAAAAAGAAATCGCCATGGGTTCGGGAGAAAATCTTGATACTCTTTCTAAATTGCTTGGATGCCAAAATTCCAGTCAATTGGGCCTAGGTTTGCAAAAGAACTTTGATCACCTTTTTCAAAGTGATTCATCTCGAGAAGTCCACATGCGCATTGAGCGCACCATCAAGTCAGATGAACAACTTTCACAAAATTGTGAACGTCTAGGTTAAGGAAAAGGAGATAATGAAAATGTTAAAAAAATTCGCTTCACTCATTTTAGTTTTAAGTGCCTCCACTGCAATGGCAGCGCCTTATGGCCTGGCTGGTTGCGGTCTTGGTAACTTGCTCTTTAAAAAAGACACCCAAGTATTGGCAGCTACAACGAATGGTTCGTCCTATTCGCAATCTTTCGGAATCACCTCAGGCACCTCGAACTGTGTAGATACCGAAGGTCATGCCAAGCTTAAAAACTTTATCGACGGTAACCGTTTGGCGCTTGAGAACGATGTTTCTCGCGCAGATGGAGAAACCCTTAAGTCGGTAGCTTTTTATTTTGGTTGCCAAAATTCTGAGAGCTTTCGCCAAACCCTTCAAAGCAATTTCGGGCAGATTTTTTCTCCCGAAAAAGACAGCAATGAAGTTTTTGATGGCTTAAAGCAAACGCTTAATTCCAATCAAACAGTTGCTTCCAGCTGCTCTGAACTTGGCTAAGAATTTTTATTTGATTCTTGTCCTTTAACTAAGGGATGACTAAACAGGAACAAGATGAAAATCTTGTTCCTGTTTTATTTTGTAGCGCTTTTTAGTTTTCCAGAAATTCGCGCCAACGAAACTCTTATTCAGCAATCAGATTCGGCCCAAACTGCCTTTGAATACCTTGAAAAAAATTCTTTTTCAAAAAGTCGTCCGTGGCTAAAAATATTACATTTTGAACGTACTCGTCTTGGCTTTTTAAGAAGTCAGGCCGACACCGCCGAATTTTTTAATGATCCTGAAGGCCACAAAGACGCAAGCAAAGAACTCCTTGCCACTTTAAAATTGTTTTATTCGAAAAGCGAAAAGCGCTGCCTTTACCCCGCCCGCTTTTTGTTACTGAGTCAAAATTACCAGCCGCTTCTTAAGTTTAACTTTTTAGAAGGGTGCTCGCGCTTTCAAGAATTCAAAACTCAGCTGCGAGCCGAGTCGGCGACCTTGGTTTTTTCAAGCTACTATTTGAACAGCCCAGCCTCGGCCTTTGGACATACGTTTTTAAGATTGAATAAGGGTCTACACAAGGGAGAGCTTCGCCCTGAACTTCTTGACACAGGAATCAACTACGCGGCAATTCCCTCGACTGATAACCCCATCCTTTATCCTCTTTTTGGATTGATAGGACTCTTCCGGGGCGAGTACTCGCGTTTGCCGTACTATTTTAAAGTGCGTGAGTATGGTGATTTTGAGTCACGTGACCTTTGGGAATACAACCTCTCGTTAACCGCGCAAGAAATTGAGCTTTTGGTGGCGCATATTTGGGAACTCGGCCACACGTTTTTTTACTATTATTATCTCACTGAAAATTGCTCCTACCATATGCTCACTCTGCTGGAAGCTGCCGCTCCCCGCCTAAAGCTCACCGACCACTTACCCTTTTGGATTATTCCTTCCGATACCGTTCGTGTGCTTTTTTTAAATGATAATTTCGTTCAGTCTGTAGATTATCGGCCTTCGCTTCGCTCCCAATTTTTTTCTCGCCTTAGCAAAATGAGCGACCCAGAAAAAGATCTTGTAAAACCCCTCGCTGTTTTGGATGCCGACAGAACAAGCCTTTTGCAATCGCACACTGTAGACCGACAGATCCAAATTCTCGAAGCCTCTAATGAATATCTAGAGTTTAAAAATCCTGCGCTTTTAGAGACAGGAAAAATTCCCAAAGTGGAAGCCATCAAGCATCAAATTCTTAGCCACCGCGCAAAACTTGGCGTTGGAGAAAAAATTAACGTCGCATTACCCAAAGAGGGCCCACCCCAAAGCTCTCATAAATCCCTGCGGAGCGGACTCCGCTATCAATCCCTTCACCAGACATATTTTCTTGATCATCGCTTTGCCTTGCACGATAGCCTAGATCCCATGGCAGGCTTTGCCCCCCACTCCACTCTTGAATTTGCAAAGTTGTCTTTAAAATACGAAAAAGAATTTAAAAAATTCGCACTGGATTCTTTTTATATGGTGTCAGTTGAAACCCTCACTCCACTCAGTCGCTTTGTTAAAAAACCTTCTTGGAAGGTGCGGATCGGTGCAGATCGCGAAGCACTTAGACCCTGCGAAAGCTGTTTGGCAACGGGCCTTCTTAGCCATGCCGGTTACGCATTGAATCTCAATTCTTCAGAATCATTGGTTTTCAGTCTTTCGGGGATTTTTGATTTTTCACTCTCTGGAAAATTTAAAAATAATTTTAATCTCAGTCTAGGTCCCAAGGTTTCGCTCCTCTACAATTCTCACTCTCCGCTGACTTTTGAAGTTTCGAGTTATTTTTATTACCATCTTTTTTTGCAAGATCGGAGCGTGCAAAGCTCAAGTTTTGAAGCAGGACTTGCTTTATCCAAAAGCGCTCAGGCTCGCATAAAATATGAAAAACGTGGAAGGCAGGATTTGTGGACAGGCGCATTTTATCTTTACTATTGAGCGTGACGCTTAGCTCTTGTTCTTCCCTTCTCTATCACCCCGACTCTGTGAGATATTTAGAGAAGGAACATATTAGCCCACAGCCTGAAGATTTAAATTTTCTTAGTCACGATGGAAAAAATCTTCATGCTTGGCTGTTCAAAAATAGCGCTCAGAAAAAAGCAAAAGCCGTGGTCGTTTTTTTTCACGGAAATGCCCAAAATTTGCGAACTCATTTTTCTTCGATCTTTTGGATTTTAAAAAGTGGTTATGACTTTGTCATTTTTGACTACCAAGGTTATGGAGAATCTCAAGGAAAGGCTACCCCTCAAAATACTGTCAAAGACGGCGTCGTGACTTTGAAGTATGTCAAAAGCCTCTATCCCAACACTCCGCTAGTTGTATTTGGACAAAGCTTGGGTACGGTAGTCGCAAGCCGGGTTGTTTTTGAAAGCCATGCAGAGATTCCAATCAAGCTGATGATTTTAGATTCGGCATTTAGCTCCTACCAAAATGCAGGCCAAGATGTTCTTTCAAGAACCTGGTTAACCTGGCCCTTTCAGTGGTTGCCTTATTTACTGTTAAGCGACAAATGGGCCAGCCATTCTAAAATCAAAGACTTTCCCAATGTGCCTGCGGTTTTTATTCACGGAACTAAGGATCAGGTGATCGAATTTTCTCGTGGCAAGAAATTTTATGAAAAATACCCTGCAGCAAAACTCTTTATTGAGGTCGAAAAAGCTAGGCACATTGAAAGCCTTCATCGTAGTGAAAAACTGAGAACTAAAATAATTGAGATTTTGGATAACCCAAATGTGATTCAGGGCTCCGCGATATTGAAGTACTAGTTTTGAATGAATCAATTTGGGGCACTTTGCCGACGTGATGCCTTGACGAATTTTTCCAGTTTGAAACAAAACTGTTGTTCATATTTCTTTTCCTCCCATATTTTTGCTGCCACTAAAAACTTTGTTCTCAAAATTTAGAGTGGGTCCTTCTAAATTTGTATCAAACCATGGCTGCCCGTGCTCATCACAAGTCCTAGTCTGTACATTCTGCCTCGAAGTTTCTTCAGAGGTGCAATATTTCGCCTCTGAGAAATACACCGGCCCCAACTCGAGAGGATTTTTATGATAAGGCGAGACGCTTAACGCTTTGGCATTTGCGAAATCTTTGTGGGTGTTTGCACTCATAACCGATGAAAACGCCAAAAGCAGGAGCACGCCCGTCAAATAGAAAAATTCATAAGTATTTCTTGGTGCGATCTTTTCCATATAATGTTTGCCTCCTTTCATTTTTTAACTCGCGTGCCGATAATCTGAAAATAGATCTTCACTTGAACGTCCAAGCCATCGAGTGCCTGTCGGCAAAATTGGACTGCGAGATCTGAGATTGGCAGTAATTCTTTCACACATTTTTTGTCCCAATTTGGCAATGAGTCCTTCAGGCGTGCGATCAGTTGCGCTTTCTGAAAAGCCTTCCCAAATTGTGTTTATTTTAATCGAACCTTCATAAAATCCTGCCCGAGTTTTTACAACGTAAGCATCATGATCGACTATGCCCTTAGACATTTTTAAAAGCTGCTTTAACTTTGATTCAGCTTTCCTCTGTAATTTTGTAGATGCATCAAACCCTATAAAATCAAAACTAGACATATTTTCCCTCCCGTGAACGAACAAGCGTTCTCATTTCGATACATGAAAAGTTAAATATTTTTAAAAAATTTTTATTGGTGACTTTAAAATTAAAGGGACGCTCAAGTCACGCGATGATTGAATATCCCGTGATCACCCATACAAAAGTTGAGGCGATCTTTAGGGGAATCAGTATGCTTCATACGCTCCCACCTCCTTTCGTTACGTTTAAAATTATCGGACGCCGATGTTATAAATTTATTTTTTCTGCAAAAAAAGTCAAGTGCTAGAAATTTGAATTTATAAAATTAAATGAAATAAATAATTTAACTTGATTTGCCTGAGGCGCGCGATCGATTCCAGTGGAATTAAAAATTTTGGAGTAAAAGAAAAATGTTTGCACAATTCCACATGAACAAAAATTTGACACTTATGTTTTGTAGAAAAAACTCAGCTAAAATCGGGCTAGTCACATTTGTCATCGAAGAATTGATTTGAGAGGAAAAATGATATGAAAAACAAACTTATCCTAAGCTCCCTTGGAGCCTCGGCAATTTTTTTAGGATCCTGCGGAGATAAAAGAGCTAGCGGTGGTGTCTCCACTAGCGTGATCATCGCCTCTCTACAATCATCTAGCTCACTCTTAACCTCGGGCTTTGCGCCAAAAGAATTAGCTTTTGCCGACGTGATCAAATCAACCACAAATTTTTCCTATGGAAAACTCGACGGCTTAAAAGTTACGATCAAAGAAATCAGAGGCTCAGATAAGAATTCTGGCAATCCCTTGACCACAATGACGATCAATGAAGAAATCGAACTCACCGACGATCCCGACGCAGCAGTCGCCTTAAACGAAACTGGCGATTGGGCAATTGGTGACTATCGTGGCATAGAACTTCGACTGGCCAACAGCTTTAAGATTAAAGCTTATTGCAAAACAGAACTTGTCGGCACAGCCTACACCCAGGTTTACACAACTGCCGCTGGAGTGACGACCCGAAGTTGTGCCAACGATGCGGCCTGTGCAACTGCACCCACAGACTATGATTACTATTCCTACGCAGAACTTGATAACTACTACACCGTCAACGGTGGTGACCCCAGTCTTCAATCGAACTTTAATTTTTCCATTGCAGCAGGATCAACCCCAAAACTCAAACTTCTTTTTGATGCTGTGAACACGGCGGCTTGTTGGAATGGTGAAGGATTTAATACTTTGCCAGACAATACTTCTCTTGGAAGGTTCCGTGGCCCCTCCACTTTAAGCGAGCGACAATCTCAATGGCCAGACGGAAGTGCAGCGTTTGCGGTTCCCGTGCTACCAATTATTGCCTACCTCACAACGGATGAAGAAGAAGCAAATCCCACAGCAAGAACTTTTTTGGGATCAGATGATTCTTCCGATATTTCCAGCGCTGCAAATATTGCAGCAAACCTAGGCAATGCGACAACGATGACTATACTTTACAATGCCGCAGGCGAACCTATATCGGGTGGCACTCGAAATTCCTATGGTAGCGAGGATTTGCTATCAGACAACTTAGAGTCTTTTACTGCAAACACCACAGCGGGATATGATTTTTTTGCTTCAGGTTGGTTTTACCACCCAACCACCAGCACCACTCCTCAGTTTATTCGCAATAGAAAAATTGTGGGATTCAACCCCGGTGCTGTTGGTACTGCTTTTTCTGCCAGCGTAGAGGCAGGCGATGACTGTGGACAAACTCTTGAAGATCACAATGGCGATAATCCCTCCAAGACTTGCACGCTTTCCTCTTCGACACATCATTTTGTAGAGCTCGTCCGTTAAACAACTAGGTCATAAATTTGACACCCTCGCCCGATTCTTTTTCCTCGTATAAAATCGGGCGATGTTTTTCAGCTCACCAAAAGTTTGCTCTTTTTGTGGGAATAAAAAATAGATATTGGGTTATCTAAATCCCTAGCGACCCCAAAGCATTTTTAAATATTCATTCCTCAATTGTGAATCAACTTTTTGAGCCATGATGTATTCGACATGTTCATTTGCTGAAAGCCTACTGGGAATAGAGATAAACCATAGTGGATCGTCACGAGTGGGCAACATGGAATATCGAAAATCACCAAAGGCAATTGCTTCCTGATCAGAATTGTTTGAGACGGAATACAGCCACTGATCCGAAAAATGGGCAAATCGACCTACGTCGATAGCAGCTTGCGATTGACCTTTTGATTTCAAGTCCTGAATAGTTTTTTCAATGTCGAGGCGTGGCACCGATGTTCCGGAATAAATTTTTATCTCACTCCACCAATTCACTCTCACCGCATTCACCCAATAGCGCGACTCATGTTCATAAATTCCACGAAACAACACATTGTTAAAAATACTAGGCTTTGCTGTTAAGCGAAAAGGGGTATGTCCTTGCGAGGTGGCGTATTCTTTTAGAGCTCTTTCTGCGCGATCGCGCTGCACAAATCCAAAACTTAAATAAAGCAAACTCCACAAGAATCCCATTCTAGCTATGACAAGACTTTTTCTTCTCATCGCAATGATTAAAATCACCAAACAAGGAAGTGTAAAAAGTGGATCAACAATAGCCACCGAATTCCAAGCCACCCGCTCATTGGAAAAGGGCCAAAAAAGCTGGGTGCCATAACTCGTGCAGGCATCGAGTGGCGCATGGGTGGCGTAGCCAATAAGAGCAAATAAATACATTCTCCAAAATGAAGCAAAGCGTTTTTTAAAAACACTCCAAACAACTAATGTCGCAACAAGCGCGCCAATCGGCATAAAAACTATCGAGTGAGTGAATTGCCGATGATAATCTAAAAACAAAAGTGAATCCCGAGAGCTTCGAATAAAGACATCTAAATCCGGAAGCAGTGCTGCGGCAAAGCCTATCGCTCCAGCCGCGACACATTCTTTTTTGTGCGAAAAACTTTTTGCCGCCAAGCCACCAAGAACTCCTTGACTGAGTGGATCCATGAATGAAGATCTTAGCAAGGAAAATTAAAAAAAAACACTACCGACGTCGGTAGTGAAAGTTGACTCTGCACAATGCCGACATGTAGTGTAGGGCCTATGAAAAATGTATATTTCATAGGTTTGCCATTATTACTTGCCTCTTGTGCCAGCCAAAATGCGGGACTCAACAAAACCAGTGAATCTCCCCTAGGTGGTCGAGCGTGGCATACCAACAGCGGAATGCTTGCCGGTGAATATCAAACCGATGCCGAAAAGCTGATGAAAGACTTTTGTGCCCCTGCGAAACCTTTTGAAAAATCGGTCACCGAATCGCCAAAAGCTGATCTCATTGGTAAAGCCGCAATACGCTTTATTGACTTTGAATGTCAGAGCGAAATACCTTAGTTTAAGTCAGAAAAGTTTATAAAATAAATCAGCGTCATCTTTTTCAAAACGCAACTCATCAATAACTCGTCACATTCTCCGTTTTGCCCGATGCCTCTTTTAATAAAGTGAGCAAACTTACGGCCGATAACAATCCGCCACCATTCCTGATTGCTGTAAACATTTTTACTTCACCCTTGGTCATTTTGACTGCTTCAGTGGCATGCTTTATCTGATTCGCATGCAAATCACGCATCGGTCGCATGATTGATAAACTATGCATTTCCTCTTTCACGAAACCTCGAAACTTCTGCAAATCCATTGGATGAACTGGATTCCTCTGAGCTCTTAGCGCGAGTACCTTGTTAGCGAAAGATCCAGTGCGCGCTTTCAAAGACTCAATCTTTGCAAAATGCTTATCTTTTGTGGGATTTTTTTCCAAAGGATTCATAATTGAAGAAGGCGTAGAAGTGTCGTATTCATTTTTTAAAAAAGTCATCAATTCAGGTGAATTTGTCAGCAAACGATTCAGGCGCAGCACATCTGATTCGCTTGCCGCAAAATGACTTCCACTTCTTTCTCCCCACTCTTCAATTTTTTGGAGGGTTCGATCGATATCATTCGCCTGTTGAATGACCTTTATGTAGTTATCTAAGGTGCTTTGAGAAAAGGCCACCTGTTTTAACTCCTGCCTACGGGCAAGTTCTGCCAATGGAGTCACTACTAAGCTTAGGAGTCCCGTTGCGGATGCAATTTTTTGAGTTGCCGAAGCATCAATCACTCCCCTATTTGATTCTGAATATTCCTCACTGACAAAAGAAGTTTGTGACTCCTCGCCCGACGATCCCCCACCCTTGACAACATTGTGCCCGGATACCTGCCCGTAAGAATCAACCGTGTAAGAAAGAAATACCGCTACAATTGTGCTAGTCCGAAATAAATTGTTTAATTGGAACTGTTGAATCGTTATCATTTTTCCCCCAAAAAAAAGTAAAACGCCTTTCCATTCATGAGTGCAAATCGCGGCCCAACCTAAACAATTGAAAGTCAGTTCCAATCCATGGCAAAAGTGAATGCCTATCTGAAAAGTACCTGTTCGGTCTTGGGCTGGGCTTTGACGCAGGCCCCAAGGGCTCTGAAGAACATGGTGTCTGGGTCGTGACGCCGGTTAAATCGGAACGTGTACTCGGCTAAATAC
>Ga0247843_1000142_pt1 | contig 163295 bp, 154 predicted proteins | sample LaCruzMarch2017__FD_192420 | JGI IMG/M metagenome (GOLD analysis project Ga0247843, IMG submission 192420) | Freshwater microbial communities from meromictic Lake La Cruz, Castile-La Mancha, Spain - LaCruzMarch2017_8m | ecosystem: Environmental > Aquatic > Freshwater > Lake | place: Spain... | reverse complement strand
GCAATTAAAGCAGCATAAATGGCCTGCTTTAATTGCGTTAAAAAATAAATCTAAAAGACTAAATGAAAAATACGATAGGACATAATCGCTGGGAAATTAGTAGGACGGAATCGCCGGGAAACCACACCGATAAAAGTCCAAGTGTTAACTTTCTCATATTTCTCCCTTAGAAAATGGATAACAACATTCTCTCGTCATTACCCATTCCGCGAAAGAGGAAAATATAGCTATTGATTCATCCAGCTCTTCCAGTATGAAGTATTCTCAGACCGTGCAAAATGCTCGGTCATTTCGAGAGGGTTTTGTGTATCAATCATGACGGCGAACTCATCAGTAAATTCTTTTTCATTGGCCTTTGCAAAAGCTTTGGGATGAGGGCCATGGTTAATGCCCTGGGGATGATAAGTAATGGCCCCTGTTTCAATGTTATCTCGAGAGAAAAAATCCCCTTGATGATAAAAAAGCACTTCATCATAATCAATATTTGAATGGTAGAAAGGAACTTTTAAAACTCCTTCGGAAGTATACTCAAGTGGTCGTGCCACAAATGAGCAGATCACAAAATTTTTGCAAACAAAAGTTGTGTGGCCCGACGGAGGAATATGATAACGATGGGAATTGATCGGACAAAAGTCATAGATAGACAGTTTCCAAGGATATACAGATCCTTTCCATCCTACGACATCAAGAGGGTTAAACGGATAAGTCACTCTTGTTAGTTTCCCTTTGTACTTAATATCGATAAGGTATTCGGATTTTTCTTGTTCACTTCCTACTGCAGCATCAGGAACATATTTAGCGGTTTGATCATATAAGGCATTAGGACCAAGAATTCCACGAGATGGTTCTTCAAATTCTGATTTTGATTCTATTTTAAGGATTTTGCAGGGTTTAAGGAGATATGTCTTATAAGTTGTTCCACGTGGGATAATGATGTAATCACCTTTTTGGAAAGGGACGTGTCCATATGTTGTTTCAATACGGCCTTCGCCTTCATGGATAAAAAACAATTCATCATGATCAGCATTACGAAAAAAAGTTTCTGGATCTTTTGTTATAGTGCCAAGGAAAATTTCAATGTCATGATTATAGAGAATCTTAACAAAACGGTTTTGTAATTCTTTTTGATTAAATAGAGATGGAAGGTTGCGAGGTTTTAAATCTCCAACAATATGGGACCAGTCCGTTGGTTTGTTCTCATGATATAGATGGGAGACTCGACCGAAAAATCCTTTGCGGCCATGTTCTTCTTCATACATGCCTTCAGGGATTTTGACGTGTGCCTGTTTGGTGTAAACACCACTGGCCTTAAAGTTCTCTGTCATGATCTATCCTTATGGTTTGGGATTTGGAGTTCCCACAATGTTTTTTAATGTTCCAATTTTATCGATACTAAGTTCTAAAAGGTCCCCAGGTTTAATCCATTTATCTAGTTCTAAACCACATCCCGTTCCTACTGTGCCTGAACCAATAAAGTCCGTGGCCCGGACCCATTCTTCCATTCCCATATGCTCAATCATTTCTGCCCAGCTATAATGAGAGTCCCCTGATTGTCCGCGAGACCATTCGACACCATTAACAGCAGCAGTCATAAGAAGATTGGGTTCTTCATAATTAAATTCATCATATGTCACAATGACTGGACCCATAATGGAGCACCAGTCTTTACCTTTGGCCGGGCCAAGACGAATGGACATTTCTTTTTTTTGAATATCACGAGCAGAAATATCATTCAGGATGGTGAAACCAAAGATATGATTTTTAATATCTTTGCCTTTAATATTTTTACCGTCTCTTCCAATCACCAACCCTAGTTCGAGTTCATAATCCAATTGTTGGGAATAAAAGGGCCAAGGAATCGTTTCTTCATTGCCGATAAAACCTGTTGTTCCGCCTTTGTAATAAGCAGGGATTTCAAACCAGGCAGGGGGAATTTCTTCTTTGCGTTTTGCAAAACCAATCTTTACGTGTTTTTCATGAGCATAAAAATCACGATACATAGCGATCTCATCTAGGGGAACATCAAAACTTAGATTTTTTGCATCTAACAAATGAACGGCAATGTCCCCACCTGCGAGTGTCTTAAGGATTCCGGCCCTTGAAAGTTGTTTATAGAGTTCAAGGGTCTCGTGAAGTTTTGGAATAGCGGCTTCTTGGTATTGACGCAGGAACTGAGCGAGGGATGAAGGCGCAAATAGTTTTGCACGATTGCTTACGTCATAATATCCAAGACGTTCAAACTCGGCCTGCCAGATAAGGTTTACATCAATCAGGACTTTTTCATCATAAAAAAGTCCGAGTCTCTTTTGCATACCAAATGGAGTCGGACGTTTATAAGTGCAGACTTTCATTTATGATCTCCAAATTTTTTATAATAAAGTGGCAGAACAGAATTCATGGCTTCATAAAAATGGTCCATTTCTTCTTTGTTCCCGAGAGAGATGCGAATATGGTCAGGCATAAGGTTAGCGGCCAACGGACGAATGATGACACCAAAATTAAGCAACTCTTCATACAGATATTGGCTTTTTTCCTTAGAGCCAGTTTTAAAAGTAATAAAATTTGTTACTGACGGAATGGGATTAAAACCAACCTTTGAAAGGAAATCCATAAGAGCGTGATACTGTACGCGATTATTTGCCAGTGTGCGAATTAAGTGGGGATGATCCTTTAGGGCACCGTAAGCACCTTTTTGAGCAATAAGGCTTGGTTCAAAGGGAAGTTTCACTTTATGAAGATTACCTATGAGATAATCGTGTCCGAAGCCATATCCACACCGAATGCCGGAGAGACCATATGCTTTAGAAAAAGTTCTGAGAGTGATGACATTATCATATCGATAGGTCATAGAATCTGGGTAGTCTTCTTGCCCTTGAGCAAATTCAAAATAAGCTTCATCTAAGATTACGATCGTATGACTCGGAACATGTTTCATGAGAAAATCAAATTCCTCTCTTGTGATGTAAGTACCGGTGGGATTGTCTGGATTGGCAATGTAAACAATCTTAGTATTTGGTGTGATCTCTTTGGCCATGGCCTTAACGTCGTACTTATAATCGGCTTGTCTTGGAACTTGAATCAACTTTGCTCCCACTGACTTGGCCAAAATTAAAAATCCAATAAAAGTACTTTCACTGGTGACAACTTCTTCATTGGGCTGAAGAAAAGCACGTACAATATAGCCCATAATTCCTTCAGAACCATTACCGAGAATGATGTTCTGAGGTTTTAATTGATAAAGTTCTGCTAAGGAGTTTTTTAACTGATGGGCAAACATGTCTGGATAGCGATGTACGTCCCAGAGAGCATTTGTCATTTCACGAATGGCAAAAGGTGAAGGACCCAGTGGATTTTCATTACTGGCGAGTTTTGAAATTTTTGTGAGACTCTTTTCGCGGGCCAACTCTTCAATGGGTTTTCCGGCCTGATAAACTTCTAATTTTTCAATGTATTCTGGAACGAGTTTTTTCATAGAGTAATGCTAGTCTATTGATACTCCTTTTTGAAGATGTCTTTTCGGGGATCAAACATAGGGTCAATTTTTTCATTTTGTTTTTCCTCTCTTTCTTCTTGTTTTTGTCTTTCTAAGATTTCTTTTGATTGTTCCATCTGTCGTATATTCTGGCGGGACTTTTCTTTTCTATTTTGTATGAATTCTTTGCGGTTTTCCTCCTCACGTTGCTGTAGCTGTTGCCGCAACACTTCACTGTCAGGTGAAAAAGCTAGCTGCAAAGGAAGTATGAGAAGTATCAATATTAAATTTCGCATTTGTTCCTCCTTAAGGATGTAAGATTTTATCTTGTCCCACATGGTCATTTAGAGTGGTCACTCCTTGCATTCTAGCGCAACTTGCACAGCAGAAAATTGAATCTCCGTCTTCAAGACCATGTCCCATGATCCGTATGCCACATGTGTGGCAATTTGGTGCAAGTTTATGGATGGCACATTCAAAACTATCAAATGTATATTTTTGTGCATTCATGGTGACATAAAAAACTTTTTCATAGGCATTTCCGCAACCTTCACATCTCTCCATAACAAACCTCCTAGGATTGTTATAATTAATTTGCAAATTTGATGCCTTTAATAGCCTGATCAATACAGACGGGATTCTGTTTATTCATTGAGGTAGACTTAAGTCATTAGTTACGCTCTCCTAGATATAGATTTATTTATTAGGGAGAAAAATATGAAAAAAAAATGTTTTATGATTTCGACTCTGTTTTTAGTCTCAACTGCATTTGCAGGTCCCGCTAAAATTATGCATCAAACTTCAGACTCGGCCATCGTTCGTATGGGGGCAAGTGATTCTCATCTTGTTTGGCAAGAAGTGGGGAACCAGGGTTCTGAGCGTTATGTATATACTCTTGATACTCGAAGTGGAAGAAAGAGTGCTGTGGATGCAGGCAGACGTCCTTTTGGGCCTCAGGTTTCAGGAGGGATGTTGATTTATGGGGCAGGAAGAATCAATAGTGGTGTGATTGTTTCCATGTATGATTTTGTGACAAATCGTACATTTAATTTACAAGCAAATATGGGATGGATCAGTGAGCCTGCCATCCAAGTTTTAAAACAAGCAGATGGAAAAGATTTAGTTCGAGCTGTTTGGGATTGGTCTTTTGATATTTACGGTGAGGGCATGGAGATTGTTCTTTTTGAAGGAGGCAGAGATGGTAAAGGTTCAAAACGTATTTTAGTAAAAGGACCGATTGAATTAAGAGATTCTATTCCTCCTGAATATCATGGATCTGTTTTAAGCGAGTATCCAGAATTGAGTGGAGACATAATGGTTTTCCAAAATAATGAATATGGTACTCCAAGCATTTATCGTATGGACATTAAAACGGGTACAATCAAAAGACTTGCACCTTCCATTTTTTATCAAGAGCGTCCACATGTTGATGGTAAACATACAGTTTGGGAGGAAAGTGAGAAAGGATTTGCGATTTCCAACATCAGCTCTATCTTTCTTCATAATGCCGAAACTAATGAAGTGAAGATGATCAATCAAGATCCTGGCTTTCATTTTCAAGTTCGAATTAAGGGTAACTATGTTCTTTATGGTTCAAAAAGAGAACCTATGCCTAATACCCCCAGCTTAATAGTTTATGATATCGCTCTAGGCATTGAATATAATGCAAATAAATGTTTTCCAGGCTCACTTTTTGACTATGCGGCCATCGATACTGGTTTGTATGCAGCTCAGAGAATGCAAAATGGAAACTCAAGATTGTTATTTGCAACATGGGATCAATTAAAAGCTGGTTGTCAGTAAAAAATAGAAAAGCCTGCCAAATTGGCAGGCTTTTCTATAATGACTCTGTTACTGTGTGCTGATGAGAAAGTTTAGTCTGATTGAAAAAACAAACGAGATTTATCTTTATCCAACACCAGTGGTTCAGAATAAAAAATATCTTATCAGTTGTGCGAATCAACATGAAGCCCAAAGAATAAAAGAACTCATTGATTCTCACACAGTTAAGCATCCTGACTCAGACATGAGTGATTTTATTGTTGAAAAAATTCATACTGATGGCAGAACCCAAATTCTTAAACTTAAAACATAGTCTGACGCAAAGCTTTATCCCTTGAACCCCTATACTGCCTCCGCTATAGTGTCCTCACTAAAAAAGTGAGGACATATGAAACTTCTCGAAGGTAAAAAAGCTTTAATTCTAGGCTTGGCCAATGATCGCTCCATCGCATGGGGGATTACAAAAGCGCTAAGAGAACAAGGGGCCTCAGTAGCTCTTTCTTATATGAATGAGGCCATCCATAAGAGAGTGGATCCACTATCTAAAGAAGTGGGTGCAGATTTTATTTTTGAAATGGATGTTACAAATGATGCTCATTATCCCGCAATGAGAGAAACAGTAATCAAAAATTGGGGCAAGTTTGATATTTTAGTTCATTCATTGGCTTTTGCTGATAAGGAAGATTTGGGTCGTGCGTTTATGCATACCAGTCGTAAAGGTTATCTTATGGCATGTGATATCTCAGCTTTCTCGCTCGTTGGGATGGTAGACTCACTTCATGATCTGATAAACGACAATGGCTCAGTTATCAGTATGACTTACTATGGTTCTCAAAAAGTTATAAAAAATTACAATGTTATGGGTGTAGCAAAAGCTGCGCTTGAGGCCTCTACGAGATATTTGGCCTATGATCTTGGACCGCGTGGAATTAAGGTCAATTGTATTTCTGCTGGACCTATTAAAACGCTTGCAGCTTCTGGAATATCTGGTTTCAGAACACTTTTATCCCAGGTTGAAGAAATTGCTCCGATGAAAAAAAATGTGACACCTGAGGACTGTGGTGGAGCGGCGGTTTATCTGGCTTCCCATCTTTCAGGTGGAGTTACAGGCCAAGTGCTTTATGTCGATTCAGGATTAAATATTCTTGGTGGAATCTAGATGAAATATGAGTTTGGTCAATTCACTCCTGATCATCTCGCAAAAATGAAAGAAGGCGTAGAGCTTTTTAACGAACAAAAATACTGGGAATGTCATGAATCCCTAGAAGATGTTTGGATGGAAGATCGAAACGATCCCGCTCGTAACGTTTATTGGGCAGTCATACAGGTGGCCGCAGCTTGTATTCACTATAGAGATAAAAAATTGATTGGCGCTCAGGGCATGATTTTAAAGGCCAAGGAAAAATTTAATCGTTGTCGTGATCAAAATATTTTAACGGATCTCGCCTTCACTTACCTTGATTGGCATGAGCTGGAAATGATTGTTGCTGGAATTAAAGACAAAGATCCAGAGCTATTTGAATTTGAGCCTTTGTTTAATTTTCGTTTTAAAAATTATAGGAGTTTTTGATATGCTTTGGTTAACTGTTGTAGAATGGCTTTCGCGCCTGGTATTTATTCTCCTTATAGGTCTTTCATTTTGGTCAATTTCTATCATTATTGAAAGAAGACGTTTTTTTAAAGATTTAGAGCTTCCTCTGGATGAATATAAAAGAAATATTCGTAATCGTGTGAAGATGATTAAAGATGATTCTTTGTTCGGTAAAATGTTTGTTGAAATTGAGGCGGTTAAAGGTTCTGATAAAATTGATAAAGCTTTTGATGTCTTTCTGACGGAAGAAAGAAAAGCTCTTGAGAAGGGGCTTCCAGTTCTTGGAACACTCGGATCAACAACTCCTTTCATAGGTCTTTTGGGAACAATCTTAGGAATTATTGTTAGTTTTGGTGAGTTGTCTCAAGGTTCAGCTGGAACAAATTCAGTGATGTTTTCATTAGCTGAATCTTTGGTTCTTACTGCTGCAGGCTTGATCGTTGCTATTCCAGCTGTCGTGGCCTTTAATTTTTATTCAAGAAAGGCTAAACAAGTGATGAGTGAAGCTTCTAGTCTGAAAGATCTTTATATCGCTTATAAGGACTAATTTATGGCAGGTAAAAGTTTTGATCCTAATGAATTAGGGGATGGAATTAATGACATTAACATCACTCCATTCGTGGATGTGGTTTTAGTCTTACTTGTCATCTTTATGGTGACAGCACCAGTAATGATTAAGGAAAGCCTAAAGGTAAATTTACCTAAAACACTGACTTCGGATATAACGAACAAAACCTCATCCATCGGAATTGCTATTACTAAAGAAGGGCAAGTTCTATTTAACGGAAAACTTATGAGTGATGAAAGTTTGTTAACTGAACTCAGGCGTCTTGCTGTCTCTGCTCCAGAGACCAACTTTCTTATTAGTGCAGATGTAGATTCAAGGCATGGTGATGTCGTGCGCATGATTGATCTATTGAAACGAAATAATCTTAATCGTTTTGCCTTGCAGGTAGAAAAAATTAAAAATGAATAGTTATGTTTTAAAACCATGGCATTCTTCTTTCCTTATTCATTTGGCCGTGGCGGGATCTTTTTTTTTATTAACGTTATTTAAATTTTCCTCTAGTGAAATGATTGAAGTGCCTATTGAAATTGTGGCACCAAAAGAGATTCAGAATTTAGATGAAGTACAGGATAAACCGAAAGTCGTTTTAAAATCAGTGAATAAAAATGTAGAGAGTAATAAATCGGCGAGAGAAATTTTTGGTGCATCTAGAAATTCTTATACTGATGAAGCTGGAGACGTTTCGGCCAAGAAGGGTAATACCTTGGCCAAAGAAGTAGATGTGTTGGAGCTCAAAGACTCAGACGCTGACTCGCTTCCGGCCCCAACTGAAGAATATCTAGTCTCACAAATGCCAGTCGTGATTTCAGAAGTTAAACCTAATTACCCTAAAGAAGCGAAAGAAAAACAAATTGAAGGTTCGGTGGCACTAGATGTACTGGTTGATGATAAAGGATTTGTTCGGCAGGTAAGTATTTTGCAAGGACCAGAAATTTTTAGAAATGGTGCTCTTGAGGCCATGAAAAAATTTCGTTTTAGGCCTGCTTTGGTGGACGGGAAGTCTGTTGCAGTAAGAATTCGCTATATTTTAAAATTTGAGTTGGAGTTTTGATGCCTTGGTTATTTATATTTTTGTTCACGAGTCTTTCTTGGGCCCAAGAAACAATTTCAATTAAGGGAGAACTGGTTGAAAAGGGTACCCGTAAGGTTCTCCCCGAAGTAAATCTTTTCCTCCTGCCTCATAAAATTAAGAGTACAACAAATGCGAAAGGGGAATTTTCTTTTGATAATGTCCCGAAAGGTGATTGTACTTTAATTATTAACTTTTCTGGTTATGACCGTTTAGAGAAACAAGGCGTTTGCTCATCATCGTCTATTGAAATGGCGATTTATCTTGAACGTACTTCTTACACAACTTTTGAAACCACTGTTACGGGTAAAGTTAACAAACGTGATGATCAGACTCAAAGTATAACTCAAGAAGAATTTATCAAAGCACCAGGTTCATTTGGTGGAGATCCTGTTCGTGCAGCTCAGAATTTACCCGGTGTGGCCCAGTCAGGTGCAAGTGCGCAGATCATTGTTCAAGGTGCGAGTCCAGATGATACAGGTTATGTGATCAACGGGCATAGAGTGCCTTTAGTTTTTCACTTCGGTGGACTTTCAAGTGTGATTATCCCACAAGCAGTGGATCGAGTTGATCTATTGCCAAGTGGTTACGGACCAGAATTCTCTCGTGCAACAGGAGGAATTATTGGACTCACGACTAAAGAACCACAAAAAGATCGTTTTCATGGCCTTGCATTTATTGATCTTCTTAATTCTGGTTTTATGTTTGAAGGACCAGTCGGGGAGAAGTCAAGTTTGCTTGTGGCCGGCCGTTATAGTTACATCGGTCAGGTTTTAAAAGTAGTTGCAAAAGAAAATGATGATTTTGAAATAACGGCAGCACCAACTTATTATGATTTTACTTCTATCTTCACCAGTGAGATCAATGAAAAAAATAAATTTAAAACCACTCTTATTGCCAGTAAGGATGAGCTAGAACTTATTCTAAATAAAGCGGCCAGATCTGATCCCCAACTTCGAGGGGATTTTTATACTCGTACAGAGTTCTTTAGGGTTATTCCACAAATATCAACTCAGTTAAATGCTAAAACGAAGATGGATCATTCCCTAGGTTTAGGAAAAGATTCAATTCTTGTGAATATCAATGGCAGGTATTTGGATATTAATTCCAATGTCATTTCTCATAGGTCTGAACTCGTCAATGAATGGAAGCCCACCTATAAAACCTATCTCGGTCTAGATAATCAGTTTAATAGTTCTAAAGTAAGGATTAATCTTCCAAGTAGTTATTCAGTTGGAGGAGTTTCGTCTCCATTTTCTGTTGGTGAGAACCGCCGTTTTGAAATAAAAGACACCACCACTCTATTGGGGGCATATTTAAGGCAAGAAATAAAAACGTCGGAAAATTCTAAATGGACTTACCTTCCAAATCTGAGAGTTGACCATTTTAGTGTTAATGAAGACACCATCCTACAGCCGCGTTTTCAGCTTCGTTATTATTGGGATCCAAGTCTTCTCCTGAGAGGATCATGGGGTAAGTACGTACAACCTCCTCGGCCTCAGGAAGTTGCAGAGTATGTTGGAAATAAAAATATCAGATCTCCCTATGCTTTCCATTACACAACTGGTTTTACAAAAGATTTTCGTCAGAATACAAATCAAGGACTAGAGTTCACTAATAATTATTTTTATAAAGAACTTAAAAATCTGATTTATCCCAATATTCAAAAAAACTATGACAACTCTGGAACGGGCACGATTGTAGGGAGTGAAATTCAAGCAAAGTATCGTAAGGGTGAGTACTCAGCACAAGCGGTTTACACATATTTGAAAAGCCGAAGACATGTTTCAGGACTCGGTACACATCCCTCAGAATTTGATCAAACACATAATATTAATCTGATTGGCTCTCGATCCATGAATAAATGGACATTTTCGGGGCGTTTCCGTTTTGTAACAGGGAATCCTTATACACCGATTGAGAGTTCTTCTTATGATAGTGATAATGATGTTTTTATTCCACTTAGAGGCGGGATTTATACCGACAGATTTGATGATTTCAAAGCTCTTGATATAAGAATTGATCGTAAGTTTGTATATGATAAATGGATTTTAACTGCCTATCTGGATGTTCAAAACTTATTGAATGCGGAGAACTCACAGAACATAAATTATTCATATGATTATTCTCAGAAAAAGAAAGTGAGAGGTCTGCCTATTCTACCGACTGTTGGTGTAAAAGGAGAATTTTAAATGAAATATTTAATACTGCTTTTAATTGTGATCTCTTGTGGTGATGACAAATTGAAAAAAGTTGAAGAGCTTGATGGTTTTCGCATCATCGGAATCACATCTACTACTCCCGAAGTTGCTCCTGGTACCAACGGAGTAGCATTAAAAGTCTACGTTTCAGATACAAAAGGCGGAGGAAGAGTCATTGATGGAACGGTAGAGGCCTGTATAGATCCAGGCATCTCTTTTGGCGCCTCTGTTGGATGCAGTCATGATCCTACTAAGGTTTCTGGTGTTTATAGCATCAATACCGCAAGTGATTTGGATTTAGGGGCGGCCAATCTTTTTACTGGTCTTGCCACCGATACATTTTTAGCCAATGTTCCACTCTTTATTTTTAATGGAAGAAGTACTCGGGAACAAAATAATGGAGTCGCTTATATTGTGATTTTTCGTTTTAACGTGGATGGAAGAGTACATGAATCATTTAAAAGAATCATTGCCACAACTCGTGCGATAAAAAATGTGAATCCTGTGATTAATTCCGTTAATCTTAATGGTGTGGCCGTAGTTTCTACTAAACCTCGAAAGGGTGAAAAGTTTCTGCTTGATGCAAATGCCCCTGAGACCTATTCTTATGTAGAAGTAGATGACACTCAGGTTAGTCGTTCGGAAGCACTAAAAGTCGCGTGGTTTGTGAGTCAAGGAAAGTTTGATAAAGCAAAATCTGATGCTGGTGAAGAAGTAGAATTTACGGAAGATCCTCCTGGCGATGTCATGCTCCTTTTAAGTGTTTTAAGAGACGATCGAGGTGGTATTTCTATCCAACGGAAAATTTTAAACAATTAAGGATGGATATGGATATTTTTAAAGCTTTTCCTATCTCTCTTAGAATGATTTTTAAAGATCCTATCAACTTGATGTTGACTCTTATTCCAACAGGAATCGCTCTCTCGTTATATGTATTTATCATGGTTTCAATTTTTAAAAATTCTGATTACCTGGGTCTCATGATCAGAGATTGGTTACCTGAGCCAAGTCATGCGGGTTGGATAGGTAAGGTATTAACTACATTGTTGATCCTTTTTGTTTTTCTTCTCATGAGCTGGACCTTTGTGGTTGTGGTGGGTATTATTGCGGCCCCATTTAACAGTATGCTTAGTTCAAGAATTGAAAATAAGCTTTGCCGGAAAATTGTTTCAACAGATAAGGGGCAAACCCTTAACGAAGTCTTTAAAGGACTTACTCAAACATTTAAGAATGAACTCAAAAAGCTCTTTTTTATCGGCATCTTGGCCGTGGTGGCCTTTCTTTTAAACATTTTTCCTCTATTTTATCCTCTGGGAATGTTTCTAGTCGCCACACTTCTTTCAATTCAATTTATTGATTATTCATGGTCTAGGCATAACCTTTCTTTTTCGTCCTGCTTGGGTGATGTGTTAAAAAATGTCATTCCCTATTCTTTTTCAGGATTTTTCTTTCTCTTACTAGTAACTGTGCCGATAATAAATGCATTGGTTCCAGCACTAGCAACAAGTTATTTTACGGTATTATGGTTGTATCGACAGAAAAAAATATTGGAAGTGATACCACAGTCTTAAATCCAGAGGACGTGAAGGTCATTGCCATCAAGCTACCCTTTGATCTTCAAGAGCGCATTCTTGCGTTTCCTTTTCTACATGCTCTTCATGATAGATATCCTGATGCGGAAATTCACTTTATTACTCCTAAAAAAGAAATCGAAGTCTTGAACCTTTTACCCTTTAAGGCCTATTACCATGAGTTTGATGAAGACGAGATCCTTACCGTCTTCGATGTTCATCGTTATTGCGCTTATGCAAAGATTTTTAACGTGGATCTTTTCGTATCTCTTACAAATTCATTCGCTGATGCTTGTTTGGGTTTGGGTCTTCGGGCTAAAAAGCGTTTAGGTTTTTCAGATAATTGGAAAACATTGGTACTCACTCAAAAGATTAATCGTCCAATTGGCCATCATATAACAGAAGATTTTTTTGCTCTCTATAAAGAACACATAGGTGGAGAGGTTGATACAAAACTTAAGGTCATGTCCCGTGAGCTAAGTCCAATCGTGCCAGAATGGGATTCCATCCCTTATATTGCAATTAACTTAGCACCATTAAGAAATGGCCTAGTAGAAACTGAGTGGATTGAGCTTTTTTCACATTTTGAAAATCAAAGAATTGTATTGTTTGCTTCAGATGAGCAGATAAAGTTTTTATCTCAAGCAGACGTTTTTTTAGCAAAACTTAACAAAAAGAACGTCTACGTTGTTTTTAAATATCCCACCTGGATTGAGCTTGCCCGCATGCTTGCTTTTGCTCGGGGAGTAATTTCCTTTAGTGGGCCCGTGACTTCATATTCTTGTTACACTGGAACAAAAACCCTGATCCTCTATGATCGCGAGGATCCACAGAGATTTGGACCTTTTTATTTTTTGGCCGATATGATGATTTTAAGTGTTACTGATTCTGGATCTAACAGCGCTCAGACAACTTCTGGCACGGTGATTCAGCCGAAAATTTCTTTTGATATGTCTCAGGTTTATGAAAAAGCGGTAGACTTTTTTAGATTAAAATAAGAGCTCCGCGATTTGCGAAGCTCTTAGGATTTAGATCTTATTGGAAACTGGCCAATACTTCATTTAATGATGCTAATTTATCTTGAAACCCCTTGGACTTTTCTCTTACTTCAGCAACGACATTCTCAGGCGCACTTTGCATAAAATTATCATTCCCAAGTTTTGCTTCAACTTTTTTGTACTCATTCTGAGTCTTTTCAATGTCTTTTTTAATGCGATTCACTTGATCATTGATGTCAATGAGACCTTCAAGAGGAACAAATATTTCCGTATGAGAAGTTACAAAAGAAGCAGACTTTTTTGGACGTTCAACGGTTTTATTTTTAATCGTTCCGGATTTTACATTGGCCAGATCTTTGAGGAAAAAGCGTGATTCGTAGATAAATTTTGCTAATTTTTTATCATCGGTGAAAAGGCGAGCGTCAATTTCATCTTTGGGTTTTAAATTCACTGCTGAACGGATATTTCGTACACCAGTTGTAACCTCAATAAATTTATTCATCATGATTTGAACATCTGAATTCTCGAGGCTTGGATCAAACTCAACGTATTCTTGATTAATGAGAAGTGATTTTTCCTCATCAAGATAGCTCCAAATTTCTTCCGTTAAAAATGGAACGATAGGATGGAGAAGAATAACGATCTTTTTGAAGCAATACTTAAGCATAGTAGCGCGTATGACTTTTGCTTTTTCATCTTCACCATAGAGAATGTTTTTTGAAAGTTCAATGTACCAAGAGCAGAACTTCTCATATACGAATTGATAAATCTCCGAGCATGCGTCATCAAAACGGTAGACGTCCATGGCCTTATTCATGCTTGCAGCGGCAGTGTTAAGTTCGGCCAAGATCCACTTATCATGAAGGTGCCACTCTGATTTTAAAGGGAGTTTGTCATGGGCCTTTTGAAGGGAGGGATGGATGAATCTGAAAGCGTTCCAGATTTTATTCACAAAATTTCTATAACCTTCAATTCTTTCTGGATCAAGGTTAAGGTCACGGTTGTACCCAGAACCTGCTGCCAAGGTGAATCTCATGGCGTCGGCACCATACTGCTTAACCATATCCAGTGGATCAATCCCGTTACCAAGAGATTTACTCATCTTGCGGCCTTGTTTGTCTCGAACGATGGCGTGAATATAGACATCTTTAAAAGGTGGTTTCTTAGTAACTTTCATTCCCATCATCATCATACGGGCAACCCAAAAGAATATGATGTCAAACCCTGTTACGAGTGTCGTATTAGGATAAAAATCTTCAAAACGTTTCTCTTTCATCGCCACTTCATCAGGCCAACCTAACGTTGAGAGGGGCCAGAGTCCTGATGAGAACCACGTATCAAGAACATCTGGATCTTGAAAAATATCTTCGCTTTTACATTCAATACAAAATTTTGCAGTGTCTTCTGCGGCCCATTTCGCATTACAGTGGCGGCAGTAAAAAACTGGGATCTGATGTCCCCACCAGAGTTGACGAGAAATACACCAGTCTTTAGGGTTTCGTAACCAAGCAAAATAAGTATTTTCCCAGCCTTTAGGAAAAAAAGTCATCTCGCCATTTTCGACGGCTTTCACTGCATCTTCGGCCATTGCCGTTGTATTTAAGAACCATTGTTTTGATACCATAGGCTCAACGATTTCATCTGAGCGCTCGCCATGTCCGACAGGATGAATGTGTTCCTTTTTCTCAAGAAGAACATCAAGCTCTATCAAAAGACTTTCTACTTTCGCACGGGCCTCTTTAGGTTTCATTCCTTCAATTTCAGGAGCATTTTTATTAAATGTTCCGTTGGTATTAAGAATATTAATAATAGGAAGGTTTTTACGTTTACCGATCTCAAAGTCATTAAAGTCGTGCCCGGGAGTTACTTTAAGAGCACCTGTCCCTTTTTCAATATCCACGTGATCATCAGCGATGATGGGAATTTCACGATTACAAATAGGGATGATGGCCGTTTTACCAATGAGATCTTTAAAACGTTCATCATTTGGATTCACAGCAACAGCCGTATCAGCAAAAATAGTTTCCGGACGAGTAGTGGCAATCACCAGAGAAAAATTTGCATCTTCTTTTACTTTATAACGAAGGTAATAGAAGTTACCTTTGATCTCTTTATGTTCAACTTCAGCATCAGAGATTGCCGACTGAAGAAGTGGATCCCAGTTTACGATATAATCGGACTGATAGATAAGCCCCTCGTTAAAAAGCATCACAAAAAATTTTCTAACAGCTTTATTTGGTACTTCATCTAAGGTGAATGTCGAATAATCCCAGTCACAAGAGACACCCATTTTTTTCTGTTGGTTAACAATCTCAGTTCCATATTGTTCTTTCCATTCCCAGATGCGGCGAGTGAATTCTTCACGACCAAGATCATGTTTGTTTTTCTTTTCTTCTTTCCAGATAAGTTTTTCGACAACCGCTTGAGTTGAGATGCCGGCGTGATCGGTACCAGGAATCCAGAGGGTCTCAAAACCTTTCATTCTTTTGTAACGAATGAGAGCATCTTGAGTCGTGGCATCCAGGGCGTGACCCATGTGGAGTTTACCCGTTACATTCGGTGGTGGCATGAGGATAGTGAAGGTTTCTTTTTGTTTCCCTTTTTTTGGTTTAAATGACTTCGTTTCAAGCCATCTTTGGTACCACTTATCTTCAGCACCTTGGGAGTCAAATGTCTTTGGTAAATCGTTTTGTATTTCCATACCTAGTTTCCTTTAAAGATTCTTGTGATTTTTTCCATGTCTTGAATTGAGACGTTTTGTTGTTCACGTGTCTCTAAATTTTTAATCTGCACTTCATTTTTATTCATTTCTTCATCACCCATCAGGACGATAAAACGATAATGTTTTTTTTCGGCCTGGGTAAAAGCTTTTTTCGGTTTAGTTTCCCCAAACATGAGTTCGGTACTGATGCCAAAAGAGCGAATTTTCTGGGCCAACATAAAACATTCCTGTTCAGCAGCAGGAGAGATATACGCCATGAGCACATCCACGGATGCTTTTACTAAATCTGGGAGAAGTTTATGAGTTGTGAGAAAATCAGTAAGCGTCACTAAGCCTAATCCAAATCCAACTCCAGGCAGAGCAGGCTCATTAAAAATCTGTAAAAGGTTGGCGTAGGCACCACCTCCAGCAATGGCCCGGCGGTTTTCAGGATGTTTATCAAAAATTTCAAATACCACCCCTGTGTAATAATCCAGGCCTCTCACGATTGAGGGGTCAAATTTAACATAGGTGGTGAGAGCAAATTTTTCTAAACGATTTACAAAAGTCAAAAAATCCTGAGAGTCAGCCATCAAATCATGCTGTTGAAGAAACATTTTGAGATCAGTGAAGTTGTCTAGTTTTAGATACTGATAAAAAAGTTCGGCTTTTTTATCATCAGTGATGATAAGTGCTGTCATTTTTTTTATGGCGGTTTCATCAATTTTTTTTACTTTATCAGCAACCTTGTAAAGCTTTTTGGCCTCTTCGGGACTCAGACAAAAAAGTTTTTGAAAAATATTATCAACCAGACGTCTGTCGTTTAAAAGAATTTCAAAATGTTCATGAGTGGCCCCAAGGCCCTTCATGATCCCCACAGCAAGTTGAAGAATTTCAATTTCTCCTAGGCCTTCTGGTGCTCCGAAAATGTCGGCATTGTATTGCCAAAACTCACGTAAACGTCCTTTTTGTGGCTTTTCATATCGCATAAGATTTGGAATGGCATACCAACGGAATGGTTTTGTTACTTCCCGATGAACTTGAGCGGCCATTCGCGCTACGGTTGGAGTCATTTCAGGACGAATGGCCACTTTTCTATCACCACGGTCAATGAAAGAATAAATCTGATCATTAATGAGCTCTTCACCTGACTTCGCCATGTAAAGTTCAACTTCTTCAAGAAGTGGTCCATCATATGGTTCGTACGCAAAATGTTCAGAAATCTCACTCATCTTATCGAAGACATAATTTCTCAGGCGCATTTGAGCAGGAAAAAAATCCTGGGTGCCTTTATAAGGTGCTTTGTTAAGTGCCATAAAATGATCCTTATCGCCGGAAGTTTGGAGCTAGAGTATACAAAAAATGGGCTTAAAAAGGTACTTCTAAGGGTCGTTAATGCTGGGCGGAAAACTAAAGTTTTTTTTCTAATTCCTTATTCACATCATCACTCAAAGGACTTAGATCGTCAGGGGCAATTTCGTTGACTGTATCCTGGGCCTTGATCTTCTCTATTCGAGATTTATCTTGAAGGGTTTCAACTGGTTGATCATCTTGCATCTTTTTAATGGCATCGGGACTTAGGTCAATAAGTTTTTGAGGGATATTAAAAAGAGTTATTTTCGTATCACTTTCTGCGGTAGTAGCAAATTTTTTGTAAAGAAGGGATCTTTCGTTAAGTCTTTCTAAGATGACCCATGAGACTTCTTTTGAGAGTTCGTTAAAATCTTCTGTTGTTAAGCCTTCCATTTTATCTACCCAAGGCAGAAGGTAACGCAGGTATTTTTCGAACCTCAGGGCCTCGGTCAGTTTTTGTCCATCAAAAGAACGGGAACTGAAGGCTTTAGTCGTGATAAGTCCAAGGGACTTACGGTGATTAAGCTCGGCCAATATCGAACGCCAAATCCATTGAGAAAAACGATTTAGGTCTTTTTGCTTTTTTTTAAAATCAGCCTCGAGTTTATCCAGAAGCAGGGTGGTCATTTCAAACTGACGGATTTTACTGAATTTATATTCAAGAACATTTTTAATGACTTCATTTTTCATGAGCATAAAAATATGCTCTTTAGGTAAAAAGCCCAAATTATTGTCAAGATCCTTACATAATCCCACCATAAGAATTTTTTCTGAAGGATTGGTGATTTCGCCTTTAAGAGAATCAAACATCAACACAAATTCAAAAGGAACACGTTCATTAATAGTTTTAAAATCTTTATCAAATGAAAGTGCACAAAAAGATATCATGAATAAGGAGAGAATGAGGCTATATATCAAGTGGGAGCTCCTCTTTTTTATCTGGTATGGCCTTTAATTTATCTTCGCTGATGTTGGCATTTCCTTCGAGAACATAATATTCACCCCGATAGGGAATAAGCACGCGACCATCCATTTCTGAAAGTTGAGTAACATTGCTAAAACCAGTTCTGATCTTAAGATTTTGAGTTGCTAGATTGATCTGAGCTGCTTCAGTGGTTTTAATGTTAAGGCGCTTATGTTGTTTCGTGGTCTTAACAAAATAAATGGAGTCTTCCATACAGAGAATTTGGCCAAGATCTTGAGCATTAGATGTGTAGATGGTCTCAAAACCAGCAAGATTAGTTGTGTCCGAGAGTTTAATCAACATGATTTTGCTTCCTCTTGTCACTCCTTCATAAGGAAATTCTCCAATAGCGAGATAACCTTTATCTTGACACAATTCCATATGAGTAGCATTCAGGGCACTTTTATATAAGACAGTACTTTTCTGACTTGTAAGATTGTATTTAATTAAACCAGCAAAACCACTTTCATTAATATCAGTATAAATTAAGGTATCACTTGAAACCATTTCTGCATCCGGTATATGAAATGATCCGGCCTTCACACCGAGAGCAATTTTATATTTTTTAGTGGTGAGCAGGTTTTCCACAAAAAGAATTCGAGAGTTCGTATCGTAATACGTGAGCCATTCGTCTTGAAGATGAAGTTTTGGATTTCTGCCCCAGCTTATTTCCCTCGGTTTATAGTTTCCATAATCCACCACATGAATTTTATGATTTTTCATGACATTAAATTCGATGTGAGCGGCAGGAATTACTTCAACAATTAACCTCTGCTTAAATCTTGAACCACTGACTAAAAAGTTACTGCGTGAGCTATCGGTAATAAAATCGTTGTTTTTAAAGCTGCTCACCAAACCAAGAACACCTGGACGTCTTTGAACGTAAGCATATCGGCCATCCATACTAATGAAACGTAGAGACTCGAGAGGCTGTTTTGTCAGAAATTTAGGTAAAATCTCTGAAGCAAAAAGGTGAGAGAGTGATAAAAAGATGAAACTAATCAAAACCATATAACGTCCAGATTTTGAGTGGTTGATTCTTCTGATAGGCCTTCACAGCGGAATAAATATTGGCCCAGCTGATAATGCGTGGGGCCTGAAGTGAATCCACGGCGGTGCGAGTGACAAAAACAACTTTTTCTTTTTCTTTGATCATGCCATCAATGATAAATGGCAATGGAGTACATTGATTAAAACTTTTTGTTTTAAAAAATGATGGGAGAAGTTCTTCAGAACAGCCAATGCCGTGGATAATGCCACGTTTACTGTACTTAAAAAAATGAGAGATATTGGTTAAGTTACTCAAAGTCTTTCCTGTTTGTTTATATTCGGCAGTCAGGATGTACTGTTGAGCAAAACGTTCTTCTTTGAGAGTTGTTGGAAAGTAATCAAAGGAGAGTCTGTTTTTTAATTTGATGAAATCGATGGTGCGATCATTATAGAGAATGCGATGTTCACATTGAGATAAAAAACATTTACTTCGTTCATAAATAATCTGACAGCCAGACTTATACTGAAGAAGAAGGGGATTAAAATCCTGGGAATCTACCATCTCGCAACGAAGAGTCGGATCTGCGCCACGTGTGAGTCTTAAAATGTTTGCCACGACTTTATCAAATCCTTCGGATTGTTCCCCGTATTGACCAAAATAAGTTTTGAAACAAACTTCTTTTTCATTCACCTTATCATCAAAACAGGCCTCAAGTTTCCAGTTCTCCTCATTATCAAATCGTTTGTTAAAATCTAATGTTTCACCAGCGGAAATGGTGGAGCAGATACCTTTATAGGCCTTGATAGGTTCTTTACTAATATTAAGAAGAAGTCGTGCCATATTTGTCACGGCCAATTGATCACTGTTACCTGGACAATCCTTATAGTTTGAACGAAGAGCCGAGAAGTTCATGGCCGTGGAAATATCATCACATTCTGGTTGGGGAGTGAGTCCATGATTTCTTCCTGCTGGATAGAGGCAAATGTCATTTTCTTTTTTCATGCGCGCAAGACACTGCTTGATCTGTGCCACACTTAACTCAGAAGTGTTATAGACTTTTTTACAGATATCTTGAGCATAAATTTTATCTTCGTAGCCGTTACTTACTTTATTCCAGAATGAAACATTCAGAAACTCTTCACAGAAAAGATCTTCGTTGGCCAAATGGGTGCAAATATTTTCAATATACTCTTTTTGAGTAAGAGTTTGTTTCTGCTCTAGAACTTTTGCCATGGATCTGCGTTGAGAAAGATCTTTGCTGTCCCCATGACCTTCACGTGCGTCATTGATATATTCATAAAGCTGGCAGAGATAAGGCATTTTGGGATTTTTCACCCAGGCAAGATGAACATTATGGCATTGCTCTTTACCTGTAGGAACTTCAAAAACAATGTCTTTAAGAGTGTTATCTAAGACCTTAACCTGAAACTGAGCAATTAGATTTTTTGTTTCTGGACATTCTTGATTAACGACTTTATTTAGAAAATCCTGTTTGCTGATGATGGCCGATTCTCTTTCACTCTTATTGTTAATATAAGTCACAAAAACGTTTTTTATCTTACCTTCAGACGTTTTTAGAAGATCAGTCACTAGCGTGTCGTAAAAACGGCATTTATTTATAGAGGCCATTCTTATGTAACCCGGATCTGAGTGAAGAATGACGGAATTTAAAAAATCAGGATCAAGATCTAAAGAAGTGACTTCTTTTGAATCTGCGAAGACTTGTCCACTTTTAATCAATTCATTACTTTTATTTTTAAAACGGTCAGCATCGATCTTAATTAGTTTTTCAAAAGTCTCAATGATGCCAGGATATTCAGTTGATTGAGGAGTTGGGAGTGGAGTCGTTTGGGCATTGAGTGAGGAAAAAAAGCACAGCCCTAGAAGAGCTGTGCTTAGCTTTTTTTTAAAGAACAGATTTTGCGAGAATCGAAGCGACGTCTTCAACTTGAAGATCCTCAGTTGTTTTTACTGATCCCTTAGAGGAGTTAAAGTTAATCATACAATATGAGCACGATGTTGCAAGTTTTGGAGCTTTTGTTTCGCCGATTTGCTCAAGACGGTTTTCGGCCATGTGATGTCCTTCAGGAAGTTCATACCACATGTTACCGCCACCCATTCCGCAGCAAAGTGCTTTGTCTTTGTTTTTTGCCATCTCTTTGAGTTTTACACCAGGGATAGAAGTCAGAATATCTCTAGGAGCATTGTACTCGCCATGATGACGTCCAAGATAACAAGGATCGTGGAATGTGAGTTCTCCAGCTACTTCTTTAAGGGCCTTTAATTTGCCGCTACGAAGAAGATCAGAGAGAAGTTCAGTATGGTGAACGGTCTCAAAAACACCATCATCAAACTTAGCATATTCTTTACCAATAGTATGAAGACAGTGAGGACAATGAGTCACAACCTTATCAAACGTGTACTGTCTCATATTGGCGATGTTTTCGATGGCAATTTCGTAGAATGAGTATTCATCACCAAAACGGCGTACTGGATCCCCGTTACATTTTTCAGTTTTCCCCATAACCGCAAAACTCACTCCGGCCTTTTTAAGAAGGGAAACTGTATCTCTAACAACCTTTTGATTTGATCCATCATAAGAACCAGCACAACCAACGTAATAGAGGTAGTCAACTTTTTTGCCAGCTTCGATCACAGGAACTTCTAGGTCTTGTGCCCAGTTGAAACGATCTTCTTGAGCGATACCCCATGGGTTACCGTTCTTTTTCACTTTATTGATTGCATCGGCTGCAGCGGGAGGAAGATCTCCCAGAGTTAGGGCCTTGTAACGTTTAAGGTCCATGATGACTTGAACGTGCTCAATGTTAGCTGGACACTCTTCCATACATGCACCACAAGTTGTACACGAATCAAGCTCGTTTGAAGCAAAAATTGCAGCTGGATCCCAAAGGTTGATGTCCTCACCCTTAACTTTTGCTTCACGAGGTTGTGTGAACATTACATCACGCATTTTGGTAATGATAAGTTTTGGATCCAGAGGTTTGTCGGCCAAATTAGCTGGGCAAACATTAGTACATCTTCCACATTCGACACAGGCAAGAGTATCAAGTCGCTCTTTCATAGTGAGTTCAGAAATTTTTCCTAAACCAAATGTCTCCGCTGCTTCATTGTTAAAATCCATTGGCCTTAAAACAGCACCACGACGATATGGAGTGAGAAGAGCATTTAATGGAAGAATGATGATATGAATAAATTTTGAGTGTGAGAGGCTGGCCACAAAGGCCATGGTATTAAGTAAGTGACCAAGCCATAATGTTTTATAGAGCAAGGCCCAAGAACTTTCACCTAATGGAATGACTGAAAGAGCGGAAGCAAGAAAGTAACCAATTGGAGACCAAAGTTGTTCACCTTGAGGCATTCCATTGGCATAAATCCGAATGGCTTCAAGGAGGAATCCCACCACTACTAAAGCGAAGAGCATACCATACATGAATTTCTCTTGATTAGGTCTGGTAGCAGAAAGATATTTTTCTTTATTGATGTAACGACGTTTGTAAGCAAGGGCTAAACCTAGGAGTACAAATATCCCACCGATGTCAGCAAGGAAAGAAACAACTTTGTAGGTTGTGCCGGTAAAAACTTTGAAAGGAGTGTCGGCGTGGATAGCTACAAGTTCAGTGGCTATGAAGAGTGTCACAAAACCATAAAAAATCATGGAGTGGAAAATGCCAACGTATGTGTCGCGTGTAACTTTCCCTTGAAAAAAAATCGTTCTAAGGAAATTTTCAATATTTAAGTTCTTGGGAAGAAGTTCTTTAGGACTTTTTCCAGAAGTAACAAACTTGTACTTTTCCACGAGGCCTTGAATAAGAATGCCTGTGGCCACCACTAAACTTGCGTACATGAAAATCTTCATCCAAATAGGAATGTTCCACATGATTTCTCTGCTTGCTTCCATTGTCGTCACGTCCATCACTGCTCCTTAAATGCGCTGAATCAATATCTCGCTAAATGTGTTAAGACTTTTACATAAAAATGTTTATAATCAGATGAGATTATTTTAGCTATTGGATGGCACGATGGATAGTTCTTTCCTTGTCTGGGCGAATGTTGGCCTGGGTGTATACTCAGTTTTTTTATTTTTAAAGTTCATCATTCAGTTTGGTAGACCAAACCATCCCGTACGATTAATTTCTTACATCGTTTTACTCTGCGCGAGTGTTTATTTTGTAATGTTGGGTGCGATGGAGCTGGGATTTATTCATCCCTTCTTATGGGAAAAGTGGCGTCTATTGCCGCTGGTTGCGGGGGGCCTTTGTCTTTTAATACAAGTCATCATGATGGTTGGAAAATTTACTTTGATACAGCAGAAAATCGTTTCACGTATTCCTTTTATTGGAGCTTTGTTGTGTTTGTTCTTTTTTCCAGGTTGGGGAAATCATTTTTTTGCACTCTCTCTTGCAATAAGTTGTTTATTCTTGAGCATATCAGTAGGAAAAGCTCGTTATCAAAAGAGACAATTTTTTAAAATGATTTTGTTTCTTTCATCATTTTTTATTTCAAAACATTTTTATTTCTATTGGAGTTACCTCCTTGGTGATGTTCTTTTGTTTTTTTCTCTTTTTTATTTTTCTATTTTTGAACAAAGTTTTGGTGTGGCATCAGTTGTTTCTCAGGAAGGAGTCGTAACATGAAGTGGATTTTATTTTTAGTTTTTGTAACTAGTTGTACTCAAGTTACAAGCCTTAATATGAAAAAACATGAATTTGGAATTCTTCCTCTAAAGGTGATTTGGTTTCAGATTGCTGGTCTGGATGAAGAGCAGGTGGCCATGTTGCGGTTCAATCAACCGGAAGAAAGAAGAACGGCTTTTGAAGAAAGTATCTGTATTGGGAAAGCTTGGAATTACAATTTGTATAAGTTACGTCCAAGTGCTGAAGAAAGTTTTATGGCGCAAATGACCGGTAAGAAAAATATCAAAAATAATTGTGAAGATACTAAGATTAGACCTATCTGGGGTTATCTTAACGAGAGTGGATATCAGACTGGGATTTTAGAGAATGGGGTTAACGATACACAGTCCATGGCCAAATTTAATAAATGTGATGAGCAGGGTCTCATTTTTATGAGTTCCCTATACTTCTGGTTAAGCAAGGCCCCTGTTCCTGGGGCAGTGACCTTTCACTACCGAGAGCCCATTCCCGTTATACCTAATAAAATTACCTACGATCGTTCATGTGGAGAAAAAAGTTGTTCTTCAAGTGTGAGTGATAATTTACCGGCCATTTACACTGAGTTTAACCGTATCTCCAATAAAAATCTTATGATCGTTAGGGATTTTAGTTATCTTGAGGCCCTTAATAAAAAAGATTTTGTAGGTGCCCGCAATATACTTTATGATCTTGAGAAATCATATTCATGGGCACTAGAGCTGGCCAAAGATTCCAGTGAGATCTTAGTTCTTTTAACCACAGGTGATTCTCGTTTCGTAGATATGCCTGATCAGGGTAAGTCTTGGTATGATTTTGAGAAGAGTGGAGCGAACGTAAATTTAAAAAGAACTCAGCTTACGAATCTAGTACTTGCCTCAGGGGTCCGAGCAGAAAATTTTTGTGGGATATATGAGGATTCAAACGTTTTTGAAAGAATCCTCAGTGGTCCAAAACAACAGGGACTTGAATTAAAACTTATCAATCCATTTAAGTAGCACTATCAATATCCTCGCGAGTCAGTTCATACATTTTTTTACAATAATCACATTTAATTTCAATCATTTTAGAATTGGCAAAAAGCTCTTCTAAATCGGTTGAATAGAGACCTCTTAAATTTAGGGCCATGCGATCTTTTGAGCATGGACAAAAAAATGAAATCTGTCGGCTTCCTAAATAGGCAAAACCCTTATCTTCAAATGCCTTAACGATCTTTTCAATGTCATCAGTTCCAGTCTCAAAGAGGTCATGAAAAAATGAACTGTTCTTTTTAATGAATTCACTACGGCTAGCCGATTCATCTAAACTGGAATTTACATTCAAAGAAGGCAGTTTTGTGATCATCACGGACTGATCACTTAGTTCAGAGACGATAACCTCACTATTGGTTTGATAAGAATCTTGAAAGACTTTGTTAATAAGTTCTTTTGTTTCTATATCTTTCATCTCAATAACAGAGGTGTAAGGCATCTTCTGCGAAGGAGTAATTTTTGAAATTCGCATATTACCAGAAATCTTCATAGGAAATGAGTTAAATTCTTCTGGCAGAAGAAGACATCTGGTATGTCCGGCACTATTAGTCTCAATTTTTAGTCGGAAATATGGATCTTCTGAATCAATGTAAAGGCCAATTGTTTCACCTGGTTTAAGAAAAAAAACAATTGGAAGAAGACCTAAAAAAGTATTTCGGAAATAAGCAAATCCTGAACCTTTCATAGGATGTAGAAGGGCAAGATCGTGAATGAGTTTTTGACCTTCCAGAAAATGGATATTAAACCCATGTTTATGGTCAAGAAAACTATAAAGTCGGCTGACTGTAAGCATTGAGCACTCCTTAGTGGACTATTTTATATATCAACCTCTCTTTTTTGTTAATCATTCTCCCTTATAAAGGGTAGAATTTTATCTTCATGATGCAGATTGTTTATTTCTCTCAAAAAGAACAGTTTCTCCTCGATATGGATGGCCATGCCGGGGAAAAGATCTATGTGACACCAAGTCCGGTTAAGGCTGATGCTCTAAGGTCACGTCTTTCTTCAAAAAGTTTTCAGGATGTCATAACGATCGCAAAGTTTACTTCTCGTCTGGTAGAATCTCTGTGGCCAGAAGGAGAGAAGCCCCAGGTTAAAAGAAAATCTGAACTCTTGCTTATTTTTGGCATTCTAAAAAATAAATATTTACCTGATTTAGGTTTTGAGCCTTTTATCCAGGCCTATAATCTTTTTTCTGATCTTCGAAGTTTTACTTTGGATCTTGATGCGCTCTCATCAGTCCTGGAGGAAGAAGCTTCTGAAATTTGTGATGCGGTTTCACTTTTTTGGAAACTTTTAGAGCTCACAGGGTATCTTGATGAGCACGGTGCCTATCAGAAGATCGCAGAAGCTCTAAGATCGGCAGAAGAAATTCCTGAACTTAAAAAAACTTATGTCTTTTGGGGTTTTCAACATTTAAATGGCCAACAAGTGGATCTTCTAAAAGCTTTGGCCATTCGTTATGATGTGATTATTCCTTTTCCATTGGCCTTGAAAGAAAAACTCAAACGAAGTGATTGGTTAAGCTGGTTGCGTGAATTTAAGGTTGAAGAAAAAGAATTGCCTTTAATTATTTCTTCCCCTCGAGCAACATGGATATCTGTGAATTCAAGAGAGATGGCAATGCATTTAAAACCCATCTTGAGAGATCAGGATCAAGTGGTCTTAGGTGTTTCAAAACTTTCACCATTACATCTTGATATTGTTCCTTCTTTATCCGTCAGTTATAAAATACCTCATGAGCTTTTGACCGAGGAACTAAAAGAAGTTTATAAAAAAATTAAGGATCAATTTCGTACGAATTTAACTCTTAACGAACTCAAACTAATCATTCTTTCCGATAAACATAATTCGTTAAAAGTCCTTAAGGCTAAACAGTTATATCTTGAAGCATTAAAATCCATTTCAGATCTCACTGATGAAAATATCATCATAGATGTATTTTTCTTAAAACTTTTAAGTGATGTCGTTGCCCTTAATCAACCTCGAACATCTTATGTCCCTGCTTCTCCAAAAAATCTCACTATTGAACTTAAAGATATGTCTTCTTTAGAGTTTTTGGATCGTAGGAGAAGGGTGCTTCTGTGTGTGGATGAAAGATTTGAGGACATTCAGAGTTTGGGACAAAATTACACCGAAAGCATACAGAAGGCTCTAGGTTCTCTTGGACCACTCAAACGTAACGAGCTTGAGCTTCTATTTAAACACTGGGAGTTCAGAGATCTTTTCACGCAAGCCGATGTTTTTGTTCTTATGAATGAAGGAACTCTTAAACACAGTTTGATCTGGAAAAGATTATTTTCAGAAATAGTTTTAACACGACCCGATCATGAAGTAGTCGCCTTAAACAATAAAACAGTTATAGATGCTTTTGAGAGAATCCCGAAAAATGGATTTCAAGGAAGCTTTTCTGCGAGTAAGTTTCAAACATTTGCTGATTGCCCACGTAAATTCTATTTTTCTTATATTGAAAAAATCTTTCCCATGATTCTTTTACAAAAAGATTTTGATGTTATGACTTCGGGAACGATCATCCACTCTATTATTGAAAACTATTTTAAAGATGGTGGTGACTTAAAACAGGTAACAATGGCCGCGATGGATGCTCACATCAAAGAAAAAAAACTTATTATTCCTAAAGAGATTTATCTTCAACGTTCACTTATGTTTTATCACCGTGCCTATAATGGTATTCAGTTTGTGCAAAATATCGAACTTAAACTTCAGGACAAGATTCAGTGGAAAATTGAGCAAGATTTTGAAACCAATAATGATTACAAAATGGTTGGACGGATTGACTGTTTAGGAGTTGGGAATCAGTACGTTTTTTTATTGGATTTTAAATCAAGTAAATCATCTGCATCTACCAGTACTGAAGTGGCAGAGCTTGAAAGCCTTCAGCTTTGGGCCTATACGGAAGCGTCATACAATTTAGTTAAAGACATTGGAAATAAAAAGATCATCATTGGGTATGTTGTTTTAGATGATCCCGGTGAGTCAAATCTTCTCACGGATTGTGAAGAGGTTGGAGCGATACTTAAGCAAGATAAGTTTTGTAAAGTCCATAAACTCAAGGAAAGTTTTCAAGAAGTTTCAGGAAAGTCACGTCTTAAGATGAAAGAGCTGAGTTTTGCGATCAACACAGAAAAGATTTTTCCAGCAACTCCTCGAAAAAAATCCACCTGCCATTTTTGTGAGCTAAATAGCGTTTGTGTTAAAAGTGAGTTGCCAGATGTCTAAAGAACCAAATTCTGAACAATTAATGGCAATAGAGCATGACGGAGGGGTCTTACTACGTGCTGGTGCAGGATCAGGGAAAACATTTGTACTCATTGAGCATATTCTTTATTTGACCAAGGGTTGGATCAATGAATTTAAAAAAAATCCTCAAGGAAGTTTTGAGGATTTTATAAGACTTAAGTTCTCACAAATGGTTATGATGACTTTCACTAAAAAAGCCGCTGGAGAAATGAGCATTCGTCTTACTGAAAGGTTTATGGAAGCGGGCCTTGATAGTCTTGATGATAACTGGAGAATCGTTAACGAATCTTTACCTGTTTTGACGGTCACAACGATTGATGGTTTTTGCCGAAAACTCATTACGAATGGTTATTTTCCTTCTCTCTCCACGGAAGCCAAAATCATTTTTGGACCTGAACGTACTGATCAAGTGCGAGTTTTAGTGAAGGAATGGATTGATTTGAAGGGGGAGAGTGTTGATCAAGATGTGATGGACATCGTTACAAGAGAAAAGCGTGACCTTCTTTCGGCCATTACAAACGTTTTTAATGATCCTGGCCTTCGTTTGTCTTGGAAAAAATTTAAAATGCAGGATATTCATCCTGACAACCTCTCAAAACTACTCTCTATGTCTTTTGAACTTAATGACCTGACATCAGCTTTAAGTGCCATTCTAAGTTTGGATCTTCCTGAGGAATCAGAGAGATCCGCATTTGAACATGTTGTGGCGAATTTTCAATCGACTGGGCTTCCCATTATAGACAATGTGGACAAGTTCAAAATTTACCAAAGTCTTTTTATACCTATTAAAGTTTTAAGTGGTGAAAGAAGTGCTAAGAAAAAAACTGATATTCACGTCAGGGCCCATGAAGGATTAAAGGCTATTAGAGATTGGATTAAAAAGTGGGAAGATGTTTTAGATGATTATGAAAAACATTTTGAGACGAAAGTAAAACCATGGATGAAACTCTGCCATGATCTTTTCACATATGTGGATCAGAAGTTGGATCCCAATGAAGGAATGACGTTTGGTGATGTTGAATATTTTGTAGCTTTGGGGCTTGAGGATAAAACTAACCAAATCAGAATTCAAAACGTGTACAAATATTTTATTGTTGATGAATTCCAGGATACATCCGAACTTCAGTTTAAAATTATTCGTTCTCTTATCGCCGAGGATTTTGACCGTTTATTCTGTGTTGGGGATACAAAACAGGCCATCTATGGATTTAGAGGAGGGGAACTTTCTGTCTTTCAGGATTGTGGGGATCTGGTTCCTTCAATACTTTCTCTTGCCAATAACTATCGTTCATTACCCGAAATTATTGAATTTAATAATTCTCTTTTTAGAACAATCCTTCCATTAGGACAAGAATTTGAAGGTCACGATCCATTTACCGTTAAACCTGAGAATCAAAATATTCCCAAAGAGGTTGAGCGTAATGAGTTTGGAGTGATTGAAATTCATAATGCCGAAATCTGTTGGAATGATGAAAACGAAGAAAAATTTTCCACTGAAGATATTAACCGATTTGAAGCAAGGCTGATCGCTGATTCCATTCTCAAAGAAAGGCTAGAGAACTCCCATAATGTGTGTACGGTTCTCTATAGTAAGCTTCGCCCGAGTGGTGAACTTATCCGTGCTCTAATGGAACGAAATATTGGTTTTACCGCTCAGTTTAAAATTGACCTTCTTGATGATCCTATTCTTGGTATTTTTTTGTGTCTTTTAAAAAGAAAATTTGACTCTCGTAAAGAAACAAAAAACCGTTATCCGCTTTTTTTAATTCAATCCTATTTAGATATTTTATGTTTACCATCAATTATCAGGGAAGAAGATCTTGCAGATTTTGATCAAAATGTTATATTTTGGGGCCTTACTCCAGCATTTAGAAAGTTTTTACATAAGCTCTCAATCTCCAATGAAAATTCAGATATAAATCTAGCGACCATAGAAACCTTCTCAAAACTTTATTATCAAGATGCTGAAACGATCATGATTCAGTTTCAGAATGGTGATAATGATCGACTTAGTCTCGATTTACGTTCTGGCGACCAAGCGAACATGGTTCAGATCATGTCGGCCCATGCTTCAAAAGGTTTGGAGTTTGATACCGTTTATCTAGGTGGGATTTATACTAATGGTAAAGACATGTATGGAGGTTCACTTTTTGGAAATCTCCCAGGAAGTTTTAACTGGTACATTGATCTCGTTCAAAAAGAAAAACAACTCTCACCTTTGTATGTCTATGAAAATGAACTCAGTCGGTACAAAAATTTTTCAGAATCAAAAAGACTGTTTTATGTTGCCGCAACACGGGCCAAGAAAAAACTGGTTTGGATTAATTTTATCATGCCTGAAAAGTCTTTCAGCATTCCCAAGAATAGCTGGATCAACGGCCTAAAGGTTTGGTTGCGAGACGTTCCCAGTGCACCTTACTTAAGACAGGTAGAAGCCCAGAATTTTAACGCCCAAGAGATTCTTGCAGCTGAATCATTACCTGAACTTCCCTTCTTTTTTCATGATGCCATGGGCATTTTCTCTAAAGGGGAAGGGGAGAGTGAGTTGCTGATAGCTGCTGAACTAAGTGTCACTAAACTAAACTCTTTATTGGATTGTCCTCGTAAATTTTTTCTGTCGAATGTCTTAAAATTGACAGCTACTGAGGAAGCTCCTTCCTACGTTAAAGAAAATGATAATGATCAAGAGGAAGAACTGGCACAAGTCATGCGTTCATCTTCAGAAAGAGGGACTTATATACATGCCCAGATTGCCCAGGGCATTCTCAGGAATTTTGTCGTTCCCAGAGAAAGTTTTGCTACGGCCAATCAGGCCCCAGTTGAGTGGGTACTGGCCACTCTGAAAAAACTTCAGGCCGATTATGAAATGGTTCCAGAGCAATCTTTAAAATTTAAATTTTTTAATTTTATGATTTCAGGAACACCCGACTTAATTCTTTTTTCTAAAACACAGCGAAACGCTCAGGTTTGGGATTTTAAAACCGGTCGAATGACTCAAGATAAACTCAAACACTACTGGCTTCAGTTAACGGTCTATGCCTATGCTCTATACGAGCTGGGAAAAGTAGAAAAAAACCACGATATTGACTTAGTTTTAAGTTTTGTAGATCAAAAAGAAAATTTGACTGAAAAGGTTTCTTGGCAGCACTGTACCACCATCCTTTATCCAATTTGGCGTTCACAAAATGAGCCTTGGAATATTAATCCTGATCATTGCAGTCAATGTTCTTATGGTGATATTTGCCCTCGTTAATACAAGAACTTGCACCTCTTCTGAAGCATGTTAGAATTTTAATTAGACATCTAGATCTAACAAGCGAAGTAAAAATGAAAAAAGCCTTATGGATTTTTGTATCTCTTTTTTTGAGCACTGTTGTTGTTGCAAGTGAGAAATCACTGTATGAGTTTTCATGGTTAGACAAAGACAAAGAAATTTATGTGCTTCAAAATAGGAAGTTTCGTAAGGATGGAAGATTTTATATCGGTGGAACAGGTGTGAAAACTGTCAGTGGAGTCTTTATTGATTCGTACGGAGCAAGTTTACGCGCAGGCTATTTTTTTAATGAAGACTGGGGATTTGAGTTGGCGTATGGGAAAAATTCGGGGAGTGAGAATGACACAGCTAAAGGTGTGCGCGAGCAAGCGGCTTCTGTTCCCTATTTCAGAAAAATTGATTCATATATGGGAGGAATGCTTATGTGGTCTCCCTTCTATTCAAAAATTAATACCTTTAATAAAATTTTCTACTTTGACTGGATGTTAGGGGCCGGACTCAGCAGCATCAACACTCAGGATAACCGAAATAAATTTGTCGTGGGCAGTACCAGTCAAAATGATTTAACCAATGAGAATGCTTTGGGGGGAATCTGGAGTACTGGTTTTCGTTTTTATATTACAAATTCGTGGAGTTTACGCATGGATCTCACGGGTCTTCATTATACTGCGGAGAAATCCAGAAAAGCAGGAACAGGTCCAGTCACTAAAGATAGTCAGATCTTTAGTAATTACGATATTGGTTTAGGTTTGAATTACACTTTCTAGCTTAAAAAGGAGAACAAGGATGTTCTCAAAATTATTTTTATTAGTTTTTGTTATTTTAAGTCTATCCGCTCATGCATCTCTTGAAGGTGCTAGCAGGATTTATAGTCAGGGTTCGGTTTCCTTGAGCGGGTACCAGCGTATGATTATAGAACTTGTAGAAGATGAATATTATTTTTCAGCTGTACCTTGGGTGAAAGATCTTCTGGTTAAAAGTAATGGAACAGTTGATCCGAGTGTGGATCGAGCTATCGACGAGATTTTAACTAGAACGGGAGTAAAACCTTTTGAGTCCCTTCCCGAAGAAGTTTTAAGAAGATCTAAGTCTGGACACATTCGTTATATTTTAGGAAAAAAGCTTTTCAAAGCTGGGGAATCAACGGAAGCCTTGGAAGTCTTAAATACCACTGAATTTGAAGATCGTGCATTCCCCTTTATCGCTAATCTGAAAGGCGTTATCTATTCAGATCTGGAACGATATGCAGAAGCTGTTACGCAATTTAAAGATTGCATTCGTTATTCAGAAAGACTCATGGGGTCAGTGAAAACCAATATTCATAAGCAACAATATCTAATGAACCGTGACTACTGTGTGGCCGGAGTTGCGAGAGTTGAATTTAGTGAAAAAAAATATGTGAAATCGGGCAGCACTTATTTAGATATTCCAAAAGAGTCTCCAGTCTGGCCTGAAATCCTTTTTGAGGAAGCATGGGCAAGTTATTACCGTAAAAATTATAATCGTACTTTAGGGAAACTTATTTCGTACAAAGCTCCGGTATTTGATTTTATCTTTAATCCCGAGATCGAAGTTCTAAAAGGGCTAACTTATTTGAAGATGTGTCTCTATGACGATGCCAAACATACCGTGGATGATTTTTATAATAATTACGAAAACCCGTCAAAAAGATTAAGAGAAATTCTTAAAAGCCGTGGTAAGGACTATCGTTATTATTATACTTTATTAGCTGACTATGAAGGTAAACACGCTTCACCACTTCCTATACTTGATTCGATTTTACGCTCAGTAGGTAAGGATGCAACCTTGGTTGAAATGAAACAAGCGTTATCACAGGCCCTCAGTGAGTATAATAGATTGAGAAAGCAAGGTAACAACAGCCTTAAAACAAATTTAATTCATAACATCAAAACTTTATTGGATGAATATCGGACCATCATAGGGGCGTATGTACATGCTAGTGTCGTTTCAAAATATGCTGACCTTTATACGGCCTTTCAAGGCATGAGTTACATCAAACTTGAAGTTCTAGCGCAAAGAAAAGAGAAGCTCTATCGCTCAGACAATATTCCTGGTCAAAAACGTGGGGATGTAAAATACATTAAAAGAAACGATAAGCAGTACTTTTGGAATTTTAACGGTGAATTTTGGGCCGACGAACTCGGAGATTATGTTTTTGCCTTGAGGTCAGAATGTTAAAGACGATCTTTTTTATATTACTTTCGATGCAATATGTTTATGCCCAAAAGCTCACAATGGATGAGCGCAGACGTGGCATATTAGCTATTGTAGAGGAGGAACTATCAGAAGTTTCAAGACTCGCTAAACAACAGGATTACAGATCTCCAGATACCTTGTTGCGTTTATCTGAGCTCAATCTAGAGAAGGCACGGTTATGGAGGGAAGTTGAAAACGAAAAGTATTTATCCATTCCTCCTGAAGAAAGAAGAAAGGGCCAAAAAAATAGTTATTTTACAAATTCAAATAAGTTTTATGCAGCAGCTAATTCTTCGGCATTAATGGTAGTGAAACGTTTTCCGAAATTTAAAAATATTGGAGAAGTATATTACATTCTAGCATTCAATTTAAAAGAACTAGGTAAACATCAAGAGGCGAGAAAATACTTTATTCTTGTAACTAAAAATGTTTCTCCAAAGTTAGAAATTTCGAGTAAGTCGAAACTCGTTTTGGCCGATTACAGTTACAACGATCATGAGTACGCTAAGGCCGTTACATTTTATGAATCGTCCATTAATAACATTGATGATAGATGGTGGACTAAGGATTCATTTAATTTGGCTTGGTCATATTACCGCACAAAAATGTTCGATAAAGCAATCAGTCTTATGAAAGAAATTCATCGCCGTAGTTCAAATGAAAAGTACGTTGATATGCGTGGCCTAGTAGAAAGAGATATCGGTATTTTTTATGTTGATGCCGGAAAAATGAATGAAGCTATTAAGTTTTATGAAGGTTTAGGGCTTAACTATAGCGAGCAATTTCTAAAGATTGCTGTGGCCATTACTTCGCAAGGCCGGTTTTCACAAGCTGAAACATTACTTGAGCAGGCATCTAAGTTTGAAAAGAACAGAGAGAAAAGAGTTGAAATTCTGTTAGCGCAGTTAGATTTATTTGAAAAATTTAACAAAATTCCTCAACACTTAAAAGTGAGTGAAGAGCTAGTTGGCCTTCAACAAAAAAGTTCACTTACTGAAGATCAGTTGAAAAAGTTAGTTTTTCATATTGATAGCAAAGCTGCGCAGCTTCAAAAAGCGACAGCATCAAATCTATATCAGAACGTACCAAAAACAAAAAATCAAAAGTCTAAACAAGCGATTCGCTATTTTGAGCTATCAGCGATTCTTTCTCCTGGTGAAAAATCAGAAAAAGTTTTTTTTCAAGCTGAAACGGCTTATGCTGCTAATAATTATTCCAAGGCCCTTGAGCTCTATGTTCAAGCTTTTGATAGCGCTAAAGAACATGGTGATAAGAAAATTATGTCGCAAAGTATGGAAGGAATGCTTTCTTCTTTGGGCAAAGACGAACTTGATAAGAAAGTGACAAATCAATATTACGTTACTGTGTATAGCCGTTACTTATCTGTGGATTCAAAATCAGACAGAGCAAAATCAATTTATCTTAAGTTGTTTAATTCACAGTTTGATTCAGGAAATATCAGTGGTGCTGAACAGACAATGACCGGTTTTGCTAAAAATTTTCCAACTGATTATAAAACCCAGGAAGGAATGTTGGCCAAGGTCATGGACTACTATCGTATAAAAAAAGATTATACAAAAGTTAAGTCGTACATCGCTAGAATTAATGACGGTGACTTTAAGGTTTCAAAAAAATATGCGGATGCTTTAAGAAGTTTGATCACAAAAATTCAGATTGAAGGGGTGCAGCAGTCACTTGATAAAGGTGAAAAAGCAACGGCCCTTAAAGGATATCATTTAATTTATGATAATTCAGAAAGTACTGCAAAGGCAAAGGTTAATGCTTCGTATAACTTAGCGGCACTTTATTATGAGTTGGGCGATTCATCCAAGAGTTATAAGTGGGCGACAGTTGCCATAAAAGACATGGAAGTTTCTGACGTTAACAAATTTGCAGATTCTTATCTTAGTATTGCTGCAGGACTTTTTCTCAAACAACATTTTCAACAGTCTGCGGATCTTTCTCATAGAATAGTGGCACGACTTTGTAGGAACAACTCATCCAATAAAGAGATTGCTTATAAAAATGCTGTTTTTATATCTTTAGCAAATGGTGATTTGGATAAGGCACTTGAAATTAGAAACTTCGGGAAAAGCTGTCTTGTGCCTGATAAGACAGTCGCTGAAGTTTCATTTGAGCTACTGAAAGAACTTGCAAAAGAAAAACGTTGGGAAGCCTATGAAAAAATATTGGTCGATCTTGAGACTAATTCCAAAAATTTCCCTCAACTCATCAAACCCTTAGAAGATTTAAGAATTGAGTACCAGCGCATGAGTGACGCTCAGGGAACTAAAGAGATTGAGGCTAAACAGTGGAAGTACTACAAACAGGCAAAAATTCAGAAGTTAGATATTCCTGTTGATGGTCTAGATGCTATCGCCAAAAAAATACTGATTGATATCGAAAAGAAAAAAAACAATATTGATCAGATCACCCTTTCGTTTCCAGAAAATTCTTTTAACAATGCCGTAAAATCCAAACTTCAAATCTTGGATGTTCTTACTTCTCAAGTTAATGAAGTACAACAAATTGGCTCTGGTAAAGGAATTGTTGAGGCCTACAGCATGGTGATAGATGCCTATGAGAATTTCGGAAACTCGTTAAAGAATTTTATCCCAGAAGGAAAAACACCTGAGTATTTGGAGAGTTTTAAAAAGGCCATGAATGAAGTTTATCGACCAATATTATCTAATGCTGTTAAACAAAGAGAAGAAATTAAAAAATTGATTCTTAGTAATAAAATCTTATCTGAGTTGAACTTCGAGGTGCTTAATTCTCCATCAGAAAACTTTAAAAGATACATCACTGTTAAAGATGCAGTGCTGATGGATAGGGGAGGAAGAAGATGAGATGTATATATCTTTTCATTTTAGTATTAGCTGTAGGATGTTCATCTTCAGATAAAAAAACGAATGATCTTGCTTCTGTTCCTCAACCGACCCCAGGGCAGTCTTTTAAAAAAGAACCTGCCTTGAAGCTTAGTGAAGTTAAAGATTTTTATGTACAAGGAATAGCGACGAATAGCCCGGCACTTATGGACGAAACCATTGATCGGTATTCTGCTGAGGAATTAGCGCAATTAAGTGGAGACAGTGACCCTCTCTTGGGAATTTCGATCTATTGCTCTAAAGGGGATTTTGACCGTGCCTTTTCATTGGCCGCTAAAAACTACGATAGATATTATAAAGTTCCTCAGTACTGGAATCAAATTGCTAATTGCCATTTAGGCCAAGGTTCTGAACGCAAAGCGCTTCTATTTTATAACAAGGCACTTGAGACAAGTCCCGAGTATATTCCCGCACTTAATAATATAGGTGTTTTATATTCCAGATCAAATCAGGATCAAAAAGCACTTGTAGCCTTTGAACGAGCTTATAAGCAGTCGAAGTTTGCAAAAACTCCTCGATATAATTTGGCCAAACTATATCTTTCTTATGGACTGGCCGAACTGGCACTTCCTCTTTTTACAGGTCTATCGGAGGGATTTCCTAATGATATAGACCTTCTTAATGGTGTGGCATCATCCCATTACCTCATGTCTAATTATCAAAAGGCCTGGAGTTATTACCAGAAAATACCCCAAGACCATTGGAAGTCTCCAGAAATCGGGCTGAGTCTTGCAGTCACTTTAGCTAGATTGAATAAAAAGCCTTATGCATTGAAAGTTTTTGAAAATGTGAGTTCACCAAAATCAGAAGCTTTACGAGACTATTATAATTCTGTTCAAAAGAATTTAGGGGCCAATTAAATGAAGACCTTGTTTTTAGTTTTAACTATCATTATGTCTCAAACTCTTTTTGCCCAAAAGACAAACATTCGATATGAATATAAAAAATTGGAAAAATTTGACTTTGATACCATCGGCGTGGAGGGTGAGTCTGGATCTCCTGGAGATATTTCAGTTTCATCAAGAGTGAGAAGTGAATTTAAAAACAAGTTACCAGAGAGACAGAATTTTAATAAAGAAATGAAAAAAGCTATTGAAGGCATTAGATAATGTCTGAGGAGTTTCACTGTGGAAGTTGAAAAAAAGCATTATTCGAAAATATTTGAAGTTCGTCCGACCATTCACTCCTCAAAGGTTCAAGGAGGTGTTTTTGGAAAGGGAAGGTACCTTTTAGGTCGAACCGAAAGTTGTGACCTTATCGTAAACTATGAAAGTGTTTCGGCAGTACATGCAGTTTTAGAAATTTTAGAGAACTCGGCCAGACTATTTGACATGAACTCCACTAATGGAACGTATGTCGCTGATCAAAAAATTATTGTTAAAGAAATTAAGGTCGGAGATCATTTTCGTTTAGGGGATGTCGAATTTGAATTTCGTAACTATGTGGTCTCCCAAGCCCTTCCTCCAGTATTAGACCTTTTAGAGCCAGAGAGTGGAACGGCTTCTGTCGTTAGCAAGACTCTTCCAAAAACTGCACCTCAAGTTTCGGACCTTTCCATGCCGTCTGTGGTTTATCCACTGGCCTCTGATCCAAAGGCGGAATTTAGTGAGTATATTTTTGAAGATAAAGATGAACTTTACCCCATTTTCAAGTATGAAGCTGAAAGGCAGGCGGTTGAGGTGATCATCCTGTTTAAGGATAAAATTTTTAGTGTAGATTATCTCGTTGAAGCTAAATCAACTTACCTCATCACAGGGGTAACGAACACAAGTAAGGAACTCGAATTTCCTTATCTTGGTAAAAATGATAAATTTCCATTCGTAGATGTTCAAGCTGGATCAGCAAGAGTGCATACACTGCCAAGTTTTGATTTTTTGCATCTCACTGATAATAAAAAGAGTACTCATGTAGGTGCAAGTATTGATATTTCTGGTCAGGATCTCGTTCGTTACATGAAAGGGGATCTCCAGATTTTCGTCAGATACGTTTCCGCCCCACCAAAAGTTGCTTCTGCTCCGATCTTAAAAAGAGATCCAGACTTCAGGAAGTATCTTTTTCTTTTAATGTTTATAGTCGGTCTCTTTTCTATAGGTTTGAACATGATTGAATTACCTGTGGATGAGAAAAAAAATGAATTAGCACCAGAAAGATTAGCGACAATTCTTTATAAACAACCCCTTACTGTTAATAAAAAAATGGCTGTTTCTAAAACTGAAGATGCTCCGAATCGTGTTCAAAAGGCTCCTAATAAACCAGTTGTTGCAGTAAAAACAAATGATCTGCCTCAGAAAATTGATCCAGGAGTGAAAACGGCTCCAGAGCAAAAAGTTGTTAAAAAGGGTAACGAACCGATTAAAAAACAGAACAATAAAATAGCTTCGCCACTTCCTGCAAAAGCCGATAAAAACAAAACTGGTACTAGTGGAAGTGCTGCAAAATCAGCATTTGAGTCTAAATCTCAAGGTCATGTTGAAGTATACAAATCAGCTGATTTTAAAACTACTGTCAATTCTTTAGTGGCAAAAGGTGGATCACTCTCAGGGCTTCAAACCAAAGGTGGTTCAGGTTCTGGAAATGATTTTTCTGGTTCAACATCAGGGGTAAGTACTGGGACGGGTAATGTTAAGACCGCCGATATTTCAACTAATCAGGGAAGTTTGGTGGGTGCTACCACCGGTGTTCTTGGTGAATCAAAAGGTGCTGGAGGTTTATCATATAAAAAAGGCATTTACACAGCAGGTATACCGAATGAAACAGTTGTCTTGGGTTCCATGGATCCTGACGTGATTAGAAGAATTCTTTTAGAATATTTACCTCAATTCCGTTACTGTTATCAAAAAGAACTTGAAAGATCTGCGTCTGAAATGTCGGGTGTAATCAAACTTAACTTTACGATCGGGGCCTCTGGTCACGTGGCACAGGCCGGAGTTGATGGAAGTTCCTCCCTTCCAAGCGAAGTTAAAAGATGTGTTGTAGGGGTCCTGAAAGGTATAGCCTTCCCGGAGCCAAGTGGCGGAGGAACGGTTGAAGTTAAACAACCAATGAATTTCTATCCTAAGAAAATATAAAGATGTAACTTTAACCCCTTAAGGGTCAATAGCAATCTCATACGGATGACGTTTTTTTGATAGGACATTGTCGTTTAGGATTTATAGAGACCTTACGGGGGCGAGCAGTTAATCAAAAAGAATCAAAAGCCATTATTTTATGGCTTTTGATAATCGTATTAGTTAATTACCTTGAGTCAGAACAACAAATTTAAATTCTTTAAAACCAGCAGCAGCGCAAGTATACATCACTCGTTTGAGATAGCTGTATTTTAGTGACTTTTCAACGATAAGGTTTGCTACACCAGAGAACTTTTTAGCATTTGGAGAGAGTTTTTCGGACTGCTTGATGACTTCTTTGATCTTGATGAGTTCGTTATAAAGGGGAACTAATCTTCTTCCGCCTTCATCAAATAACTGAGCACCGTCAACATTATCGCTATTAACGATTTCTTTATCGTCCACCCATACTTGAGTTTTAGATACTTGGATGTTCACACCGAAAGTATTGAGTGATTCTGATGCTGAACGAGGAAGATCTATGCCTTTGGGTACATTGATCACCACGCCGGATGAGTTATAACTCTGTAGAAGGAAAACAAGCAGGATGGTCAAAATATCTAATAAGGAAGTGATATCGATATCAAAAACCCTATCTTTCCTTTTACCTCTGCTAAATCTTGAAGTTCGACGTGCCATAGAATCCTTCTTAGCTCATTAAGTTACTGAAGATGATACGATTGAAAAGTTCTTTGATCTTTTCGTCGATCCCTTCTTTGTTTGGCTTAAAGATTGCTTCATCTGTTTTGTATAACATACGAACGGCATCCATGATCTTTACGATTTCTTCGTAAGTCAGATCACCGACAGGTTCTAAAATGATTGAATCTTCATTCAAATGTTGCTTTTTAAGATCAACAAGGACTGTGTGAAGAGATTCGTAGTTAAATTCACCGTCAGGTTCGCGAGAGAATTTTTGAATCGTTCGTGACGGAACCCCACGCGAGAGGGTTATTTCATTATTTTCAATAACCAACGTTAAGGCTAATGGATCTTTTTCATTTTTTTCAGGTTCAATATCGGAAACGATGGGGACATCACTTCCGATTTCGTAAATTTTTAAAAAGCTCGCCGACATTAAAAGGAAAAAGATAAAGATAAAAACTGAGTCCATGATAGGAACTAGATTTAGTTTTTCTTCAGGCTTTTTTCGTTTACGGCTGGTTGGAACTCTGAGCATAGGATTCTCTCTTAGTCGTCAATTTTCTTTTTAGTGCCAAGAAGATCTTGAAGTTTTACTGAAAATTCATCGATCTCATTAACGATTTTTTCTGATTTTGCCATCAAAAAAGCATGGACCATCATGATGGTGATCGCTGCTAAAAGCCCTAATGCCGTTGTGTTCATCGCTACAGCAATACCTTTTGCGAGAACCTCTGCTTTTTGTGTCGGGTCTGCAGCAGATACTGCCGAGAAAGATTGAATCAAACCCTGGATCGTTCCTAAAAGACCGAATAGGGTAGAAAGATTAGCTGCGAGTTGCAGATAAGGAATCCTCTGTTCGATTTTTGGAATGACTTCAAGTGCAGTTGCATCAATGGCATTTTGAATTTGTTCAGGAGATTGATTGGCGCGTTTAAGTCCACTCTTTAAAACTTTTGGAAGAGCAGCGGCCGAGCCAGAACAAACCCTGATAGCACCCTGAATGTCATTTGAAAGGATGTAGCGCTGAAGTTCATTCATAAATGAAGGTCCATCAACGTCATAAGTATAAGATAATTTTTTAAATCGTTCTAAGGCAACCGCTAAGGCAAATGCCCAGACGGCCAGGATCACATACATGAAGACCCCGCCTTCGACGATGAATCGAATCGTAAATTGGATAAATTCCATAATGATGTTCCCCTTCCATGGAAAAATAATGGTTTATGAATTAATTATAGGCGAAATTTTAAAATGTGATATTTTTTTTTAACAGCGGTAAGGATGTGACTGAGAGGATTGCTCAGTTAGGCTTTTTTTCTAACTGAGCAGAGTTGTCTAGAATTCGCAGTTTATCTTTTGACCTCGATAAATAAAAGAAGCTTTCAGGATACGACCTTCGTCATCAATTTTCATAGTCTCGCCAGTCGATGTTTTATAATCTGTATCGTAAACAATCGTCTTATCATTTTGTTTGAACATATTATCAAAAACATAGTTTTTATTGAAACTTATCGAGATACTTCTTGAAAGGTCTAAACCTCTCAGGGAGATCTCTGCTTTAACCTGGTACGCAGGATTTCCATAAGAATCTTCGATATAGTTTTTCATCTCTGAGCCTTGAATCGCTGGATCAACTCCTTCAAGCGGGGCGGTAAGATCTTGAATGTCATCTTTGCCGATTTTAACTTTGCATTCAACTGACATGCGATTGAGAATGATTTTCGTTTTTGCTGTTCCCCATCCAATAAGGGTACCTTTTATTTGGTGAGCGAAAGCTGATGACGAAAATATTAGAGTTAGAAATAATAAATGTTTCATAATTGCCTTTTAATAAGTTTTTGTTGTTTTGCCTGTATCAAAACCCATGTAATTTTTCTCTTCCTTAAATGAGCGGCGGGCATCTTGAAGCTCATCAATGACCCAGTGATCTTTTTTAAGCATGGTCCTCGAATCGTTATTTCCAAGATCATAAGGGCTTAAGTAATACATAGGAACTTTCATGATGTAACAAAGACGACTCATTTCATTTTCCTCAAGGTATTTAAAATCAGTAATAACGGGGCAGTTGATATTTTCAGACTTAATGAATTTACTTGCCCATTGTTTAACAGTAACCGGGTGATCTAAAAAAGTTCTATCAAGCATGTATTCAACTCCACCTGAGAGAATCATCGGCGCAACATGAAAACGCCATTTAGCATCTTCTAAAGCACGAAATCTTTCTGTGTAAAATATAAAAACTTTTTGAGTGTTAATACCGTAGTCGGCCCACATATCGTAGTTCCAGATGTGAGCACGTTTAAAACACTGAGAAACCCTTTCATCAGATTGGTTAAGATTATCAAAAATCTCTTCTACTTTCTGGAAACTATCAATATCTGTAGGAACAAATTTTCGAGTTGATTGAGTTTGGAAAAAATTAAGATCTCGATTTAAAAATTCACGATCATGTATGATTTCGACGCTTGAAATAATACGTTTTTCACCAGATTTTTTGAAATTGATTTTAACTGGATTTTTGTTAAATGATTTAAGCATCTTTAGTCTCGATTCTGATTTTTCCATGGTGTATGTATTTCCATCCGCACCTGAAAGAACATAAATCTCGTCTTTAGACCATGTCTCAAAGACGTTAGCGATACTTGTTACGATAGAATCAGCATGGGCCGACCCAATCATAAAAGTAAGAGATGCAATAACCGAGAGCAGTTTGTTAGACGACATATGAACCTCACAATTTATGTGACGCAATATGTCATACTTTAAGAAATGGGAAAGAGATTTGTAAAGGTTATAGGTAGTTTTCTGGAAAAAGCTTACGTTCAATGCCTTCAATAAAGATGTGGATACATTTGATATGAACTTCCTGAATTCGATCAGTTATAGGACAAGGAATGACTATTGCAACGTCCACCATATCTTTTAGTTTTCCGCCATCCTTACCTAAAAGACCTATTACTTTCATGCCTTTAGTTTTAGCAACTTCGACAGCTTTAATGACATTCGCAGAGTTTCCGCTTGTTGAGATGGCCAAAAGAACATCGCCTTTCTGACCCCAAGCTTCTATAAAACGAGAAAAAATAAAATCAAAGCCAAAATCGTTGGCGATACAGGTAATATGTCCGGCCTCAGAAATTCCGGTGGCCGGAAGAGGGGCGCGATTTTTTCTGTAACGACCAGTGAGTTCTTCTGCAAAATGTAGAGAGTCACACATTGAACCGCCATTACCGCAGCTAAAAACACGACCACCATTTTTAAAAGAATCTACAAACGTATCGATTGATCTTTCGATCTTATCAAGATTTTGTTCATCATTAATAAATGTATTGAGGGCGTTTTGGGCTTCTAGCAATGAAGAGCGAATAAAACTCATAGTATGAACAGGCCAGAGTTTTCACCCTGGCTAGCCTTATTAACCAATAAGAGAGTTAATGTTTTTAACGATTTCTGCTTTGGGTTGATTTCCTACAAGAGTGCTTTTAACTTCACCATCTTTAAAGAAAATAAGAGTTGGAATACCACGGATACCAAATTTCTGAGCAAGATCAGAAGCCTGATCAACATTAACTTTTACAACATGAGCTTTACCACTCATTTCTGTCGCGATTTCATCAAGAACTGGAGAAAGTGCCTTACAAGGACCACACCATTCAGCCCAAAAATCCACAAGAACTGGTTTGTCAGATTTAGTGACTTCTTGCTCAAAATTAGCCGAAGTAACACTTGTTAAATTTGCCATAAAAAATCTCCTTAAAAGTACACTCCTACACCTTAACGTAATAGGGACCCAAGGACAAGACAAACCAAGTGTGCACCTGATCAACTCACTCGGAATTTAATGAAAAACGTTTAAGCCCCAGTTTTTTTAGCTACAATAGGCTAGATGAAGAGGAAGTCCTTTTTGAATGGCCCAATGGCCAGGGCGCGTTTGTGCCGATTAATTGCAAAACTCATAGATCTTGGTCTCGTCACCATAGGTGCCGTGATGTATTACCCTATGGGATTAATTCTCGGTATTGTATATCTGTGTATCGCAGATTCACTTTATGATGGGCAATCCATTGGCAAAAGATTTATGGGATTTGGAGTTGTCTCTTTAGTTGATGGAACTCCCTGTTCAACTAAACAATCTTTTATTCGTAATTTACCCTTTACTGTTCCACTTTTCTTTTTAGTCTTTCCTTTCGGAGGTTGGATTTTTTCTGCGGTTTTTGCTGTCCCACTAGCTGCGATGGAAGTTTATTTTTTATTTCGTTTAGATTCTGCACATCGTCTTGGCGATATTATGGCGGACACTACAGTTATCGCTAACGATGGCACAAGATTAGATTTGCGCAAGACCAAGGGGCCGTGGTTTGATAGTCCTCCCGTTCCACAGTAATTTAGGAAACCATGAAAAAATTAATCATCATTGATATCTCGAATTTTATTTTCCGGGCCTTCTACGCTATCAGGCCTTTGCATGCCCCAGATGGAACTCCTGTTAATGCTGTTTATGGAGTTCTCTCAATGCTTCATAATATGATTGTTAAATATGAACCAACACACATACTAGTTGCACGAGACACAAAGGAAGGATCTTTTAGAAAAGAACTCTATGCTGAATACAAGGCTAACCGAACAGCACCGCCTGATGATCTTATTCCACAATTTCTTTTGATTGATGAATTGATTGAAGCCTTTGCATTACCGGAAATAAAAATGGCCCGTTATGAAGCTGATGATGTTATCGGTTCCGTGGCAATGCAGTGGAAAAATGATTTTGATGAGATCCTCATAGCCTCAGGAGATAAGGATCTTATGCAGTTTGTGGATGGACCCATTAAACTTCTTGATACGATGAAAGAAAAAATTTATTCACGGGAAGACGTTAAGGACAAAATGGGTGTGTATCCAGAGCAAATCGTGGATTACCTTTCTTTGATTGGAGATTCATCAGATAATATTCCTGGTGTTCCTGGAATTGGCCCTAAGGGGGCACAAAGTCTCCTTGAGGACTATGGGACGTTAGAGAAAATTCTTGAAAATATCTCACTGATTAAAAACAAACGTTGCCAGACCGCTTTAAGTGAACACCCTGACAAAGCAAAAATCTCTAAACAATTGGCCACGATTGTGACTGATCTTAAATTAAAATTTACTGCCCAGGACGCAGTGTACAGACTTATCTTTAGTCCGCAGATAGAAGATTTTTTAAATAAAGTTGGCTTTAAATCTTGGATTACTAAGTTGCAGGTTTTTAAAATTGCCATTAGAGGAGAGATTAAAAATTTTCCTTCTCAGTCGACAGAGTCTTTTAAAGTTGAGCGCTGGACCTTAGAAGAGTTAAGAAAAATGATCAAAGGCGAACATACCATTTCAGTTACCCGTATTTGCGATGATGAACTTAACCAGCATCAATACTGGAAAGGTATGTGCGTGGCCACTACGAAGGCGTGTGCTTATGTTACTATGGGCAAAGAAGAAGCCGTGACCTTTATGAATATCCTTCATGAAGAAAACCCTTTACTCATTTGTTATCAGTCAAAACCAGTTCTACAGCTAGCGATGATTGCAGGGGTGAATCCAAAATTTAAATATTTTGATTTAGCTCAGGCCCATTTTCTTATTAGTCCTGATATGAAACATGAACTAGCAGCTTTGTCTGAAGAGTTTTTAGGATATCAACTTAAGACTGCCGCTAAAGGCCAGGGCGATCTTTTTGGTGAATCGAGCGAAGCCGATATGAATATTCATGGAGAAAAGGCTGAAGTGATCTTAAAACTTTATCCTATTCTACGTGCCAAGATGAAAGAACTCTCTGTAGAAAGACCTTATGACAATCTCGACATACCTTTAATGAAGGTCCTTGCCTGTATGGAGCTTGAGGGCATTTCTCTCGATGTAGCATTTTATAAAGAACTCGAATTAGAATTTTCAAAACAGATTGAAGAAATTGAAAAAGAAGTGCAAAAAATTGCCGGAGATAAGATAAATTTGAGATCACCTAAACAAGTAGGAGAACTTTTATTTGAAAAATTGCAGTTGCCAGTGATCAGGAAAACAAAAACGGGTTATTCAACTGATGCTGACGTCCTGTTAGAATTAGTAGGAATGAAACTTAATCCTATTCCTGAAATGTTATTAAGATATCGGGAAGTGGAAAAACTCTTAAGCACCTATATTAAGGCTTTGCCCCTAATGGTGAATCCTAAAACTAATAAAATTCATACGCACTACCAACCGAGTAATGCTGCGACAGGAAGGCTTTCTTCTGATAATCCGAACCTTCAGAACATACCTGTAAGAACGGAGAATGGACGAAAACTTCGTAAGGGTTTTATTCCCTCAAAAGGAAGAGTTTTACTTTCAGCAGATTATTCTCAAGTAGAGTTAAGACTTCTTGCCCATTTTTCACAAGATGCAAGTATGTTGGAAGCGTTCCAAAAAGATTTAGATATTCATCGTCAAACGGCAGCGGAAATTTTTGATATTCCCTTGGCCGAAGTGGATAAGGATATGAGAAACAGTGCCAAGGCCATTAACTTTGGTCTCATGTATGGTCAGACAAGTTTTGGACTTTCTCAAGCACTTCACATCTCTCAAAGTGATGCCAAAAAATACATCTCAAATTATTTTAAAAAATTCCACAGGGTAAAAAGTTTTTTAGATGAATTAAAAGAAAAAGCGGAAGCCACTGGTTACGCAGAAACTCTTTTTGAAAGAAAAAGAGCTGTGCCTAACATCAAATCTACTAATCGCCAGATTAAATCCATGGCAGAACGAGTCGCAATCAACAGTCCTATTCAGGGAACAGCTGCTGACATTATTAAACTCGCCATGATTAATATCCAAAGGATTCTTGAAGAGAAAAAACTTGAATCTAAAATGGTTCTTCAGGTACACGATGAATTGATTTTTGACGTTGTTCCTTCCGAACTCGAAGAAATGAAGGATTTAGTGAAAAAAGAAATGGAAGGTGCTGTGACCTTGACTGTTTCGCTCAAAGTGGACATGGGTATTGGCGAAAATTGGTATGATCTCAAATAAATCTAGCCCCTTCCGATAAGCCTCCATATGACGATCATTCTCTGGGGACTTTTATCTATTTTGACCTTTAACGTATATGCCATTGAGTGTGATTGTGAGATCCGTGTGTATTCTCCTATCTCGGGATCACACAAGATGATTCCTACGCCCCTTAAGGTTTATCAACTCGAAGAATATGATACTTACTCCAGAAAAAATCAATGGCATTGCCGTAAGGCATGTTTGGAAAAATTCCAAAGTGATATGCCTTCAGTGCAGCTTTATGCCCTTCTTTCGTTATATTCAGAACGTATGATAGAGGAGGCAATGGTAGGTTTTAATTGCACAGGACTTACAACTCTAAAATATCCTGTGCGTGTAAAAGCAAGTTTAGGCCCTATGGGTCTTGGTAACGTGGCAGATCAGATGGTTGTAGTTAACCATGAAGAACAGTGTTTCTGATTTCTGCTTTGATAGAGAGAAAATATTCATTATTTATACCTAACATGAATCAGAACCTTATAGACAAGAGACAGACTAAATTTGTCAGAGTCATAAATTAAGAAGACTTGTTTAGTCGCCTTAGAGTTTTAAATTTAATAATTTTGATTATATGTTCCGATACAGAGCAAGGAGAAAAAACTCATGCTCTACATTCTCTTTTTCATTCTCGCCACGGCCTACAATTGGCGAAAGTTTCATCAGGAACGTAGCGCTCTATTATCATCTTTGATTGAAGCAAAAACATTTTCTCATCGTGAAATGATTTTAAGTCATCATTTTTATGTATATATTTTTGAAGGATTTTTGGCAATAATTGTTGCCCATTTTATATCTGAAAAAAGCTTTTCTTTGGGTATTTTAAGTTTGGGCTTCATTTATATAGTTTTACTTTTTTTAGGGTATTTCCTTTATCAATCATTGGTTCGATATATTGAAAGACAAACTAAGCTTGTGCTTCTGAGCTCTTTTCGTCAGCACTTAACAAAAGAACTGAGGGTTAGTTTTGCTTTGATCATGTTGCCCATTCTTCTTTATTCAGTCATTAATCTTGCCTTCCAAGGGGAAGTACAAAATGATTGGGGCAACTTTTGGTTTTTGGGATTATTGTTTAACATCATTTCAGTTTCAGTTTTAACCATTATTTGTTCAGTTATCATTATGTTGCGATTAATTCCAAATAGGGAAGTGACTGAACCTGAATACGTTAGGATCATCAGTAAACGCTTAGAACAAATTCACATGCCAAATATGCGTGTACGCTGGATTGAAACTGATATCAAGAATGCTTTTGTCGTTGGTCTAAAAATTCTAAAATTTTCTAATCAGACAATGTTTATCGGGAAAAACCTGCGAACAATGCTGACTTTGGAGGAGTTTGATGCTGTGATCGCTCACGAGTTAAGCCATGTGGCCAACAGGCATATTCATAAAAGAGTTATTGATCTTCTTCGTAACCTTATTTCCATTCTATTAGGTTCAAGTTTTTTAATGTTCCTTATTTTTGGTTTAGCATTTATATATTGGGGGGAAGATACGACTCTTCATTCTAAAGCAATGGCCGTTGTGACAGTGATCTGTTGTATGATTTGGTTCATTCTAAATTATGCCCTTCTCTTTGATACAATTCGATCCCACGAGTTTGAGGCCGATGCATATGCAGTTATTGAGTTAGGAGTTGATCTAAATGTTTTTAAATCCGCTTTGGAAAAATTAACAAAACCAGAAGAGTTGCCAGAATACTTAAAACTTAAGAAAACGCATCATCATAAACAAGGTGTGATTAATTCCTGGATAAAAAAAGTATTTTCTACTCATCCGGACCTCTCGGTAAGATTCAGCTCGTTGCAGGAAAAAGTGGATGCCCACTTACCTTTTAACTTTTATATCTCTCCTGTTCAAAAGGTTAGAAAATATCTTAGTTCTTTTCTGAATTGGAAAGTTTCCTTGCCACTGAGTGCAATGTTTGCGGTTTGTATTGGAATAATGGTGGCCCATTATTGGGAGGGCCATAAATATGTTCGTTTGATTCAACAATCTACTGCTGAAGAGATTATTGAAAATAAAGAACTCCCAAACAAAATTAATTCACGACCAAGTTTATTAGGCAGAACGCTCATGTTTAACATCGTTCAGAAAAGAGATGCTCATCTGATCGATCATTTTTTAGTTCACGGAGCTGATAAAGGGAAAACACTCGTTTATATTTCACAACTCAAAGACTTCAGACTTTTTCGCAAATATTATTCTCTTTATGAGGGATCTCTTTCTGAGGATGAGTATTTTTTAGTCTTAAGAAAGACAGCAGAGGTAAATTTTACGGAGGGGTATCGATATTTAGTGAATGCAGAAAGATTTGAGGAGTTAAATCCTGAATATAAACAGGACATATCTCGGCTACATAAGCTCACCGAGGGCGATCGTTTACCGGCTTCAGTTAAACCGGTTACAAAATAAAAAAGATTATTTAAAAAATTATTTCCATTCGACTTCGTACCAGGCGTGGATCTCAAGATCTGATCCGTTTGGATTAAGAAGATTCATTTCAACTTGTTTGCCTTGATCTAAAGTGAAAACTTCATCTGAAACATCACCATAGTCCCTACCTAAAGAATCAGTGCAGTTTTGAAGGGGTAGATTATCTACTTCAGTTCTTGAGCGATAAGTGCACTTAAATTCATAAATGTTATCTGGACCAGCTTCTTTATTATAGGTAATACTTACTCGTCGCCCCGGGCCTCTTCCACTTTGTATAAAAAGTTTCGCAGGCAACTTAAAAATCCCATCCCTTGGAATAGTGAATGATTTTTTTACGCCTTGTTTTTCAATGAGTTCTAAAATAAGGAGAGGGTCAAGTTCTTGGGCCTGATTAATGCTGGTGGGGACTGGCCCTGCTTCCACTTCGCTAATTTTTTTCCCACACCCAAAGGCCAAGGCCAATGAGAACAGGGGACATAGCTTTTGTTTTAACATTTTGGTGAGCATTGACCATCCTTAGGAATGCCTCTCTAACAATTGTAGCGTGAAAACTAGTCGGTTTTAAAATTTGTATCTTAAATCTTTGTAAGATCCTGTTTTGATTAATGATTGTGCGGCAAAATATGCTAGGCAAAAGTAAACTGATCAGGAATTTTTTGCATTTTTTTGCTAAGCACAGAGTTTGGGATCTATTGATTAACGAGCTTAGACGCTAATAGTCGCCTCTCAAGGGTTATCCAGTACTTCCAGATACTGAATTTTTTTTTACTTAACTAGCCTTGACACTCATGGGTTCGACATTACATTGTGGTGGCACATTGTTTTATCAATAAGGCGTAATGCTAGGCGTGATTATTAAATTTATTTGGAGGATCTATGACAGTTAAACCACTTCAAGACCGTGTTCTTATCAAAAGAGTTGAGGAAGAAACTAAAACCGCTGGCGGAATTATCATTCCCGACAACCATAAAGAAAAACCTGCTCAAGGTGAGGTTGTTGCAGTTGGAACTGGTTACCGTCTACAAGATGGTTCAGTAAAAGCTCTTGATGTTAAGAAGGGTGACAAAGTTCTTTTCGGAAAATATTCCGGAACAGAAGTTAAGGTAGAAGGTGTCAACTATATCATCATGAAAGAAGACGAAATCCTTGGTGTTTTTCAAAACTAAAAATTTTTTCCTAAAGGGAGATATATATGTCAGCTAAAGAATTAAAGTATTCAGAGTCAGCAAGAAATTCAATCCTTGCCGGAGTAAACGCTCTTGCAAACGCAGTAAAAGTTACTCTAGGTCCTAAAGGTCGTAACGTTGTTATTCAAAAGTCTTTCGGAGCTCCATCTATTACTAAAGATGGTGTTTCTGTTGCGAAAGAAATCGAACTTGAAAATGCTTTTGAAAATATGGGAGCTCAACTTGTAAAAGAAGTTGCTCAAAAAACGAACGAAGATGCTGGTGATGGTACAACAACAGCAACTGTTCTTGCACAGGCCGTATACCGTGAAGGTGTTAAGCTTGTAGCTGCCGGACACAACCCAATGGATCTTAAACGTGGTGTTGATCTTGCTACAGCTAAAATTGTTGAAAAACTTAAGTCTATGTCTAAAAAAATTGATACAGCTGAAGAAATTGCTTCTGTTGGATCAATTTCTGCAAACAATGATCCAGAGATCGGAAAACTAATCTCTGAAGCAATGTCGAAAGTAGGAAAAGAAGGCGTCATTACAATTGAAGAGTCAAAAACCGCAGAAACATCTCTTGAGGTTGTTGAAGGTATGCAATTTGACCGTGGTTATGTTTCTCCATACTTCGTTACGAATCCTGAAAAAATGGAAGCAGTTTTCGAAAATCCTTATATCCTTATTACAGACAAAAAAATCTCTTCAATGAAAGAACTTCTTCCTACTCTTGAGAAAGTTGTTCAAACAGGTAAACCACTCGTTATCATTGCTGAAGATGTTGAAGGTGAGGCTCTTACAACTTTAGTTGTGAACAAACTTCGTGGAACACTTAACGTGGCAGCTGTTAAAGCTCCTGGTTTTGGTGACAGAAGAAAAGAAATGCTTAAAGATCTTGCGACTCTTACAGGTGGCACAGTGATTTCTGAAGAGCTTGGAATGAGTCTTGATACAACAACTCTTAAAGATCTTGGTACTTGTAAAAAAATTAACATCGATAAAGAAATCACTGTTATCGTTGACGGTGCTGGTAATAAAAAAGATGTTGAAGCACGTGTGGCTGCTATCCGTGGTCAAATTGCTGAAACAACTTCTGATTATGACAAAGAAAAACTTCAAGAACGTTTAGCTAAGCTTGCCGGTGGTGTTGCCGTAATTCGTGTTGGAGCTCCAACTGAATCTGAAATGAAAGAGAAAAAAGACCGTGTTGAAGATGCTTTAAATGCAACTCGTGCTGCTGTAGAAGAAGGAATTATCGTTGGCGGTGGTGCTGCTCTTCTTCATGCTGTGACTGCTCTTGATGGTCTTAAAGGTGCAAACGAAGAACAAACTGCAGGTATCAAAATCATCCGTCGTGCAATTGAAGAGCCTATCCGTCAAATTGCTTTCAACGCAGGTGTTGATGGAGCTGTGGTTGTGAACAAAATTCTCGAAAGCAAAAACCCTGCTTACGGTTATAATGCTCGTGATGATAAATTCGAAGATCTGGTGAAAGCTGGAATCATTGATCCAACTAAAGTAACTCGTTCTGCTCTACAGAATGCAGCTTCTGTAGCTGGACTCATGCTTACAACAGAAACGATGATCGCTGATCTTCCTAAAAAAGATGATCAGGGACATGGCGCTCCAGGAATGGGCGGTATGGGTGGAATGGGTGGAATGGGCGGCATGATGTAATTTGTCCCTTACCAAATTGAACTAACGACAAAGGGCATCCAAAGTGGTGCCCTTTGTTTTTTTAAATGTCCTTTTTGTCCCCGACCATCCCTGTCTTCCTCGTAAAAAAGCATATTTGGCCCATCCCATATTTTGGCATCCGTCGTGCAATTACTATTCCTGAAAAGGCGGGTAAGGAAATCCGCTATTTCAGGCCAAGGAGTAAGGCATGTCATTTCTCATTGTTATATTGGCACTGGTCACACAGTTTTCATGGTCAATGGTGACTGTTCAAAATGCTGATTGCCCAATTCAGTTTGAAGGTGAGGTTAAGGAGGTTATTGAACCCTCGGGACCAAGTAGTGTCTTCTCCGCTAATAAAGTGATCTTTAGCATCAGTCAAATGCTTAAAGGTGAAGAACAAAAACAAATAATGGTGGATGTTTTACAGAATGGACCTTTCGAACTTAAACGTGGTGAGGACTACCGTGTTCAACTTCGGAATGGAAAAATTTGTTCTCTAGAAAGTATATAGACACTAAAAAGTTTTTCAGGAAGAAAATCTATGTGGAAATTATTTTTTGTTTTATCGTTTCTATCGACAAGAGCTTGGAGTTTTAATCTTACCAGTGACTTCAAAAATGGATTTTATTGGTCTGAATTTCCTATCTCTATGACAGTAGTGGATGGAGATCCCATCCGAAAAGAAAATCTTGAAGTTATTACAAAAAAGTCCATGAATGAATGGGAATCTGAAACAGGACTTTCCATTTGGAATTTTGTAACATCGGGATCAAGTGCTGCTACCTCCAACATCATTCGATGGTCCACAAATTTTGCTGCCGAAACAGGAATGGACGCGAACTCAGTCTTGGCCGTTGCTATCCGGTACACCAATGGTCCCTACTTCGCTAAAACTGAAATTGTGATTAATGGGGGACATTATCTTAATCGGGATATGGATCATCTTTATACGACCATTACGCACGAACTTGGACACACCATGGGTTTAGACCACTCAAGTGTGAATAAAGCTGTTATGGCCCCCGTACTTCAAAATCCTTATTATGGGCTTGATGAGGATGATACTCAAGGTATGGATCAAGCCTTTAATGAAACTCAAAGTCGGCAAGTGAGTGGATATATTTCTCCATTGGCATTTCAAGAATCAAAATCAACTTCCGCCTCCGGAGTTGGTTGTGGAATGATTCAAGTATCTGGTTCAAATAATATGGTTTCTCTTTCTGTAGGACTCATTTTAGGTTTTTTAAAAAAGATATTCTCTTGGCTTAAATCATTTTTTTAAACACGCATTTTCATAATATTGTATGATCGGTGACTTTCCATTCTTCAGCTGGGTTTTATATTTAGAAAGAGTTGAGCATAGTTTGTCCTGGTTTTGAGTAGAATAATAAAGTTCGCCAAGTGCTGTCAAAGTAGGAAAGTGTGATGGCGATATTTGTAACAACTTATGATAGGTTTCTTCGGCCTTCTTAAACTCATGTTGTCTCATTTCTATTCTGCCCTTTTGAATACAGGCCTTCCAATTTAAAGGATAATACTCGCATGCATTTTTGCTTTCTAGGTAAGATTGGGCGTGAGTTTGATAGTATCCTGAATATATTTTTAAAAAAATGCCACTGCTGAAAAAAAAGATTAAGGCAACAAGAGGTCCAAGTAAGATCTTTTTATTTAGAGGAACGGATGTAAAGGATCGACAAACGACATAGGCCAATACGGCCGTGATGCTAAGAAATGAATAGGAGAGCATGAGAGGAAATTGGAAAAAAGATTCGATACTAAATAAGACGATAAAATAAACAATAAATTTTTTTTCATTTTTTGTGACGATTTTAGAGGTGAAAAATTTTTTAAGTACAGATCCAATAAAAAATAAAATGAATAGGCAGAAGGGAAGTCCGTATTCCACTGCAATCCTTAGAAACTCATTATGCGGAGTATTGAATATCTCATGATCAAATGAATTCCTGTTATAAGACATAAACGAAAATTCAAAACTAGAGGCTCCCCAACCGAGAAATACTTTATCTGCGATCATCTCTAAGGTTGATGACCAAATCTCTATGCGGCCTAAGAGTGTATTTTCCTTGAATGAAAATTTCTTATAGCTGAAATAGGCCATCATCACAAAGGGGATGGGAACGAGAAATAAAAAACAAAAAATCTTATTTCGACTGGCCTTGGAATTTATCACAAAATGCAAGAAGCTTATTAATATCACGGCCAGAAGTACAGAACGACACTGAAGCATGATTAAATAAATTAGAACTAAGAAAAAATAACTTCTATATAGGAGTTTGTTTTTTTCAGTTGGCTTTATGAGCAAAAGGCAGCAAAAAACCAATGAAAAATATTGGGCGGCCATGTTGGCGTTCCCAAAAAAAGAAAAGATATAGTCTGATCTTTGAAAAAAACGATCACTTGAAAAAATGAATGTGATGAGCGAAAAAACAAGAGCAGGAAAACTAATATAAACAAATAAATGCAATAACCATTTTCCAGAGGAGAGGGGGTCTTTTAAAAAATAATTAAAAAAGAACAAAAACAATACGACAAACGTGATGATGTCTAAGAATGCAGGCAAATAGAAAGGTTGTTTTTGGTTAAAGAAATGAATCAAAGAAAGAGTGGTTAATAGGATAAGCAATGACCCTGAAAAGCGATCGAATCGAGGAAATTTAAGCGACGAAAATAAAAATGAAAAAAGAGTGCATAATGTCAGAGAGTAGAGACCCATCCATTTTGGCACTAGGAAGTTATCGTTTAATGTTACAGAACTTAAAAAAGCAGTGCTGAGTAATAAAAGTAAATGAATGGAGGATAAATATTTAGTCATATTCGATAAATGATAACAGTATTTTTAAAAGCAACATACTTATGGAAACTGACCGTGGTTGTCGGGTTCTAAAGAATGCTCCGCGTTTCCCGATAGGTAAGTATGAGTACAGAAGCTACATCAACCACTTTTTTTTTCTTTTTAACCTTGAGTGAGAAGCTGCCTACGAGCTTTTATGTTTTGGACAGTTACCTTAAAGAGATTGGTTTTATGTTAGTTCCTATTAAAATAGATCAATTACAAAGTCTTGTTGCTGCCTCAGATCAAGAACAAATCACAATCATTACATCAACGATGGATACAAATGAATATAAGCTCTACAATGAGAAGGTGAGAAATATATTAAAATTCATCCTGAAATCACCACGTTTGACTTACATTCATCTTTCAAGTTTTTCCAAGCTTAATGATTCGAAACAATTTTTCAGTTTGAAAAATTATATATTTTTAAAATATCCAATTGATCCCAGTCGATTTGTGCAACGACTTGCTCGACATCACATTACTCAGATGAGTATTGATAAAAGGTGGCCGGGGGGAAAACGTGCTGGAGTGAAAGGGATCTCAATTTGAGTGGGAGTGAGTCTTGAAAAGTAAAAATGATGAGATGACTCAAAGAGTGCTCATGCTACTCAAAGTAGATGCGAATAATGTTTATGACAGGATTAAAACCCGCAAGTCAGAATATTTAGAAATTTTTGCTCTTAGAAGAACTCGTGAGCATTTCCCGTTAATTTTTCATAATCGTTATCAGGCAACGACAATTATGGATCTTTCTCGGTGTAGCACCGACCTTATTACGACGCTGGATCAATTTTATACAACGGTAGAGGAGATGAGTTGGTATTTTTATCACACTGAGGATATGCCAAATACCGTAGAAGATTACATTGATCGAAAAATTGCAAAACTTGGAAAACTTCATGCAACACTAAACCTCTTCTTAGATGCCGAGCTTGGAATAGATGCTGATATGATGATAGAAGAAAAACCATTATTTATTGACCAATCTAACGAGCAAGACTTTTCAGAATCGTTTAAAGATGGTACCCCTCAAGAGACATGAAAATTCTTTATTTTTTAATCTTTATCATGACTTCACCGACGATAACTTGGTCGCGTGATCCTATTTCGGGAAGTCGTTTTCAGCAGCTTACAGGTATTAAGACGCCACAAGATTCCAAAAGCCAATGGGATGAACGTTACAACCGCCCGACATTTATTTATGGTAAGTCTCCAGCGCCATTTTTGGCCGAAAATTACCATTTCATTCCCTTTGAAGGAACTGTACTTGATATGGGAATGGGTGAAGGACGTAACGCCGTATTTCTTGCCCAAAAAGGTTATAAAGTTACTGGAATTGATATCAGTTCAGTTGCAGTGAAAAAAGCCTATCTTTTGGCCCAGGAATTCAATGTCAAAATCAAAGGGGTTGTGGCCTCTTTAAAAGACTATAAGATTCAACCTCAATCCTATGATGCCATTATTTGTTTTTATTATGTGGACCGTTCATTAGTAGAGCGAATGAAGGGTTGGCTAAGGCCAGGTGGTATTATCATTTATGAAGGCCATACTGTTAAAGAAAAGGCCAATCGCAGACGAGATCCTCTCTCAGAGGATAGTTATCTTAGAGAACAAGAACTTCTTAGGCTTTTCCCGAGCATGCGTATCTTAAAATACGAAGAACCTCTTCATGAAAAAGAGTTCCGATCAAGTATTATCCTTAAAAAAGAGTAAACCAAAAAAATCTGGGCCATGGCATAATTAAAATCATGCTTAAACACCTGGGATTTTTATTTTTATTTGCTTTTACCAATATTATGGCACAGCCACTTGTTCCGGTTTCAACTGAAGAGGTGGAAAACTTACGTTTTGGTGGCACGATTTCTCGAATCAATCCTGAGGCCAGACTCATAAGAATTCGTACCGATTTTGCCAATATTAAATTTTTAAACCGTAAGGATAGAGTTGAGTTTTGGAATGAGACCTATCCTGATCAGCGTTGTTTGGCCGTGGTTGAAGGCCGGACAAACGATTACCTTCTGTTCAAAGTTCCGGACTATGACCGTTGTATTTTGCGTCTGCATTATACAACAGGAACGTATATGCATTTTGAAAGTACTGACCTTAAACAGACTATCAAGGTCGCAAAAGAGTTGATCGAAATTTTACTTAAAAAAAGATTGGCCATGACATCAAAAAAACATCGTCACCAGATAGAGCTTGAAGGACATATAGAAAAAGTGGATACAGTTAATAAACGTTATGAAATCCTTAGGCAAAAATTGGAAATTGAATGGCAAAAAGAGTTAGCATCTCTTGAGGAAGATAAGTCGCGATCATTTACTGAGTTTAAAAATTCGGAAGCTCGTCTTAATGAAATTGACAGTAAACTGGAGTCGTATCGAATTGAAGATCACAATCTTAAAATTGATCGGTGGTCACTTGATCCAGCTTTGTATATAAAGAAATAAGAACTTTTAAGGAGATTCCATGTCCTTTGCATACGTAAAGTTATTTTTATTTGTTTCTTTGTTGGCCCTTATGGCCTGTCAGGGTAAAAATAAAAAATCAAACACCACAATTTATCTCAATATTGGAGGTGAGCCTACGACACTCAGTCCATTATCAAGTTCTGATGGTTACACACCACAAGTCCATGCCTATGTCTTTGAAGGTCTCTTAAGTAATGATCCAGATACATTTGCTTGGAAACCTGCGCTTGCTACTGGATGGACAATGTCGAAGGATAAACGTGTTTTTGATTTTAAACTACGCCAAGGAGTGAAGTGGCATGATGGAATTGAATTCACTTCTGAAGATGTGAAGTATTCTTATGATGTGATTTTCACGGACGATTTTAAAGCAGTTCAGTACCGTCCATTTTATGAGTCAATTAAAGAGGTACAGATTCTTGATAAATACACAGTGAGATTTATTGTAAAAGATGATTATTTTCAAAACTTTGATGTGTGCGCAACACTTAAAGTTCTTCCAAAACATTTTTATTCAAAAGTAGAAAACAAAAAAGAGTTTGGTAAAATATTGATAGGGACTGGTCCCTATGTATTCACTAAATATGACAAAGGTCAGAAAATTATCCTGACCAAAAATAAAGACTGGTGGGGTAATGGAGCCGAAACAGAAAAAGATGCTTTCGTAATTCCTAAAGTTGTCCTACGGTTTGCTTCTGAAGAAAATGTTTCTTTAGAGCTTTTGAAAAAAGGCGATATCGATTTTTTATCTTTAAGAGCAGATGGTTTTGTGAAAAAGACTGTTGGAAAGATATGGGATGATAAGATCGTTAAAGTTAAAACAGTAAACAAAACACCGACAGGATATAATTTCATTGCTTGGAATTTTAAACACAAAATCTTAAAAGATCGGAATGTTCGTAAAGCACTAGGCATGCTTTTTAATCGACCACTGATGTTAGATAAGTTTGAGTATAACTTATCTGAAAATGCCACTGGTCCCATTTATATTCAGTCTGATTATGCTTCTCAGTCCGTGCCTGTATTAGGATTCAATCCTCAGGAAGCTCTTAAGCTACTTCATGATTCCGGGTGGAAGGATTCTGATAAAGATGGGATATTAGACAAAAAAATCTCAGGGAAATTAACAAAACTATCTATTACGATTCTTGAGCCTACTCAAGAAAAGATGAAATATCTTACGATCTATAAAGAAGATGCTCGTAAGGTTGGAGTGGAATTTAATATTAAAAATATTGAGTGGAACTCATTTATTAAGCTTCTTGATGAAAAGAATTTTGAAGCTGTCCGATTAGCATGGGGAGGAGGAAGTGTTGATTGGGATCCAAAACAAATTTGGCATACCAGTTCTATACAAGGAGCAGGATCAAACTTCATCAGTTATTCAAATCCTCAGGTTGACCGTTTGATTGATGATTCTCGTAAGATCTATGAAAAAGAAAAACGAATTCCACTTCTTAATAAAGTTCATGAGATCATTTCGGCAGACTATCCATATGTCTTTTGGTTTAACAGCAAGTACTCACTTTATGCTCATAGTAAAAGAGTCAAAAAAGTCAAAGACACCTACGTTTATGATATTGGAACCATGTACTGGAAGTTAGAATAATATGTTGAAGTATTTTTTAAGACGTTTAGCTATCCTTATTCCCACTCTTTTAGGCGTGACGGTAGTTGTTTTTGTCATTATCAATATGGCCCCTGGTGGGCCCATTGAGCAAAGACTTCAACAGATCCGATTTTCCGGAGGAGATGGAGGGGGGGCAAGTACTCAGCGTGGGGGATCCCAAGGGGTTTCAGACGAAGTTATGGAAGCTCTAAAAAAACAATATGGTTTTGATAAACCAATGCATGAGCGCTACATCCTTTGGCTTAAAAATATTGTCACTTTAAACTTTGGTGAGAGTTTTACTTATGAAGAGCCTGTGGTGGATGTGATTGTAAGTAAATTTCCTGTCTCGTTACAGTTTGGTATTATTTCTTTGTTCTTGAGTTATCTCATTTCCATTCCCTTAGGAATAATGAAGGCCATTAAGCATGGTAGTTTTTTTGATATTTCATCAAGTATCATTCTTTTTGTTTTTTATTCTATTCCATCGTTCATGCTTGCAATCCTTCTTATCGTGATGTTGTCAGGTGGAAGTTTTTTAGAGATTTTTCCAGTAGGTGGACTTCAGTCTGAATATTTTGATGATCTCAATGGTTGGGAACAATTTATCGATCGAGTTCATCATTTTACTTTACCTTTAATCTGTTACACGATTGGGTCTTTTACGAGTCTCACTGTTCTTATGAAAAACTCATTGATTGAGGAGATCAAAAAAGATTATATTCGCACTGCACGCGCCAAGGGCCTGGATGAAAAAGTTATTTATATGAAACATGCTTTAAGAAATGCGCTCATTCCAATAGTGACTGGTCTGGGTGGATTTTTAACTGTTTTTTTTGCTGGATCGCTTCTCCTTGAAACAATCTTCCAACTCGATGGAATCGGTCTTTTAAGTTACAAAAGCATCCTTTCTCGAGACTATAATGTGATTATGGGTCTTGTTTTTATTCAAAGTGCTCTCTTTTTAGTGGGCAATATTCTTTCCGATTTTGCTTATGTCCTCGTTGATCCAAGGATTGATTTCACATGATTGAAAAATTAATTCGTAATGATGAGACATTAAAAAAATGGCGTCGTTTTAAGGCCAGACGATTGGCCGTGATTTCATGTTGGCTTGTTGGCATTTCTTGTATTTTCAGTTTTTCTGCTGAATTTTGGGCCAATAGCAAACCTCTTTATTTAAGATACGATAATCATACATATTTTCCTGTCTTGGTAGATTATCATCCGAGCCTTTTCGGCGTTCAAAATGCCATGGTTATGAACTACAGAGAGTTGGAACTAGACGAAGGCGACACTATTATTTGGCCAGTTATTCAATGGGATCCATTTGAATCAAATCATGAAGTAGATGCATATCCTTCTGCGCCAAGTTCTGAGAACTGGATGGGAACTGATGATAGGGGGCGAGACATACTTACTCGTCTTCTTTATGGACTTAGGTACTCCATCACTTTTTCATTTCTTGTTTGGGTTCTGACATTTGTTGTTGGAACCTTGTTAGGTGGAGTCATGGGATATTTTGGAGGCCGAACTGACTTTTGGGGTCAACGAGTCGTTGAGGTACTTTCCACTGTTCCTCAGTTTTTTCTTCTTATTATCATTATTTCTATTTTTAAACCGACCCTTCTTTTATTGGTTCTTCTTTCTAGTCTCTTTGGCTGGATAAGCATCAGTTATTATGTAAGGGGTGAGTATCTTAAAAATAGAAAAAAAGAATTCGTTGAAGCGGCCCGGGCCTTAGGTGCAGGAAATATTCGAATTTTTTTTAAACATCTTTTACCTAATTCTTTGTCTCCCATCATAACTTTTTCACCTTTTGTGATTGCGGGAAACGTGGTCAGTTTGGCCAGCTTAGATTATTTGGGTTTTGGTTTAACTCCCCCAACGCCAAGTTGGGGTGAGCTTCTTAATCAGGCCCAAAAGCATTTTATTGAGGGTTGGTGGTTAGCTGTATACCCTTCATTAGCACTCTTTTTTACCCTTACTATGCTCTCTCTCATAGGAGAGGGTGTCCGGGATGCTATGGATCCTAAGGACTAAGAAATTAAAGTTTTTGGCCGTCCTATCCGACAAGCTGACTAAGGTATGATAAAAAAAATTCTGGTCTTTTTCATAAGCGGACTTATTTCTCTAAGTGTTTTTGGCACTTCGCGGAGCTGCCTGGATGCACTGAAAGTATTATTTGCTACGGATGTAGATAAAAAAGAAGCCGGGGAATTTCTTAAACTTCAATCTGACATCACCCTTCATCGTCTTGCATGGACATATCTTAAGGCCCAAAAAGAAGACCAAGATAATAAAGTTAAGACAATTGAAAAGACCATTCTAGATCTTCTTAATCAGAAATATACCTCAAGTAAACCAGAGTTTATCAAGGCCCGCAAAGCTTTTGAAGCTCAACCACTGTCTCGTTCCACCCTGGCCGAGATTGCTCCATATCTTCAAAATATTCTCATTAAAGAATTTGGAGAAGAATCGAAACCATTCCAGCTGAATGCTTCAGATTTAAAACTTCTGGCCGTAATTGCGAAGAAAGAAAAAGCAACAAAAAAAAATGGCGTGTATGATCACCGCATGTTCACGACCGATGGCCCTCAAGGTGTTATGAACTTTGTAAAGATGATCAATCACGATTATGGAATACCTCACACTAAAAATAAAAGAGAACTTAATATCGATATGAAGCTTAGTGGTCTGGATCAGATAATGAGTGATCTACAAAATAAAATGAATGATTTTTTTGATACGATGAACGTACCACAGGTATGCCAAAATGATGAGATCTGTGATCCGAGTGATATGTCTATGTCAGAGCTATTTATGAAAAATAACGACATTCAGAATGTGCTTTGGGAGAGTATTACAAAAAAACTTCATACAGATGATGAGTTATTTGAAGATCTCTCATATGGGGATTTATGGCTTAAAGTGAAACATACAAAAAAACCAAGAAATAAAACTGGTACTTCTACCAAGGTGAGTGCATCTACAAGTAAAATAATATTTATGGATGCTCAGAAAAATCCAGTTCATATTTCATCTCCATCACGACCAGCAGGACAAAAGCGTGCAGATCTTGAGCAGTCTCATAATATCTATGTTTCTGATGTTGGTCTCATGATTCAAGATCCTCTGAAAATTATTAAACGGGAACAAAAAGCAGGCTTACTCGAAAATATAGAAAAACAAGACTTAGAATTTCAACAAAAGATGGCATCGGCCATAATGAGTGAAGATAAGATTTTTGAAAATAAGGGTAAGCTTTATAAACGAAGTACAGGTGAAGTTATTGTTATTGAAGATGCTTTGAATCTTCTTCCTCCTGCCCGCAGGGCCCTTTACAGATCTTATATAACTTCTGATGATGAAGATTATTTAAATTCTCAAGTAAAGTCCATGCTTAATGGAGACGAGACGTTTGTTCATAAAGGACAATTATATAATTTGCAAGGAATGAATCAAAATCCGGCAACGATCATTGTTATGGAGATGAGAAAAAAAGGCATGGATATTCTGGCCGAGGATTTGAAATCTGAAAACCCTGCGATCCTTCTTGTGAGGGCCAATGCGATTAGAAATAGTTTTCCATATTATACTTTTGAAAATCAAACCTACGATTCAATTACTGGTAAAAATCCATCATCACCATTTAGTCGTCAACCTGCAGCTCAGGACGTGAAGGTAGAAAAAAATCGTCGTAAATCATACCAGTATCTTTCAGATGAAGAAATTATTTTAAATTATCACCGTGACTTTCCAAGCAAGGACTGTGGCCACTATATTGTAGTAAGTAAAAGACTTGCTAGTCTTAAAGTGTATGCATTAAACGGAATACAAGTTTTTGAAACAGAAGTTTTGGTGGGCTCTCGAATTTCGGATCAACGAACAAGATTCACCAAAGCAACAGACTTTGAGAAATTATCTAACAAAACGACAGGCGCTGGTGTTTTTACCGTTGATCAACTCAAAAACAACAATGATTATTATAAAGAGAATTTTAATAATAATCTTTTTTCACTTTCTACCCAGACAAGTAAAGACATTGTTTTTGCTATTCATCAAGTTCCTACCAATCTCCCCGAACGATACAAACGTTTTGGAACCGGAAACCCTGCAGATAGAAGAGTCACTGGAGGATGTGTAAATCTTAAAGAAAAAGATTTTGAAACTATCAAAAAATGGATGGGTCCAGCTTGTAAGGTCTATGTTTTGCCAGAAGAAGAGGGGAATCATTTTGTTTTAAAGAATGGACAGATTAATCTCTTTTCAGAGAATCCTGTGCCAATTAAAGATTTAGGATTGTATAATTTTAATTCAACTAAATCTTCTAGACCGATTCAGATAAAGATTACTAATCCACAGGGAAAAACGAAAGATTCTGAAATCTTTGTAAACACATTAGTATCAGAAAAATCAACTTTAATGAAGGCCTTATCTTTGGATAATGATGATTATAATGACCTCGCGATGATGGCCTACGCTGTTATGGGAAACGAAAGTGACTTTGGTCGAAGCGAAAAATATTTCCTTAAAGAAAATACGCAATGGCTTCTATCGACATATAAAGATATTGCAAATCTTTTTATTGATAAAAAATATGACGAAAAAAACTCACGTGGATTTACGCAGATAAAGTTTTTACCTGCGGGAGAATGGAGAAATAAATATCCCGATGTTAAAGATGATAATTTAGGTGAACCAAAAAATGCAGCGATTGCAACCATGGCCTATTTGGCCGATGCCATGGTTAGGCTGAAAACTATTGCTGAAAAAAATAAGAATGATGCAGATAAAGTGCAGATTACTCGTGAAAACCGTCTGGAATATTTGGCCTACATTTATATGGGGCGCAGTAAATATCTACAATCAAACACAGAACATCCTACCCCTGACGAAAATGTCTATATTCAAAACCTTCGTCGTAATATGTCGTATTTGGAAATCACTCAACAAATTGAATAGTCTTGCTTAAAATGATAGATTTGAAAGAAGAGGTTTTAGCATGAAAGATACAGCTCTCCGTATTGCCGGTTTTAAAGATTCGATTTTTGGTGTGATTTCAAAACTTGCCCGTGAACATAATGCTGTTAACTTGGGACAGGGATTTCCTGATTTTGATGGGCCAGACTGGCTCAAGGACATTGTTTATAAAAAAATGCAGGAGGGCCATAATCAGTATGCACCCTTTCATGGAACGGCGAACCTTCGCCAGGAGATCGCAAATTATTATAAAAGTTTTTATCATTTAAACTATCATCCAGAATCAGAAGTGACAGTAACAGTAGGAGCAACAGAAGCAATTTATCTTGTGATCACGGCCCTCATTAACCCTGGTGATGAAGTTGTTGTACTGGAGCCATTTTATGATTCCTATGTTGCATCAATTAAGATGGCAGGTGGTATACCTATTCCAGTTACGATGCATGCTCCCGATTTTTTAATTGATCAAAAAGAATTAGATGCTGCTATTTCACCTCGAACAAAACTCATCATTCTTAACAATCCCCATAATCCGTCAGGGAAAGTGTGGCTTAAACAAGAAATTGAAATGGTGGCGAAAGCCGCGGAAAAATCTGATGCCTATCTTTTGTCAGATGAGGTGTATGAGTTTTTAGTTTTTGATGGTTGTAAGCATATTCCAACAGCTACTCTTGAAGGTATGAAGGAGCGTACAATTACTATTTCAAGTGCCGGAAAAACTTTTGGTGTGACGGGATGGAAAATTGGTTGGATATGCGCTAACGAAACTGTTTCAAAGGCCTGCCGATTAGTTCATCAATATGTGACTTTTTCTGTCTCAACTCCTATGCAAGAGGGTGTTGCTGAAAGTTTAAAAAAGTTGCCTGAATATTTACCTGGTTTTGTTTCATTATATAAAGAAAAAAGAGATTTCTTCTATAAGGAGATGCGGCAGTTAGGTTTTGATTTCTCAAGCCCTAAAGGCACATATTTTATGATGGTTCCTATTTCAGGAAAAACAAAACTCAATGATGTAGATTATGCTCTAAAACTAATCAAAGAAAATAAAGTAGCTACCGTTCCTCCTTCAGCATTTTATTTGAAATCAACTGAAGGAGAGAGGTATTTAAGGTTTTGTTTTGCTAAAAAAGAAGAAACTTTAAAAAATGCAGTTAAAAACTTACAGGGCCTGTAGTGTCACTTTAACTGATTTTGCTTTTCCCTCTCGACGTAGAGTAACATTCACAGTGTCGCCAATTTTCTTTTTCTCAAGGACTTGATAAATATCATCAAGTCCGTTCACTTCTTGGCCATCTACACTTAAGATCACGTCTCCTAAGTACATTCTTCCAAATCGATCTTGGGTCATGCCTTGAATACCTGCTTTACCTGCAGATCCTTTAACATCTACGTAAGAAACGATGATGCCTTTATTGCCTTGTATAAGACGCTCTTTCATACTGTCTGGAACAATTCCAATTCCCAACCCTGGACGTATTAGTTTCCCGTGTTGGATGAGTTGAGGCGCAATCATTCTTATGGTGTCTGCCGGTACAGCAAACCCAAGTCCCGCACTTGATCCACTGGTCGAAAAAATAACGGTATTCATTCCAATAAGTTTTGCAGATGAGTCTAAGAGAGGACCCCCAGAGTTACCCATGTTGATAGCAGCATCAGTTTGAATCATGTCGTTGATCTTTACACCGCCAATACCATCAATTTTTCTTCCAAGCGCTGAAATCACACCAGAAGTAAGTGTATAATCAAGACCAAAAGGTGATCCAATAGCAAATGAGTATTGACCTACAAGAAGATCTTTAGATGAACCGAATTCAATGGGAGAAAGTTTCGTTGGTTTCTCTAGTAATTTAAGGACTGCAATGTCTTTTTCTGGAGCAGTACCAACGAGTTTGGCCTTATACTGTTTAGGATCATTATAAAAAGTGATAACAAAACTATTGCCACCTTGAACAACGTGGAAGTTAGTGATGATGTGACCTTCCTGGTCCCAAACAAATCCAGAACCGGCCCCTTGTGGAACTTCAATTTCACCATAAAAGGAATTCCGGGCCAGTTTTATATTTGAAACGTTTACAGTGGAGGGTACAGCTTTCCGGTAAATTTCGATAGTTTTGGTTTCAACCGAAAGAAGATCTCCACCGAATGCAGTCAAATAAGATAAACTAAGGTACATGAATAGAATCAGTTTCATTTGTATTCCTCACTTTGACATGAACTTAGATGCCCCAGTATAATATGTTTCTATAAAACTCCCAAGAGGAAATCTTATGTCAATCCTACATACTGCACCAGAAATTAGGTACTTTAACCGCGTGAGCGGCAATACCGAAATAGAAAAAGTTTATGGGGATTGGTTTATAAAATTTCTTTATTGTTCTTTTGCTGGGCAAAAACTGGGCGGAGCATTTACGAATAAGTTTTTTAGTCAGGCCTATGGGGCGTTTCAAGATATGCCTATGAGTCATTCAAAAGTTAGACCGTTCATTGAAAAGTTTAATATTCCAATTGATGATTATGAAGCAGGAAGTCGTCCCGCTCAAGATATCAGAGATTCATATAAAAGTTTTAATGAATTTTTTATCCGTAAATTTAAAATGGGTAAAAGAAATTTTATTTCGGATAATACTAAGATGGCAGCATTTGCTGAGGCCCGTTATGTTGGATTTGATGCTATTGATGATAAAAAGCTTTATCCAGTTAAGGGCCAATACCTTAAAGCTAAGGATTTAGTTGGAAATGAACAAGTGGCCAAAATATTTGAAGGTGGGCCTTTGATGATTGCTCGCCTTTGTCCTGTTGACTATCATCGCTATCATTATCCTGATAATGGTAATGTGTTGGATAATTTTAGAGTGCCTGGTGCTTATGATTCTGTGAATCCATTAGCAATCAAATATAAAAATCAAATTTTTATTAAAAATGAACGTCATGTTTCAATTCTTCAAACTGAAAATTTTGGTAAGTTGGCCTACATCGAAGTGGGGGCCATCTGTGTTGGTAAGATTGTACAATCTCATCGATGGAACAAGCCTTTTGTTAGAGGCGAGGAGAAGGGATATTTCCTTTTTGGAGGATCCACAGTGATTCTTTTAGGTGAAAAAGGTGCTTGGAAACCTTCTGAAGATATCATGGCCAATACTTCTAAGGGTATTGAGACTTATCTTCACTTAGGACAAGAGGTCGCCACTAAAACTTAATCTTACTTATAATAGGGTAGTGATCCGTTGGATAAAGCCCCTCTTTATTTGTCTTATCCATAATGCAGCTTTGAATCTTGGCATTTTTATCGACTAGAATCCAATCGATACGGGTTCCATTGTCCATCTTTCCCTTAAAAGCATGATGAGATGTCTCTTCGATATTATTAAAAGACTTCCAGGCATCTTGCAGGTCAGGAAATTCTTTATTAATAATCTGTCTGACTTGTCCTATGGGACTCTCGTTAAAATCTCCCATGAGTACTAACGGACATTCTGATTGCCAGATCTTATTTATCTCCTGAATTAATACGTTTATTTGTCCGATACGTGTCTCTTCTTTGAGATGATCAAGATGAGTATTAACAATAAGAATATTTTTATCTGAGTTTTTAGGCCGAATCTTTAGCCAAGTCATGAGTCGGGGAAAAGCGCTTCCAAATGATCTGCTTGCTGCAATATTTGGAGTTTCCGATAACCATATGTCTTCACTTTTTAAAATTTCAAATCGATCCTTACGTATAAAAAAAGATGGATACATTCGTTCACTAATCCAAGATCGATGTTCATCTATCAACTCATAATTTTTAAGATTGCTCCCAAAGTCCTTCAATTGTTGGTATCTGCCTTCTTGAGTCGCAATGATGTCAGGATTATGTTTAAGAAGGGTTTGCGCTAAAAAATCCCGTCGATGGGGCCATGCATGGTGACCATCGGCAGGATTATCAAAACGAATGTTACAAGTAATTAAACAAAGGGCCATTGGATTATTGTAGAGACTTTATTCCATCTTCTCAACATAGGCTTCAATTTCAAGAAGAAATCTACCTTCATCGCTTACTGGAACCGTTATAACGGTTGCATATTGTGGACATGTAGTGTTGTAGAGACCGATATAATGTCCTGGAGGAAAAGTTTTATTGGGTAAACTCATTATAAACATCGGTGGTAAGGAATTAAAACCGACTTCCCAATACAGGCCATTTTTGTCAGAACCTTCATAAAGCTTCCAATCGTTTGGAATAACTACTCCGAGTGAAGAAAAATGAACTTCCTGAGTAAAAAGATCTATAGTGATAGGTACGCTAACTTCTTCTGCTGGAGCTCGATAATAATTGATACATGTTATTGATCTCTCTAGGGAATTATTTCTTGTGTATGTTGAACTATAAGCATTAAGACCAACAGAGGTCATGGTAGGGTGAATTTTTAAAAATACTTTTGCTCCTTCAGGATTATTTAAATTGGCATTGGCATAAGTAAAACCCTTGCGTCTATCTACAATAATGTTTGTCAGATTATATCCTTGGAGAAAAACGTTTTTTAAGGTACTGATTGGGGCCTTCGCAATAACTTTATCATTTCCCAAGTCTCTAACCCACCATTCCTCAACTTGATCGCTTCGTTTATCAAAAAAGAAATGAACATCATCACTGAGTATATAACTATCAACTTTCATCAACTTTAAGAAATTAGAAAAACCGAAATCTCTGGAAACATAATAGATTGTGCTTGTAACACCATCACTATAAAAGACCCTAAAAGTCTTCTCTTGAATACGTTGGGTCGAGTTATTTGTAAGAATAATATGTGATTTATTTGAAAGAAGATTTTGTAAATCGGTCTTGGATAATGTGATATCGACTTTTAAGCTCCAAGGAGCAAGTATTCTTTTTTTATCCTTATGAACATACACGAGGTGATAGTCTTTTTTAACAGGAGCTTTAAAATTCAATTTAATGTTATAAGAGTCTAAGTTAATGTCAAAATTTTGTTTAGAATTATATAATCTTAGTTTTGCGAATTCCGAAAAGTATTCATCCTGAGTGATAAAACGAGCATTTTTTGTTAAAAGAACATAGGCCCTGTTTGTAAAATTAATCTGATTATCAAATAGAAGTTCTATTCTTTCATGTGAGTTCTTTTTATGGCCAAAACTTAATACTCCTTGGATTTCATTAAGTGCCTGCACTTGAGCGATGTGTTGATTGTCGCCGATCTCTTCATAATTAAGGATTTGGTCACCATCATCATCAAACAAGTCTTTTGATGTAGGAATTGTGTGTTTGCCGCAGGAAAATAAAATGATGAGCATGAGAAATCTCATATTATCTTCCAGTAACTATTTTGTGCATTAAATTTTGAACTTCTCCCATTCCCCAGAAAATAATCTTTCTTTCTTTAAGTGGAACTGATGCCTGAGATTTTTTATGAGCGTCGGATAAAAACGATTCGAAGTTTGATAACATTGCGAGGAATATTTTTTCATCTTTTGGGTCTAGTGCTATTTTCTGAAAACGAAAAACTCGGCAGGAGGTCTGTTCAATAACAGCTTTAATCATTTCAAGGGATTCAGCGATTTTTGCTTCATGACCATTTATTTCTTCAAGCACGAGTGGAGATAATGAGCTTGAAATTTTATATTTAACACCTTCATTCTTTAAGAGACCCCTAATGATGAGAGCTTGGATAAGATTAAAACAAATATTTTCATAGATTCCAGTTTGAGTCTGAATTTCTTGAAAACTTAGACTGCCTTTTCCGACACATTCTAAAATAATTCTTTCGAGTGATGATAATCCTTTCATAATAACTCCTAAGCGATGATTGCATCTTTAAATGAATTAAGGTGATAACGACTGTAACTACGTGCAACTACTTTTCTCTCAATATAATTTGCAATTTTGTATAACTCTTCATTTGTGAGAATCGAATAAGCTTCATCTAAAGCATTTTCGACTCTTTTAAGATTTTTATTTTCTGATAACTTCAGATCAATAATGTTTTGAAAGGCTTCAAGTTCAGCGACTTTCATGTTTTTTCCGTTAAAGAGTCTGAAAATTCGAGTGATTTGAATTCCTGTGCGAGCAGAAACTTCACGAAGTGTATCTTCAGGAAAAAAATGTCGATATCGATTAATAGTTTTTTTTTGTAAACTCATGGCCAACTTCCTTTTTTAAAGTTGCTGACCTTTAAGCAAGGTTGGTGCCAACTACAAAATAAGTTGGTTTTCTTGAAGGATGCGATAAAAAGCGGAACTTGAAATTTTAAGTTCCTTGATACAAGTCGTGATTTTACCTTTATTTCTTTTAAGAGATTCTTCTACGGATTTTCTTTCTATGTGATTGATATATGAGCGTAGACCATGTTCAAAGACATGTGACTCCCAGTCATGTGTGTGGTTTAATAAAACTTTTTTAGTTGGAAGCATTTTTTTAATGAATCCAGAGTCGATGATTCCCGTTTGATTTTGTGAAAATTGTTCACAAAACTTTAAAAGTTCCCGTACGTTACCAGGCCAAGTATGATCTTTCAGTTGGTTAAGAGCATCGGACTTTATCATAAAACGGCGATGAGATTTTTTCTGAAAATTTTTAATAAGAAGTTCTATGTCTAATGGTCTTTGATTTAAGGCCTTAAGATGGAATTGAAAACCACAGATGCGGTAATAAAAATCCTCGCGGAACTCTTTTTTCTTCATTTTTTCTGTAAGATCCTCACAAGTTGCAGTAATAAGAGTGAAATGAGATGTAACAGGGGTTCTTGAACCTACAGGATAAAAAGTTTTTTCGTCCAAAGCTTTTAAAAGTTTCTGTTGCATAGAAATAGTCATCGTTGCAACTTCATCTAAAAAAAGTGTACCTCCATTGGCCAACTTTAGTTTTCCGTCTTTTTTCTGATCTGCTCCTGTAAACGCACCTTTCTCATGTCCAAAAAGTTCAGACTCAAGCAAGCTTTCAGATACTTCCGAACAGTTAATATGGACCAGGTTTCCTTCCGGATGAGTCATCTCATGAATGAGTTTTCCCAATAAACTTTTACCAGTTCCTGTGGGACCTGAAATAAACAGAGTTTGATTTTTTAAGTTCGCTTCACAAAGTTTTTTAAGATCCTGAATTGTTTCTTGGTCTTGAGTAATGAAGTCCTCATTTATAAATCGTTCAAATTGAGAACTCTTACTTTGTAAATACTTATTGATATAAATAGGGAGCTGTTCTTTTAACCTAAACTTCGACAGATAATGTTTAGCACCTAACGTATAAACAACCTCGATGATGTCATCATTTTCGTATGAGCTCACAATGATACAATAAGAACCTTTTTTCACAATCTGAGGGATTAATTCCACTCCTGAGCCATTACCTAATTCAATGTCAGTAATAACAATGTCAAAAAAGCGTTCACTTAGCTTTAAACGGGCCATTTCAATATCATGGGCCTCTTCTACAATACCAAATGGTTTAAGAATATCTCTCAAATTGAGGCGTGTGTACTTGTCGTCTTCAATGATGAGAATAGATAAATTGGCGTTCATAGTAGGGTTTTAATACAAAATATTCCGATTTCAAAATGTTGAATTCGGAATCCGAATATTTTACAGAGTATTATGTTGATTGGCCTATAGAATGGAGGTTAAGATTTCAGTATGAGAATTATCCTTGCCCAAAGTACAGCTGAGGCCAATGAGGCAGTGGCCTCAATCGTTTATGACAAGCTTCAGGGGCTTCTAAACCCCGTTATCGGACTTGCCACGGGACGAACCATGGAACCTGTTTATAAGATTCTGGTACAAAAAGTTCGAGCACGGCCACTTAATTTGAAGCAATCCTTTTTTTTTATGCTGGATGAATACGTAGGATTGCCTAAAAACCATGTTTCCAGTTTTAAATCCTACATTGATCAACATGTACGTTTACCTTTGGGGCTTTCGGAGGATCATTTTGCTTTTCCATCTGTCCATGTGAAAGATTTTGATGAATCGGCACAGAATTATGAAAGGGTCATACGTGAAAGTTCTGGGATTGACCTTCAGCTTTTGGGAGTGGGTCAAAATGGTCATGTGGGTTTTAATGAACCAGGATCAAGCAAAAATTCAAGAACCAGATTGGTTAAACTTTCTCCCAGTACCCTTGTTGCAAATAGGCCAAGTTTTCAGATCACTGAAAACCTTCCGGCCGAGGCAATATCGATGGGCATAGGAACAATCATGGAAGCAAAAGAGCTTGTAATGCTTGCTACAGGAAAAAATAAGGCTGATGTGATTAAGTATCTTGTGAACCACCATAACGATGACAAATGCCCAGTAACGTATTTAAAGTCACATGCTCATTTTGTTTTAGTCTTGGATCCTGAAGCTGCAAGTAAAATCAACTTAAACATCTGACCGATATCATCTTCAGAAGTCAGCACTGATTTTTTTAATTTTAAAGAAGTGATTTTTTTATTTTTTAAAAGTTGGAGTTGGTGAAGAACACCATAGGCCATATTAGGAGCTTCACTGCCTTTACCTGAAACAAGTTCTGATCCTCGGCGTACATTATCCATCATCCATGCCGGTAATCTTAAATGATATGGATTACGTTTAATCTCACCAACATGTTTTTGAAGAGCTTTAATTTGAAGTTCTAAAACTTCTTGAGGTACTTCAAGGAGAAGATTTATTTTTTTTTGAGGGCCCCAGAATTCACTCCAGGCGATGATTGTTGCAGGCAATTTACTTTTTTTAACTGTTTTGAGTAAAAGTTCGCCGGTTTTAACATGTGCAGGATGATGATCCTTAACATGAGGGGCAATAACTATTTGCGGCCGATACTTTTCTAATAGGATTTTGAGTTCTTTTTCTTTCGTTTTCCAGTCTTCGCCTAAAACTTCCATTTTCATATTTAGGACTTTGTTTGCATCGCGGAGTTCTTTCAAACGTTCTTTTTGCCTCTCCTTATTTGAGCCAAGAGTTACAGCTATGTTGATGAGCTTCATTTGATTTTCGAGCCCAAGTCTTAAGGCAAGTGAGCCTGAAATACACTCATCATCGGGATGAGGTGAAAGAATAAAAACTGTGAATGGGATTGATTTTTTTTTAGTAAGTACCGAGGTTTTAAAAAAAGAACTTAATACTGAGAGGATTGAGGTGAATTCCATTTCACCGTTCCTGAGTTAGAATTTTGTTAGCGTCGTTAAGACGTAACAAAAAGCGATTAGGATCAAAACTGATCGAAACATATAGGTCCTCGGAGAGAGTGTGTATTTTTTTTACTCTACCAATTCTTATTGAACAAAGTCTAGTGGGTGTAAGTGCTAAAAGTATCAATCAGTTACGCTTGTAATCGTCTTGAAGACGCACAATATCATCTTCGCCAAGATAACTTCCAACCTGGGCTTCAATGAGTACAAGATCTTTTTTTTGATTATTGGCCAAACGATGTTTTGCCTCACGAGGGATGAAGGTCGACTCGTTTTGTTTAAGATCAAAGGTTTTATCATCAATAGTAATTGTGGCCGTACCACTTACAACAATCCAGTGCTCAGAGCGATGATGATGGTACTGATACGAAAGTTTTGCCCCAGGACGAACTACAATTTGTTTTACTTTGTACTCAGCGTGCTCATCTAGAATTGTATATGTTCCCCAAGGTCTATGGGCCGTCGTGTGAACATTGGTCATTTCAGTAGAATGTTTTTTTACCTCAGCTAAAAGCTCTTTCACTTTTTGAGTGGAACCTTTTTTAGCAATCAAAAGTGCATCCATAGTATCGACAATCATTAAGTCATCTACGTCGATTGTTGAAATGAGACGTTTATGACTGATAACGAGGTTGTTTTTTGATCCAGAATGAATAACATTTTGGGCAATAGTGTTTCCTGATTCATCTTTTGGAAGTGCTTCGTAAAGGGAATCAAAAGAGCCAAGATCACTCCAGCCGATATCTGCAGGAATGACTTTAACGTGTTGAGATTTCTCCATGACTGCATAGTCGATGCTCTCGGAACGAATGGCCTTCATATCCTCGGCATTTAAGCGTATAGCAGGATCAGCTTTACTGTTGTTAAATGTTTTTTTACTTTGCTCGTAAATATCTGGGGCATGTTTTTTAAGTTCGTTTAAAAAAGTATTGGCCTTAAAACAGAACATACCACTGTTCCAAAAATAATTTCCGGCCTCAAGGTATTTTTTAGCAAGTTCAAGATTAGGTTTTTCTTTAAAAGCTTTTACATCATAACCCGCTGCCTCGATGTAACCATAACCAATTTCTGGATAGCCAGGTTTAATTCCAAAGGTAACGAGGTTTCCATCATTGGCAAGTTTGATGGCTTCTTTGATCGATTTTTCATAGTCATCCGTTTTTTCAATGAGATGATCTGAAGGCACGATAAGAAGAATTTCTTCTGGTTCACTTGCAAAAGCTGCCATGGCAATTGCTGGAGCTGTATTTCTGCCAATTGGCTCTAAAATGAATTTACGTTTATTAGGTATTTTAAGTTCTTCTAATTGATCAAGTCCCATAAAATATTGTTCTTGATTGATAACGATGGTGAAGGAGTCAGCTTGATTAATATTTCTTCTTAACGTTTTTTGAAAAAGGGATTCATTTCCAAATAAACGAACAAATTGTTTTGGATATAATGACCGCGAAATAGGCCATAAACGAGTACCAGAGCCACCACACAAAATGACAACTTGCATATTAAAACTCCTTCAAGGGAATTTAATCTTAGCTCTGAGAAATGGGTTAGGAAACACCTAAGGTTAATGTTGCAACGGTAAAATAGATAAGTAGACCTGTAATATCCACAATTGTGGTTATGGCCGGACTTGCGACTACGGCCGGATCACCACCCAAGCGTCTTACAATAAGTGGAAGGCTGGCCCCAATGATGGCGGAAGTTATAACCTGGATAGCAATGGCGATAGAAATGATAATACCGATGTAGCTCATGCTGAAATTTGTGGGAAGCAGAGCATGAAATGAAAGAAATGCGATTTTAAGATATGTGAGAGCGGCGACACAAACTGAAAGCATAAAAGAAATACGGCATTCTTTTAGAACAATTTTAAGCCAATCTTTATCAGTAACTTCACCAAGAGATAGAGCTCGAATAACAACGGTTGCAGCTTGAGAACCTGTATTACCTCCAGTTGCTGCCATCATAGGCATGTACATAGCAAGAATAATAAATTGTTCAAGTAGACCTTGATACTCATTGATGATCATTCCCGATAGAATTCCGATAGCTGCTAGAGACACGAGCCAGATGGCTCGCTTTTTAAAATGGTGAAAAGAAGAAGTGGCAAGATACTCTTCGTCGTTTTCTGAGGGCATGATCCCCATGAGTCTTTCTAAATCTTCCGTTTCTTCTTTACGGATAATATCAATGGCCTCTTGATGCGAAACAATCCCAACGAGCTGGTTAAGGGAGTTAAGTACAGGAATGGCAACAAGATCATAACGTTCAATTTTTTGAGCGACCGATTCTCTATCTTCGTTAACTTCTGAGGAGATGAAAAACTCGTTGAGAAAATCAGTTACCTTGGTTTGGGGCTCATTCATCACAAGATCTTTGAGTGTGACGATACCTTTCATGACCATGGAATTATCAACGACGTAAATATAATAAATCATTTCTTTTGAAGGAGCATCTTTACGAATTTTATTCAAAGCTTCAGATGAAGTCATGTCAGCGAAGATGGTGGCAAAATCCGTGTTCATAATTCCACCGGCCGTTTCCGGTGGATAAGCTGATAGAATAATAACGTCTTCTCGAACCTTTTTATCTAAATAGGGGAGAAGTTCAATTTGTTCTTCTTTAGAAAGCTCTTGATAGAGATCGGCCCGAATATCTGAGAACATTTGTCCGAAAATACGGGCAAAAGTTCTGCGGTCAACGAGGTTAAATATTTTTAATTGAAGGTCATGAGATAGGTCAGAAAAAATCCTTCCCTGATCTTCCAGGTCAAGTTCAAGAAGATAATTGACAACATCTTGAACTGGCTTTTCCTCTAAAAAATCGGCAACATCCATCGTTGGAAGTTCTTCAAACATTTCAACAAGCTCTTCAGTTCTCCCGTTTTCCGAGAGATCCTGTAAGAGGTCTTGATTTTCTGGATCCTGATTGTCTTCGTTTTCTTGCATATAAGCTCGCAACGCCCTGTTCTTCCACTATTGTAGTCAAAAGCTATTCTTTTAATAGGTTAAAGAATTTACCACTTAAGAATAATTTCAAAAAGTCGATAAGGGGAAGAGTAGTTTTCTTACTTAAAAGGTCCTCATGAGCGGTAATATTCCTGTTTCCAGATTTCTATTTAAGCAAGACTGGAAAGTTTTATCGGAAGTCATGCGCGTAACCCCGTTCGCAGGCGAAGACTTTTCTACTTCAAATGAGTTAGTTACTTATCTCGGAACAGAACCTGTTTGTCTTGTTATTTCTTCCTTGAAAGATAAAAGTGACTTGGTGCAAATCGCGACGTTTATGAAACAACAAAAGAGTCTCCCAAAGGAGAACATTGTTAAAATCGTCGTGATTAACTTCAGTGGTCTTAAACAATTTGAAAAAGCTATTCAGAAATTAGGTATCTTAGATTTGGTTGAGCCTACTATTAATGCTAAGGCACTTAAATTTAAAATCGATTTTTGGATGAAGTCTCTTGTCGCACAATCTAAGAAGAATACGAGTGCAGAACTAACAGCAAAATCTCTAAAATCAGAAAAAGAAGAAGAGAAAAAAGCCTTAGACCAGACCCCTCAGTGGCAAGCGGCAATTGATTGTGAAGATGATATTTGGTTAATTAAAAATGAAGCCGCTGATTGTAAAAAAGTTCTCGGCAAATGGCTTGTGAGATTTACTGGTCCAGGACCTTACGTTGGCCAATGGATGGAAGTAGAAGGTAAAAAGAATATTTGGCGTTTTGAAATGAAGCCTGAAAACAGAGAATCTTTTTTTCCTGAAAAAGGGAACTGGTATTATAACGGTGATCAAAAACCAGAGTATGTTTGGAAAGAAAACCAGTGGTTAATGACAGGAACTTCATTTGAGCTTTTTCATAGAACGGAAAAGAATGAGCATAAGACTAGGGCCAAACTTAAAGATAAGGTTTTAACAATTTCGAAGAACTCGGAGTATGCAAAAACTAAAGAAGAGGCCATCCTTGAAAGTTTTGACAAGGAATTAGTTTTTAAAAAAGATAGAGAGGCTGCCGGAGAAAATGATGTTATTGAAAATGATAATAACATCAATACAAATCTTGAAGGAAAAGGTAAGACTGATAATATTGAGCAGGCCGATCTTAGTGGTAAAAATTCCGCTGAGGGTGATCTAGGTGGGAACCTTGAAGGAAAAACTGACGGAGAGGAAAAGCTAAGCACTGATCCTTTAGAAGGTAAGGTTAAAGCAGGCCGAGAATCTGGTCCGCTATCAGGTAGAACTTCTGGTGAAGAGAAGATTGATAAAAATCAAGATGGTCCCGCTTCAGAGCGACACCGCGATGGTGCTCAGTTAGGTTTAGATAATAAAAACCAAGAACATAAAACTCACTATGAAGGTCATAACGAAGCTCAACAATTTGATGCGAATGATAAAAAAAGTAATCAGTACGGAAAAGAGGGACTGAAAGAAAATCCTAACAAAGATCTTCTTGGGCCAGCATCTGAAAAACATCGTGATGGGGCACAGCTAGGTTTAGATAATAAGAATCAAGAACACAAAACTCATTATGAGGGTCATAACGAAGCCGAGAAGTTTGACCCCAATTCCAATAAGAGTAATCAGTATGGTGGAAAAAGTGATTTTCATGAAAAACCACTGGAAGACTTAAAAGGCCCTTCTCCTGAGAAACATCGTGAGGGTGCTCAATTATCCCAAGGAAATAAAGATAATCACCATGAGACTCATTATAAGGGACACAATCCGAATGAAAATTTGGATGCAAAAGAGAAAAAAGAAAAAGAAGAGCAGGAAGGACTAACTCCGAGATCAAAAGATGGTCTTGATGGTAAAAGCAGTACTGATAAGTTGGAATCTCATTATAAGTCTGGTTCTAAGGCCAAGACTAAAGGCGATGCAGATGAGGACCAAGAGTCAGATACTCCATTAAGTGAAAGAAAAAAACGAGAAAAATCAGAACAAGGTGATGACTTAAACGATATGCCCTCGGGCAAAGGTTCAACTGACAAAATTGAGTCTCATTATAAATCCGGTGCTAGAACTGGTAAAAAGAACTTAAACGATGAAGATTCCGATACTAATCCTGAAGACATGGTTGGAAAGAAAAAGCGGCGAACGGATGATGGATCCAGTTCATCGGAAGAAAAAGCTCTTCTTGACGACAGTTCAGACGATGTTTCATCAAATGAAGCTCGGAATTCGTCATCAAAACGTTCCTCTAGGGAGCGTCCAGGAGAAAGTGATCTAGACAGTGCTCCAATTAAACTTAGAAAACGCGAGCAAAACGAAGAATCTGACGATGATGCAGGAGAAGAACTATTAGAGGAACTTAGTAGCAATGGTCACTCAAACGATAAAGACAATCTAAATGAAGTAAAATCTTCTCCGGACAGGAAGGTTGTTTCAATTGCAGAGGCAAGACAAGACAAATTAAGTGTTTCAACACTTAGTCAGAAATTGCCCGATGATATTGCAGCGGCCTGTGCCAATGCAACACTTGAATCAGTAGTGAGTGTTGATGGATTAAGAATTGAATGTGGCCTGCAAGATTTTTTTGATGAGACTTTTATTTTCGAAACAGATAAATCGGGTCTCGTTGCAGGAAGTACTATTAAGCTTGATATGAAGTTTAATTATTTAGACAAAGATACAAAAATATCAATTGAAGGGAAAATTGCCAACGTTGATCGTGAAGCAGATGGTAATGAACAACTGACAATTGAAATCGATAAGAATTCAAAAGCAAAGGTCGAAGAGTTCATGAAAGTCTATGAGTCCCGTCAGAATAACATTAATGTCTTTCTCAAAAATGTGAAAGGCTACTAATGAAAAGATTAAACGGAAACTCTCTACTTATCATTGATGCTGATCAGAATTATTCAGAAAAAGTTTCAACGTATCTCATCTCCTTAGGTGCTCAATGCACTTATGTAACGAGCCAGGCAGAGGCAAAACTCCTTTTTAAAAGCTTCGATTTTGATCTTGTTCTATGCAGCTACTACTTACCCGATGGAATCATCCATCAGTTGGTCGATTGGTGTAAATGCAAACTAGAAACGATGCCCGTTTTTGTGGTGCTGGCCGATATTCAACCAATGGATAAGAGCTTAATGAGTCAATATACAATCTCAGGACATTTTCGTAAGAGAGAGAATCCTGCTGATTTGCTGAATGATCTTGAGAATCTTCTTTTTGACTTTGATAAATTCTATCAAGGTATACGCGAGATGGTTGAGCCTCGTGGTATAAAATTTGAAATGTTAGTGAATAACAAAAATATGGAAATTGAAGGTATTGAAATTTATGAAAAAAGTTTGCTTATTTCGACCCAAGCAGAGTTAGATATAAATAGCCAAGTCATAGTTAGAATCACCGTTTTTGATGGTCCTGTTATGGAGACATTCTTATGTAGTGGATTTATTGGGCAATCGAGTGACGAGGGATTTATTTTTAATGTGTATCCAAATTATTTGGAAGCATGGGCAAGGTTTTTAAGTAAATTAGATAAACGACAATTTAAGATTAATGCTTTTATGAAAAAGGTTTCCGGACTTTAAATGGATAAAAAGCAAGTTTTTAACGATTATATTGCAACTAATGAGATTCTTGTGGTCGACAAGAATTCTAGTTCGCGTAACCGCTTGATGAAAATTATGGTGGACTTGGGTGCCAAGAGACACATGATTCATACCGCGGGACATCTGGAAGAAGCCGTTCAGCTTATTGATACGAAAAAAATTGGAATTGTTCTTTCTGACTATACGATAGGTGGTGGTTCTGGATTTGATTTATTTAAGGCCGTAAGAGAAAAAAATCCGAACAATAAAAAGTTAAGTCTTATACTCGTAACGTCCAACATTTCCCAGTCAGCAGTCGCTAAAGCAGCTGAGGAAGATGTTGATTCATTTATCATCAAGCCATATACGCTTCAAAGTATACAAGAGAATTTAGTTTCTACCATTGCTTCAAAAGTTCAACCTTCAGAATATGTACTTCGAGTTGAGCAAGGTAAAGAGCAGATTAATCTTGGAAATTATTCCGGAGCGATTGAAATACTTAAATCTGCGCAGCCAATGCATCCACGTCCGGCATTGGCCCTTTTTTATATGGGTCAGGCCGAATACTTACAAGAACAAGCTTCTCAGGCACAAGGTTCTTATAATAAAGGTTTAGCTTTTAATAATATCCACTTTAAATGTTTGATTGGTTTATATGAAATTTTTATGCGACAAGAGAAATTTACTGAGGCTTATCAGGTCGTAAAAAAAATTGCTCAGTTTTTTCCTGCCAATCCTGAGCGACTTACTCAGATTGTCAGGCTGGCAGTAAGAACGGAAAACTATGATGATATGCAAATTTATTATGAGGTCTTTACAACTTTAGATGAAAGAACTCCGCTCATGATAAATTATATTGGCTCTGGAATGTATATTGCGGGTAAGCACAATATGTTAAATAGAAAATTTACTGAGGCCAACCGGTTTTTTGAGAATATTGCAGTATCTTGTTCAGAATTTCCAAAATTTACTCGATCGATTATCACGATTTTAGTGGAGTATGATCAGATAGATGAAGCCGAAAAATATATGAAACGTTTCCCTGCAGGCGGGAACCAAGATGTCGATTTTATGGTTAGTGAATATCTCATTTTAGCTAAAAAACTTAAAAACCCGAGTAGTTTAGTTAAGCGCGGATTAGACATTTATAATAAAAATGTGAGAAACCCTGCATTTTTAAAAGCAATGATCGAGGCTATGGTGAAGAGTGGTTATAGCGAAGAAAAGCTTGTCGATTTCCGTAAAGACCTAGCTTCTTAAATCCAATAACTTCTAACTTCTCTCTGGATTGATTTACAGAGTCGAAGGTGTTTGATCTCCTTGTCTATGAATCGACAAAGGAGTGCGATATGTTCAATCCAAAATGGATGATCCTGGCCGCTATATGTTTAAGTGGAAATGTTTTTGCAGAAAGTTCTTATCTCGTGAGATTTGATCTCACCCCATCAATCAAAAACTACTTAAGAACACATGATCTAGATGTGACAGGTATTAACTATAAAGAAAATCACATTGAGGCTTTTCTTACCGAGAGAGAGCTAGCAGAGATACAATCTCAGAAAACAATTATCAGATACACTCTTCCAATAACACTTATTGCGAGTCCCGATGATGAGTATAAAAATCCTGACGAGATAGAAGATTTTGTAAAAGATATTCATGCTCGTCATCCTGACATTACGGAACTTAAAATTATCGGTAAGACCTTAGAAGGCCGTGAGATTTTTGCCATTAAAATTTCAGACAATGCTAAAGTTGACGAACTTGAACCCGCCATTTTAGTCAATGGCATGCACCATGCACGAGAAGTGATGACTCCAGAGATCACAACGGACATGGTTGAATATCTCACCAGTAACTATGGAAGTAATTCCGAAGTTACTCATTGGGTAAACAACACAGAAATTTGGATCATTCCTATGTTTAACCTCGATGGTAATAACAAAATGTGGAATGGGAATTCAATGTGGCGTAAAAATGCCCGTGATGAACATGGTGTTGATTTAAATAGAAACTATCCTCATGGCTGGAACTCTTGTAATGGTTCAAGTTCAATGGAGGGAGCCCAAGATTATCGTGGTGCTTCTGCGGCCTCAGAACCTGAAACTCAGGCCATGATGAGTTTTGTGGCATCTATAAAACCGGTGTTCAATATCTCTTATCATTCATATTCAGAGATTGTTATTTATCCATTTGGATGTCGCCCTCTTAAAACGCCAACAGGCGAAGAAGTTCAGGCCATTGGGGCCGAGATTGGTAAAAAGCTTGATTATAAGCCTGGTACGGCCTGGGAACTTTTATACAATGCTGATGGTGGTGACATCGACTGGATGTATGTTGAACATCAAGTCATTCCCTTTGTGATCGAAGTGAATAGCTCATGGCAGGGATTTCATCCTGGTTTTGCAAAATGGCGCGATAAGACGGTTTTAAGAAATCGTCCAGGATGGCAGTATCTTTTGAGTCGATTAGAAGGAACGAGTGTACAGGGACAAACTTCTTTAAGTGATTATCAGAGGATTGTTATTTTCCGTACGGGAGATACAAAAGCAGTACAAGTTTATAAAATTAATCCAGATGGAAGCTTTTATATCATGCTCAAATCTGGAACTTATGATTTTTCATTCGAAGGCAATAAGACAAAACGATTTAATAGTGTTGTAGTGAATCAGAAAATTAATCTTAGCTTTTAAGTTTTTCAAGGGCCTGAATAAGGCCTTTTTTAATTTTTTCTTCATCGGCCAATTCCACCTCCAATAAAAATTTTTTTTCAGGATAACAAGCGATGGCAATTCCTTCTGAGCATTTTCCGAGACACCCACTTCTAAAGACTTTTATTTCTTTGTTCTGAGTTTCTTTGGCCCACTTCTTGAGATTATCCGTCAGTTCCTTAGCGCCTTTTTTGTAACAATCATCTTCCTTGTCACGTTGATGATTGCAGATATGAGCTTCTACATAGGACTTAATGATTTCTTCTTTCATAGTTTACCTTGCACGATTTTATTAAGAACTGGTCCCGTTATGCTTACAACACAGGATTTGGGAATCTTTCCATCTGGCCAACTGCTGGTTGGATTGTCTTTTGTAAGACTACTTTCTCCAGGATGTTGGACTGAAAGGAAAAGTGTCTTATAGTCGGGCGAAAAACAGGGCCCAGTAAATTCTGCGTCTATGGGAGCGCTAGCTACGCGAATCACTTCACCTGCATGAGATCCACTTCTGATGAAGACATAAAGGCCATTGTTTCCAAAATTTTCATAAGGGGCCTTCCCAATACTTGATGCGGCCATGTCTGTTGTAAACCAAAGATTTCCCTTTGCATCAAAAACCATATTGTCAGGACAAGAAAAAATGGAATTTTCTCCACCCGTAAGAAATGTTTCATAAGAAAATTTAAGAGAGGAAGGGTCATTATCATTTTCCATAATTTTCAGAATGGAGCCGTGATAATCATTTTTATTTTTATTATTAGTGAGGGCCACAAAAACATGTCCGGTCAAAGGATCAAATTCAATGTCCTCAGGCCTAGCAAGCGGTGTTGCTCCGACAAGTTTAGCTGCCTCTCGTGTATATATTTGGATTTCTGTTTGATCTTTAAAATTCTTCTGAAGGATCGTTTGATCTTTTCTGTCTAAAGATATCCATTCCCCTTTTTTAAGATCAGCTACATAAAGTTTACCCATTTCTAAGGAAGATTTTGAATCAGAAATAAATTTATAGAGATGTTCATCGTTTGCATCATCACCAGTATAGGCCACAACCTTACCATCTTTTCCTTTTGTTACGGCCGCACATTCATGAGCACAGCGACCCATGGAGATAAGCTTTTTGGCGTTTCCTGTCAGAGGCTCAACTTCAACAACCCAACCGTAGTGTTCAGGCGGGCGAGGATAAATCATATTCCAGCTCTGTCCACTAGGAGTTTTATTTCCTTTTCTGTCATGATCTCCCCAGACCATATCGTAGTTCTCTTCGCAAGTGAGTATCGTTCCCCAGGGTGTTTTTCCTCCAGCACAATTAGACACAGTTCCTATGCTAACTGTTGATCCGGCAATAGGTGTATGCCATGCAAAAGGAATTTTGGTATTGGCATCGAGGCGTCTGTTATATTGCGAATCCTTAATAAAGACCCATTCATCTTTAATTTTTTTGACCTCAATAAGACTGCCGCCGACTTCTAACATCTCGGCATCAACGTTGGCCTTTGTGCGATCATTGCCATTAATAAAAAGAGGATGAACATATTCGTGGTTAACCCACAAAATTCCCCGATCATTTTGAAGTGGATGAAAAGCGATGAAGTCATTATTAAAACCGAATTTTTGAGTGAGGTTAATTTGATCTCCCCATCGCATTAAGATTTTATACTGGAGGCCATCAACAGTTAGAAGTTTATCTTCCAAGTTGGCTGCTAGATGAGGCAGAGAATTTATCGCTGTTTTAGCAAAGGCCTCAGCTGGTATTTTCGCCAAGACTCCAGAAATACCAAGAAATTGAAGAAATTCACGTCTATTCATCATTTGCTACCTTTAGGATTTTTCTCATTCACATGATATAATAAACAGATATGAAATACCATTTACCCCTTATTTTATATGATCCAGAGTGTCCCATGTGCTTACGATTTAAGCAGGGTCTTGAATACTTGGATAAAAATTTAACCTTTGTTTCGGCCCGGGATGAAGCTGTTTATGAAAAATTTCCTGAGCTTTCAAGACAGGAATGTCTTGAAAAAGTTCATCTGATAACGACAGAGAAAAAAATCATTAGTGGCCCTGAAGTTGTGGATTACCTTCTTCATTCTTTACCAGGCGTATCTAAGCTGGCCTGGTTATTGGATAATGACCAAGGGAAAAAGGTAAAAGATTACTTTTATCAAAAAGTAGAAGAGCTTCGTGAGCTTACGAATAAAAAAGACAACTGTGGTCAGTGTTCTCGGGACGATGGTTCCAAAAAATAACTAATAGAGTGCTGATGCAATCTGTTGAATTGCCGTAGATTTACCCATTGAGTAAAAATGCAAGCATGGAACTTTTTTTGCCATAAGCTCTCTAGCCTGAGAAATTGCCCACTCAACACCAACGTTTTTCACGTCATTGTCATTGCGACAGTTCTCGATGGCGTCGATCAAATCTTCAGGCATATCAATGAAGAAGTTTCGTGGAAGATTACTAATTTGAGAGCGTGAAGTGATTGGTTTTAGGCCAGGAATAATAGGAACATTTATCCCTTCCGCGCGACACTTATCAACAAATTCAAAAAACTTAGAATTATCAAAAAACATCTGGGTGACGATATAGTCGGCTCCATTAGCAATTTTTTGTTTCATGTATTTTAGATCAGTTTTAAGATTAGGCGCTTCAAAATGTTTTTCAGGATAGCCGGCCACACCGATACAGAATTTAGTCGGGGTTGGATTTTGTAATTCATCAGATAAATAAATTCCTTTATTCATGGAATGAATTTGTGAAACAAGTTCATCAGCAAATCGATGACCACCAGGATTTGGTTCAAAACTTTTTTGACCCTTTATGCTATCACCTCTTAAGGCAAGGACATTTTCGATGCCTAAGAAGTTCAGATCGATTAAAGCATACTCAGTTTCTTCTTTAGTGAATCCACCGCATATAATATGCGGAACAGTATCAATATCAAACTTATGCATAAGAGCGGCACAGATAGAAACAGTGCCAGGTCTTTTACGTATAGATTTTTGTTCTAAAAGACCATTCTCCATTTTTTTATAAACGTACTCTTCACGGTGGTAAGTGACGTCAATAAATTTTGGTTTAAACTCCATGAGTGGAGTAAGGTTTTCAAAAAGTTTTTGAATGCTCTCACCCGTACTTGGAGGAAGAATCTCTAAAGAAAAGAGAGTGCTCTTAGCATTTTTAATATGATCAACAATCTTAGCCATAACAAAACCCTTACATTAAATTGGCAGAAAGCCATCTTTCCATTTCATTTAAAGAAATATCTTTTCTCTTAGCATAATCTTCTAATTGGTCTCTGCCAATCTTACCAACGTTAAAATAACGTGATTCAGGATGTGCAAAGTACCACCCACTCACTGATGAAGGTGGGATCATGGCCATAGAATGAGTAAGGCTTACGCCGATATTTTTTTCAATATCAAGAAGGCCGAATAATGTTTTTTTCTCAAGGTGATCAGGACATGCTGCATAACCAGGTGCTGGTCTGATGCCTTGATATTTTTCGCGAGTCAGATCTTCATAACTGAAGTTTTCATCCGAGGAATAACCCCAGTACTCAGTTCTGACCTTCTTATGTAAAAACTCTGCAAAAGCTTCTGCTAAACGATCTGCGAGGGCCTTAACCAAAATAAGGTTATAATCATCTTGGTCTTTTTCATATTTTTTACAAAGCTCATCTAGGCCAATACCGGAAGTGACACAGAAGGCTCCCATGTAATCCATCTTGCCTGTTGTAAGAGGTGCAATAAAATCCGAGAGGCATGAGTTCGGAGAAGTAACATCTTCCATAACTCTTTGAGACCGAAGCATGTGGAGCCTGGCCGCAATTTTAGTTCTGTCTTCTGTATAAACAACTTTCTGGTGTTTTCCATGTTTATCACAGGTCCATTCTTGGGTTTTAGCATCTAAGGCATAGAGGTTGATATCATCTCCTATAGCGTTAGCTGGAAAAATTCCAAAAACGGCTTTGGCCTTTAGGGATTTATTTTTAACAATGTCCTTAAGAAGTTCCTGAGCATCATGAAAAAGTTTACAGGCCTCTTCTCCAACATCTTTATCATCAAAAATTTTTGGATAAGCTCCGCGAAGTCTCCAGGTCATAAAAAATGGAGTCCAGTCAATGTAAGGCAAAAGATCAGCGATAGATTGGTCTTCTATAACCGTTAAGCCCAGTTTAAGTGGCTTTCTTATTTCAGAGGTATTCCAGTTGATTTTAAATTTATTACGTTGAGCTTCTGCGAGAGTTAAGAATTTTTCTTCTTTTTGAGAAGCAGCGTGGGCCACTCTCATGCGCTCATATTCAGCTTTTTGTTCATGATGTACATTAAGCTTCGTTGCCGCATTAAGAAGTTTTTCAACTACTGGTACTGCTCTTGAAGCATCCGCTACATGAACAATAGAGCCGTGGTAATGCGGATCAATTTTAACTGCAGTATGCACTCTTGATGTCGTTGCTCCTCCAATAAGAAGGGGGACTGTAAAATTCAGACGCTGCATTTCTTTTGCTACGTGAACCATTTCATCAAGAGAGGGAGTGATAAGTCCCGAAAGACCAATCATATCAACATTAAGTTTTTTGGCTTCTTCAAGAATTTTTTCACAAGGAACCATAACTCCGATGTCGATCACCTCATAGTTATTACAACCAAGAACCACTCCAACGATGTTTTTTCCTATGTCATGGACATCGCCTTTAACCGTGGCCATGAGAATTCTTCCGGCCTGTTGTCTGACGCCGCCATTTTTTTCAGCTTCAATATATGGTTGAAGGTATGCCACCGCTTTTTTCATCACCCGAGCTGACTTTACAACTTGAGGAAGGAACATTTTTCCTTCGCCAAATAAATCACCTACCACACTCATGCCGGCCATAAGAGGGCCTTCAATAACTTCAAGTGGGCGTTTAACTTTCACTCGAACTTCTTCGGTGTCGTTTTCGATATGATCAACAATTCCCTTTATAAGGGCATACTCGAGACGTTTCTCTGGAGTAAACGAGCGCCACTCATCGTCTTTTTTCGCTTCTTTACCTTGGCCTTTGACTTTACTCGCAAACTCGATCAGACGTTCTGTAGAATCAGCACGACGATTAAAAATGACATCTTCCACATGCTCAAGAAGATCAGCAGGAATATCTGTATAAATTGGCAAGGCACCGGCGTTCACTATTCCCATATCAAGGCCAGTTTTGATGGCATGGTAAAGGAAAGCTGAGTGAATAGCTTCACGAACAGCATTGTTTCCACGGAAAGAAAATGAAAGGTTAGAAACACCGCCACTTACTTTGGCGTAAGGAAGATTTTTTTTAATCCATTTTGTGGCCTCAAGAAAATCCAGTGCATAATTGTTATGTTCTTCCATTCCTGTGGCAACGGTAAGAATGTTTGGATCAAAGATAATATCTTCAGGATTAAATTTAACTGTTTCAGTGAGAATTTTATAAGCTCGGGTACAGATCTCAATTCTTCTTGCAACGTTATCAGCTTGCCCTTTTTCATCAAAGGCCATGACCACAACTGCGGCACCGTATTTTTTTACGAGTTTAGCCTGCTCTATGAATTTAGCTTCGCCTTCTTTGAGAGATACGGAGTTAACAATGGCCTTTCCTTGAATGCGTTTTAATCCGGCTTCAATGACAGACCATTTAGATGAATCTACCATCATTGGAACTTTACAGATATCTGGCTCGGAAGCGATAAGATTAAGAAAATGCACCATCGCTTTTTCAGAATCGATCATGGCCTCATCCATGTTGATATCGATAATCTGAGCGCCGTTTTCAACTTGTTCGCGAGCAACTTTAAGAGCTGCTTCATAGTTTTTTTCAACAATGAGTTTTTTGAACGCAATAGATCCAGTGAGGTTTGTTCTTTCACCAATATTGATGAAGTTGGATCCGGGAAAAATTTTTAGCGGTTCAAGACCGGCCCATTTTGGAATATGTTCAATTTTTGGAAGTGGACGTGGAGCATGTTTTGCAGCTTCTTCGGCAATAGCACGAATGTGATCGTGAGTGGTTCCACAACATCCACCAAGAATATTGACCCATTTATTACTTAAAAAAGATGAAAGGGTTCCAGACATGTAGCTTGGAGTTTCGTCATACTGTCCAAATTCATTCGGTAGTCCCGCGTTCGGATAAACTGAAACATAAAAGGGAGCTTCCTTAGAAAGAGTTTCGATATAAGGGCGCATGAGTTCTGCACCTAATGCGCAGTTAATTCCTATAGAAAGAAGAGGATAATGAGATACTGAATAAAGGAATGCTTCGATAGTCTGACCCGAAAGGGTTCTACCTGAAGCATCAGTGATGGTTCCAGAAACCATTACTGGAACAGCTGGCTTATTTATCTTTTCGTAATAATCACTTATGGCAAAAAGGGCAGCCTTGCAGTTAAGTGTATCAAAAACAGTTTCAACTAGCATGATATCAACGCCACCTTCGTCCAAGTATCTTACTTGTTCGCGGTAACATTCAACGAGCTGATCAAAATCAATAGCTCTAAATCCCGGATTATTTACATCAGGGGAGAGAGAGGCCGTTTTGGTTGTAGGTCCAATTGAGCCAGCAACAAAACGAGGTTTGTTGGGATTTCTTTTTGTATATTCATCAGCGCATTTTCGAGCAATACGGGCCGCTTCAAGATTAAGTTCTGGAACCAACTCTTCCATACGATAATCTGCCATTGAGACAGAGTTACAACTAAAGCTGTTGGTTTCAATGATATCAGCACCAGCTTCAAGATATTTATTATGAATTTCTTCAATGATTGTTGGATTACTCAAAACCAAAAGGTCGTTATTTCCTTTAAGAGAACTTTTCCAATCTTTAAAACGATTACCCCGATAATCCTCTTCTTGAAGATTATATTTTTGGATCATGGTACCCATGGCCCCATCAAGAATGAGAACTCGTTCATTAAGGAGTTTTTTAATATCCATGCAGCGTCCTTATCGATTTTAGAAGATCGTAGTGTATAATTTATTTAGCCTAAGTCAAGTCAGATTGAGTGATTTTAATTAGTTGAAAAATGTTTAGCGATCTAAGTCATCACCATAAGATAAAAACCAGTAAGAAAAAAAGCGAATGCACTTAAGAGGTAGAAATTAGGAAGTTTTCGATAATAGACACACTCTAACAGAGCGACCCAGATTGGGCCTGTAATGGAGATGGCAGTTAACGTTCCGACGTGCGCATATTTTAGCGCAGCAAGATAAAGAGTGAGGGACAGAAAACATCCACAAAATGAAGAAACAAAAATGATCCATTTGTCTTTTTTTTGTATTGTTTTTAGATCTTTGAATACTTGCAAATAACTTTTTGGGTTAATAAGAATGAAACCGCAAATGGCCCCTAAGCACCGGATAACGTTCACTTGAAAAGTTTCTAATCCAGGTGCAAGTTCATAAGAAGAACGAGTAAGCATCACCCCAAAAGAATCCAAAATGATGCCTAAGAATGCCCACATGAAACTGCGTAGATCCCATGTGCCTGCTTGTTTATTTCTCTCTAACATAAAGATGAAAATACAAATGATCATGCAAATCACGGCGAGTGTGTGATTGGCAGAAAAAATCTGATTCAAAAAGAGATATCCGTAAATTCCTAAAAGTAGAGGCTGAAAACTATAAATAACTAATGAGCGGCCTGGACCTAGAGTGGTAAATGCTCGGAAAAGAAAGATGTCGCCTATACAAAGGCCCGAAAGTCCACTGAGAAATAAAAGTGTGAAGACAGTTGGTGAAACGGGAACAATATTTCCATTCATGAACAGAGCTACAATAAATGCAATGAAGGCCACTATGACTTTGGTCTGATTTATCCACATAGAGGAAAACCGACGTGCGTAGTAGGAAAAAACAAGGGTCGATGTGGAATATGCAAGATTAGCGCCTATGGCCAGAGCGTAAACTTCAAAAGAATTCAAGTATTCAACCTTTGTTTATATCTTTGTATAATAAAGGATTGGCCTCAATCTGGGGAGAGTAGAGTATAGTATCCTTAGAATTTTTTCTAGGAATGTATATGAGCGCTGATGAGCAATGGAAAAACAAATTAACATTGGAACAATTTAATGTTTGTCGTTTGGGAGGGACGGAGAGTCCTTTCTCGGGAAAGTATTATAAGCACAATGAAACTGGAACATATGTTTGTGTGGCATGTGGCCAAGAACTTTTTACTTCGGACACTAAATTCGAGTCAGGCACAGGTTGGCCAAGTTTTACTGATGTCAAAAACTCAAAAAACGTAACTTTAAAAGATGATTATGCTTTTAACATGCACCGTGTGGAAGCCCTTTGTTCTCATTGTGGCTCACATTTAGGACATGTTTTTGATGATGGTCCCGGTAAGACAGGAAAACGTTGGTGCATCAATTCTGTATCTCTTGATTTCGTTCCCGCTAAAAACTAAGATGAGATTATGAATTATCCATTTGTATTAGAAAATAATCAGTTCCGAGTTGAAGTTCAAACACTTTTTGATTTTAATCAATCAAATCCTCTGCAGTTCCAATATCTTTTCCGTTATACGATACTGATCACTAATATTGGTCAAAAAGATGCTCAGCTTCTTTTTCGAAAATGGAATATTAAAGACGCAAAAGGAAATATAAAAGTAGTTGAAGGGCCAGGGGTAATCGGACAAACACCTTATTTTAAGCCAGGTCAATCCTTTGAGTATTCAAGTTTTTGTCCTTTGTCGACAATGACTGGAGAGATGTCTGGTCACTTTAATATGGTGGATCGTGAGGGAAAGCCTTTTCAAATCGAAACACCAATATTTAAGTTTAGTGTTCCCCAAGAATATATTGATATTTATTGAAGTAATTCCTTAAATCTTTCTTCCAAGGTTTTTAAGGTTACCTCCAAATCAATTTTCATTTCTGTTTTTGTGATCACGTGATAATTTTCATCAAGTGCTAGATCATGCATGATACGTAATCTCTCTAACATATTTAAGATATCGTGGGAGAGAGTTCGTTTATTCATGATCTGATAACCTGAACTTCTGATGAATAGGCCCATAAATCAATTCAACTTCATCATTTGGCGCTAAGGGACCCACGCCACTTGGGGTACCAGTAAAAATAATATCATTATCACATAAAGTGAAATAGTCATTTGCATGATGAATGATCTCATCAGGATTTAAGATAGCTTGTTTAAGTGTGCTTTGTTGCTTAATCACGCCATTCACTTTTAGCATAAAGGTTTCTGAGCGCCAGTCCGTGAAATCTTTAACACTTTTGAAGGGTGTTACGATGGCAGAATTTTTAAATGTTTTTGAAATTTCCCAAGGATGACCTTGTTCTTTTAATTTTTTTTGCAGATCTCTTAAAGTGAGATCAAGGCCCAAGGCCAATCCGATGATATTTTTTTTATAAAGTTTGAAGACCACTTCACATTCATGGTGAATTGGTCCTCGCTCCCAAGGAAGTTGAACTTTTCTTTTATCGTCTTTAACTTCAATAAGAGAGCTTGGGGGTTTAAGAAAGAGCAGGGGCCTCTCTGGTGCAGCTTCCTTCATTTCTTTAACGTGATCAGAATAGTTTTTACCGAGGCAGATGATTTTATCCATACGTCATAGTATAAACGTTTAAAATTAGTGGCAAATTAATTATTTTTAATGACGGTAATGATAAGTTGGGCCATATTAGTTTTAATGAGAATTTTTTCATTCATGGCCATTCTTTTAATGCTTACCTCGGTCGTTATCTGGACCCAGCAATCGCTGTATAACATGTCAAAAATTTCAACATTAAATCTAGATGAGGAGGAAGGGACTCAGTTTATCATGGATGAAGATATTCATACTGCTTGTCACATTTCTCCACCTAAAGTTTTTAAATTAGAAAAACCTCTTAATTATCCGGACTATATTAATCTCAAAAATCAACTCAGATCTTACGATCTTTTAAGGCCTCCATCAGAATTAACTTAGTTTTAAGTTAGATAGACCCATTTTGTTGCAAGGATAAATTCATGTTTTCATTTAATGATTGGCGCGAAGACGCTCAAGCATCGTTGGTTGTTTTTTTAGTTGCTTTGCCATTATGTTTAGGAATTGCGCTGGCCTCAGGAGCTCCTCTGGCAGCGGGACTTATCTCGGGGATTATTGGTGGGATTGTCGTGGGAGGATTGAGTGGCTCTCAGATAAGTATTGCGGGCCCAGCCGCAGGTTTTACCATCATCGTATCTTCGGCCATTCATGATTTAGGATCATTTGAGGCTTTTACTTTGGCCGTGCTCATCTCTGGAATTTTACAAATCCTCTTTGGAATTTTAAGAGGCGGTATCATCGGAAATTACTTTCCAAGTTCTGTGATCAAAGGCATGTTGGCCGCCATTGGGATTATTCTTATTCTTAAGCAACTTCCACATGCATTTGGATATGATGCCGATTACATGGGAGATGAGTCCTTTGATGAAGTTGGTGGAGAAAATACATTTACGAGGATTTTAAATGCGTTGAGATTTATTCACCCAGGTGCCGTACTGATTGCTATGATTTCTTTTATTGTTATTAAAGGTTTTGATTTTGGTAAAATGAGAGGTCATAAGATATTTCAGTTCCTGCCTGGAGCTATTGTCGCGGTTATATCTTCCATCGTTCTCAATGAAATCTTTAAAGCAACATCTCAAATATTAACAGTTACCTCGGACCATTTAGTTAGTTTGCCATTCGAGGGGGGATTAAAAGATCTTGCTTCAGGACTTCGTTTCCCGGATTACACTGCCTTCACGAATAAAAAAGTCTATTTTGTGGCCTTCACCATCGCTATCGTTGGATCGTTAGAGAGTTTATTATCTATCGATGCTGCTGATAAAATTGATCCTAAGTCTAGAGTAACTTCAAAAAACAGGGAACTCATTGCCCAAGGCGTGGGTAACACTCTTTCAGGGTTAATAGGTGGGCTTCCGATTACGGCGGTCATTGTAAGAACTTCAGCGAACGTGATAGCTGGAGGTAAAACTAAACGATCAGCCATTTATCACGGATTTTTATTATTAGTGTCAGTGATGATGATTCCCCATTTGCTCAATCTTATTCCATTGTCTTCGCTTGCTTCGGTTTTGATTATTGTAGGTTACAAACTTACGCATCCAAAACTTTACACTTCGATGCTTGAAAAGGGCATGGATCAGTTTATTCCTTTTATTGTCACGATCCTGGCGATTCTTTTTACAAATCTCCTGGTTGGGATTTCCATCGGAATGGTGGTCGGATTTATTTTTGTTTTAAAGTCGAGTATTCATAATTCCATCGTCATGGTTCAAGATGAAAATATGTTTTTGATTAAATTCTATAAAGACGTTTCCTTTTTACAGAAATCATCTCTTCTCGCGTGTTTAGACAAAATACCTTCGAGATCATCGGTTGTTATTGATGGATCAAAAGGGGTTTTTGTGGATTCCGATATTGAGGATATGATCGAAGAATTTGTCAAAAGATCAGTTGAACTCAATATTCAAGTTGAACTCAAGAAATCGTCTCTTTCCCTCAGTCCACTATTTAGGAGCAAATAATTATGCAATTAATAAAAAAATTAATGTTAGAAAACAAGGCCTGGGCGCAAAGTAAGGTGGATCTGGATGCAAATTATTTTAAAAAAATGGCCATTGAGCAGAATCCTAAATACCTTTGGATCGGTTGTGCGGATTCGCGTGTTCCTCCCTCTGAAATCACTAATACAGATCCTGGTGAAATGTTTGTTCACAGAAATATTGCTAATCTTGTAGTGCATACAGATACAAATCTTTTAAGTGTTCTTCAGTATGCAGTTGAAGTGTTGGAGGTTCCACATATCATTGTTTGTGGCCATTATAACTGTGGGGGTGTGAAGGCAGCTCTTTCAGGCCAAAGTTTAGGTTTGATTGATAACTGGGTGAGAAACATTAAAGACACCTATTTTACAAACTTGAAAGAAGTGGACGCGATTGAAAATGAAGCAGCAAGGGTTAACCGTTTGGTTGAACTCAATGTGATAAGACAAGTAAATAACTTGGCACACACAGCGATTATCCAGAAATCATGGGCACAAAAAAAATATCCTTATATCCATGGATGGGTCTACGATCTTTCGACGGGACATATCAAAGAAATTCAGACGATGAGCCCGGATACAGTCATTAATAAGGCCCATAAATATAATTTTTAGTTTTCATAGATCCATGGAAGATATGGTGCCAGGAGGGGATTATAAGAAAAGTTTCCTTCTGGTCCATGTGAAAATGTTGAATGGATGGCCAAAACAAAAATATCTTTTCCATTTTGAATATAGATAGGCCCACCGGAGTCACCAGAGCGTGAAAACATATCATTGAGTTCAATGATATGTTGAACATGATCAAAGGTTTTAAATTTAGGAGTGATTACGGTTCTTAAATTCTTTTTATTTCTCGCCCCAAATCCAAAACGATATAGTGGGGAATCAAATGAAGTTCCTGTATAAATAGGATAAAGTTTAATGAAAGGTAAAAAATTTTTTTTCATTTTAATTTTGGCCAAGTCGGAAACAAATGGTGAATTCTGAGGATTGTAGTTTTGATGAATTTTAAAACTTTCAACTTCAAGACTTGGATAGGCGGGGTTATAGCTTTCTTGAGTGAAAACTCTGACTTTCTTAACATCGCCTTCTAAACAGTGTGCGGCCGTAATGACAAGCTGGCCGGAAACAGCAATCCCTGAACATGTAAATACGCCTGTTGATCTTGTCACTTCGATCAATAGACTTGAATTAAATTTTTCCCAATCACTCGCTGTTGCAAAATCTTCCATCAGCATAAACGCCACCACAACCTTTAGAAATAAATACACTTATCCCCCGATTGAAGTAGTTATATACCTGTTGAAGGCCCTCGCATCTTAATAAATCTTTAATTCTCTAACCATTGACGATGCGAAGAAAGTAATGGGTTAAACGAAAACTTTCCCTCCGGGCCATAAGAAAGAGTGGAGTGTAATGCCACTAAATACATCTGACCTTGATTTTGAATAAAGATTGGCCCACCAGAATCACCAGAAAAGGAAAAATGATCTTCTAGTTCCAGGGTATTTTCATGTTTTCTGATGTCTCTATACTCGGGAGTAACGAGTGTTCTAATATTCTTATTAGATCTTCCACCAAAACCAAGCCTTAAGATTTTTCCCATGATCTGATCATCTCTTTTGATGATGGGAAAAAAAATTGTCGTACTTGGAAGTTTTTCGGTCAGTTTAATCTTCGCGATGTCTGCTTGGTAGTTTGATTTTTTAACATCGTATGCAGGATGAATTTCAAAAGTAGAGATTGTCCAAAATGTATCTTGTGGATTATAAGAAGATTGATTAAAAACTTTTACTTTAAGAATCTCGCCATCTAGACAATGAGCAGCAGTGAGCACGGTTGAATCGTTAATTGCTACACCAGAACAGGTGAAGACACCGGTTGGTCTTGTGACTTCTATGATCAGGCTTGAGTTAAAATTATCCCAATCGATAGGACTTGCTAAACAAGCAGTCGTTGCGGCCATCATTATCATCCTTGATAAAGTTTTATTCACTTAAACCCTCCATGGGTAAATCGTGACTCTTGATTATTATAATCCGTTTTATAGATGCGTGTCGAAGGTGCTTTTTGGCACTATGTAAAGCATCTAAAAGATTGTAATCTCAAGTGATTATTAAAACTTCGATTAGTAACATTTTTATATTTTAGTTGGGGTTTATCAAACTTTGAATAGCTATTTAAATATGTCCTTCATATTAGGGACAAAATGAAACCAATTTGCACCATTATGACTCCCTTTCCGGAAAAATTTGGAGTTCCTAGACAGCCTCTTTTAGTTGAAGAGGCATGGGGAAAAATGTGTTTTCCTAAAAATGATTTTTATACAGAAGCTTTTCGGGGAATTGAGAACTTTTCTCATCTGTGGCTTATTTTTGATTTTCACCATATTCCTCTAAATAGTCAGAAGGCATTAATCAGACCACCTCGTTTTGAGAATAAGAAAAAAATGGGTGTGTTTGCGACTCGTTCTCCCCATCGTCCTAACCGTGTGGGCCTCTCAGTTGTTAAGTTTGATAAACTTGAAATTTTAGATCAAGAAGTCATTTTATGGGTAAAAGGAGTGGATGTGGTATCTTGTACGCCCATCTATGATATTAAACCCTATCTTCCTTACGCGGATGCCGTACTGAAAGCAAAAGCTTTTGATTTCAACGAGGCCCCTCAGATACAACCTGTGATTTGGCAGACAGCGGTACCCGATAGTATGAAAACACTCATTGAAAAAGTTATTGGGCTTGATCCAAGACCTGGACATCACAAAGACTCTTTGGATAAATTTTTTGTGTCTGTGGCAGGACTAAATGTCGGTTTTAAGAAAACGAAAGAAGCCTTTGTCGTTTTGAGCGTAGAAAGCCTCTAACATTTAAGCGCGGGAGCGTTTTTTCATCTCACCTTGAACTTTAGTCAAAAGAGTTTTGCAGTTAGCTTCATCCATACCATGAAGTAGGTGGCTTGGAGGAAGGGCCTTAACTTCTTTTTCGCCTTTGCCAAAAGAAACGAGTCTGTTGTTAAGATTATTTCTTAAGGTTCTAAGTTTTTTATCTGTGAAGGCGCTGAGATCTTTATAGTCTTTCATTTTCTGTTCCTGAATTTAAATCCAACTTTGGTTTTTTGATTTTCTGTTTTGTCCGTTCTGGGAGCTCCCTGATTCTGACCTTGAGCTCTAGCAGGTGCGGGTCTTTGACTGCGTTCTGGTCTTAAAGTATTTTGTTCTGAGTTAGCAGAAGCAGGTCGACCATTCGGCTTGGCCCGAGGATCGCGGTAAGATTTTTGAGGTTTACTGGATTTAACAGACGCCTCCGGAACACCTACGAAATTTTCTGAAGGTAGTCTGAGTTTAATCGCACGTTCAATTCTTTTGAGAGCATCGTTTTCAGTTTCATCACAAAATGAAATGGCCACACCATCTTTACCTGCGCGGGCCGTTCTTCCAATTCTGTGTACATAACTTTCTGCTTCAACTGGAAGATCATAATTCACAACGTGAGATACACCCTGAACATCTATTCCGCGGGCCGCGATGTCTGTGGCGATAAGTACTTTTATCTTACCTTTTTTGAAATTATCTAAGGCCTGTTCACGAGCTGATTGAGACTTATTACCGTGGATCGCAGCACACTGAATTTGGTGATGATTAAGGTAATCAACGATCTTATTGGCACCATGTTTTGTCCGGGTAAATACCAGTGTGAGTTCAACTGAATCTTCTTGAAGAATTTTACGAAGCAGTTGGTACTTATCAGCTTTTTTGCAGAAGATAAGTTTTTGATCAATACGTTCAACCGTCGTTGATTGAGGAGTCACTTCAACACGTTTTGGATTTTTAAGTAGTTTCGCGGCAAGAGTTGCAATTTCAGGAGGCATAGTAGCAGAAAAAAGGAGAGTTTGTTTTTTCTCAGGAAGTTTTGCCACGATCTTACGAACATCATTGATAAAACCCATATCAAGCATGCGGTCCGCTTCATCTAAAACGAAAATTTCAACTCGATGTAATCTTACGTGGCCCTGGTTCATGAGATCAAGAAGACGTCCTGGTGTAGCGACAACAATATCAAGTCCAGAACGAAGGGCCTGAACTTGAGCGCCTTGGCCAACACCGCCAAAAATGACAGCAGTTTTCAAATGAAGACCCTTGCCATAAGCAATGACACTTTCTTTGATTTGAGATGAAAGCTCCCTAGTAGGAGCAAGTATAAGTACCCGTGGCTCTAAGGGAGCTGCACGAAGTGGATTTTTTGCTAAATAATGTAGAATGGGTAAAGAAAAAGCAGCTGTCTTGCCAGTACCTGTTTGAGCAATTCCTAGAAGGTCATGGCCTTCTAAAAGTATAGGAATGGACTGGGCCTGAATAGGGGTTGGCGATTCATAACCAGCATCCTTTACGTTTTTAAGGATGGACTCATTAAGAGGCATTTCTTCAAATTTTTGCATGCGCGGACAATCGTCTTATTGTCGCTAAATGTCAAGAAAGACCCGGTCGAATTTCGCATAGAGTTTATCTTCGGCTTCTTTGAGAGCAAGTTGGGCGTTAAGCTGGCCCACTTTTTCTCTTAAATCGGCGGATTCAATAAGTGTTTGAAGTGCAGCTGTGAGAGGCTGAATTTGATGAGACGCAACGACAAAGGCCCTCGATTCACCCTCCAAAAGCTCCCCGGCACCAACTTTGTCCGTGGTAATAACTGGAGTGCCACAACCCATGGCCTCTAAAACTACACGACCAAATTCTTCGATTCTGGCGGGTAGAATAAAGATATCTATGGCCCGGTAATAGTTTTGAATATCATCAAGAGCTGGATCAAAAGTCAGAAAAGAATTTTTATACTGACCCCTTTCGTCTTTACCCACAACCCGCACATCAATTTTATCCTTTAGGTCTTGAGGAAGAAGTTTAATGGCCTCAATAAAAAGATCGAGACCACGTTTTTTAAAATTTCCTGAAGTGACAAGGGCCACGACAAGTTTATCAGAAAATCCAAAACGGTGGCGAAGTTTGATCTTTTCAGAAGGTGGGACAGGATAAAATGTGTGAGTGTCTAGAGCGGGATAGACGACATGAATTTTTTCTGGAGAAACATTAAAACGCTGTATTGTATCGTTTTTCATAAGCAGTGAATTAGCGATCATCTTTTTAAAAAGATGATTTTTAAGAAGTGGCCCATGAGTTAAATACATTTCGTGTTTGTGATCGAGAGTTTTACCGTGAATAAGTTCAGAAGCGAGGAAAACACTGTTATGGAGAGTGAGAACATCTTGTTCTTGAATATCACCATGACCAACAGTTACTGTGGGATTTATTTTTTTTCTAAGCATTTTAACTTGCCAGTTATACCAACGTCGACGGGTAAAACCTGTGCCTTTGATCCAAGGAAAAGTTTTATGAGTGATAGCACCCTCTGCTTCGAGTAGTTCCTTGTCCATCGTCATGGCAACCACATGGACTTGAAATCCACGAGACTTAAAATAACGGATATTTTCAAAGGCGGTGCGGGCCGATCCTGAGTTTTTATGGAGCTGAAGCATGCAGATAAGAGCTGTTTTCATAAAGTTAATTATAAAAAAAATTGTATTCAAGTTCAAACTTTAACTTTATCTTAAACTCTGAATGAAAAACGGCAATTTATCCCATGAAATTCAGGACGCTTTGAACGAACTGGCCCCAGTTTTATGGCCACATGCCCAGGTATGTTCTTTTTCACTTCATCCCCTTTACGGAGTGGGTGTGACGCAAGATTCTATTCAGAAACTTCCTTTTGTTTTTGGCAACTCATTTGTTGAAAAAATGAAATTGGGCTGGCGCTACTTTCGTAAACTGAAATGGCTTAATAAAGATCCGTTTTCCCTGAAAGCAATTTTACCAAAAGATGCAATCATTTTTTTTAGATCCAATAAGGGTGGTTTGTTGGTTGTTTCGCACGAACAGAATTTGGCCTTAAAACTGTTTTTTACTGAAGAAGCTAAATCACTACTTGAGGATGAGATTAAAACCCTCCATTTTTTAGGTTCAACTTCTTTTGCTCCCTATACTGCAAACTTGGTCAAACATGGAACGAGTAAAAATGGTGGACGTTGGGTTGCAACAACGTTTTGTGAAAATTCTCATCCCCTTAATCTTGAAGCAGACCACGACAGATACTTGCTTAATCACATGGATCAAATGGTTATGCCCATAATGACTCATTTTTATAAAGCTTACAGAGTTGATGCCCTCGATTTAGGTCAATGGTTGAAGCTGGCCCATGAACGTGCCCAGAAGTTGAATTTTATGGAAGATGTAAAACCATTGTTTAAAATCATTGAAAAAGAAAGTTTGCGTTTTCCAATGTATAAAGTTTTAAAAGGTCAGATCCATCATGATATTCATGCTGGTAATATTTTAAGAGATGAAAAAAGAGTTGTGATTATAGATTGGGAAGGAAGTACTCAAGGACTTATTCTTATTGATGTTTTTGATTTTTTACGCAGAGTAGTTACACATCAAAAATCTTTCTGGCACTTTTTAGGATCCAATGTCTCTGCACCTCAAGAGGTTGTAGGCATTTTTAAGTTTTATAGACAATGGGCCCAAGAGAATTTTGAAGTTGAAATCCCTGACGGCAGTGAACGCCTTACACTTTTTGTTTATGTTTTGGAAAGAATTTTTCTCTTAGGTGAAAAAAGAAATATCAACCGATTAAAAGATAAATCAAGTTTTGAATATAAGGCCTATCAAACGAGTTTAAACTTATGAAAACCATTTTGATCACTGGTGGCGCTGGATTTATTGGCGCTAATTTTGTTCCCTACTTTTTAACTAAATATTCTGATTATAAAATCGTGAATTTGGATCTTTTAACTTATGCAGGGGATGTAAGGAACTTAGTAGAGGTACAAAATAATTCCCGTTATGTTTTTGTTAAAGGGGATATTTGCGATCGTAAGTTAGTTGAGAAAATTTTTTCTGATTATGACATTAAGGGAGTTATTCACTTTGCGGCGGAGTCCCATGTGGATAATTCTATTACTGGGCCAGGTGCCTTTATTCAAACTAATGTGGTAGGGACTTTCACTCTGTTAGATGTTGCCCGTAAGACCTGGATGGAAGGACCTCACAAAATAAAAGCTCTGTATCGAGAAGCAAGATTTCATCACATCTCTACTGATGAAGTGTATGGAACTTTAGATGAAACAGGTTTATTTACTGAAGAGACTCCTTACGCACCGAACTCCCCATACTCAGCATCCAAGGCAAGCTCTGATATGATTGTACGTTCTTATTTTCATACTTATGGGATGAATGTCATTACGACAAATTGTTCCAATAATTATGGACCTAAACAACACAAAGAAAAATTAATTCCTACTATTATCAGAAAGGCCCTCGCTGAAGAAAATATACCTATTTATGGTGATGGAAAAAATATTAGAGACTGGTTGTATGTCATTGATCATTGTACAGGAATTGATCTTGTTTTTCATAATGGTAAGTTAGGTGAAACATATAATGTCGGTGGTCGAAATGAACGGGTGAATATAGAAATAGCAAAACGTATTTGTGAAATTCTTGATACAAGAAGGCCAAGATCTAATGGGGGGAAATATTCAGAACTCATCACTTTTGTTCAAGACAGACCGGGCCACGACCGACGATATGCTATTGACGCTTCTAAGTTAGAAAACGATCTCGGATGGAGAGCGTCTGAAAATTTTGAATCAGGAATCATTAAGACTGTGGATTGGTATTTGACTCAATCCAATGAATAACATCAACCTGCGCTTTAAAGTTTAGTTCAGAGTGGGCCTTTTTTGTATCTAAACAAAACCATGGCACATCATTGTCCAGCATGGGTCTTTGATTTTTAATTGCCACAAACTGAAACGACTTTTCAAACGCAGAAACGATTTCACCGATTGTGTAGGTTCTTCCTGAACCAATATTATAAATTCCTGAATGTTCAGATCTAATGGCACTAAGGATAGCTTCTGCAACGTCAGAATTTGCTATGTAATCTTTGGCAATGGACACTGGACCCAATAAATCAATGGGCTCTTTATTTTCAAATTTGGTTTTGAGGATACCAATTAAGCCTGTCTGGCGAAGAGACCGTGTATCTGAATTAAATACATTGCTTGGACGTAAGATCAAAAAGGCAGATTTGTTGGCCAGTGATTGATAGATCAGTGTTTCTTCTTCAAGCTTTTTTGCCATTCCATAATATGAAACAGGATTTAAAATATCTTTTTCTGTGAGTGGAGTCTGGTTATCTGTTCTTCCATAAATAGATCCTCCAGATGAAACATAAATATACTTTTTAATACCGGCACGAACACTTCTTTGTATGAACTCGAGATGAGGTTTAATAAACCTTAAATGATATTCTTCATAACTAAGACCAGGAAATATCCGAGGAGCAGGAGAAGGAATGAGATCAATGATGAAATCATTTTTGCTTAAGACCAAATGGTCAGATCTACCTAATTCAAACTCTGCCCGAGTAGGAACTTTAAATAACATGTCTTGATGATGAATCACCTTCTTAAGAGCTTCACCAATCAATCCATGCCCACCAAGGATCCAAATGGTGGGTTTCATAGGTTGTGTGTTTTCATAATCACGGAAAGTGGTCTGTTTTTGGATTCAGTATAAATACGTGCGATGTATTCACCAATGATCCCAAGACAGATAAGAATAAGTGAACTAAAAAAAACAATCAATAGGGCCAGGGTCGCAAAACCCTTCACTTCAAATCCGAAAGTAAAAAATTTCCAAATCACATAGGCCGCATATACCAATGAGAAGGCCAGACCTGTGCCTCCAATAAGTGTGATAAAACGTAGAGGAACAAGAGAAAAAGAAAAAATACCGTCAAATGCTAATTTAAAAAGTTTTTTGAGCGTGTATCCAGATTCTCCGGCCACACGAGCAGCCCTTTCATACTCAAGTCCAGTTTGTTTATATCCAACCCAAGCTCGTATTCCTCTTAAAAATGGGTTCTTTTCGGGTAATGTGAGCATGCCGTTAACAACTTCTCGTCTCATCACGCAAAAGTCTCCAGTATCCAAAGGTATTTCGATGTCTGATAAAGAACTTAGGAGACGGTAGAATCCGAGGTAACACATCTTTTTTATGAAAGATTCTTTTCTTTTTTTTCTTATTCCATAAACGACATCCCAACCTTCGTCCAGTTTATCTAGGAAGCTTTTAAGAACTTTGGGTGGATCCTGAAGGTCATCGTCAATGATGGCCACAACGTCACCCTTGGCATAATCAAGACCAGTTCTTACAGCGGCCTGGTGACCGAAGTTACGCGCAAGCTTGATGGCCTTGAGATAAGGATATTTTTTCTGATTTTCGACGGCCATTTCATAACTTCCATCTTTACTTCCATCATCAATGAAGATGATTTCTAGATCCCATTGATAAAGTTTTCGTTCAACATCAATTGCCTCTAAAAGGAGATTCTGAAAACGAGTTGAGTTATAAAGGGGAATAACTAATGAAAGCTTCATGCTTTAGGCCTCAGATATAAGTTTGAGAAGGTATTTACCGTAACTATTCTTTTTTAATGGCTCTGCCAGAATTTTGATATCGTCCTTAGTGATCCATCCTTTGTGAAAGGCAATCTCTTCAGGACAAGCGACTTTGAGTCCTTGGCGGTTTTCAATAGTGGATATAAAATTGCTGGCCTCAAGCATGCTTTCATGAGTTCCCGTATCTAACCAAGCAAAGCCACGGAACATTTTATGCACATTTAATAAACCTTTTTCTAAATAAACGCGGTTAAGATCTGTGATCTCAAGTTCTCCGCGTGGAGAGGGTTTAATGGTCTTTGCCAATTTAACAACATCGTTATCATAAAAATAGAGACCGGTCACGGCCCAATTGGATTTTGCATGTTTTGGCTTTTCTTCAAGAGTCAAAGCTTTAGAGTTTTTATCAAATTCAACCACACCGTATCTTTCAGGATCATTTACATGATAGGCAAAAACGCTGGCACCTGTTTCTTGAGAAGTCGCTTCTTTAAGTAAGGCCGTTAATCCGTGGCCATAAAAAATATTGTCACCAAGAATTAGGCAAACATTGTTTGTGCCAATGAATTCTTCTCCAATGAGAAAAGCTTGTGCCAGTCCATCGGGAGATGGTTGTTCAGCATAAGATAGTTTTAGTCCAAATTGTGAACCATCACCAAAAAGATGTTTAAAATCTGGAAGGTCTCGAGGCGTAGAAATAATAAGAATTTCCTGAATCCCTGCCATCATTAACACTGAAAGCGGATAATAGATCATGGGCTTATCATAGATCGGAAGAATTTGTTTTGAGATGGAAGTTGTCGCTGGATAAAGTCTTGTTCCACTTCCACCGGCCAGAATAATGCCTTTATATTTTTTCATTTTTCATCTTCTTTTGATCTAAGTTCTACAGAGTTCACACCAAATAATAATTTTAAGTTTCCAACATCCTGGGCGAGGATATCATCAAAATATGTTGTCTCTGCTTTTACCTTGATATTGTAAATAACAACGTCTTTGCCTCGTCCCTGGCGAAGTGCTGTAAGAGTTTGAAGCCATTCACGGCGGTAAGGGACAAAGTTAATAGCATAATCACGAATGAGGTTATAACCGTTTAAATTTAGGAAAATGGTGAGTGCTGTGAGAGGAACCCACTTTTTTTCGATAAAAGAAAAAATGTTGGCCAGGAAAGTGGGCATTGGTTTTTTCCAGGTTTTCGAAATCCACCACATGATAAAAGGAAAAGAAATCCAATAGAAAAAAAGCACGACGTTAAGTGAGCGAGTATTGGGTTTTCTGCCCATGGCCCAAAAAGCTAAAGCCGAAGTTGTGAATAAAAAAAGAAACCAATGAAGCCAGATGACTTTTTTTGCATGGTCTTCGTTTATACCGTTTAAAAGTATTTGTACTGATGCCAGTATTTTTTTACGGAACTTAATACATAAAACAATCAAAGGTATAGAAAGAAGGCGCACAGAAAATAAAAAGTAATGGAGAACTCCATTGGAAAGAGTCCTAAAGACTTGGCCACTTTTTTCAAAATGACCCTGTCGAATAAAATTCCCTGGAGCAAAAAGAGAAAAAAGACCGGCCACAGAACCTATCACCATGATGAAAGTCAGAGGTAAGTCCCACTTTCCTGTTTTAAGGCGTTTAAGAATGATGAAGGAGAGCAACAACTCTTGCCAACCAATGAGACTGATTTCGTTATTGCCGACAATGATCAGAGTTAAAAAAAGAAGAGTGATTGTATACAGGACACTGTTTTTCTTTTCTCTGAAATAAAGGAGGCCAATACCAATAGCGCTTGCAAAAATCCCAATTGAATAATAAATCGCTCCCGTCATCCAATAAAAAAGTTGAGTGATGCTCGGGGCACGGGCCAAAAAAAGGGCAGTGATGATTAAACTAAATAGAAAGGTATTTTGATTTACAAAACCTTTGACCATGATCCAAAAAGAAAAAATGGCCATGGCCACAAGACCTAGTGACCAAAAACTATAATAGTTCCAAGTTGGATCGATGAGTCCAATAAGTGAAATGATAAAGTTTGAGGAAAATCGTCCACCCCATTGCATGTAATGATCAATCTGAGTGGCCAAAACACCTTTACTGGCGATAAAACCCGAATATACGAAATCATCGTTTGAAGGGAATGTGAAAAAACAGGCCAGTGTAAATCCCAAAATGAGAAGAACTGAAGCCGAAACGAGGGTTTTATTCATGAACTTAGCTTAGCGTAAAGTGGTGATTTTGGCTAATACCGGTAGAGTAAATCTGTGAAGGGAGTGGTTTCTTCATTAAAGAAATGTTTGCTCTCTAGAATGCGACTAGAAATAAAGGTGAAATTTGCACTTAAGAGGGTGTGATAGCGTTTTCTTGTGCGATGAATAGCATACTCATCTTTAAATTCCAGCTCTTCGATCTGGCGTTGCAGCTCAACATCTGTAGGAACTGTCAGGTAAAGATATTTAATTCTGCGGGACAGTACCGGAATGATCTCTTTTAGTTCAGCATCACTTAAGTACTGGAAGACCGAGGTACAAATACCAAGATCAAAAGTTTTCGAACGTTTAGTGCGACACCAGCTAAGTAGGTCAAGTGGAAGAAGCTCAAGATCTGTACTGGGAACGGGCCGAAGTTTTTCAAGTTTTACTTTTTTGAAAGCATGGGTAGAAGGTTCAATGCCAAGGGCCGTGTGAGGAATAAAAGTTTTAAGCATTTGTTTAAACAAATAACCATAACCAAAACCAAGATCTACTATGGAACTGACATCAACCTGCTCGACCTCAAAAAAAGAAGCAAGATACCGGACATGATCTTTAGCGTTGCCTATACCATCCATGGATTGAGGGTCTGAATAATTTTTATCCCAATAGGTCTTATCAAAGTTTGCCATTATTTTTTCATTTCCTGTTCAGCTTTTTTCTTTTCCTCGTCCCACATCTTTATGGCCTCAAATATATATGGCCGATAACGCTCAATACTCTGTTTAAACCCCATTTGTGATTTGAGTGCCTTCTCATCATAAGGATTTACGAGGTCTTTAATTTTCGTAGTGAGTTTAGAGATTTGATTTGTAAGGGCAAATGAGAAGAGGATGAATCCAATCAGCATGGGTACGGTCATAATGATGCCCTTAACGGCAGATTCTAACCAAAAGTTTTTTTCAAAAGCTTTTTTTACATTAAAGGACTGGGCCTCATCAATCAGACCTGCATCTTTATAATAGGCTAAGTTATTTTCATAATTTGTCTCGAGATTTTTCCAGGCCTCATCAATTGAGCCTCTCACTTCTTCTTTTAAAAATCCCGGACCCAAAAGAAAATAGGAACCTGATTTTTTGTCTTTAACTAAATGGACTGTCAATTTATTTGCCATGGGTCAGCCTTTTCGCACTCAAAGAAGTTTTTGGATAAGCATTAATATCGTACTGAAAAAAAGAAATGAGGAACTGTGTTCCCAGGGTAATGAGCATGGATGGAATGACAACCATTCCAGTTGGTGCAGGGATGTGCCTGATCATGGCGTACTCAATGTATTTAACCGTACCAAAGGACACACCACTCATGAAAAGTGGAAGTCCCACCAAGAGTGATAATGAACCGAAGTTAAAGTCTCTTAAAAAATACTGGTAGAAGATTCTTTTTATGAAACGTTTGAAATACCTAGGTGGAAAATCAAACAGCACACGGCTTACACGCAGATTTGAAACCTCATCCCCGTACTTGGCGTCCATGTAATAGTCCATGACCCTGGCCTTACAAAGGCTCAGGCGAAATAACATGTCACTTTCAAAAAAATAACGGGAGTTAATTTTTTGAAGGGGAATTTCTTTGAGGGCATATTTAGAAATGGCCGTGAAACCATTTGTTGGATCCATCACATCCCAATAACCACTGACTAACTTGTTGATGAAAGAAAGTGCGGTGTTACCAAAAAGGCGGATCGTAGGCATCTGTGCCAGGCTTGAAGGGCGATGAAAACGACTGCCTTTTGCGTAGTCAGCTTGATTGGCGATTAAAGGATCAATGAGGTCTTGGATCAGAGACGGATCCATCTGGCCGTCTCCGTCAACTTTGACCATGATATCAAATCCATCTTTTAATGCCGTCGCATACCCATGACAGACGGCCCCGCCAACGCCTAGGTTGACCTGATTTTTAAGTACGGTCACTCTAGAATCAGTATTGTTTGCCTGAATAAATTCGCCCGACTTATCTGGACAGCAGTCATCCACGGCATAAATTTTATCAACAAAAGAGGGAATGTCTTGAATGACCTTTAGAACATGGGCTTTAACTTTATAAGAAGGAATGATCACAGCGACGGTTTTATTATTTAAGCTCATATAACTCACCCATTGCAGAGCGATCGATCAAGACCGCTTTTTTTGTAAGAAGAAAATCTCGTAACATTTGTTTTTCTTTTTCTAGCGTGTATTCAGAAGGTTTTAAACCGTACAGAGTGAGCAAACGCTCTTCGTAGGTGAATTTTAAATTATAGCCAAAAACTCTCTGGTCATAGAGGATGTCAGCAATCCAAACATGAGTCACTTTTTCGTTTGAAAGTGTTTCATCTAAAGATCTATGCTGAGTGGAAACAAGGTATTTACCACGTCCATCGAGGTACATCTTTTTACCTAAAGGAGCGTGGATGTGAAGAATAGAAAGGGGAGTGATCAAAAGGATGGAGTCTTTTTTTAAGAACTTCTGAAAATGAGCATCTATTTCTTTATAAACTGAAACGGGCTCATGAAAGGGATACCGAAAAGAATCAATGTTAAAAACAAAGATGAAAAGACAAAGCACGGGTGCGACGAGGGTCTGGAATCTTTTGCCACGGAAAAAATCGTGGAATTGTAAAACGATGAAGACCATCATTACAGGAACAAGTGGTAACAAAAGCCTAGTGATGACATTTTGAGCGAAAAGTAGAGCACAGAAAAAAAGAAAACCCAGGGGAAAGATGAAGAGGGTGAAGTCTTGGGTCGAAAATCTTTTTTTAATGATTTTGTGAACACCTAGGCCGGTTGCCGCCCCCAAGAGGACTAAAACTCCGCAACCTAAGTTTGCGATGAGATAGGTTGATGAAAAATGGTAAAAACGCCAAGATAGGCCATGCTGCAAGGACTTACTCTGAGTCTTAAAGTTAAGAAGAAAATTATTAAACAGATCTGCAAAACCTAAGTCCCAGGCGAAAACAAAAAAGACAAAAAAGTATCCGAAGACAAATAATAAAAATTCTTTAAGGGAAATGCTCCAGAAGGTTGTTGAATCAATGCCTTGGTGTCGGAGATTTTTATAGAGAATAACGAGAGTGACACTGGCACCCAGGACCGCAAGGTCTGGATGGATGAGCCAGCTCATGCTCATAAAAAGACCACTTAAAAAAAGCAATCGCATCTTTTTATTTTGAGCCCAAAGTAAAAGGCTAGCCACGGAACAAATGAGGAAAAATGTTGAAGGCGAATGGACTAGGCCACTGCGTGCGATGATGAGTGGCTCTAAAAGAAAAAGGTAAGAAACAGCAAAACATAAGCCTAAAAGCCAGTTACGTCTTAAAACCCATCCAAGATAAACGAGCATGACTGCGGTTAAAGAATCCCAAACACCATTGGCCACGCGGAGAATCCAATCGTTGGGACCAGTGAGTCCCATGATCTGAGCGTTTAACCAGTAAATAAAAGGGCGAAAATGTTCAGAGAGTTCTTTGTTCCCATGGAGCCACTCGTAAGCGGTTTGCCAATAAAAAGCTGCATCATCTCCACCGGCACCAATTTGAATGGTACGGATGAAACGAAAACTTATTCCCAGGACAAATAAAAAGGATAAGAAAATGTATAAAAGCATGTCTCTCGACTTTAAGGAAAAAGCTTAAATTAGTCTTGAAGATTCTGTATATGCGCCGAGCTATTTTATAAGAGGAAGAGCTTTAGTGCTAATGACATTAAAAACATCTTTGTGAGTCACAATAACAGTTATGATGTTGGGCAAATAGACCTTCAGATTATTGATCAGGTCTTTTTCGGTAACGAGATCCAAATTGGCCGTGGCCTCATCCATGATAAGAAGTTTTGGTTTTCTTAAAAGGGCACGGGCCACCATCAGTCTTTGTTTTTGACCGGTAGACATTTTGCTTCCAGTTTCATTCACAGGTGTGTTGAGTTTTTGTGGCAGAGTAGAAACAAAATCTTTTAAACAGGCCGCTTCCAGAGCAGTATAGGCTTCTTCTTCGGTAAAACTTCTATCATTTGATCCATAATTTAAATTCTCTAAGATGGTACCCTCAATGATGAAAGGGTGAGGCCCAACATAAGACACAAAAGAAGTCATAGAGGGTTGAATCTCAAAAACTTCTCTCCCATTCAAAAGAATATTACCGGAAGTTGGTTTGATGAGCCCCAGTAAAAGAGCGATGAAGGTACTTTTTCCTGCACCAGATTCTCCCGTAACAGTGAGGACATCTCCGGGATTTAAATCTAGTTTAAGTTGTTTAAAAAAATCATGGCTCCCATAGGAAAAAGTTAGATCTGAGATTCGGAACTGAAGAGGATCTTGGAGATGAATTTTCTGTTGATTCTGAGGCTTTCTAAGATCTTGAGTGCTTTCGTACCACTTACCGATCCGGCGAGAGCTTTCAACATTGATCTTAAAATCTGCCACTAAGCTGCCCGCACTGGCCGTGGCTTGAGTGAAGCGCAAAAAGAGGTAAAAGAACTCAAGGAGTGCAAAGTTTTTGCCAAAGGCTTGGAACTTATGTTGAAAAAAAGCGATCGAGACGAGGATCAGTATACCAATGAAGGCCGGAGCTGAGGTCTTAAAGGAAATTTGAAAAAAAACTTTTTTAAACAACTCTAGGTATCTTGCCAAAGACTTAGAGGCACGGACTTTTTCGTCCTCAATTTTTCCTATGACTTTGAGGTAAAAGTTATTTCTAATTCCTTCAACCAGGACGGAGTTGGTCTTCTCCCATTCTTCACTCAAGCGAATGCCAGTCTTTGCCAATCTTTTGTCTAACATCCGATAGGGGATGACTAAAATGAATAAGCCTAATGTTCCGACGATGGTTGCCATGGGAAAACTCAACAAACAGAAAAGAAAAAGAATACCACTCAAAGTTAGTTGGGTAAGGGCCGAAGCTAAATTAAGTACGGAGTTGCTGGCCCGGTTTGTCTCTTCAGAAAAGAGGGCGAGAGTGGTGGATGAAGATGGATTAGTCGCATTATCCAAAGCCGTACGGATGATATTAAATCGAGTAAATTGGGCAAATTTTTGTTGGCAAACACGGGCCAGATAAATTTTAAAACCTTCTGAGATGGAACGAAGAAAAGCAATGACCAGTAAGAGCACAACGGCAATTTCAAAACTCTGGGTCCTCACCCATTGTTGAGTTGAGGGGAAAAGGCCCATGTGTTGGAAAAAATTTTGCAGACTAAGAGCAAAAGCGTATTCTATTGAAGCAGCGCACACGCCTAAAATAACCGTTCCTAACATGAGTTTTTTAACCTCATTGTTACATATGGAAAGGCACGTTCTTAGAGACAAGATCCTGTCAGTAATGATATTTATTTTAGGCATTGCTAAAAATGTACTCGCTTCTTGGTCTTGATGCCAAGTTAAAGGTTTCTATGACGAATAAAAAAACGGTAGTGATCACCGGTGGAACAGGTCTTTTAGGTGGAACAGCTGCTTTGAGGATGACTGAAAAATGGAATATGAGTTTATGGACACGCGGGTACATGGCAAACTTTCCTGGAATTCCAACTGAGACCGTAAAATTAACAGAAGTTCCCGAGATCAATAAAGCCCTCGATATTAGCCGTCCAGATATCCTCATTCATGCCGCCGGTATGACAAGTGTTGAGGATTGTGAGAAAAATCAATACAAGGCTAATATTTCCAACGTTCTCACAACGAAGATTCTCGCTCAAGAGTGTAAAAAACGTGGCATCAAATTTGTTTTCATCTCAACTGACCACATCGGTATGGATAAAGAGATGAGCACGGAAGATGAACTCACTTTACCAAAAAATATTTATGCTAAGACCAAACTTGAGGCCGAGTTTGAAGCCTTGAGAGCTAACCCTGAAGCGCTTATCATTCGCACAAATTTTTTCACTTGGGGAAATGCCCACCGTAAATCTTTTTTAGATTTCATCGTGGACCACCTGAGAGCAAAACAGACCATTACTCTTTTTGATGATGTGAGGTTTAATCCTCTTGCCGCCGAAGTTCTTTTTGATTCCATCAATATGCTCATAGAAAAAAAGTCCGTTGGTATTTTTAGTGTGCTGGCCGATGAAGGTTTAAGTAAGTACGACTTCGGTATGTTGGTTGCGGATATTTTTGATCTGGATAAGAAGTTCATTAAAAAAGGTCATTTATCAGGTCATCACACATTAGTTTCAAGACTTCTCAATCTCACTTCAAGTAACGCTAAATTTAAAGAAGAATTAAAAATCAAAAATTTGCCAACTGTGAAAGAGATGGTCGTGAAGCTTAAAGGCGAAGAAAACGATTATAAGCCAAAACTACTTCAATATATTTCAAGTGTGCCGAATAAAAACCTTATCAACTATGGCAAGCAGAGCATCGATGAAAAAGATTTTGAGGCCATCATCACTTGCCTAGATAGCGGATGGTTGACCCAGGGACCGAAGATTGATGAGTTTGAAAAAGCTGTGGCAACTTACACCGGCTCTAAGTATGCGGTGGCCATGGCCAACTGGACCTGTGGACTTCACATGGCCGTTTTAGCTGCGGATGTTAGACCAGGAGATTATGTCATCACATCTCCCATTTCATTTGTGGCAAGTTCCAACTGTGCGATCTACGCAGGAGCAACTCCATACTTTGTTGATATCGATCCAAAAACCTTAAATCTTGATCCCATTAAATTAGCCGAAGCTTGTGCCAAACTTGGAAAAAAAGTTAAGGCCATCATTCCTGTGCATTTTGCTGGCGCTCCTTGTGATATGGAAAAAATCAGTGCTATCGCGAAAAAATATGGAGTTACGGTCATTGAAGATGCAGCTCATGCCATTGGCGGAAGTTACATCTCGGGCGAGAAAATTGGAAAAAATCGTTACTCTCAAATGGTCGGTTTTTCATTCCATCCAGTTAAAAACCTCACTACCGGTGAAGGTGGTTTGATCACAACAGATGATGAAAAGATTTATAAGAAGCTTCAAAGTTTGAGAAGCCATGGGATCACTCGTGATTCTTCTCGTTTCATGAATAAGGATCTAGCTTTCACAGATGGTAAGGTCAATCCTTGGTATCATGAGATGCAAGACTTGGGTTACAACTTCAGGATTACTGATTTGCAGTGTAGTTTAGGAGTTTCACAGATCAATAAGCTTCCAGATTTTATGTGCCGAAAAATTGAAATAGCACAAGCCTATGATCGAGCCTTCGCTGAGCTAAAAAACGTTAAGACAGTTCAGCATGAGTTAAGACATTTAAGTGGTAACCATCTTTATGTGGTTCAAGCTGATTTAAAAAAAATTGGCATGAGCAGGTCTCAGGTCTTTGCCCTGTTTAGGGAGCGAGACATTAATTTACATGTTCATTACATTCCGATTTATAAGCAACCTTATTACAGAGAGCATTTCCCTGTGGATGAAAAAGATTTTCCTCATGCAGAAGCTTATTATGAAAGTGCCCTGAGTCTGCCTTTGTTTCCAGAAATGACGACACAGCAGTGTGATTTGGTGATTAAAACAGTTCAGGAGATCATTGGATAATGACTGATCTTTTAAAAATCGTTCTGGGCACAGTCCAATTCGGTTTGGATTACGGAGTGACAAACGCTAAGGGCAAAGTTGATTTTGCCGAAGTCGTGCGCATCCTTGATTTGGCCCATTCAAACGGGATCAGTGTTCTTGATTCTGCTTCATCTTATGGGGACAGTGAAGTTGTTTTAGGTAGAGCTTTTAGAGAACTTAAAAAAGATTTTTCGGTCATCACTAAAGTTTACCTCCAAGGTGAAGGCGACATTCATTCTCAAGTTTTTCGTGCCATTGAAAAATCCATGTATGATTTAAGTGGGGCTAAAATTTATGGAGTGATGGCCCATCATGGTAACCAGCTCCTAAGCAATAGTGAACAGTTCGTAAGTGCTCTAGTTAAGGCCAAGAGTGAGTTTAAGTTACCTCGCATCGGGGCCTCCGTTTATGACTTGGAAGAACTTAAAAGTATTTCAAGGCTCATGCCGCTTGAGCTTACCCAGATTCCTTATAATGTTCTTAACCAAAGTTTTACAGAGGGTGATGATCTATCGTCGGTGAAAAATAAAGGGTGCGAAGTGCACGCACGTTCCATTTTCCTACAAGGTCTTCTTTTAAGCAAAAAACAAAACATAAAACCGTATTTTCAAACTTTTGAAAAGCACCTTAACGATTATTTCAGCACTTTAGAGACTTCTAAGTTATCGGGCCTTGAGTTTAACCTCGGCCATGCTCTGAAAGAAAAAAACATTGATCGTTTGGTTTTAGGTGTTACCTCACGCACAGAACTTTTAGAAATAATAGACGCAGTCAAAAACGTTGGAAAAGTTGAGATTCCAAAAGCTGGGCATCTTGCCAGCCTAAATGAGAATCTCATCAATCCTGCAAAATGGAAGGTTTGATATGGAAAAAAAAGATTTTAAAACTGAAAAAAATAAATTCTATTCTGCCCGAGCTCACGCGCTCATCCCTGGCGGAGGTCACACATACAGTAAAGGTGATGATCAGTTCCCTGAAAATGCACCTAAAATCATTGACCGCGGTGAGGGCTGTAAACTTTGGGACGTAGACGGAAATGAATTTTTAGATTTAGGTATGTCTTTAGGTACAGTGGTTTTAGGCCATGCCTATCAACCAGTTCTTGATGCTGTTAGAAAAGAACTTGATCGTGGTGTAAATTTTGTTCGTCCTTCAATCCTTGAAGGAGAGTTGGCCGAACTCATCCATAACGTAATTCCTTCGGCAGAGATGGTGAAGTTTGCTAAAAACGGATCAGATGCTGTCACAGCGGCCGTGAAACTGGCCCGGGCCTATACAGGTCGAGAGTACATCGCCCGTTGCTCATCAGATCCTTTTAATGCCGTTCACGACTGGTTCATTGGAAGCACGGTGGTTACACGTGGTGTTCCTGAAGCCGTTCAGAATTTAACGTTGAAGTTTGATTATAACGATCTTGAAAGTTGTAAAAAACTTTTTGATCAGTATCCAGGGAAAATCTCTGCTTTTTTATTAGAGCCTATTTCGATGATCAAACCTAAAGAAGGGTTTTTACAAGGTCTAAAAGATCTTTGTGAAAAGAATGGGGCTCTTCTGATTTTTGATGAGGTGGTTTCAGGATTTCGATTCGCAATCGGTGGGGCCCAGGAAGTGGCAGGTGTGACACCTCACTTATCAGCTTTTGGTAAGGCTATGGCCAATGGATTTTCAGTGAGTGCATTGACCGGTATTAAAGATGTCATGGACATCGGCGGCATCACTCACCAAAGAGGAGAAAGAGTTTTCCTTCTTTCCACCACTCACGGTGGGGAAACTCATTGTTTAGCGGCATCCATTGCCACGATTAAAGAGATTCAGCAGAAAAAAATCATTGATCATTTCTATTGGGTTGGAAACTACCTTATGGATGGAATGAGAAAAATTGCCGCTGAAGAAAAAGCAGAACATCTGGTGGAGATATTTGGTTATGGCTGTAAGCCTGGTTTTGCATTTAAAGATGAGCTCGGAAATATCTGCATGAAATCAAGGACCCTCTTTTTAAGAGAAACAGTGGCACGCGGTCTTCTTATGCCTTATGTGGTCCCGAGTTATGCTCATAAAAAAGAGGATCTCGATTTGGGTCTTGAAATTTGCCAAGACGCCATCAGAGTTCTGAAAAAAGAAGTTGAGGCCGGCACAGTTGAGAAATCTCTGAATGGTTACACGGTTAAACCTGTTTTCAGGAAGTTTAATTAATGAAAACAAAAATTGGCGACTTTACCATTGGTGAAGGACGGACTTTTATCATTGCAGAGATGTCTGGTAATCATGGTGGAGACATCAGTAGCGCCTTAGAGATCATCCGTGCCGCAAAAGAAGTTGGGGCCGATGCCGTGAAGTTACAAACTTACCGTGCTGACACCATCACTCTTGATTGTCATAATGAAGATTTCCTTATTCCAAGTAACAACCCTTGGAGCAGCTCTAAGAATCTCTATGGCCTTTATGAAAAAGCTTATACTCCTTGGGAGTGGCATAAAGAACTTTTTGATGAGGCGAAAAAAGCCGGCATCATGATCTTTTCATCACCTTTTGATCGTACGGCCGTAGATCTCTTGGAAGACCTTGGTGTACCAGTTTATAAAATCGCTTCACCTGAAATTACGGATATTCCTCTTATGGAATATGTGGGATCAAAGAAAAAACCTGTGATTGTTTCCACAGGCGTAGCTGAACTTGCCGATATCGAATTAGCAGTTTTGACCTTAAAAAATGCTGGTGCGACAGATGTTATTTTACTTAAGTGCACATCATCTTATCCTGCACCTCCAGAGTCTATAAATCTCATGACGATGGTGGACATGCGTACTCGATTTAATTGTTTTGTCGGGCTGTCCGATCACACCCTTGGTACGGCAGTACCGGTGTCGGCCACCGCCCTGGGAGCTACCGTTATTGAAAAACATTTCATCTTAAATAAAACAGACGAGTCCGTAGATGGCTTTTTTTCTTTAGATAAAACAGAATTTAAAAAGATGGTGGAAGATGTTCGCATCGCCGAGCTTTGTATCGGTAAAGTGACTTATGAGCTGGATGCTGAAGGAAAGAAAAATTTCTGGGGCCGCCGTTCATTGTATATGTGTAAAGATCTTAAGAAAGGTGAAAAAGTCACCGCTGAACACATAAAATCCGTCAGACCACACTTCGGTCTTCACCCTAAGCACTTCAAAAGTCTACTTGGGAAAACGGTCAAAAAAGACCTTCATTTCGGTGATCGAGTGATGCTTGAGGATTTTGACGTCTAATGGGCGCCTTATTGTTCCGTGGTGATGCCTCGTCATCAGTGGGGATGGGTCATTACCGACGTTTAGGAATTCTTGCCCGTCAGTTTGAAGGAGAAAAGATCCTCATTCTGAGAACAGACGATCTAAAACTCGAATCTGAGGCAGGGGTCATATTTGATAACGTTATCACTCTTCCGATTGATTGTACTTTTGAACAAGAAATTTTTTTAATCAGTGCCTTACGGATCAAGGCCAATGTCAGTGTGATCGATATCTCTAATTCCATCACTTACTCACAGATAAACTCATTTCAAAAACTTGTAGATTTCTATCACCAGATGGGGAACGCTGCTGTTATTGATGGTCTAGGGGCAGATTCAGTTTTATCTAAGGTCACAAACCTTGAGTGTGATTATTACATTACTCCCTACGTAGGAGCGCCCAAGTTACGCGGAAAATTTCAGCATTTAAACAGTGAGAAATTTTTTGTTTTAGATCCCTCATATAATGAAGTTGAGTACGAGATGAGAAAAGTTGCCAAGAATGTATTGCTGACAATGGGTGGTTCTGATCCTAATGATATGACTTTAAAAATCGTTAAACAGCTCCTTCATAAAAATTGCAAAGCTCATATTAAAGTCGTTGTGGGGCCTTTATTTACAAATGATCAGTTTAAGTCTTTGACCAAAGAACTCCAGGGCCAGAGCAACTGGAGCATCATAAACAATCCTTCCGACATTAAACAAGAATACTTATGGGCCGATGTGGTCGTTTCTGCTTCTGGTCTGAGTAAGTATGAGCTGGCCTCTTTAGGCATACCCATGGTTTTAGTTTCAAGAAACCAAACCATGCACGACATTAATCAAAGTTTTACCCAGAAGGCAGAATGCCTGGACCTTGGTCCTATAGACAATCTTACAACGGACATGTGGATTGATGATGTGGAGAGACTCTTGTTAAACTATGACCAGAGAGCTTCTCAGTCCAAAGTTTTAAAAAACCTCATAGACGGCTTAGGCGCTGAAAGGATTCTAAAATGCCTGATTCAAAATTAAACAAAGAAGTCATCATCTTCGGCACTGGCGAGATTGGTGAGTTGACTCATTTTTATTTTAAACATGATTCTGCCTTTAAGGTGGTGGGTTTCTGCGCTGATGATCAGTACGTGAAAGAAAACACCTTTAACGGTCTACCAGTGATTCCATTGAGTGAATTGCCAGCGAAATTTCCAAAAGAAAAATATTCGGCCCATGTCGCTCTCTCGTACAATAAGATTAACCAGGTCAGAAAAGAAAAATATCTGCAAATTAAAGCTTTGGGTTACACGTTACCATCCTACATCTGTTCTAAGTCGGTCTTTTGGCCCGATCTGAAGATCGGAGACAATTGTTTAGTGTTGGAGAATCAAACCATTCAGCCCACTGTTGAAATTGGTAATAACGTCATGATCTGGAGTGGTAACCACCTCGGGCATGGTTGTAAGATCATGGACCACACTTATCTTAGTAGCCACATATGTATTTCTGGCCATACAGTCATTGGTGAGCAATGTTTTGTCGGTGTGAATTCAACGTTTAAAGACTTCATCAAAGTCGGTAACAGAGTTTTTGTAACGATGGGTGCGGACGTGGTGAAAGATGTGCCAGATGATGCTGTTGTTATGCCAAGCCCATCCAAGATTCTTCCCATTGAGGATGAACTCGCATTTAAGATCAGAAAAAAATATTTTAATCTCTAGAGGATTTTTTTATGGAATGGAATAAAAAAGGTTTTCTTTTTAAACCTGATGCAACGAAGTGGTGGATGCTTACCCACGCCATGATTCCTACAGCAGAAAAAATTTCTGAAGATCAGTATAAAATCTACTTTTCAGGTAGAGATAATCAAAACCGCTCACAGATTGGTTATTTTATTTTAGATTTAAAAAATGGAGCAAAAGTCACGGCCATATCTGATGAACCCGTGCTTTCTCCGGGAAGATTAGGAACTTTTGATGATAATGGTGTAAGCCCTGCATCCATTGTTAAAGATGGCAATACGACTTACTTGTATTACATCGGTTGGAATCCTGGCTCAACAACACGTATGCATATTTATGGCGGACTTGCCTTCAGTGAAGATGGTGGAAAAACATTTAAACGTTGGTCAGAAGCTCCCATCATTGAAAGAAATCGCGTGAATCCTTTTATCAATACAGCTCCATTTGCCATTAAGGCCTCTGAGAATCAATGGTTCTTATATTATGTGAGTGGAGTGGAGTGGGTTAATAAAGATCTACCTCGATATAACATTCAAATGGCCGAATCCACCGATGGAAAAAATTGGAAACGTGAAGGTCATGTCTGTATGGATTTTGAAGGGGAGGAGAATGCCCTTGCCCGCCCTTATGTCATTAAAGAGAATGGCATCTATAAGATGTGGTTTGCTTCTAAGGGTGAAACCTACAGCATGAAATATGCTGAATCAAACGATGGAAGAAATTGGACGAGAAAACCAATGAAGTTTGATGGCGTGGCCCCAGGTGGTGGAGATGAGCACATGGCCGAATACGGAATTGTGATTGAGTCTCACGGCAAAAAATATATGCTTTATAATGGTAACGATTACGGCAAGGACGGCATTTTGTATGCCATCCTTGAGTAGTTGGAGTTGATTAAGAGTGTCTGCCCTTATAAGTCACGATAGCTCTGTCTTTCATGAGTTTTGATGTCTGAACATCAATGATCAATTTGTTTTCATGAACGAATTCTTTGAAAGCTATACTCGCCCCTGGGTATTCTTTAAAGTTTAGCTCATCCATGAGAAGGATTGAACCTGGAAGCAAGTGAGGTAGGATGGCCTGAAGGGCTGTTTTTGTCGGATGGTAAGTTGCTAAGTCAAAATAGGCTAAAGCTACAACATCACCGGGATTCTTCTCAAAAAAACCAGGAACAGTTTTCATCACATCCCCAACTTCTAAACTTGTTTTTTGGATTTGAGAAAGAACATGGTCACTCTCGTGATAATTGAGAAGTTCAGTTAGGGCCGATGGAAAGTCATTGGCAAGCTTATACCCACTACCGGTAATTTCGGCACTTTGACCATCGATGTCAGAGCGTGATGCATAGCCATCAGAAGTGAAAGTATCAAAACCGACGATACGGCGATTTTGGTTCCATGGCTCATAGATGGCACGAAGATTTTCGAAAGTTACAAGGTTTTGTCCAAGGTGAACCCCGAACTCCATGATGATGCCGGGCTTATCAACGATATGTTGGTAAAGTTCATTTAAAAAAAGTAATTTCGTTACTGCGGAGCTTCTCATGAACAAACCAAGGTTCTGAAAAAGATCCACCTTACGAATGCTTTTATCCGTATAGAACTTTTCGAAAAGATCAAAAAGTTTTGTTCTTTGAATGAGCTGAGACTCGGTAGCTTTAGTTTCTGTAACAGCCATATAATATCTCTTTTGGTTTGAGTGTATTAACTATAAAAATAAGCTATTATAAGCAATAAGTAAATTTGTTTACTTTAAACTGCTATTGGGAACAATGATGAAAATTGCTATCATGCAACCCACATTTCTGCCTTGGCTCGGCTACTTTGGAATGATTCATTCCGTAGATGAGTTTGTCTTTTTTGACAGTGTACAGTTCAACAAACGTTCGTGGCAGCAGAGAAATAAAATCAAAACCAGTGTCGGTGAGACTTTTTTATCTGTTTCGGTTTTAACTAAAGGTAAAGAAGATAAAGACATCAAAAATATTCTTTTAGATCCTGAGCATTTTATTCCTGAGAAAATGCTGGCGACGATTTCTCAAAACTACCAGAAAGCACCTTATTTCAAAGATTATTACGAAGGCATGAGGGCCATTTTTCTAAAGGGTCATACTCACTTAAGTGACTTCAACATAGATTTGATTGAATACTTTTGCCAACAAATAGGAATTAAAACTAAGTTTAGCCGAAGTAGCTCGATGCCTGTGAATGGGGCCAAGGCAGATCTTTTGGCCGACATCTGCTCCCACTTAAAAGGTAACGTTTATTTATCTGCACCTGGCTCTCGAGAATACATTGAAGAATCAACTGCTTTTCAAGACCGTGGCATTGAGGTGATTTATAACAATTATACTCATCCGGTCTATCAACAGCAGTACCAGTCTGACTTCATTCCTTATCTCTGCATTGCGGACTTACTCTTTAATGAAGGTCCAAAATCCATGGAAATTTTAATGTCAGGATATAAGTCATGAGAATCGCCATTATTCCGGCCCGCGGTGGAAGCAAAAGAATTCCTAAAAAAAACATTATCGAATTTTGTGGCAAGCCAATGATCGCTCATGTGATCGCGGAGCTCAAGGCCACAAAACTTTTTGATGAGATCCATGTCTCCACTGACAGCGAGGAAATTGCTGATGTGGCCCGAGCCCATGGAGGATCCGTCCCATTTTTAAGAGACCCGGCCCATGCCACCGACTTCGCTCCAGTCTTATCTGTGATCAAATGGGTCGTGGGAAAATATGCGGAAGATCAAAAAAAATTTGAAACAGTCTTAATGGTCACACCCTGCACACCTCTTTTAGAAAAAGCTGATTTTGAAGATGCCTGTAAAAAATTTGAAAACACGGATAAAAAAAATCCCATGCTCTCAGTGGCAAGGTTCCCTTCACCGATTGAATGGGCACTTGCGGATAAAAATGGAGTCCTAGTGGCCAATAGTCCTGAAAAAATGCTGATCAGAAGTCAGGACTTGATCCCCACCTATTATGATGCCGGTCTTTTTTGTTTTTTTGGTGAAGAGACTTTAGCAAAAGATGAAAAAGTTGCGACCTCATTTATGAAGTATGAACTTCCAAGATGGAAAGCCGTTGATATTGACGAAGTGGATGATTTGGAGCTTGCAAAACGTATGTTTTTAGCAATGAAAAAAAATGTCTGACCTTAAGATCATTGAACTCACAAACTTTGAAACACCTTCCTTAGAAAACTATGATGACTTTAGAACGATGGACCTCTGGGCAACAAGATCCATGTCCCAATATCATCAAGAATACCTCGATAACCATCAAGACATTAAAGAAGTATTCTTCTGTGATGGAAAAAGAGTCTTAGCTCGCACAAGTTTCCATGAAAACGAAAATGAAATTAATCTTTTTGGACGGCAAATTGAGTTATCTCATGATCCTTCTTTAAACGCCCAAGAAGAAAACCAGCTTTTTAGGTTTTTTGCTTCTTGGCTACGAACGAGATTTGAAGGTAAAAAAGTAAAAATTAAATCTAACGCTTTCATCTTAAAACACTTTTTTGATGACGTGGAAACATACCGTGAAATTAAAAATGCACGCCTTGATCTTTCTTTGAATGAGGACATCATTCTTCAATCGATAAGAAAAAGTTATCGTTCGCTGATTAACTGGGGAAAAAAATCCCTTGAGATCATTCATCTTACTTCAAAACAAAATAGCCCTGAACTTTTTGAAAGCTTTAAACAGCTTCACATCGCAGCAGCAGGAAGACAGACAAGAAATGATGAATCTTGGAAAGCACAGTATCAACAGATACAAAATAATGAAGCTTTCCTAACCTTGGCCAAGCTAGATGGTAAACTTGTGAGTGGTGTGTTTATCCTCGTAGATTCACAGAAAGCATTTTATGCCGTGGCGGCTAGTGACCGAACCTTAATGGAACAGAATCTTGCTTTAAACCATTGGCCACTCCTCAGTTCTATTTTGTGGGCCAAGTCCATTGGTCATCAGTATTTTGAATTTGGTGATATCACTCCTGACAAGGATGACAAAAAACTTTCCGACATCAATAAGTTTAAAAGAGGCTTTTGCACCGAAGTCCTCATTGAGAATGTCCTCACACTCAGTCTTTAGGGTTTTATGAAAATAAATTTTTGGCCAGAAGGCGATTTTGATTTCTCATCACTTGTCACATCTTCAGAAATCAGAGAGATTGAAGGATTTTTAGAGGACATCTACGCCCCCTACAGAGTCATTCTTTTTTCATCTGCCAGAGCAGCACTTTCAGCAATCATTGAAGTTGAAAAATTGAGTAAAAAAAATCTATTAGGTATCCCTAAATTCTCCAGTACCTGTGTCATTCATGCGGTGACCGGTTTCACACAGGTAACACCTTTTTATTCCACAGAACCTGACATGTACCTTGTTTATCATCAAATGGGCGTACCCTATAAAATAGAGAGCACTAAAAAAGTCATCGAAGATTCAGCCGACAGCTTATGTCTTGATGCTTCTGCCTTATTTCAGAATAATTCTAGTTATGAGGTCTTTTCTCTTCCTAAGATCATAGGCAGTAAGTTTGGTGGAATGGTTGTCGTGAAAAATGACAAAGAAGCCTCGGAACTAGAAAAGATAAGAAACACACGAGATAAATATGTGCTTTTTTTTGATTTATTAAGAGCTGGAAAAAAAACATTTCCGCTGGGAGAACTCCTGTGGGAAGGAGCATGTACTAGGGCTTACGGAACCTCTCGAATCGCGCGAGCTGATATCAGCTCAAAACTTCTACATTGGAAAAACATCACTGATCAAAGACTAAGAAGAATGGAAACAGTTGAGAAATTAAATCTCAACCAGTGGCAGCTCTCAACAGGAAGACTTCTTTGTTGTTTACCCGTGAACCTTGAAAGAGTGAGTGCAGAGCTAAAATCTAAATATCCTTATCTTATTCGGAATCTTTATATTGATCAGACTCTTAAAAGCCAAGAGATGAAACAGTTCTTTTTATTGCCTCTGCATCAACATTGCCCAGATCAATTTTTTGATTTTGCCTTAAAGGAAATGAAATGACTGAAGTCAGATTTGCCAAAGATCAAACTGAAGTTAATCAATGCCTCAAATGGGCCAAAGAAACTTTTCATGGCACTCCTGAGTTAGAGGACTATAAAGATTCACTTTGGCTTGATGTTCCTCATCTTAATTTAAAACATCTCATTGTCATCACGTCAGATAGTAAACTTGTGGGATTTGTTAGGGTTATTCCAACTTTAATGTTGATGCCTCAGGGGTATGTGAGATCGGCTTGCCTCACTTCTGTTGTCATCCTTCCAAGTGCTAGAGGAAAAGGTCTTTCCAGCATCATGATGAATGAAGTTATGATACTTCTTAAAAAAGAGGGCTTTGAATTCTCCCATCTTATTGCCAGAAAAGCCGTGGATCATTTTTATAATAAGTTTGGTTTTTTAGGATTAAGCTCTTATGAGAAGATATTTATTAAAGCAAATAAAATGGAAAGTGGGCAATTTTCAGTTCGTCCCATGACCAATGATGGATTGAGCTCTTGTCAGAGGTTTTATGATCTTTCTTATTCTCAATCTTTTGGTCACGTAAAGAGAGACAGAGAGTTTTGGGACTATAGTTTTAAGCGGTTGAGTCTTTTGCCAGGAGTTGGTTTTAATGGAATATATTCAGATTCAGAATTAATTGGTTATTATATCGCTAATGCTTCTGGAGTTCTCGAATTAGGAATCGATCCATCTGTTTCAAATCAGTTTTTAAGTGTACTACCAGTAGAAAACGGACTTATAACGCTTGATATCCCTTACGTGCACGTTTTGAATTCCATTATATCTGATGACATGGATGTTTCGTTTCGTTCCAGGAGATGCCTATTTGGCGGACACATGATGTGTGATCTCAACCATTCGCATTTAAACACTCTTAAGTCGCTTGAAGACCATTTTAAGAGGCTTGGTGTTGATATCATGGGAATGGATAATTCAAAAAACTTTAATATTAATTTCCTCGACCAGATATAACTCCAAGAGCTTTTTGTAATTCGTCTTTTGACTGAAGACAGACACTCTCAGACACGAGAGATCGTTTTGAAAAATCAATGATATCCATTGGATCATAAAAAAACGATGGGATTTTGAGAGCTTCAGCTATGTACCCTGGAGAAGTGTAGGGAATGGAGATACAAACATCAGAATCACTAATTTCTCTGAATAGGTCGGTGTGCGGGGAAAGAAGTTTAATCTTTCCTTCATGAGAGAGCTGGTTAATGTTTTCAAAGTACTTAACGGAGTGGGATTTACTTACTTCGCGTTTCGTTTTCAGTTTGATGATACAGGGAACTTTTAAGTTATCCATGATATCAACAATGTCCTGAATGAATTTAGTTACATTGCTTTCACTGTAGTAATAATAGATCAGATCAGAATAATTTTTTTGAATGTGAACATCACTGAGAGGTGGCACATCAAAAACCAATACCGTGAAGGGTTTATCCTTAACTCTGGATGTTTTAACAGATTTATCCAGATACCACATCATTGGCCCAATATTGTGTATTTTTTTAGGTTTTAGAAGGTCTCTTATCCATTCTAGATTTTCTTGATTCCAAACCCAATGTTCCTCAATGGCATTTAATCTCATTCCTGGATACTCAAAAAACTTTGGACCAAGCTTATATTCAAGACCTATAGAATTAGCTGAATACCAGATCATGTGAGTGGTAAACGATTTCTGCTGTGCTGGAAGTTCTTGTAACCAAAGTTCTTGGGTTGTGTACTCTGAATTAGTAAAGATGAAATTTTTTATGAGTTTCTTCTTGTCGAGCATCTCTACAGCGGCGAGGAAGGCGATGTCCTTAAACAGGAAAGACAGATTATGATCTTTCAGGGTGAGAATCATGAACATTAGCATATTTTTTAACGTTCTCATGATCGTGAACACGAGATCCAGGCGTGAAAGCCTATGGTCTTGAAAGATTTTCAAGTAGGGGTTTGACGATAAATGATAAGGGCGAAGATCTTTGTTTAATGTGCTCTTGATGAGATAAACTTGGTTTTCTTCTTTAAGGATGCTGATCGGACCATACTTGAAGTATTCCACCATCTCAGAGATTTTATCCTGATGGGGAATGAAAATTTCATAATTAATGTTACTAACCAAAGAATAAGTCGTCAGAGGAGAATAATAAGTTCTTTTTTGAGTCAGTGCTTTTACAAGCCCAATAAGGATATATCCCGCAAATTGAAACATCTTATACACGTTTTTGACTGCCAACCAGGGAGATGTCTCAATAACTGATTCAGCTGATGGTTTTAAGGTGATTTGATCATGGTCAAGAGTTAAACGAAAGTGGGGACTTTTTTGACCTTTAAATTGGGTCATCATCTGTGAATAATGTTCACCGATGAACTTCTGAAGTAACCTTCTACGTAATGCTTTGGAAGAAAATGCAAAGGGGAGAACCCCTGAGACTTCATGTTTAAGTTTTAGCCCTTTTAAAAAGTTTTCCATCTGAGCATGAATAGTTGGTTGTTGATTTTTAAATTCCATGTTTTTATTGATGGTAGATCTTTATGATATCCATCGAAGGTGAAAGAGTTTTGATTTGTTCAACCATTTCACGTTCAAAGTCGGCCGAAGAGACGAGGATGCTATCTACCTGTTTCATTGTTTCTTCCGTGGGTTTGACGATCGGAATGTTTCTCATCTTTTTCCCGTGTTTATGAGGGTTATTATCAAAAATGAGCATCCAATCAATTTTTAGGTCTTCAATCATGGCCATGACTTCCATGGTATGAGGCCCGGCACCAAAGAGAGCAACTTTTTTATTTTCTTCGCGGCATTTATTTAAATGAGCTTTGATGGGGGAGAGCATGGTGTTTAAAGTTGAGTTAATTCTTAGCATGTTATCAGCATAAACCTTTGCCGCATGACCCGGATACTTTTTAAGAGCTTTGATTTCACCTGGCTTACTTATGGCCCTGATGACTGGATAATCAAATCCTGAGCCTTTGGGATTTCTCTCAAATCGTTCACAGACCTTCGTTGAAAGACCATGAGATGCAAAATAATTATCAAGAATCTCAGTTGTGAAATAAAGCAGATGTTCATGATGATAAAATGAACAAAGTTGCACATTTATATTTTTAGCATCAGGAACCTCAATATAAAGCACTCCTTGAGGGGCCAAATGTTCTCTGATCTTATGAAGAGCTCCTGAAGGGTCACTTAAATGCTCAAACACATGTCTTAGAACAATGACATCAAACTTTTGTTGACCAAAATCTGCTGTCTCTAGGGCCTCACTGTAAAGAGTGGCTTCGGGAATAATCTTTTTGGCCTGCTCGAGATATTTTTTGGATAACTCCACTCCTGAGAGGAATAAGTTTTTACGCGAAATTTCTTTAATTTTCTTTAAGAAAAAACCTTCCGCACAACCAATCTCAAGAACTTTCATTCCATCCTGTAGGTCAATGAACTTGGAAATAAAATTAACCTGAATATCCATTTGCTGACTGAATGGCGAAGAAGCATTAATTTCTGATCGTGGGATACGAGACTGTTTTGAATAATATGAAAAGAGCTGCTTCATGGGCATCTTAGGATTTAGAAAAGTGAGGCCACATTCCTCACAACCTGCGAGTCCTATCGTGACATCCATCTCTTCACCATCAACCACAAAAACGCGGTACTCTTTTTTTGCATTAAGAACAGTGATTTGTGAGCTTCTACAGCCAGGGCAAGAGTGGAGAATTTCAGGATGAGTATTCACTTAAGGTCCCTCTTATGATTCTTTTTTGAGTTTATGGTCTTCTTTAGTCATGAGACTTTTTTCAATGAACTTATTACACCAGTAGAAAACATGAGACGGGTCACAGTTGATCTTCTTTGCGACCTCGATGACAGAGAGTTTATTATCTAAGGCATACATGATGTCGATAAATGATAACCACATAGGAAGAAGCGTAGGGTCTTCACGGTAGTCTGGATAGAGACCATGGCCTGACAAAAAAACTGGACCTGGATACTTAAGTTTAGGAACAAAGTCATTTTCGAGATCAAAAATAATCTCTTGCAGAACATCCCGCGATTCTTGAAGTTTTTCAAGTTGAATCAAGTCCATGTTGTCATCAGAGGTGTGATACTGAATGTAGGGGCTTCTTGTGAAAGAGAACGTTGGTACATTAACGCCAGGAGAATCTAGGACTTTTTCATCATTGGCCGCACTTTTTAAGAAGGGCACAACCTTGTAGGCGACATTTGATCTTTTTAGATTTTCTTCAATTAAAAAATCGAGATAAGAATTATTTCTTGTACGTTGGGCCACGATGGGTCCCGGAGTTCCTAACATTTCAGAAAAAAATCCTCCCACACACTGAGGGATAAGATTTTCGTGATGAGCAAAAAATCCCACACTGCCCACCTGTTCTGGTACAACCATAAACAGGTAACTATATTTTCTTTTTTTCATCTTACGTAAACGCGCCATGATGTCTGCACCGACCGCGACTCCGGTTAAAGAATCGTTAACTTGAGTGGGATGACAGATGTTTGAACTGATCACAAAAGTTTCTTTATTATCCCCTGGTAAAAAGTCATAGAAGACATTCATCTTTCCAGGATCAAGAGTCGTGTTGACCTCAATGTCATAAAAGTCACTCGTGAATTTTGAGCGCCAGTTTTCTGGGATGCAAAAACCCCAAGTGTCTTGATAAAAGCGGAAAACAAAAGGTATGGCATGAGGACTTTGTGGGTCCGAATGAAGGTGCTTCATGAGTTCATCGTGAGACACACGTCCTTTAAAGGGACGGGAATAATTCACCAAATGAAGGGGATGATCTTTCACATCGACTAAAATTTGACCGTTCACTTTAATGGTTGCCGATTGAACTTCAAATCGCGGTGGAACAAACCAAGACCAAATAGCTTTGCCAGTTTCGTAACCTTCAATGATCCCTGTTGGCAAATAATCTTTAACGATCTTAAGGGCCTTATCCGTATCATCGCTTGCCAATGTTCTCTCTAGAGGAGTGATGGCATGAAGCAACTTCATCATATCTATTTCATCTTCATACTTTTTCATAAAGTATCCTCAAAAATGTCTTTCAGGCCTTTGATATGGAATTTTTCACATTGCTCTAAGAGGGCCTGTGGAATTTTGGTGGTCGTCCTATCAGAGAGACGAATAGGATTCATTCGCATGTCACAACTCGCTACCAGCACTCCATCACGTTTCATGCGATTAGTGATTGTCACGTAGGTTTCACTGTAATTGACGAATCCCGAATGGATTTCAAAATTATCTCCATTGAACATCTCTTTTTTATGAGCAGTGTATATTCTACCGGCCACTAAGGTGATGTCATTTTGCACGATATATTTTTTATCCATGGAGAGGCCCTCGAGTAATTTAAAAGCCGCTTGATCAAATAAAGACAGATAATAAACCACATTCATGTGGTTGTTTCGGTCATACCATTCGGGCAGAATGGTGCCTTTTGCTGTCAGAAGGTAATCACTCATTCGTATTGGCCTTCACTGACCTGTCGGCGGTCAATCTTTCCATTTGCATTGGTGGGCAATTTCGGAATAACAAAAATGCGTTTAGGAACCATATAATGGGGTAGAGAGCTTCTTAAAAAGGATTTATAGTTAAAAATATCTAGAGTCTGGTTTTTATCTTTTAGCTCAAGAACTAACCAAAGTTCTTCAACCTCGGCCGATACTTTTTTTACAAAACTGCTTGCGAGATAAACATTGTTAAAATGAACGGCGGAAGAGTTAATTTCATCCAAGTCCACGCGGTAACCTGAGATCTTAACCGTTGATCCCATTCGCCCAGAGATGTTGAGATTTCCTTTTTCATCATTAAAACCTAAATCTTCGGTGTAGTAGGCCCTTTGACCATTGATCTCTCCATAGGCCTTCGCTGTAAGCTCCGGGGCATTTAAATATCCTTGGCTCACGCAATGTCCAAGCATAACGATTTCTCCCACCTTATGGGGCCTAGAGATAATTGTTTTGCGATCACTTTCAACAATACAATAAGGCATTCTTTCGTGGGCCACTCCCACAGGAGGGGATTTTCCTTCTTTTAGGATTGTAAGATCAGCACCACTCACGAGATGCATGGTATTGACTATAGACGTTTCAGTAGGACCCCAAACATTAAAGATCTGGACCTCTGGACACTGATCCATCCAGTTAAGGATGTGTTTAGGGGGAAAAAAATCTCCACCAGATATGATCCGTCTGAGACTTCGGAATGAATTTTTCTCATGTGGTAATTCAAGACGGGAGATCTGACAGAAAAATAAAGGCACGCTGAATACAGATGTGATCTTAAACTTTTCAGTTTCTTCTTTTACCCTCTGACTGTTGGAGGTCTGAGAATAGATCGCGAGTGGCACATTAAAATAAATCATGGAAAAAAGATCAAAGATAGAAATATCAAAAAAGAAGTTAGTTGCTCCTCCGATGATGTCCTGGTCTGTCCAATCTAGGTAGGTCTCACTCCACAACATTGTATTCTCAATGTTACCGGCACTAACTAAAACGCCTTTAGGCACACCTGTTGAACCAGAGGTGAAGAGTGTGTAGAGAATCTCCGTGTCTTTAAAATAGTTGTCTTGAAATGTTAAAGGGGTGGTAGATTTTTTTTCCGCATGGATCACATGAACGCGATCAAACTCTTCTTTGAATTCCTGTGGATTTGTGACCAGGAGAATTTTTGTACCTAAGGCGTCCAGGCATTTTTTTATGCGGTCTTTAGGCTGCATGGATGAAAGAGGGGAGAAGGCCACATTAGAGAGAATGCACGCAAGGATTGCCGCAACCGTTTCGCCTGTTCGGTCTGCGATGAGAGGAACAATCTTCTGATCAAGTTTATGTTCCTGGATTTCATGAGCGTAGTCAGTGGCTCTCAACATCAGCTCAGCCCAAGTCCAAGTTCTGAAAGAGTCTAAGATAATAATTTGATCAGGATGAGAGGCAATGTGCTGGTTAAGTCTTTTGATGAGGGTCGAGACCATAACACTACTCATTCTGAACAAATTCTAAAATGAGACCTTTGACTGCAACGAAGAGAGTTTTGATGTTCCCCCCGAAAGACTTAACGTTGATGGCATAACGGCCAAGAACGAATGTGCCTTCTTGTTGTTTATACTTTTCCTCGGTCGCAGCGAGATCGGTTGATCCCATGGCGAGGTGATGAAGTCCCAAGCCATTTTTACGAGAAAAATTGGCCACCGATGATGTTGCATCCATAGGTTCTACGAACTCAAGCCATAAGTTATTTTCTTTTAAAAAAATAAAATGCAGGGTGTTTTTTTGATTGGCATCGTAGACACTCTCAGTGATGTCAGCTCTTGTGAGTCCTAATGTAAGGAGTGCTTCATCGATGTCCGGAGTTACGATCCCTAAGTGGTGAATCTTAACCATGGTTAATGAGGGCGACGATGGAATCAAATCGTCTAACAGATTGAAGAACTTTGGGATCTGATAAATCAAGTTTGATCTTAAATTTCTTTTCGATGTGCACAGCAAGTGAGACGAGATCAAGAGAATCAATGATGCCTGAAGCGATCAGATCAGTTTCTTTAAGAGTTTTGAGAATTCCTTCTCCCTCTCTTTGAACAAAAAATTCTGCAACTTTCATTTCCACTTCATTCATAATTTACTCATATCTCTTATAGATGCTGTTGATAAATAAACACGGATCTTTATAAAATTCATCCACTAATAAATCGATAGTTGAATCGTACCAGTAAAATGAAATATTACTCAAGTTGGATATTTCCCCAACTTCTTGAATGAGATGATTCTTTCGCAATAGGTCGCTAGCTTTTTTAAAGTCAAAAATAAACGTCTCATTGGGAACGTTTAAAGCTCTCATATTGGCCGAATAGTCGGTATCAATATAGGTTCCATTTTTAAAGACTTTTGTGGGGAAAAATTTATTATAGCGATATGTCGCTCCACACATCTGTTCGACGAAATGCAGTGAGGTGTTTCCTAGTTCCACAGGTCTTCCGATGTGGACAAAAGCAGTTTTTTTTCCCAATAAACGATCAAAAATGCTTTTTTTGCCAAAAGCTGATTTTGCGATGTTTTCAACCAGCGCCTTCTGGGGACCAATACTCGCATATGAAAAAACCGGGTGCTCAGATCGAGCAAAACCCGGCTGGTTCATAATCCACTTATTAAGTACTCCCAGAGTCGTAGGAGTTTTGAGAACATCAAATTCCCCTTGAGTCGTGTAACTAAAAGTCGTGGTGATAATGGTTTTATCCATTTCCATGATTGGGCCTAAGAGGCTTTGAAGGAAATCATTTTTGGACTCAAAAAGAGGAATGTACTGAGAAAAAAAACGAAAGTCGCTGTAGAGATAAATGATGTCAGCTTCTTTGAGTTTTAGGACATCAAATGTACTTCTGAAGTAATTGATAAAGTCATTTTTATTTTGAATATCCATAGTCCTGCTGATTATAATGGCGATGATGCAAAATATAAAGAATGAATTGTGGCAAATAGTCATTTTCATGGTGGATGACAGGGCCAATCACTGCGGTCTTTCATTGCCAGGACATCGGTTTGCGGATCTCTCCTTAAGAGGCGCCAGGGTTATATCTTGGGATGCTCCTGCACAACCCAAGGGAGATAAAATCTTTTTTGACATCACGGTTCCTGAACCCTCTACAGCAGAAGAATTTTTAGAACAACCAGGTGAACTCGCCTGGCCCATCCGCAAAGAAGAAAAAAAAATCCGTGGCTGGCACCTCACCGAAGAGTGTCCAGACTTTGTGAGAACCTTTCATACGGAACGTTCTTTAAATCCTGAGGATATGAATTGTGTGGAATGGATTGTACGGGCCTTAGAGTTAGGTGGAGTCTCTCAATTTCATCGGCAAGTCTTAACACCTTCCGAACTTCTTACCTGGTGCAAAGATCAAAAACTTAAAGAGTCATGAACGTCACATCATGTCCTAATGCCTGAGCGTCATAAAGCGGCATGGAATTAAGCCCGTACCATTTAGAAAATGTGGCAAGGGCATCTTCGATGGAGCTGTCCCAAATTTTAAGCTTTGAATGATTTAAAATCGCTGGAGGTAGGGCCGAATTTTCGCGGGGATGGCGTTTCACGTAGAGAAAACCACTCCGTATTTCAGAAAGAAGTTTTGCCATCAAATCAAATTGTGTGAAATGAAGTTCTGGTCTGTCTTCCATCAGAGGTTGAGAGCAGAAAAAATGGTCCACGGTATTGAGTTGATTGATGTGAATGCGACTTTTAGTCATTTGTCCGTGTACGCTTTGAATGGTCTTTTGAGGAATGGAAGTGAGAATCCTCCAGGGAGCAAAAATGAGGTTGATGCGTCCAGTTTTGAGAAGTCTAGTGATATCGTCAGAAAAACCCAGATTATTCCAATCGAGGAGGAGAAGTACTTTAAGGTTTTGAGAAATGGCTTTTAAAAGTACTTCAGCACTTTGATCAAAAGTTGCCGTGAGAATGACCCACTTCACTTGAGGCTTAAGTTCGCCTGCATGCGAAAAAGGCAGAAACTCACATTGAGAATGAGTTTCTGCCAGATAAGGCAAAATGTTTTTTGAATAGGTTGTACCGAGAAAGAAGTAGTAGCTGTTTTTCATTCCATTTTAAAATCGGCCATGGTGTTAGGCGATTTCATAATGTCTTCTTTTGACCGATTTTGATGTTTAGGGTTAGTCGAAACAACGAGAGCGTCGTTTCTTTCACATAACTGATCACACTTGTCGCAATACGGAACAAGCTCAAACTGTTTAGTATTATGAGCTTCACGAAGTTTTTCGTAAGCAGATCCCTTAAGCATCTCTTCTACGGTTTGTTGTGCCACGTTACCAAGAGGAATTTCTTCATTGTAGTCGTAACAACAAGGAACCACGATACCTTTCCAGTTGATCTGGATAGGGCCTGAATTAGGACGGCCACAAGTGCGTTTTTCTTCTTTAATGTCACGATAGCTTCTTCCGTCACCAAAATTGTGTGGGCGCCAAACTTCAATGTAGTCAGCAAATGGGCGAGTGTAATTTAAGAAATCTTGCATCTCTTGAGATGTTTCTGTTTTATTTTTATTAAACTCAAGGAAATACATCGAGATCTCAGGACTCTTGATGTGTTCTTTAGTCGTAGGAGAAATGAGGTCTCGTCCAAACTTATCTCTCATCTCAGAGGCCATGCGGATGTTCGCTTCAGTTTGTTCAAACTTTCCACCAACCATGACACTTTCATATACGGCCTTAGTGGCGCCATAAAAACTAAGACGGATTTCAGTAAGGCCCGCTCGTACGGCCGCTTCGATCTTAGTCATGGGTTTGCCTTCACCAAACTCTTTAGCAAATTTACTTTTACTCGGAAGGTGGAAAAGAGAGGCGTTACTGATGAGGTAAGTTCTTAAACCTTTTTGAGTGGCGTAATAGATCTTATCTTCAAGTGTTGGATCGATGAAAGGCTCACCGAAATTTACGAGAGTAATTTGTTTCGCACCCATGAGAATAACTTCGTCGACTAAACTGTAATAGAACTCCATAGGCATGTAGCCTTTAGGTCTATCGTGAGTGTCACGTGGGCACATGGTACAAGTATAATTACAAAGATTCGTTGGTTCGATTCGAACTTCGGGATTTTTAAGCATCATGATCTCGCCCACAGGCTTGATTCTTTTTTCGGCTGAAGTTCGAAGAGGATATTCTCTTGATCCACCCTTACCAAAAGCAGGATCTAAGGCATTCCAGAAAGGAGAGGGTACAATGTTGTAAACCACGTCACCGGCTTTTGCTTTTTGAAAAGATGGAGTTTGGTTGGCAACCGTAGGATCTAAATGAACAATATGGTTATCAACTCCGGCATTTAAATCATGATTGTGGTCAGAATTTAAATTCGAGTTTTTTGATGTCAGAATAGTAGTCATATTAGCCTTTAAAAAGTAAGATTAATGGACAAGAGTTTACGTTCCGTGTCAGCAAAAGTCCACTATGAATTTTTTAGAAAACTATATCAATTTTGTTGCCGCTTTAGGAGTGAATATCACTCGTAAAGAATGGTGGTATACAAGCCTATCTTCCAAAAATCGTTTTCAGTCTTCTTTGATGGCCGATTATGAACTTTTTAAAGAGGGAAAACAATCTCTAGAAAAACCTATAGTTCCGGGATTTAGGTTTATTTTTTTTGCCATTATCGCCATGGGAATTAAGTCGTTATACGCCTGGATTGTCACCATGCCTCAAAAGAGAAAACTGCTTTCTCAAGGGCAGGCCCGTACCGTCCTAATGACCTTTTCTTTTCCCGGTAGTTACTCTGGAGCAAACTTTAAAGACACTTATTGGGGGCCTTTGCCTGAGTTTTTAAGAAAAGAAGTTCCGGTTCTGCAAATAGTTAGCCCCGTTGGGGCTTTTTTCCAGTCTATTCGGTGTGCTGAAATTCATCCAGATGTTTTGCCTATTTATAGTTTTATTTCTCCTTGGATCTATTTAAAAAATCTTAGCAGGCTCTTTGTCATGCCGTGGCGCTGGAAAGTGGATAAAGATCTCCCCTTATCAGACAAAATTGAGCACATGCTGAAACTTGAAAGTTGTAATGACTCTTTTTTTTATGCCTTATTAGTTGAAGATGTTTTTAAATCTTTAGTTAAAAAGCAGCTGGTTTCTAAAGTCATAGTTCCATATGAAGGCAATGCATGGGAGAGGGCCGTGGTCATAGGAGTGAAGGAAGCTGATCCTAAAATAAAAATCACGGCCTATGTTCATACAGTCGTACCAGAGATTTCTGCCAGCATATTTGTGGGACAAAATGAATACCAAAATGGTCCATTTCCAGATGAGATTCTGACTTTGGGCGAGATTCCAACCAAGCTTCTAAACGAACGGGGGCATTATCCGGAAGGAGTTGTAAAAACTTCTTGCGCTCTGCGCTTCACAAACCTTCTTAAACTTAAGGCCTACGGACCAACTTCTGAGAAAAGGCTTTTAGTTGTTCTTGAAGGCGTTTTTCAGGTGGTTAAGATCGTTGATTATTTCCTGATTCAGGCCACCCATAATCCCGACTGGGAATTTTTGTTGAGATTTCACCCTGCTCTGCCCTGGGAGAAAATAAAAAATGTAAGTCAATTTAAAGGCGAATTTCCTTTGAATGTGTCTTTTTCAAAGGGGGAACCTCTCTTTGAAGAGATTAAACAATCTGCTGCTGTTGCCTATTGGGGAAGTACGGCCGGTATTGAGGCCTTATTTTTAGGGAGACCCATTCTGCATATAGAACTGGGTTCCATTTTAAGTTATGATTCTTTGTTTATGCATGATGGTTATCATTGGAGAGTACCCATTCAGTGCGAACTTTCCGCTGTCCTGCAGAAAATCGATTCTCTTAGCGAAGATAAAAAAAATGAGTTAAGCTTGGAATCTCGAAATTTTTTGCATCAGTATTTCACTGAAGTCACTGATGAAAGATTAAAACTCTTTTTCTAAAGGAAAAGTATGTTGTTTGAAGGTAAAAAAATCTTAGTGACCGGTGGAACAGGTTCTATGGGGAAAATGTTGGTAAAACGTTTGCTCTCAGGAGAAAAAGGAATTCCTAAAAAAGTCATTATCCTTTCTCGTGACGAGGCCAAACAACACGATCTGCGTGTGGCCTACGAAACTAGAATCATGAGTATGGATGAAGCCGTTTATAAAAACTTCCAAAAAGTTTTGGAATTTAGAATCGGTGACGTTAGAAATTATCATGATGTCTGTGCTGCTGTCAGAGACGTTGATATCGTTGTAAATGCCGCCGCCTTAAAACAAGTTCCATCTTGCGAATATTTTCCTTATCAAGGAATTATGACCAACTGTATAGGTGCTCATAATATTGTTCAGGCCATCCTTGAAAATGATTACCCTGTGGAAACTGTTATTGGGATTTCTACGGATAAGGCCGCTAAGCCTGTCAATGCAATGGGGATGACAAAGGCCCTACAGGAAAGAATTTTTACTTCAGCTAATATTTTAAATAAAAAAACTCGTTTTGTTTGTGTTCGGTATGGAAATGTTTTGGCCTCTCGTGGATCTGTGATTCCACTGTTTCATAAACAAATCGCAGCTGGCGGACCCGTGACCATCACTCTTCCTGAGATGACACGTTTTCTTTTAAGTTTAAATGATGCCGTTGATACCGTTTTTGCAGCTTTAGAGCATGCTGAGCCAGGTGAGACACTTATTCCAATTGCTCCGTCTGCAACAGTGATCAATATTGCAAAAGCTTTGGTGGGTGATAAAAAAATTGAAATTAAGATCAATGGAATTCGTCCGGGTGAGAAGATTCATGAAACGCTCATCTCGGAAGAAGAGATTTACCATACTGTGAAGAAGGGTAACTATTACGCTATAAAATCTATGTTGCCTGAACTTAATAAGGGTGAAACAAACCGTAAAGAGCCAGTTATGCCTCATGAGTATAGTTCAAGAGATGCTGTTCTTAATTACGAGGACACGGTTAAGCTTTTACACAAACACAATCTGATGGAAGTGAATCCTAATAATACCGAAGAACTTCTTAGGTAATAAACCATGGCCCACGAAGTTAAAATTGCCTGTATTGTTTGTACGAAGGACCGTCCTGAGGATCTTAAAAATCTTTTTGTATCGTTTGAAAAACAAACTCGCAGGCCCGATCAAATTATTATCGTGGATGGCTCTGATCATCCTATTAAACATGTCTTAGATGCATTTTCTGGTATCGCCTTTGATTATGTGACCGTAAGACCTCCGGGACTTGCGAAACAAAGAAACGTAGGTATAAAAAACTTACGTCCAGAAATGCAATGGATTGGCTTCATGGATGATGATTTGGTTTTGGAACCAGATTGTATTGAAAAACTCGAACAATTTATTTTACAAAAACCTGAGGTCAAAGGAATTGGATTGGTTATTGATAACCAACCCGTTTCAAATCCCTCGTTTGCCTTTCATCTTTATCATTCCATCTTTATGACAGATAAAAGACCTGGGGGAATTATTACGAGGGCGGGCATGGCCTCTGCTATTCGCCCTGTGAAAGAAGACCTTGTGGTCGATTGGCTTTATGGTGGTGCAACTTTTTGGGACACTCGGGTTTTTAAAGAATTTAAATTTGATGAGTGGTTCAGTGGAGTGGGGTATCTCGAAGATGTCGATTTTTCTTACGGAGTCTCTCGTAAGTATCCATTGATGTTGGCCTCAAGTGCTCGTTGTAATCATTATTTTCACCCGGTTAAAAAACACCGTCTCATCTCCCATGGTGCCTGGCACTTTGTAGCTTGGTGGTATTTTGCAAATAAGTATAAATTTAACAAACTCCTCGTACTATGGGCAATGTTTGGCGTCTGGATCAGTAATATTTCCCACGGGATTTTAAAACCTTCTACCTTTAGACTGCATACGAGTTGGGGAAATATGAAGGCTTTTAAGGTCATCTTTTCAGGAAAAGTTGCTGGATTTAAAGGTTTCCAAAAATAATGGAAACTGTGGCAAAAAAGATTCTTCTTTTGTCAGATCTTAATTCTGTGCATACTCAGCGTTGGGCCGCATCTATTGCAGAAAAAGGTTTTGTCGTTAAAGTTGTGGGACTAAATCCATTAGAAACCCCTTCCTCTTATTATCAAAATAAAAATATTTCGATCACCTCATTGATCCTTCATGGTGGAAGTCGAATAAATTATTTTTTAGGAATTCCTAAATTAAAAAAAATCATTGAGGAATTTCATCCTGATATCGTTCATGCGCACTATGCGACTAGTTATGGCTTATTGGCAAATCTTACAAAAAAGACAAAACTTTTTCTCACGATGTGGGGAGATGATGTGTTGATTTTCCCAAAGAAGTCGAGGATTCATAAAAAACTTTTACAGTTTAATCTTTCCAAGGCCGATCATCTTTCGGCCGCAAGCCATGTTCTTGAGAGAGCTTCAAAACTATATTCTCCCAAAGATGTCAGCATTATTGCATTTGGAGTGAATACTGAACTATTCACACCAGTTTCTGTAAAAAATAAGGACAAACTCGTCGTGGGAACGATTAAGGCCCTCGAGGATATTTATGGAATAGATTACCTTATTCAAGCTTTCAAAATCGTAAAAGAGAAATTTCAGGGTTCCATAGAACTGCTTATCGTAGGTAAGGGTTCAAGAGAAGACGACTTAAAAAGATTAGTACAAGAAATGGGGCTAACAGGAAGTGTGACTTTTACTGGTAAAGTGGATCATACGCTGGTGCCCGAGTATCATAAAAAAATAGATATTTTTGTGGCCCTTTCCCGTAGTGAGAGTTTTGGAGTTGCTATTGTTGAGGCGCAGTCTTGCGCAGTCCCAGCAGTCGTCAGTGACGTAGGTGGGTTACCTGAAGTTGTAGAGAATAATGTAACGGGACTGATTGTTCCTGTTGGAGATATTGGGGCCGCTGCTAATGCCATACTTTCATTAGCACGAAATTGGGAGTTGCGTTTCAAGATGGGTCAAGAAGGACGCAGACGCGCTTGTCAGCTTTTTAACTGGAACAACAACGTCAATGCCATGATTGATGAATATAATAAGGTCTTGAGGTAATTATGTGCGGGATTTCAGTTCTCCTCAGTGATCACACCGAACCTATTCAACTCATGAATGATCTCATTAAACACCGTGGACCAGATGCCGATGATTTTTATTATGGGGAAGGTTTTGCTTTTGGACATCGAAGACTCTCGATATTAGATTTATCAATCGACGGTAAACAGCCAATGCGGCATCCTTCCACAGGGAATATCATTACTTATAATGGTGAAATTTATAACTACATTGAAATTAAAAATGAGCTAATGGGACGTGGACATCATTTCACGACTAAAACGGACACAGAAGTCATCCTTGCGGCCTATGCTGAATGGGGAGAGGCCTGCACGAAACGTTTTAACGGCATGTGGGCATTCGCTCTTTTTGATAAAAAATTAAATTCAATTTTTGTGAGTCGTGATCGTTTTGGTGTGAAGCCACTTTATCTTTATCAAGATGAAACAAAATTGGCGTTATCCTCTGAGATAAAACAGCTTCTTGTTTTTACAGGCCCCAAGGCGAATATATCGGCCGTGACAGGTTTTCTTGTGACGGGCCTATTGGATTACAGTATAGAAACTTTTTTTAAAAATATTAAAAAACTTCAGGCGTCATATAATTATGTGATCGACATCAAAACAAGAAAAATCATTTCATCAAAGTTTTTTGATATTCAAGAACAGGTGGGTGTAAAAGATTCTTTTGAAACGGATTTAAATCGTTTTGGAGAGTTGATGAAGTCGTCTATTAAATTCCGTTTAAGGTCAGATGTGAAAGTCGGCACCTGCTTAAGTGGTGGCCTAGATAGTTCAACAGTTGCAGCTTTAAGTAGTGACATGTATCAAGGTACAGGACGCTTTCAGGGTATATTCGCTCAGTCCTCAGAAATTGCCACTGATGAGTCCAAGTATGCCAACCTTGTCGCCAATCATAAAAATATTGAGTTAAATACGATTAAGCCAACCTATGAGGATTTTGCCTCACATGTTGATGAAGTCACTTACACTCAAGAAGAGCCTTTCGTGTCACCTTCAATTTTTATGCAATATTTTGTTATGAAAAAGGCCAAAGAAATTGGCTGCAAGGTCATGCTTGATGGGCAAGGCGGGGATGAGACCTTGTTAGGATATGAAAAATATTATTCTTCCGTTTTATATGAGAAGTGGAAGAAGGATGGAAGTTTTGAGTTTTTTGAGGCCTTAAAAAATGCCCGTAAAAATAACTCAAGATTAACTCCTGTTAAACTCTTGATGTATTTTTTTGGCATGGTTTCTTGGAGATCTAGACTTATCGCTCATTGTTATCAAGCGAGAATGCTTAAGACGAGTTCATTTTTTAATAACTATTGGTACCTTAAGACTTTGTCACGTTGTGTGATGAGCTCACCGTTTAGGCTGCAAAGATTTGAGATTTTTAATACGAATCTTCCATCGCTTCTTCGTTATGAGGATAAAAACTCGATGAGACACTCAATTGAGGCGAGATTACCATTTCTTGACTACAGATTGGTGGAACACAACCTTAATTTAAAAAGTGATCATAAAATCAAAGAAGGATGGTCAAAATTCATACTTCGTAAGTTCTTAGAAGGACGGCTTCCAGCAGAGGTGATTTGGCGAAAAAACAAGTTAGGATTTGAAGCACCTGAAAAGAGCTGGATTAAACAACATGAAACAATAATGAAAGATGAAATAAGAAAATCAAAAATCCTAGAATCACTTTGTGATTCAGGTCTAGCTAAAGTCGACGCCAGAGCGGGGCTTATTTTTTGGCGTTTATATAATATAGCGGTATGGGAAAGAATTTATAAAGTAACGTTGTAAGGAGAAAATATGCATCTGCAAACAGGTGTTATCACCCAAGAGTCATATCTTAAGAACGTAAAATCAAATACGTTTTTGGATCTTGAAAAATATAATGATGACTTTCTTGGTAGAAATAAAAATGATTTGTCAGAGTATCACAGCAAGTGGACCAACGATTCATTTCATACTTGGAGTCGACAATTTGAGTATCCATACTTCTTTCTCTCAATTGAAGAATACATTAAAAAGAATCCAGATAAAAAAAAGATTAAGATTCTAGATGCTGGTTCGGGTTTGACATTTTTCCCTTATTTACTAAGTCATGCTTTTCCCCAGGTTGAGGTTGTCTGTACTGACTACGATAACATCCTTGTTAATGGATACAGTCGAGTGAATAAAAACGAAAAGAACCTTGTAAAGTTCGTGCAGTCAGATCTTAGGGATAAAAAGTTTCCAGATAAAGAATTTGATATTATTTATTGTGTGTCTGTACTCGAGCATACAAAAGATTATGGCCGCATTATTGAAAACTTTAACTCTTATCTGGTTTCAGGTGGTCAACTTATTCTGTCTTTTGATATCTCCATTGATGGTTCAAGGGACATTTCTGTTGAAGGAGCCGATAACCTTTTGAAAGCACTTAATCAAAAGTTTGTGCCGATGAGTACTGATTTTTTACCCACAAGCAAAGAATTAAAAGAAGATAAATTCTTAACAACGGAATTTGTTAAAACTCTTGATAAGAAGTTGTTACCATGGAGAAGTCCCTATAAGAATTTTTTATGGTGTCTAAAAAATCTTAAAATGCCCAAGTTCTATTTTAATCTGGCACTATATTGCCAAACGTATTTAAAAAAATAAGATGAAAAAGAAGATCTTATTTGTTTTTAATACGAAAGCATCATTTATTCTCCAAGACCTAGAAATCTTGAAGGAAGCTTATGATGTTGAAGAGGGATTTGTTGGATCCTACGTGGATGCTTTTGTTTTGGCCTCACCGATGACCCTCGCAAAATTTGATATCGTTTATTTTTGGTTTGCAAGTTTGAACTTCGTTCCTATCTTCTTTGTATCAAAACTTTTGAATAAAAAAATATTTGTTGTGGCCGGAGGATTTGATGTGGCAAATATTCCAGAGTTTAACTATGGGGCAGGCACTGAAGATCCGTTGAGATTATTTTTGAGAAGGGCGATGTTTCATGGTGCTCATCATGTGACAAATGTTTCTTCTTCAAATGAAAATGATTTGATGAAGACTGTGCCCAATCTTAAATCTCCGCATACGATCATTAACTTTGGTTTTAAGGATCCGCAGTCACAAATCGTTCCTCTCATCCAGAGGCCAAAAAAAATTATTACCATTGGTGCCATTAATAAAATCACTTATGAAAGAAAAGGCATGAGGTTTTTTGCCGAACTTTCAAGACTGATGCCTGAGTGGGATTTTGTTGCTGTAGGGAAATGGGATGAAGAATACAGAATAAAGCTGGAAGAAGTGGGCGGAAAAAATCTTCATTTTACTGGTTTTTTATCCGACGAAGCTTTTTCTGAAGAAGTACAAAACTCAAGGTTTTATTTGCAGTTATCCCATCACGAAGCCTTTGGGCTCTCTGTTGTGGATGCGGGCCTCAGAGGAGTTTATCCTATTGTTTTTGATAAGTTCTCATTACCAGAGCTCGTCATTGAGATCGGCTCCATCACAAAATTTAAAGATCTTGAAGCCGTAAAAACGGAGATCCTAAGAGTTGATGCGGTTTCATATGAACCGACCTTTGTGAAAAAGAAATTTTTGCAACGATTTTCATGGGAAAGGAAAAAGAAATCTTTGCTGGACGTAGTTGCGAAGTATTCTTAGTTTTGTGTAAAGAGTTTTTGTAGGAGTTTAATCGGTTGGATAATTAAGGCGTACATTAGAAACCAGGAAAAGGTGGAGCGGCGTTGTTGAATCCACAGTGGAAAGACTTGATAAACTCAGTTTTGAAAGGAGATTTCATATCACAAGTTTAGATTGTGTTGAATAAATCCCTAAGAGCGTGAGAGAGCATTGGAGCATAGAAAACTCATTACATTGGACCTTTGATGTTGCCTTTAATAAGGATCGCTCAACCCGCAAGAAAGGAAATTTTCCCGCGAACAGTACATTTGAAAAGATCGCATCAGGGTCCTCTTTACATCTGGTTCAGTATCGATTACTCAATCATAAAATTTTATCTGAAAAATCTGCGCCAGGGATTTTGAGTTTCATATGATACTTTATCGCGGACTAACTAAAGCTTATCGCCCAGAACTGGTAAACCCAGATGGACATGGAACGGATTTTACTGATTGTCCATTGGTTGCTTTGACATTTGAAAGAGGCACCGCTGGTCAAGTTATCGTTCTAAATACAAACCCCTATTAAATTTACGCACGAATCTTGGGGCCAGAGGCAAGCTGCCCGATATATTGTTTGGAATAATTTTAACGTAGGCATTAGTCAAATTGTTCCAGCCAAGGTCCTAAGAAAGGCTATCTTGGCCAAGGGAGTGCGCATCTAAGGCGATGAGTTTTTTTTTAAATGGAATTTTTGAATTTAATATTACGAAATTGCATCAGATGGAGCCTATCTTATTTCCGGGCCACTACCAAACAGTAATGGCCAGCGATTTATTCGCTAGGGATGGATTACGCGGCTTTCACGCTAAGTTTTTTTGTCTTATCATTAGCTCTCAACTCCTTAAATGAAGATGAGATTTTGATGCCTAAAATATCGGCTACCAATAGTCTCACCAACATTTCATAGGGTGGGTTGAGTCTTTTTTCTATTTCCTTACCCCATTTTAGGACAGTGTTTCTACTGACTCCTAGCTTATCACCGATGGCCTCATTAGATAGATTGATGGCACTTTTGAGCAGGCGGAACTCTGTCCCTGTAATCGGGATTTTGTTTTCGATCAAAGCAATGGCCACCAATGTTTCTAATACTCTTGGTTCCACATCAATGATCTCTCCAAAATCAGAGTTCTTTACGGGAATATTAGAAACAGTGACGTAAGTGAGTCCTGCAAAGTTTTTCATAGTCGTCGTTTTCATAGTTGCTCCTTATAAAAGACAGTGACGATGATGACATTCTCTCTAACTGCTACTGATGCGTGGAGTTGTTCGCACCCATGAATCCAGTCCTTTTAAAAGATATGTGTCGTTATCTTCCTGCTTCTTGATACTTTTTAATGTTTTGGCCATCATTACAATGTCGTTATCTGAGATAAAACGCTCGGCCATCCTTTTTCTGACATGGACAGTTAGGACATACCGTTCTTCTTTGATTTGCTTGATGATAAATCGTTCGATCTTTTTCATGGCGTATGTTAGCACAAATTTGTGCAAAGGTGAAGATTTGTGCTTTTGTATTGAATGTGTTTTGAAATGTACGAGAAACTTCTTGTTCTGAGTGTATACTGAATGTAGTTTCAGTGAGTTGAAAAGGATACTTTGTAGATTTTGAAGATATTTTAACTCTTCAAAATATCAGTGGAGTCAGTGATGAATTTGGTTTTAAGGATTTCGGATCCGTATTAGGTGGAAGAGATGTTGCGGAGAAAATCCGTAATGAGATTGAATTATCTTCCTCTGATGTTGTTGTTCTTAATTTTGCTGACGAACTAATTGGAAAGATCGCCGTGAAATATGGAGCTGGAGCTTTTAAACAAAATTTTAAAATAATAAATTTAAGTGAAAGTAATCGGAAAATTTTTGGATTTTTTATTTCAGAAAGACTTTCATCAAATCAAGTCGCATAACACGTTTAATTTTTATCAACTCTTAGTTTTAACCTTTGTCGTTTCAAACACTGTATATATGGTAAAACAAAAATCGAGAATAGCTTCGGTTATACACACAATCCATAATAATTGAACAAATGGTAAGTAAGAAAGCTTAAATATAATAATAAGGCTTGTTACTAATTGTAGAGCTTTCCAGACCGACTTCGCTCTCATCTCTTCAGTTGCTACATAAAAATAGATATGCACGCCTGAGCTTAGTTTTGCTGTGACCAAAAGTGTGATGGGGAGTAGGTAGTCTTTAAATCCTTGCCATTTTTGTCCCAAAATAAAAAGGAGCCATCTTTCTGGCACGACATAGACGGTAGAAAAAGCAACGACACCAATAACTAAGTAGGCCCCATAGACCTGGATGAGTGATTTTTGATTGGAATTATTTTTATGATGATCTTCTACCATTTTTTTTGAAACAACACTTCCAATAGAGTTTCCAATAACGGTGAGGGGATTAAGAAGTATCTTTAAGGATAAAACATAAAAACCAATTTCATTTGGAGAGTAATATTTGGCCAAAATAATTACGGGCAATTCAATTAATCCAAGCTGGAAAAAAGTTGAAAAAGTTGCAAAAAGCGGAAAATGGTTGAACTTTTTTAAAAGAGAAAATGGGGAACTAGGTCTGATGGACAGGACTTTTAGTTTTTTTCTCATAAAAAGTATCGAAATACTCTGGGCCGCTATTTCAGAAAAAATAAGTGTAACGGGATGTGCCAGTAATTTACCCGAAACAACCTTTAAAATATTGGACGTAAATCGGTTTAATCCCACCGCCTGAGACATGAATTTGAACTTATCTTCACGAATGGAAATCATTTTCGCAGCGTCAAAAAACATATAAGCAACCAAGCTCACCGGAAAAAATAGGATATAGTATTCTGGAAAATAACCAAAGGCGTGATCAATGAGAAAAACGATTCCGGTTACGACGATGGTCCCAAAAAAAGAGTAAAATCTGAAAAGCCAGTTAATTTGAGACAGTTCTTCTGAGTCTTTTGCCTTAATAAATGCCATATGAAGTTGACCAGAGGCGAAGATAGCACTTACCACAATAAAACTAGAATAGGTTCCAAAAAGCCCAAAGTCAGTTGGTTCATAGATACGGGCGAGTAGGGGGTAAAATAATAGGCTAATGATTTGAGCACTGAAATTTCCCGTGAGAATTAGTGCGAGATTTTTTAAGGTTTGGGATTTGTCGAAAAGACTGTTCAAAGAGACTCATTTTAAAAATTTTCAACAAGGTTATCATAGGCCAAATCTAATTAGCAAAATCCTTGTGAGGTTCAATCGATTCACTCTTCATTTATTTCAAATATCTACTGATATTTTTGTGTTAACTTTCATATGATTTATTAGTATCTTTTGAAAAATTATTTATTTCGGGTTGCGCGACGCCCCCAAATGTCTGCTGAGGTATTTTGTGAAGAGACGCATATTGGTCACTGGTGGAGCTGGATTTTTGGGATCTCACTTATGTGAGCGTCTTTTAAATGATGGTCATGATGTTATTTGCCTAGATAATCTTTTTACGGGACAAAAAGAAAACATCGTTCATTTGATGAAAAATCCTTTTTTTGAATTCGTTCGTCATGACGTTACTTTTCCTTTCTATACTGAAGTAGACACCATCTTTAATATGGCATGTCCGGCCTCTCCTGTTCATTACCAGTACGATCCCGTTCAGACGACCAAGACGAGCGTTCACGGGGCCATCAATATGCTCGGATTAGCGAAACGTACAAAATCAAAAATTTTCCAAGCTTCAACCAGCGAAGTTTACGGTGATCCCGAAATTCATCCACAAACTGAAGCCTATTGGGGAAGAGTAAATCCCATTGGGATCAGAAGTTGTTATGATGAAGGGAAAAGATGTGCAGAGACTTTATTTTTTGATTATTACCGTCAACATGGTTTACGCATAAAAGTAGGACGTATTTTTAATACTTATGGCCCACGTATGCATCCAAATGATGGACGAGTTGTAAGTAACTTCATTGTTCAGGCTCTAAAAAATCAAGACATTACCATTTATGGTAATGGGACTCAGACTCGTTCGTTTTGTTACGTGGATGATCTCATAGATGGAATTGTGAAGTTTGTGGACTATGACGACTCATTTGTTGGGCCGGTTAACTTAGGTAATCCAGACGAGTTTACAATGCTCGAGCTTGCTGAGCTTGTGATTAAACTAACTCAGTCAAAATCTAAAATCGTGTTTATGCCTCTTCCTTCTGATGATCCTAAACAAAGACGTCCGGATATTTCATTAGCTAAAGAGAAGTTAAGCTGGATTCCGGGTATTAAGCTTGAGCTAGGTTTGGCAAAAACCATTCATTATTTTCGTGATCATTTAGATTAAGAGGCTTTATGGAAAAGATGGTTGTATCAGTTATTGGTTTAGGTTATGTCGGTTTACCGGTTGCTGTGGCGTTTGGAATGAAACATCAGGTGGTTGGTTTCGATGTAAATCTAAAAAGAATCAGTGAGCTTAAAGAGGGATACGATCGTACTGAAGAAATTACGAACGGAGAACTCAAAAAAACGAATATCCTTTATACCTCAGATGTAAATGATCTTAGAAAAGCTTCTTTTCATATCGTGGCCGTACCTACTCCTGTTGATGAACATAAAAAGCCAGATCTTACTCCAATGCTAAAAGCTTCGGAATCAATTGGTGCCGTCTTGAAAAAAGGCGACATAGTTGTTTATGAGTCAACGGTTTATCCGGGTGTTTGTGAAGAAGAATGTTTACCTATTCTTGAAAAAAAATCAGGTCTTAAAGGTGGAGTTGATTTTAAAATTGGTTATAGTCCTGAAAGAATTAATCCAGGTGATAAAGAGCATACCTTTACAAAAATTTTAAAAATTGTTTCTGGTCAGGATGAAGAATCATTGGAGAAAATTGCAGCGATGTACGGCTCAGTTGTTACAGCAGGAGTTTATAAAGCAAGTTCAATTAAAGTCGCTGAAGCTGCAAAAGTGATTGAAAATACTCAAAGAGATTTAAATATAGCTCTTGTGAATGAGCTCGCCATTATTTTTCATAAAATTGGTATTGATACGAATGAAGTTTTAGATGCCGCTGGCACCAAATGGAATTTTAATAAATTTCGTCCTGGTTTAGTCGGAGGCCATTGTATTGGAGTTGATCCCTATTATTTAACATTTAAGGCCGAATCTTTAGGTTATCACCCTGAAGTGATTCTTTCTGGACGTAGAATCAATGACGGTATGGGGAAATACGTTGCTGAAAAATGCGTTAAAGAACTCATTCATGCTGGACATGCTATTAAGGGTTGTAAAGTGACAATAATGGGTCTGACCTTTAAAGAAGATTGTCCAGATCTTAGAAATTCAAAAGTAAAAGATATTATTGATGAGTTAGTTGATTATGGCATTGATATTCAGGCCCATGATCCAGTCGCTAATTTAAGTGAAGTCGATCATGAGTTTGGAGTGAAAGCTTATGAGCATGATCAGTTGGAAAAAGCCCATGCGATTGTGTTTTCTGTAAAGCATAAGAAATTTAATGATTTTTCTAAAGAAGATCTTTTGAAATTAGTCAAAGCTGATGGGGTTGTAATCGACGTCAAAGGCATGTTCAATTCACGTGATATCGAATCCATGGGATTGCGATATTGGAGGCTGTAGTGAAAAATTTTGCTCTAGTTGGGGCTGCTGGATATATCGCTTCAAGACACATGAAAGCTATTAAAGAGACGGGAAATCAGCTCGTCGTTGCGACAGATAAAAACGATAGTGTGGGAGTTATAGATTCATACTTTCCAAACGCAGATTTTTTTATCGAGTTTGAAAGATTTGATAGGCACATTGAGAAGTTACATCGGCTTGGACCTGATAAGCAGATTAACTACGTGTCTATTTGCTCTCCAAACTTTATGCATGATAGTCATATTCGTTTTGCATTGAGATCTGGAGCCCATGCTATCTGCGAAAAACCGTTGGTGTTGAATCCGTGGAACGTTGATGCACTTAAAGAGTCTGAGGAAAGATTTGGGTATAAAGTTTATAATGTTCTTCAGTTACGTCTTCATCCATCCATCATAAAGTTTAAAGAAGAGGTTCAGGCAAATCCTAATAAGAAGCATGAAATCACTCTAACTTATATTACTGGGCGTGGAAATTGGTATCATTTCTCATGGAAGGGGCAGGAAGATAAGTCAGGCGGAATTGCGACAAATATTGGAGTGCATTTTTTTGATATGCTTCATTGGGTATTTGGCAAAGTTATTCAGAATAAACTACATTTTATAGATAAAGAAAGAGCTTCAGGTTTTTTAGAATTTGAAAAAGCAAATGTTAAATGGTTTCTCTCCATTGATGTGAACGATCTTCCTGCTGAGGCTAAGGCTCGAGGACAAAGAACTTTTAGATCTTTTTCTTGTGATGATAAAGAAGTCGAATTCTCCTCTGGCTTTGAAGATCTTCATACTAAAGTTTATAAAGACATATTAGGTGGAAGAGGTTTTGGGCTGGATGAGGCAAGGGCCAGTATACAGATTGTTCATGATATTAGAAATATGAAACCTGTTCGCTCTAAAGAGTTAGAGCATCCATTCTTAAAAAACAGATCTAACTGATTGATGATCAAGAATGATAAAATACTTGTATTGGGGTCTAGGGGATTAGTAGGCTCTGCTATTACCCGTGCTTTAAGCAAGGATGGCTATTCTTCAGTCCTGATCCCTTCGAGGACAGAGTTAGATCTTACGCATAGAGAGCAGACACTTGAATATTTTGAACTTCATAGACCAAAGTATGTTTTTATGGCTGCAGCTAAGGTTGGCGGTATATATGCAAATAATCTTTATAGGGCAGAGTTCATTCATCAAAACTTATTAATTCAAACCAGCGTTTTTGATGCGGTTTTAAAATCTAATGTTGAAAAGTTACTTTTTCTAGGTAGTTCATGTATCTATCCAAAGGATTGTCCACAACCGATTAAAGAAGAATATCTTTTGACTGGTCCGCTTGAGCCTACAAATGAACCGTATGCGATAGCTAAAATTGCGGGTCTAAAGATGGTAGAGAACTTTAACCGACAATACGGTAAAAAATTTGTCTCATTGATGCCGACCAATTTGTATGGAGTAGGCGATAACTTTCATATTGAAAATTCCCACGTAATCCCAGGGTTGATTTCACGAATGGATGAAGTCATTAAAAAAAGTCTTTCTGAATTTAAAGTCTGGGGAACGGGTAAGCCACGACGAGAATTCTTGTATGTAGATGATTTGGCCGATGCCTGTATCTTTATAATGAATTATGAAAAAGAATTGCCGTATTATCTGAATGTTGGTTGTGGTGAAGACATGGCCATTGGAGATCTTGCCCAACAAATAGCCTCTTTAATGGGTCTGAAAATCCCTGTAACGTTTGATAATAGTAAACCTGATGGTACACCTAGAAAACTGCTTGATGTTTCTAAAATGACTGCTTTAGGTTGGAAGCCCAAAATTTCTATGAGTGAGGGCCTAAAGAGAACTATTGAGTATTTCTATTCAGAGAAGAAATTGCGTAATCGCTAGAACATCAATTACTTTATTATTTATGGATGAATACTTGAAACCCGGAAGACTGGTGCTTTGAAGTTTGAATAAGTTTAGGAATGTTCATATCCAGAAAGCGAGTAATATATGTCAGGATTTTATTCGTGGTATTAGGCAATCGATATCCTTGGCCTGGCAGCCTTTAAGAGAAGATACGTAATTTACAATTGCAGGAGTGATCCCAAAAGAAAAACTGGATTGAAGTTTAGTTTGGATCGTAAGAAACTTATCTGCAATAACTGTGATGATTAAATGAAGCACACCCAAGAAGAGGATGTAGGTTTTTATTTTTTTTAATAATTCTTGTTTTAATGTTTGTTCTCTAATTGGAAGATTTAATTAATAGAGTATTATTAAGGAAGAAATGTGAAATCATCCTTTTTAGGATGTATAAGGAATTTTGAGGTTTTCTTTTCATCAATTTAAAAAAGAAACTTACTCCTGCAATTTCGAGATGATTGCGGTTGGCTAATTTTTGTAGAGACTTATAATTGAAGCCATTTATATGTTCTAATGGTCGAAAAGCATCATAGGTCGGTTGTTTTTTACGTTTAACAATTTTTAATTCTTTATATGTAGGTGGAACAGAAACACGTATGATTCCATTCTTTGTAAGTTTGTGAGACAAAAGGCTCATGGACTCATTGAGATCATCTATATGCTCGAGCGATTGTTCAGTATTGATATAGTCAAATTCTTCCTCACTTGAAGCTAGGTCTTTTATGACTCGGATTGAAAGCTTTTCTGCATTTTCTATTCGTGATTGAGATAGTTCTGCGCCACAAGCATTAAAACCATGGGCGATAGCCGCTTTAATCCAAGTTCCCCAGCCCATACCAAAATCTAAAATACGAATGGAATTAGGTTTTCTTCCTTTGAAGATTGTTGAAACAAAAAGGACATCAAGAAAGATATATTTAAAGTAATTGCTGTTATGGCTAATATTTTTTTGAAAACTTTCTTTGGGATCAATCCACTTATCATAAAGAAGATGCATCCCTTCAGAGTTTAAAATGGGATTTTGCCAGACGAAGGTGCAGCCTTCACATTGATTTAGTTTAAAAGTATGGGAAGTGTTCTTAAAAATTTCAGGATCAAGTCGGCCCTTATATTGTTTTAAATAAAAAGTTCGAAGTGAGCTATGATCAAATTGCGTTTCTAATAAAATTTTATATTCGTTTGAAAAACAAACAGGACATGACTTTCTTTCTACGAAGTCAATCATATTTACCCCGGAAAAAGTAATAAATTCTGATATTGTATTTTAGAGATTATTTCTAAAGTTTTGTGAAATGGAAAGATCTTTATCTAAAACACTGAGCAGATAGTTACAATACGAAGTGTTGAAAATAATCTCAATTAATTGTCATGATAATGCCTTATTTGTGAGTAATAGGACTCGGTAATAGATGAAGATTTTCCATGTTTGGAATGAAGTTCATGTGTTGACTGGGTTTTGTGCACTTGATCCAGATATTCCTGGATTAAAGACTTATTTGATCTTGTTAAAAAGTGTTTTAGCATTAGTAGAATCCTTTTTTCAGGTAAGAAAGATTCTAAGAGGAAATGAATTTGATGTTGTTCATATTTTGGTTGAACCATATATTCTTAATTTCTCTCTTTTGATTCATAAAAATATTCTTTTAAATCTTGTTCGCACATGCGGCAATAACATTTTTAAACAATCAAGTTTTCGACACCTTTACCGCTTAGGGCTAAGGGAAATCAGAGTTTTTCTTAGCCCTAAGCCAATATACCGCTGATTTTTTTGCAAGAAATGTATATTCGCCTTCAATAATACCTGTTGTTCCACTGGGTGTTGATATGACGGTCTTTAATCCTCCACTAATATCGATGATTTTTCCGCCTTTTTGAAAAATAGATGCTATACAATTATCCTGAAATTTTTCCCATACTGGGCTTTTTAAAGAGGAAAGAATCAAGTTATTTCCTTGCTAAATAATTGAGAATATCGTGCTTGCAAGCTAAGGCTTTGTCCACTTCCTGGTCTCTTTTACTGTCCAGAAGCCATTATTTAGTTTGCTTAACATTGTTCTTTCAAAACGCCTTAGACTTTCCTATGATTGACGGTCAATACATGAATATATTTTATATAATTAACGGACGAATTCCTGCAGAAAAAGCCAATGGCTATCAGATTTCTCAGATGTGCCAAGCCTTTGAAGAAAATGGATCAACCGTAGAACTTTTAAGGCCCAATCGTCGTCTGCTTCCAGGGCACGAACCTTTTAGAAATAACTTAAAAGAATTTTATAATTTAAGAAAATCCTTTAAGGTGACAGATATCTTTTCTGTTGATTTTCAGGACATTTTCCATCGTCTAAATCCTTTTTTTGATCGTTTTCAATTCATTTCTAATTTGATGCATACGATGACATTTATTTTAGGATTGGCCTGGTATCTTAAAGACAAAAAGAAACCTCGTGACATGCTCTATTTAAGGGATGTGAATATTCTTTCTTGGCTTTATCCTTTTCTAAATTCTCATCTGAAAAAGAATATTATTTTGGAGCTCCATTATGTTCCTGAGTCTTTAGCCAGGAAAAAGCGTTATGTGAGAATTTTAGCAAAGTCGAAAGCTTTAATCTGTATCACTAATAAAATGAAAATAGACATGATCGATCTTGGATATCCAGCACATAAAGTTTGGGTAGAACATGATGGAGTTGATATTTCAACTTTTGAAATCAAAATTTCTCAAGAAGAGTGTCGGGAGATTTTAAGCTATCCAAAATGTGATTTTATTGTAGGCTACGTAGGAAATTTTCATACTAATGGAAGAGAAAAGGGGATCGATGATGTGATTAAAAGTGCATCGTTAATCTTAAAAAAACATCCTGAAGTAAAATTTTATTTTGTTGGTGGTCCTATGGATCGAGTGCCTTACTATGAAAGTTTAATTAAAAGTCATTCCTTACCAGTGAATAATTTTAAATTTTTTGACCGTAGACCCATTAAGATGGTGCCTATCTCTATGAAGGCTTGTGATCTGTTGATAATACCATTACCTTGGAATGAGCACTTTGCCTTTTATATGTCACCTATGAAACTTTTTGAATATATGGCTTCGGGACAAGCAATTATTGCTACAGATGTTGAAGCCCTTAAAGAGGTTCTTGTCCATGGAGAGAATTCATTGCTGGCTCGACACAGCGATCAGATGGATTTTGCCGATAAAGTCATTATGGCCATAGAGGATAAGAATTTGCGAACCAGGCTTGCAGAGCAAGCACTTGTTCAAGTTAAAAATCATACATGGAATATAAGGGCAAAAAATATTTTAGATTTTAGTTCTGGAGTATAACGATGAGAATACTTCATATCATAACGACGATTAATTTGGGTGGAGCAGAAAATCATCTTTATGACCTTGTGGCCGAACAACGGAGTCAAAATCTGGATGTGTCAGTGGCCTACCTTAAGGGTGATCATTATTGGAAAAAGAAGTATGAAGAGATTGGAGTTCAAGTTTTTCCTCTTCATATGACTAATAGCTCTCTTTTTTATCAATTTCCAAAATTTGGAAAAGTCATAAAAAAAATTCAACCTACCATCGTCCATGCTCACATGCCTCCAGCGGAGCTCGTTGCTAGATTTGCTTTAATTTTTCACCCTGAAATAACCTTTGTGATCAGTAAGCATAATGATGAGCCTTTCGCTCCCATATTAAAAAATAGGTTTTTAGGCTCATGGGTTAGTCAAAGAGCTAAAAAAGTTATTTGTATTTCGGAAGCAGTTAAAATATATATGGGCGAGCATTTGCAAATTGCTCAAAACAAGATGCAGGTTATTTATTATGCTGTGGATTTAAAAAAATTTGAGAATGCCTTGCCTGCATCCGACATAAAATTTCAAGAATCATATGTCATTGGAACAGTCGCGAGATTTATGCCTCAAAAATCTCTGCATACATTGCTTGAAGCCTTTGCTAGTTTGATCAAAAAGGGATTTAACTCTCAGCTTGTTATGGTGGGACTTGGCCCTTTAGAGCAAGAGCTTAAATCATTGGCCACGAAGTTAGGGATTTTTTCCTATATTCTTTGGACAGGTAAAAGAAGTGATATTCCATCAGTAATGAAGTCATTAGATGTATTTGTTCTTCCTTCAATCTATGAAGGTTTTGGGTTAGTTCTTTTAGAAGCGATGGCTGCTGGAACACCCATTATTGCTTCAAAGGTAAGTGCAATTCCCGAAGTCTTAGATCATGGAAAATGCGGACTTTTATTTAAAGTCCAAGATGTGCAAGATTTAGAAAGATGTCTTATTCAAATGTCTGACAAAAAAGAAAGAAAAAATTTTTCAGACCAAGGTTTGCATCGAGTGAGAACTTTTTTTTCTAGAGTAAAAATGGAAAGAGAGACAAAAGATATTTATCTCTCTGCATTCGCTGACTGAAGGACAGCCTCTGTTTCATTAATCATTCTCTCAAATGAAAACTCAGTATCAATGAATTTTAAGGCCGAATTGATATAAGGACTATGGTCACAGTCCAGAGCCGTTCTAATTGCTTTATACATTGATTCTCTGTTTCCATATTCAAAAAGAAGTCCTGTTTCACCATGCTTAACGAGCTCAGGTGTGCCTCCTGCACGGCTTGCAACAACTAGACGACTACAGCTCATGGCCTCTAAGACCACATGGGGTAAACCTTCGTAAGATGAGTTCAAAATAAAAAAAGAAGATTTTTCCATAAAAGCTTTAATTGCTTCACGGGGCTGCCTACCCCCAAAGATGACTCTGTCTAAAACATTTAATTTTTTTGCGAGGGCCTTAAGTTCCGCTTCAAGCGGTCCATCACCAACAATGATTAAACCTATTTGAGGGAACTCAGTAAGACTGTGGATAAGTTCATGTACTCCTTTCCAGGGTACTAACCGACAGACTGTGCACATGTACTTAAGTCCTGGTGATCCTGCGGGGATTTTCATACCTGTCGAGTCAGGAAGTGGTTGAAAAGAATTATAAATCATATGGATTTTTTTAGGAGTTACCTGCCAGCCGGAAATGATGTTTTTCAGATAATGACTTGGAGTAATGACACCTTTGGATTGTTTTAAGGGAAAAATTTTAACCCAGTCCAATAGTTTTAAGTGCCAAGGTTTTGAGGCCACTTGATAGGCATCAAGAGTGTCAGTAAACCACGATCTATTTTGTGCCCTTTCCCATGAAGTATCACCCACAATCTTGTGAAAATGAGGCTTATTAGTCAATTTCGCAATGAGAAAAGCTTTGAAGTCATTACCGTTTGAATATATCACGTCGGAATTTTTGGCCAATTTTAGGCCCTTAATAATGGTTTTAAGTTCACGGACTAACATATTCTGATGTCTATAAATTCTTGTGACGCCATATCTTAGTGTTTGATCATAAGCGTGTTCTTTGAAATCACTAAAAGTTAGAACACTAATTTCATGCCCTTTAGACAGGAGAGCAGTACTCAATTTAGGAATGTAGTTGGCCGGGCCACCAATATCGGGAGGAAAAATGCCTGCAATGATTAGAATTTTCATCTCGTGATAATAGTACAAGAAATCTACATCCTCAATCTCTAACCCGGAGAGTAATGTTCTAGACTTTTAAGTTATCGCTTCCTATGATTGTATTTTAAAATGATCGGATGTTTCAATTGACCGACAGTTTTATATTATAAGTCGCTGCACACTTTATTTTTGATTTGAATTAATTTTGGAGTCTGTTTCTTTTTTAGTTGTTCTCTTCGGAGTGATAGTTCTAAATCCGATGTACTATAATTCTTTTATTCACTTTGAGTTTTAGGAAGGTTCTTTTGGAAGGGATAGATGTTGCAATTGCAGGAGGAGGAATTATTGGTCTATGGACCGCCTATGAGATACTAACTCATAAGCCTGAGCTAACCGTGGTGGTATTTGAAAAGGAACGTTTTTTTGGTGAGCACACTACTGGGCGTAATAGTGAAGTTCTGCATGCTGGTATTTATTATCCGTATCAATCTCTTAAGCATTTGAGTTGTCTTGAGGGGAATATATTATGGCGAGAGTTTTTTAATCGATATCAATTAGGCTTTTTGGATTGTGGGAAATATGTAGTAGCCCCTGAGCAATCATCTTCTTCTTTAGAAGAGCTTATAATTAAAGCTGAAAAGAATAATGTACCAGATATAAGACGTATTACATCGAAAGAGATTAAAGAACTTAAGGTATGGGTGAATTGTCACTCGGGTTTTTATTCTCCATCTTCTGCCGTTATCGATGTCTCAGGTTCATTAAGATTGCTCAGACAACTTTTAGAAGAAAAGGGCTGTATTCTGCTTAACCAATCAGAGTTAGAAATTATAAGGCATGATGGTGATGGATTTGATCTCAGCACTAATGGGGATCATTTCAGAGCTGATATTCTTATTAATGCTGGCGGCCACTTTGCCATTGATTTGCGCTTGCAGTTAGGTTTAAGTGATCTTCACAAGAAATTGGTAAAAGGAAATTACCTCTCTTTGAAAAAGAAATTGGGTTTATCAAAGCTCGTTTATCCTATTCCGCCTGAGCATGGATTAGGTCTAGGTGTTCATTTAACCTTGAATTGTGCTGGAGAGCAGAAACTTGGCCCTAACACTGAAATAGTAGAAAATATGGATTACTCAGTTAATTCTGATCTGATTAATGCTATGTATCCTTCGGTTCAGAACTTATTTCCAACAATCCAGAAAGAGCATTTATCATTGGCCTATGCTGGAATTCGTCCGCGGGTAGTAGATTCCTATGGAAAACTTCTTACTGACTTCATTCTTAATACTCCGCAGGAGCACCAAATAAAAAATTATTATGAGTTCTTGGGAATTGAGTCCCCTGGACTTACAGCTGCTCCTTCTTTAGCAAAACTTCTGTTTAAGTCTGTATTTCAATAGGTTTCATTCCATTTTTTTTGACTTTACTTCATCTCAAGTACTAATATTACCCATTAACTTTCGAGGAAAATGTATGGCTAAAGGTAGAGCGCTTGTTACTGGTGGAGCTGGGTTCGTTGGTGCACATCTTGTAAAAAGATTGCTAAAAGAAGGATATGACGTAAACGTCATTGATAATCTCTCAAGAAACGTTAATCACGTTGAGGAGTTGGCTCAGTCTGGACAGATTAATTTCTTAAAAGGTGATATTCGAGAAAGAGCACATATTGAGAAGATAATGGAAGGCTGCGACTACGTTTTCCATTTAGCTGCTGTTTGTATTAATCGCTGTAAAGCATTTCCCACTGAAGCGATCGAAGTCAATTTAAATGGTTCATTTAATGTTTTCGGCGCTGCTATCAATCATAATATTAAAAAACTTCTTTTCACATCTACATCAAGTGTTTTTGGACAACCAGAATATTTGCCTATGGATGAAAAAATGTCTAAAAAAGCGGCTGAGCCCTATGGTGCAACTAAGTACTGTGCTGAGCAAATGCTTGAATTCCTTTCTAAAAAGCATGGATTGCCATACATCATCGTAAGACCATTTAATGTTTATGGGCCCTATCAAAGCACTGATGCTTATTACACATCAGTAATAAATGTATTTATTAAGAACCTAATTGCTGGGAAACCACCTAGAATTGATGGAAGTGGTGAGCAGTCAATGGACTTCACTCACGTTGATGATTTAGTTGATGCTTACATTAAATTATTAGAAGCACCTGTTGTGAATGAAGATTTTAACGTTGCTCCGGGCCAAGACGTTTCAATCAGACAACTGGCTGAAACAATAATCCGTGAAATGAAATTAAATATTGAGCCAACTTATATACCTCGTGAAGTTCTTGTGACTAAACGTCGTTGTGATAATTCAAAACTAAAAAAACATATTTCACATGAGTTTAAAGTGACAATTGATGTGGGTGTGCGTGATCTTATCAATCACGTGAGAGACAATTTCGATAAATACTAATGAAGTTGTCAAAAGAGTCTCTTAAAAAACTGTATCTCGAGCTAGATCAGAGCATGAGAGACGCCTTTGATCGTAGTCTTCCATTTGATGAATATCTTTATGATCGCTTTGAAAGAGCAGTAGATATTAATGCTGGCAAGGATTCTTCTGTTCATCATTCCTGTTACATTTATGGTAAACCTCGTATTGGTCAAAACACATGGGTTGGCCCTTTTACGATCTTAGATGCGAGTGGTGGCTTAACCATTGGTGATAATTGTTCTATTAGCGCAGCTGTTCATATCTATACCCATGATACAGTTGATAAGCGTATTTCAAATGGTAAAATGCCTGGTGAGAAAGGTTCGGTTATTATTGGTCATTCTTGTTATATAGGTCCTCATAGTATTATTGGTAAAGACGTAGTTCTAGGAGACTTTTGTGTAGTGGGAGCGAATAGTTTTGTTGCAAAAAGTTTTCCATCAAATTCTGTTGTCGTAGGAACTCCAGCAAGACTGAAGGGGAAAATTAAATTTGATACTCAAGGAAAGCCAAGTATTGAATGGTTAGATGAAAATAATTCAAATGAAAAAAAAATTCAATCACTAGAAAAAATTATATTAAAACTTGAATCAAGGATAGAGAAACTTGAAAAAACATAATATTCGCCTCATGATGCCTGATGTAGGAGCCGAAGAACTCAAAGCAATTGAAGAGGTGATTCAATCTGGCCAGTTAGTTGAGGGGGCCAAGGCCCATGAGTTTGAAAATTTAATTAGTGATATGGCAGGAGCTCAGTTTACTGTTCTTTGTACATCAGCGACAGTGGGCCTTGAACTTGCATTAAAAGCTCTTGAACTGAAGCCTGATGATGAGGTTCTTTTGCCAGCGTTTACCCATCCTGCGACTTTGCTTGCAGTTATGAGTGTGGGTCTGACTCCTGTGATTGTAGATGTCGATAAAAAAACTTTTAATACCAATATTGCTCTTTTAGAAAAAGGGCTTTCACCTAAGTCAAAAGTTTTGATGCCTGTTTCTTGGGGAGGGTATCCAATTGATACCGAAGTGATAATGAGTTTTGCGAAGAAGCATGACTTATATGTTATCGAAGATGCTGCATGTGCAATTGGAACTTCTTATAGAGGTAACAAAACTGGTTCTCAGGCGCATATGACCGTTTACAGCTTTCATCCCAGAAAGCTTATAGCCCTAGGAGATGGTGGAGCTATTTCAACTAATGACGAGATGCTTCATAAAAAGCTTAAAAAGCTTAAACATTTTGGTTCAGAAACGATCGAAGGTAAAACATCATTCGTTGAGGTCGGTGGAAACTTTAGATTAAGCAATATTTTAGCCGGATTAGGAATTCCTCAGATAAAGAGACTAAAAGAAACAATTGCCGCCAGAGAGAAGAAGGCCACTTATTATAATAAAATATTTTCAGGTCATGACTGGGTAGATATTCCCTTCGTTAGTTCAGAGATGGTTTCAAATTATCAGTCATATTGTCTTTCTTTCAATGTTCCGGGATTAAGAGATTTTTGTCTTGAGAGACTGAGATCTATAGGGATTGAGGTTCAGTTTGGGACGTATTCAATAGATCGGCAGCCAGTATGCAAAAATGTAAGGAAGGTAAATGATCTAAGTAATTCGCATTTCCTTGGGGATAATCTTCTTACGATTCCTCTTCATCATAAAATTACAGACGAAGATCAGGATAAAGTATTTGAAGAAGTAAAAAGATGTTTTCAAGATTTTAAATAAACTCAAATTGGATTGTTTATGTGTGGTTTGGTTGGATTTGTAAAAAATCAGGGTCAGCTTGTATTAGAAAATGAAATTCAATCGATGCTGGATCTTATTCGATATCGTGGTCCTGACGATACAGGCATGATTATAGATAAAAATATTGGATTGGGTTCAGTTAGATTAAGCATTGTGGGATTAAGTACTGGAAGAATGCCCATCAAAACGTCCGACGATAATTATTGGATTGTTTATAATGGAGAAGTTTATAACCATAAACAGCATAGGAAACAACTTGAAGAGAAGGGTCATAATTTTTTAACTGAGTCAGATACTGAGGTCGTTCTCCATCTTTACAAAGAGTTTGGAGTCGACAGTTTTAAAATGCTAAATGGCATGTTTGGAATTTGTATATGGGATAAAGTAAAAAAAAGAATAGTCCTTGCAAGAGATCAACTAGGCCAAAAACCTGTTTATTATGCACAAACTAAGAAGGGTTTTTTATTTGCTTCGGAGATAAAATCAATACTTCAGCAGGCTCCGGAGCTACGTAAAACTTCTCAAGAGGGATTAATGAGTTTTATGACCTTGGGTTATACCCTTGGGAGTTTAACTATGTTTGAAGGCGTTAATAAGTTGGGGCCTGGTGAGTTTCTTATTTATGATATTGATAGTGGATCAATTAAAATTGAAAAATATTGGCAGCTAGAATATAAGCCTAATAATGATTTGAGTTATCTAGATGCAAAACAGGCTTTAAGAGAAAAGTTAATCAAATCAGTTGAAAGTCGAATGATGTCAGAGGTTCCAGTAAGTATTTTTCTAAGCGGTGGAATTGATTCGACTGTTATTGGCGGCATTGTTTCTCAGGAATTAGGGCTTAAGCTTAAATCATATGCATTGGGTTATACCGAAGAGGCTGGTGGGGGAGACATCCGCTTTAACAACGATGTGATTCATGCGGAAATTGTGGCAAAGAAATTTGGTTTTGATCATCACGAATATAAAGTACGTTTTGATGGTCAGTTGCCTCACATAGTAGAAAAAATTGCCTGGCATTTTGATGAGCCATGCTATGCTCCGACACTTGTTCCTTTGTATCTTTTATCAAAAGTAGTGGCCAAAGAAACAAAAGTCTCTTTGACTGGTGACGGTGGTGACGAACTTTTTTGTGGGTATGAAATGTACAACATCGAAAAAAGATTTTCTCCACTGAACTTAATTCCAGAATGTTTTAGAAGCCCCATGTTTAAATCAATTAGTAATTTAAATTTTAAAAGAGAAGGAATAAAAAATCAGTTTTATAGATCATCAACGAATAATTCTTTGGATCGATATTTATCTTGGAGAGAAATTTTTAGAAAGACAAGTATTCAGGATGTAATCTCTAAATACAATCATTCATCGCATTCAGATTTTTTGAGTTACATGAAAGACATATCGTTATATGAGAAAAATGCACGCGACTATACACCTTACCTTGCTTTTAATGATATTCTTTTTTGGATTTCGTCTTATGCGACAAAGTGTTTCGATCATATGAGTATGGCCTCATCTTTAGAAGTTCGATCGTCTTATCTGGACCACGAACTTGTTCAGTTTTCTCAAACGATTCCGTATAAATATAAGCTTCAAAACAATGTGACTAAGTCGATTTTAAAAGATGCATTTGCAGATTGTTTACCACCCGAAATTTTAACAAGAGAAAAAGGTAGTATGCTATCACCTTCATCAGGATGGATACGAAGACAACTGAACCCCTTATTTAATGAGCTCTTCTCGAGAGAAGCAATAGAACGTGCAGGTCTACTTGATTATGAGGCGACTAGAAAGCTTTTTGATGATCATATTTCTAAAAAGAAATATGCGATGATACAAGTTTGGTCATTGGCGCAGCTACAGTTGTGGCATGAGATTCATATTCAAGGGATAAGGAAAGTCGACTGGATGAGCTAATGTTGAATTTAGATTGATATCTTAAAAAAGATATCAATCTTCCGTCTTAATAGTATTCCAAATGTTTAACACTCATTTTTAAAGGAAATGGGTTTTAGAGCTTTCAATTATCGTAGTTCATCTTTCTTATTCAAATTATCTTTTTTGTAAATATAATCCGCCACAAAGAGGCTACTCTTGTTTGTTGTGGTCCATTAAAACTTGAAATTTTTCGCAATATTCATTGACCCATAAGTGCTGAGATGATTATCGTCACGATAAAGCGTAAAATCGCCTTCCACATGAAAACATTTTTTGTTGTCACATAAAAAATCTAAGGGGTCAAATACAACTATTTGAGGAAATTTTTTTAAAGTTTTATTTAAGATTTTGCGATAGTCTTCTTGATTGGTATTAAGCTTGTTTCTTAATGAAAAGCACTTACCAATATTTAATTGGCCTAGAAGGTAGGGACGAAGCTTAACGCAGCCATGAGGATCAAAATTCATTTTGGGTATTTCATGAATAAGTATTATTTTTTTATTTTCGTTTAAAAGAAATTCAACACTTGTTAAAAATGAATCACCCAGCCATTTTTTATCTTTTTCGTTAGTTGTGTAATTAGTGAAGCGTGACGCAAAAATGACTTTTTTTATACTGGGACTATTCTTGATCCAATCATAAAGATGATTATTATACTCTACACATTCCTTTCTTAGGCCCGTGCCAGGAGTGGAACTTTTAAAAGACAAACATTTTTTCATTGTCATTGGGTTTTCACCTTTGCTGGCGAAGTACTTAAATAGACCTGGAGTATAGTGCTGAGCATGGCTATCACCTAGGATGATTACCGTGGGCTCACGAGTAGTGTCATGAGTAAAACATTCATGAGGGAATTGATTAAAATCTACAACTTCTTTAGAACAATTGGGACACTCGGGCATATTAAATTCGAACTGGTTGTTAACCAACTGCAGATGTTCTGAAAATCTTTCAGGGAAGCCATTAGACATTTGGATTATTTTTCCTACTCCTGCAAACACTATACCCATCACTCTTGAGTTTTCAGGTTCCCAGCACTTCAAAATTATCGGTTAAGAGCGTGGCAAGTTCAGTACGATACTTTCGAATATAACGAAAAAAGTTAGTACAGGCATTTTCAAAATCGG